>X42_Goitered_Gazelle__coassemble_33_pt1 | contig 49848 bp, 45 predicted proteins | sample X42_Goitered_Gazelle__metabat2_low_PE_005 | metagenome-assembled genome bin X42_Goitered_Gazelle
TTGATTCTGCGTCATTTTTGTTGTCCTGCTTTTCTCTTTATCTCTTAACTAAATCGTTATTAATTTAATTTTTGGGAGCATACTGAACAATTGGTGTATTTTCGTCTATTGCACGAAATTCATACCCATTTTCCAATCCCCACTCAATGATATCATCTACTGCATCAATACTAAAGTTCTTAATATCATGCTGTAACACAATGGAACAATTCTGTTTGCCACAGTTGTTTATTACATAATTGATAACACCTTGTTCCTTTGTGGTATTCCCTGCATCTCCGCTCACCACATTCCAGTCACAATAGGTATAACCACGTTCCGTTACTTCTTTCGCCAATGCACTCATAATGCCTGAACAATATTTTCTACTAACGGTGTTGGATGTGCCTCCCGGAAAACGAACCAACCATGGCTCTACTCCTGTCTGAGCAACAATAATATCCTTGATTTTATTGAAATCCTCGAAATATGCATCTACACTTGAATAGATTTCATTATATCTATGACTAAAGGTATGAATCCCAATAGTATGTCCTCTACGGTACGCTTCTCCAATCATATGATAATAATCCGAATATGCACCTGTAACAAAAAAGGTAGCTTTTACATTATACCTATCTAAAATATCCAGAAGTCTTTCTGTATATGCACATGGTCCATCATCAAAAGTCAAATAAATTACTTTGTCGCCATTGGTAGGCTCAAGTATCTTGATAACTCTCTGTATCTCCGTCACATTTCCAGCCGAATCCGACACCTTGTAGGTAATCGTATACGTTCCGGCCGCCTGCGTATTCACACTGCCTTCTACTTCCACATTTCCAGTAATATCTCCATCACATTCGTCTGTTGCTGTAAATCCGGGTTCTGAAAAACGCCCCCCGACAATTCGTGAAGAATACTGTCTTCCCTTTAACGAAATCACTGGTGCTATAACATCCTTATATATGATAGTTCTCTCAGCTACAGCCTCATTTCCCGCACTATCTGTTACACGATAAATCATTTTATCATCCACTTGTTCCGCAACTACCTGTGCTGTAAGATCTCCGTCATGATTATCAGTTGCCGTATACCCTTCCTCGATATAACTGCCAACTGGACTTGTGTAATACTCTGGATTCGACACTAGTTCAATCACCGGTGGCAAAGTATCCTTTATCTCAACCATAACAGTCGCTGCTTTTGCACAGTTTCCATAAGCCGCTGAAAATGTTAGCTCATAACTTCCGATTTTATCATACTCAACAGTTCCTACAACCTGTACTTCTATTGGTCTTCCTTTTTGATTGAAAATAGTCCCCTTATAAAGCGCCTCTACTGGTTCTAACTCCTGCCCGGAGCCATATTCAATTTCGACATTAGCACCATCTGCCACATTTAATTCTATATAGTTTTCATTTAAGCAAAGCAAAATCGCATAAACCATTGTGGCAGACATTATTACTGCCGCAATAGTCATAAGAATCTTATGCTCCTGCATCCATTCCAACCATTTATCCATAACTTTGTCCCCTAGCATATTTTGCTCAATTCTGAAAGAATTTCCTAATAAATCAAAAGCTCTGAGCCAAAAGCCCAGAGCCTTATTATATACCTTTTAGTTAAATCCTACAACCTTTTGTGCAATGTGATATGCCCAAACGCCAAGCTTTCTTCCAAATTTTCCTGGAAGATTTAGGGCAATGCCGAAAATTCCATATCTCAATTTCTTGTACAACTTTGCATCTGTTTCTTCGATATATTTCCAAAGGTCTGCTCTCTTTTGTAAAAGCTCCTCGGAACCATCAATGATACACATAACTGTAGAAACTGCTGTAATGATTTCTACATAATTGTACAGATATTTATATAGCTGTTTGTTTTCAATCGTCCATGAAGAGAACTTTTCAACCATCAAACGATTTACTTTCATCTGCTGGTCAATACGACGAATCATAACCGCCTCATTTACCGACTGATCATCGCGACCGATGAAGTAACGATAAAAGTCCACATCCATATAGTACATCTTGTTTACACTTGGAAGTGGGTTAAATACATAAATATTATCTACATAAAATGTATGCTTTGGCAACTCTAAGCCACATTCACGAATCATTGCCGTTCTATAAATAACTGAATGCATCAATATGTACTGACCTTTAAAGAAATGAAGCTTATCCTTCCATGAGAATTCGGTATCTTTTGGCACACCGCTCTGGCGCATTACCTGTTTGTGCTTTGCACCTTCTTTTTCGTATACATAATTCGCAAGCAGCATATCCAAGCAGTTGTCATCACTATCATACTCACGAAGCTTGTTTAAAATCGCCATATATGCATCTGGATCTACCCAGTCATCACTATCCACTACCTTAAAATAACGACCAGTTGCATTACGAATACCAGCATTTACCGCTTCACCATGTCCACCATTTTCCTGGTGAATTGCACGACAGATTGTTGGATATTTTGCTTCGTACGCATCTGCGATTTCTGCAGTACGGTCCTTTGAACCATCGTTTACAATAAGAATTTCAACATCTTCTCCTCCAATCAGGATGGATTCGATACATTTTTCCATATAACTTTCTGAATTATAACAAGGAATTGCAAAACTAAGTAATTTCATATTTTTCCTCTCTTTTATAGCCTATCACTTTTCTATTCTAGTTTATTCACACCTTATCTATTATACACATTTTGCCAATTTAGTCGATTCAAAAATATTTAATTTTTTATGAAGATATCTTCCTTGTTCATATTTTGTTAACAATTTGATCACAAAAGAAACATACCGATTTCACATTTACTCCGTATACTAATTTCATAGACAACAAGAGAATTTTTTCCTTCTCATAATAAATCTTTTTCATAAAAACCGGTGCACGCCACATGCACCGGTTTCCTCTGTATATACCCTTGTTTTATTCGTCAGTACTTTTCTTAATTGCCTCTTTCCCTATTGTCATATTGAGATACTCCGTATACTTTACAAAAGCGCTTGGTATAGCATAGTTTTCCTTCGTTTCCTCTACCTCAACAAATTGCCACTTCTCTTTATTTCTTTTTCTGTCCGTCTTTTCATATCCAAAATCCTGTAAAAAAACGACATAGCCTTTCATATGCCACTCCACATGAGAAAAAATATGCTTTGCTTCGCAGGCTGTCTGGATTCGAATCGGTGTGTATCCCATTTCCTCTATATAAGAAAGAACTTCTTTTTCTGTCAATTTCCCTTCTATATTTGGCAACTCATACATTCCTGCAAGAAGTCCCTTATTCGCACGTTTGTGCAAAGCAATTCTATTTCCCTCTTTAATAATCAGAACCGTTTTTTCTTCCACTCTTCTAGCCTTTGCCTTTGACTTCACCGGAATTTCCTCTATGCGACCTTGTTTTCTTGCTTCGCAAAATTCGTTCCAAGGACAACGCTCGCATTTTGGTACACCATTCGGTACACAGACTGTCGCTCCTAGTTCCATGAGCGCCTGATTAAAAACAGATGGAATTACCTCCATTTTCTGTTCTGGTTCATTCAAAACAGCTTTTTGTACTCCATTCATTAGTTGAAACAGCTGCTCCTCCATATGTGTTCTTACACTCTGCTTCATGATGTCACTATCATCTGCCGTCACACGCGAAATTACACGAAGCACATTCCCATCCACCGCTGGAACAGCTTTTCCATAGGCAATCGATGCGATTGCACCTGCCGTATAATGTCCAATTCCCTTTAATTCAAGCAGTTCTTCATATTCCGAAGGTATCTCCCCATCATATTTGTCCATAATCTGATTCGCTGCAATCTTTAGATTTCGCACTCGATTATAATATCCAAGCCCCTCCCACAATTTCAGTAGCTTGTCCTCCGGACATTCCGCCAAAGACTTCACATCTGGAAGTTCTCGAATAAAGCGATCAAAGTACGGCTTTACCGCCTCCACCCTAGTCTGTTGCAACATAATCTCTGAAATCCACACATAATAGGCCTTTGGGTCTTCGCGCCACGGTAATACTCTCGCATTTTCTTTAAACCAGTTTTGTAGTGGTTCTACTAATTGTTTTAAATTAAAATTATCTATCATATTATATTCCATTTCTTACATGCAATTCTTTTATCTTCATATTATACTTCAAGCTCATATTTTTTTCATCATTAAAAATTTTCCGTTCTTTTCTATATCCAATGAATAAAGATTCATAACTTGAAGAAACTAATAAAAAATGGAAAAGGAGAAATTATATGGTATTGACCCAGAAAGAAACTGCAGCACTTAAAGACCTACAGACTCAGGAGCAATCCTGCATTGAAAAGTACACACGCTATTCCCAGGAAGCACATGATCCTCAATTAAAACATCTTTTCAAAGAGCTTTCTTCTGAAGAACAAAAACATTACCAGTCTATTACACAGGCTTTAAATGGTTCTGTTCCAAATGTTGATTGCAACGATACGAAAGGTCGTGACTACCAACCAAAGGCTCACTATACGCCAAATGACAACTCTCCCGAAAAAAGAACCGACCAATTTCTTGTTACAGACTGTATCGGAACTGAAAAATTGGTATCCGGAGAGTACAACAACGATGTTTTTATCTTTGGTAATTCCAATATCCGCAGACTCTTAGCGGACATTCAAATCGAAGAACAAAACCACGCGGAAATGCTTTGGAAATATAAAACTACAAACGGAATGGCATAGTTTATTGCAACAGATATAAAAAGGACAGTGAAAAGCTGTCCTTTTTGTATTTTTGTCCAAAAAATACATTTTAGAATGTTGACAAATTCTGCTTATCTAGTAAAATTATATGTAGCAAGGTTTCGCTTTGGCGAAAGCCTCAGCGATTAAATTTTTTCAAAAGTAAAGGAGAAGAAAAACTATGGATTTCAATTTAAGACCAGCAAGTGAATGCAAATTTGATGCAGTATCTCTCGGTGAAGTAATGCTTCGTCTTGATCCAGGCGAAGGACGTATCCGTACTGCAAGACAGTTCCGTGCTTGGGAAGGCGGCGGCGAATACAACGTTGTTCGTGGTCTTCGCAGATGCTTCGGTTTAAGAACAGCTGTTATCACAGCTTTCGCTAAAAACGAAGTAGGTTTATTAATGGAAGATTTCATCCTTCAGGGTGGTGTTGACACATCTCTCATCAAATGGATGGATACAGACGGTATCGGTCGCGTTTGCCGTAACGGTATCAACTTCACAGAAAGAGGATATGGTATCCGTGGTGCAGTTGGATGTTCTGACCGTGCTAACACAGCTATCTCTAAAGCTACACCAGCAGATTTCGATTTCGATTACATCTTTGGTGAACTCGGTGTTAGATGGTTACATACAGGCGGTATCTACGCTGCATTATCTGAAGAAGCTTGTGAAACAGCTATCGCAGCTTGTAAAGCAGCTAAGAAATATGGCACAATCGTATCTTACGACTTAAACTACAGACCTTCTATGTGGAGCGCTATCGGCGGTCTTGAAAAAGCTCAGGCTGTTAACAAAGAAATCGCTCAGTACGTAGACGTTATGATCGGTAACGAAGAAGACTTCACAGCATGTCTTGGTTTCGAAATCGAAGGTAACGACGAAAACTTAAAAGAACTCAACATCGAAGGCTACAAGAAGATGATCAACAAAGCTGTTGAAACATATCCTAACTTCAAAGCAGTTGCTACAACTCTTCGTGAAGTTAAAACAGCTACAGTTAACGATTGGTCAGCTCTTTGCTGGGCAGGTGGAGAAATCTACAAAGCTAAAGACTACAAGGGTCTTGAAATCATGGACCGTGTAGGTGGCGGTGACTCATTCGCTTCAGGTTTAATCTACGGATTAATGACAACAGGTGATGCTGAAACAGCTGTTAACTACGGTGCAGCTCATGGCGCACTTGCTATGACAACACCAGGTGACACAACAATGGCTAGCAAGAAAGAAGTTGAAGCTATTATGGGTGGCGCTGGCGCTCGTGTACAGAGATAATATTCTTGCAGATTACTGCCGAAGAGGTTCATAGGCCTTTTCGTTGATACATGAAACTATAAGGGCTGTCGCCAAATGGCGATGGCCCTTTGTGTTTGAAATAATTATCCATCAAGGGGGATTTACAATGATTTATGACAAATTAAAAAACATTGATTTATATCGTGGATTATATCCAAATCTTGACGTAGCAATCGATTATATCAAAAAAGGTGAATACACCTCTCTTCCAGTTGGAAAACATGAAATCGTTGGCAAAGATGTATTTGTTAGCGTAATTGAAATCGAAGGAAAAGATGTAGCTACTACTCCATTCGAAATCCACAAAAAATATTTAGATATCCATGTAGATATTACAGGAAACGAACTTATCGAAACCGGTGGCGAAGGCGTTGAAACAAGTTTCGACGAAAACCGTGACTTTGGTATCGTAGAATGCGAAAACGTAGTTTCATCCTACATGAGTCCAGATGATTTCTATATCTGTATGCTTGACGAGCCACACAAACCAGCTTGTGCAGCTCCTGGTAAAGATAAGGCAATCAAGAAATGTATTTTTAAAGTACTTGTATAGCTAGATTGTATATTGTATTCGCAATCAGATTCTCTTCTGCAAATTTACTTACAAATTAAAAAGGTTTTTGTGGTTTTATCTGATTATGTATGATATAATATATACACTAATAACATGTAAAATGTTAAATGTATAATATAAGGAGGGTATTTATATGCCAATGCAGATGGGCTTTCGTTGGTATGGTGAAGGAAATGACAAAATTTCTTTAAACTATATCAAACAGATTCCAGGTGTAACCAGCATCGTTTGGTCTTTACACCACAAAATGCCAGGTGAAGTTTGGTCAGTAGAAGAAATCGCAGAAGTTAAGAAACAGCTTGATGAATACGGTTTCAACATGGACGTTGTAGAATCAGTAAACGTACATGACGACATCAAGATTGGTCTTCCAACTCGTGATCAGTACATTGCAAACTACATCGAAACAATCAAAAACCTTTCAAAATTCGGTGTTAAAGTTATTTGTTATAACTTCATGCCTGTATTTGACTGGACAAGAACAGACCTTTTCCATCCAGTAGGTGATGGCTCTACAGCTCTTTATTACGAAGCAAGCCGTATCCATGATGATCCTAAGGAAATGGCAGACTACATCTTAAACAACTTAGGCGGAATGACATTCCCAGGTTGGGAACCAGAACGTATGGCTAAGTTAGACGAGCTTTTCGAAGCTTACAAACCAGTTGACAAAGAAGCATTATGGGCTAACCTTAAATACTTCTTAGAAGCTATCATGCCTACATGTGAAGAATGTGACATCAAGATGGCTATTCATATGGACGATCCACCATGGGATATCTTTGGTCTCCCACGTCTTATGACTTGTGAAGAAAACATTGAACGTTTCTTAACAATGGTAGACAGCCCATACAACTGCTTAACATTATGCTCAGGTTCTTTAAATGCAGATCCTAAGAATGATGTTCCAAAGATCGTTCGTAGATTCTGCGATCGTATCGCATTTGCACATATCCGTAACGTAAAACACTTCGACAACGGTGACTTCTCCGAAGCTTCTCACCGTGACTGCGATGGTGATACACAGATTCTTGAAATCTTAAAAGCTTACCATGATTGCGGTTTCGAAGGCTACATCCGTCCAGACCATGGTCGTCATCTTTGGGATGAAGAACCAGGTAATGTACGTCCAGGCTACGGCTTATATGACCGTGCTCTTGGTATCATGTACATGCTCGGTGTATGGGATATGCTTGACAAACTTGACAACAAATAGAACGTAGCTATTTAGCCAAGTAGAAGAATAAAAATAAGCGCTATGCAAGCTTGCTTGTATTAGCGCTTTATTTTTGTTCTGTGAATTTGGCGTTTAGCCGAATTGCGAGCGGATGAGTCGCATAGCGACGATAAGGTGCATAGCACCGTAACGCGAGCATACTTGGCTAAATATTTCTTGCATAATATTGCACAACACTTTATAATATACCTATATAATTGTTGGACAATTTAGCCAACAAAAGGGGGATAAAATTATGCAAGAAAGAATCTTAATCACTATGAAAGAAAATCCAGATGTTATCTTACGAGCAATTCCAGGTCACTTTATTACACCACATGCTCATTCTAATTATTATCTGGATATGACTGCTATCAAAAGCCGTACTCACGAATCTCGTGCCGCAGCTGCTGAATTAGCAAAAAAAATCCCTCCTACAACCGTGGTAGACACTATCGTTTGTATGGAAGGCACCATGGTTATTGGTGCATATCTTGCAGATGAATTGACAAAGAATGGTATTCTTAATGTTAACAGCTATAAAGCAATCAACGTAATCTCAACAGAATTGAGTTCCTCCGGACAGTATATTGTCCGCGACAACCTCAAGCCTATGTTTGAAGGAAAGAACGTAATCCTCTTAGTAGCTACTGCTGCAACAGGACAAACCCTAGCAAAAACTGCAGAAGCTATCAAATACTATGGTGCAAAAGTGCGAGGCATTTGTAGTGTATTCAGCGTTGGTAACACCTGTTTCGGAAAGCCTATTTACTCTCTATTCTCTGTAAAAGACTTACCAGACTATCGCAACACCTCAGCAAACGAATGTCCAATGTGTAAAAAAGGTCAGCCTGTTGATGCACTTGCAAATCCATTTGGATATTCTAAATTATAAAATGTGATATATGCAAAATTTTAGGCTCCGCATTTTGCGGAGCCTTTTAGACTTATCATTACCAGCTCTGTTGTCCATGAGCATATACCTGCAATTTCTCTACAATCTGAAAACCATACTTACTTCCTTCTGATACCTGTACTTTATATCCTATCATATAATCTCCACCACCTACTGTATTTTCTACGATAGTAACATAATAATAATGCATTCCATTTCCTTTTTCCCATACTTCAATAGTATCGTTTACCAAAGTACCGATAACACTATCCGCTAAGGAACGATATAATTTACCATCCTTTTCTATGTATAGTTTTGTTTCTTCTACATATCTACCAGTAAATTCATCTTTCAAATAACGATCTGAATAATACTGTCTTGCCTGATTTTCATAATAAGACCAACTATCTGCTTCTAATACTCTGTAATAAAGGCGACCACCAACTTCAATTTCTTGCTCATAATCAACTTTACATTCCGATGTAATGATATCCATTAACGCCTTTTCATCTAGAATTAACTGGAGAATTCTTTCCTTCACGGTTTCATCTTTTACAAGAGACTCCTGTGACAAATTATCATAAAAAATAAAATGTTCCTCCCAATAATGGTCTCTCTCTTCTTTACACGTAACCTGAACAGTTGTAACCGTAATACCTGCTAACGGACTTTCTTCGTTCAATGCTGCTTCCATATGCACATTAAAAACACCACCCGTTAATCCAATATAAGAATCTACATTTGCATCAATTGCAATCATACTTTCTGACATCTGTGTAACAATCAGGTTTGTTACATTTCCATACACAGACTCCAAACATGCATTGATTTCATACACACCATTTTCATCAACTGGAACTCTCAGTTCTCCATTATTGTCTGTATAGAAACCCATCGCATTACTTTCATCTGTCAAGCCACCTTGAAATATATATCGCATTGCCAATGCATACTTCTGTCCATCTACTCGATAAGCACCTTCTATCTCTTCCAATAAACCCGCTTCTTCAAATGTATCCAATCCTGAAAATTCATACTTATCTATCAAAGTGTGAAAAATAATTGACTTATAATGGTCAGTGATTTCTGTACTACCACCACCCCAAACATCACCTACATTATATTGTCCCTCGGCAATTGCAACGCCTGAAACAGCCAACATAAATTTAGAAAGCAATTCGATTTCATCCTCTGAAAATTGAGTCAGTTCTAATTTTTCCAATTCTGTATCAGAAATTTGTGTATCAGAATCCTCTGTACCCTGTACATTCGTTTCAGGTACATGTGTATTGCCTACGTCTTTTCCTCCGGTAAATGTAGATAACATGGCTACGACTGCGATTAATACAACTGCTATCAATGCAACTACTACTGTCTGAGGTTTCTTTGCAATTAATGCAATTCTTTCTTTAATGGATTTTCCGCTGCCTGTCATTGTTGTTGCAACCAGCAACACTGCAGGTCTTTTTTCACAGGTTAAGTCTATCAATGTATGTCCATATGAAGCTCTTTTGCTCTCACCGAGTCGCTTTATCGTCGATTCATCACATGCAAGTTCTGCATCATTTCTAGACAAGATCGCCGCACACCAAACCAATGGATTATACCAGTGTATAGCCAAGCAAAGAGCTCGAAGATATCCCCACAGATGATCCTTATGTATATAGTGAGTAGTTTCATGTGCAATCACATGTTGCAATATTTCTTCATCTTTTGCAACCCCACTAGTCACATAAATTACTGGACGAACCAAACCAAACAAACATGGTGTGTCCACTTCATCACTGATGAACACTGGTAATTTCTTTTCCTTTTGCAATTCTACAACACTAGGCATGGCCTCAACGTTCATAGATTTTCGACTAGCCAATAATTTTCTCTGGAATCTAACATTTGTAAATACAAACCAAAACCCAACAATAACTACACCAAATCCCCAAAGGAACATTGCCACGTCCCTCAAAGTAATGTCACTTTCCATAGTCTCTAATACTTCAGCTTCCACTTTTTCAGAGAATTCCACATCTGACATTGTATTGATATCAATTCCCTGGCTCTTATATTGTTCTGCAACTTCCACATATGCCTGCTCATATGTCATACTTGGAAGCTTACTTTGAGACAACTCGTATACCTTATTTACTTCCTCTCTTTGCGATACCTGTGTCATCCAATTTCCGACACTAATACTCGTTTCACCCACTGAAAATGGAACAAGTAAACGTACGAGCACCAAGAGCCATAATGCATATTGTAAACGCAGACTAATTTTTCCTTTCATGAAAAAACGTAGGCCCGCAATTACTATAATTAATACCGAGGAAGATATTATCCAATTCAACATCTTTACAATCACCTTTCTTCTATTCCAACCTTTTTAACCCGAGCATATCATCCGTTTTTACTCATCTACACCATCTAAATTCTCTAACATGGCATGTAGCTCATCAATTTCCTTTTTTGAAAGAGCCTGTTTCTTTGTCAATGCACTCACCATCAAGCTTATGCTGCCTCCATATACTCGTTCCAAAAAATTTTCTGCCTCCTGATGTGCCGCATCCTCTCGAGCGATGCCCGGACAAAACGTTTTCTTGCTTCCCTGACTATCGCTCAACACCGCACCCTTTTCTTCCAGTCGACGAAGCATTGTAAGTGTAGTACTTCTGTTCCACCCCATTTTCTCCGCCATCATATCCGTCATCTGGCGCCCCGTCAATGGAAATTCCTCCCAAAGACACTCCATAACACTCCACTCTGCTGTCGTCAGATTGATACTATTTTTATTCATTTAATCACCTCAAATATTTTTGTTTACTTTTGTAGACACATCATAACACCTGTGTTTACGTTTGTCAACAGATATTTTCTCCCTAAAAAACAAAAAATGAGTCCTATTATATAATAAGACCCATTTCTCGTTCTTTAGAAAATTTCTTTATAAACTAAATCGTTATTCCTCTATCATCTCTGTATGTTCTACTGTATCACCTTTCAGTGGTCCTCTATTGGCATCAAAACTGAACAAGCCCAGACTAACAATACCCAAAATGTTCAACAAAATATACACCACCACAATGACACCGACCACTTTCCATATGCGCTTCGCTCTTCGATTCTTCATCGCTAATTGCTCATTAATTCTAGCCAGTTGTTCTGCAACATCACTCTTACTCTGTTCATCTTCTATTTTTGCTCCTAGTAACTCGCTCACAGATACTTCAAATTCCTCTGCTATTTTTAATAGCATTTCTGCATCTGGTACAGAGAGACCCTTTTCCCACTTCGACACGGTTTGACGAACTACTTTTAGTCTTGAAGCAAGTTCCTCCTGTGTGTACCCTTTATTTTTTCTGAGCATTTTTAGATTATCCTGAAACATATAATAGCTCCTTTCTCATTTTGTACCTTTATTATATATACCACACCCTCGTTGCCTCAAGCAATGCATGTTAACATCAAGTACAATATAGAATCAAAATGACTTGCATATATTTTGCAAGTGGTTTTGATTTGATTTAGAGACTAAGTTTTTTCAAAGAATAAGAAACGCGGCTTATATATGTTTAAAACTAGACCTTTAGCGGTAGTCGTTACTTAATGAGTAGCAAGTGTTAGCTTGTTACGAATTTAGTAACGCGACGTCACCGCTAAGAGCGAGAGCGTGTCTAGACTTTAAATATATATAAGCCGCGTTTCGTAGTGTTTAAACCAAATTACTTAGTCTCTAAATCAAAATTGAAATAACGAACTGCATTGTTATATGCAAGACCTTTTGCGATTTTTTCTAATGCCTTTTCATCGTTTGGATATTCGCCATTTTCAACCCATCCGCCGATAAGTTCACATGCGATACGACGGAAGTATTCATGTCTGGTGTATGATAAGAAGCTACGAGAGTCTGTTAACATACCAATGAAGTTTCCGAGTAATCCAAGGTTTGCAAGAGATACCATTTGGTCAATCATACCCTGTTTGTTATCATTGAACCACCAAGCTGAACCCTGCTGAATCTTTCCTACACAAGAAGAATCCTGGAAACATCCAAGGATAGTTCCGATAGCTGCATTGTCGATTGGGTTTAATGAGTAAAGGATAGTCTTTGGTAACTGATCTGTTCCTGCTAATGCATTTAAGAAGTCAGCCATTTCTGATGATGGTGTGTAGTTTGAGATACAGTCGATACCAGCATCTGGTCCAAGTTTACGGAAGATGCTTTCGTTGTTATCACGTTTTACACCATAGTGAAGCTGCATTACCCAGTTTTTCTTGTGATATTCTTTACCAAGTTCAATCATGATAGCTGTTTCGAATTTCTTTACTTCTACTTTAGAAACAAGCTCACCAGCAAGACGTTTTGCAACGATTGCTTCTACTTCTTCTGCTGTAGCTGGTTCGTACATTACATAATCTAAGCTGTGGTCAGAGATTGTACATCCATTTTCATGGAAATAATCAAGACGCACTCTTAAAGCATCTACTAAAGAAGCGAAAGAGTTTACTGTTACGCCTGATACTTCAGATAATTTTGCACAGTAATCAACAAAGCCTGGTTTATTGATACCCATAGCTTTTTCAGGTCTCCAAGCTGGAACTACCTGTACATCAAAGCTTTCATCAGCTTTGATTTTCTGATGCCATTCAAGGGTATCTGCTGGGTCGTCTGTTGTACATACTAATGTAACATTTGACATTTTAATAAGGCCACGTGCAGAGTATTCTGGTTGCTGTAATTTTTCGTTACAGATGTTCCATACTTCTTCTGCTGTATCACCGCAAAGATGACCTTCGTAGCCGAAGTATCTCTGAAGTTCTAAATGACTCCAGTGATATAATGGATTTCCGATAGCCATTTCAAGAGTTTCTGCCCATTTCTGGAATTTTTCTCTGTCTGTAGCATCACCTGTAATATATTTTTCTTCTACACCGTTAGAACGCATCTGACGCCATTTATAGTGGTCAGCACCAAGCCATACCTGTGTAATGTTTTCGAATTTTCTGTCTTCGTAGATTTCCTGTGGATTAATGTGGCAGTGGTAATCCAATACTGGAGTTACAACTGGAGATGCATAATCGTGATACAGATGTTTTGCTGTATCAGTTGTTAAAAGGAAATCTTTGTCCATAAATTTTTTCATGTGAATTATCTCCATTCATTTTCTAATCTAGATATTGCACCAAAAGGATTCTACCTTTAACGCTTCATCTCACTTACATAACCACCTGTGTGATTGTGGTCTGCAATAAGGTTGTCAATTTCTTCCAAATCCATAGATGGCATATCACCAGGAATAGTATTCTTACCAGCACTACGTGCATTACCGTAAGCCAATGCTTTCTGGCAGTCCATATCATATTTCAACAAGCCATAAAGAACACCTGCACAATACTGATCCCCGCTACCGATACGATCGATAACTTCGATATTTCTGTATGGTTCTTCTTCATAATACTTATCTTCTTTCGCATTGTAGATAACGGAACCAAAACTATGCTGTTTTGGACTATGCACCGTTCTCTGTGTCGCTGCTACAATAGAAATTGGATAATCTTCTGTGAAACTCTTTAAGATTTGTTTCAAATCACCTGTCTTACCAAAGGTAAGTCTAGCTGTATCCTCTGAGCAAAAGAAAACATCTACATATGGTAAAATGCCTTCGATACATTCTCTTGCTTCCTCACCAGTCCAGAGATTTCCACGGAAGTTTACGTCAAAAGATATTAATACACCATTTTCTTTAAACTTCTTAATCATCTCAATGGTCGTTTCACGGCAAGTTTGACTCAGCGCCAAAGTAATACCTGATGTATGGAAACATCTTGTGTTGGTGTACATTTCTGGGTCAATATCGCCAATATGAAGTCTTGTGATAGAAGAATTTGCTCTATCATATACAACCTGTGGCTTTCTTGGGAAAGCTCCCATTTCATAATAGTATACACCCAAACGAGCGTTTTTCTCATGGTCATAAATTAAATAGTCATCACTTACACCATTAAAACGCACCTTGTTACGAACGAAATCACCTAGTGCAGAATCTGGAATCTTTGTAACCACACCTGTACGCAAACCATTGAGCGAAACCCCACACGCTACGTTAAGCTCTGCGCCACCAATGTGTTTTTCGAACATCTTACACTTTGAAATACGTTCATTGCCTTGTGGTGAAAGACGAAGCATTATTTCCCCAAGGGTAAGTAAATCAAATTTCTTATCCATACCTTACTCTCCTTACTCCTAAATAACATGATAATCAAAAAGCAAATATAGGCTGTCGGAAATTCGACAGCCTATAAATAATTATTTGATTAGCCACGCATTTCTTTTACGATTGCTGCTGCTTCAGCTGTTAATTCTTTAATCTTTTCAAAATCACCAGCTTTAATTAAATCACCAGAACACATCCAGCTACCGCCACAAGCGATGATTCTGTCATATGCTAAGTAATCTCTTACATTTGAAGGGCTAATTCCACCTGTTGGCATGAATTTAAGGCTTACATATGGAGCTGCAAGAGCTTTAATCATCTTAAGTCCGCCTGCTGGTTCAGCTGGGAAGAATTTAACTACTTCTAAGCCGTTTTCGATACCCTGTTCCATATCAGAAGCGTTAGCTGTACCTGGAGTAATGCAGATACCTTTTTCTACACAGTATTTAACGATTCTTGGGTTTAATCCAGGGCTTACGATAAATTCAGCACCAGCTGCTACTGCACGGTCAACCTGTTCAGTTGTGATAACTGTACCAGCACCAAGTAACATATCTGGGAATTTTTCTTTCATGATGCGGATAGATTCTTCAGCGGCATCTGTACGGAATGTAACTTCTGCACATGGAAGTCCACCTTCGATAAGAGCTTTTGCTAATGGTTCTGCATCTTTCACATCGTTGATAACTACTACAGGAATAATACCTGTTTTCTGGATTTTTTCTAATACTGGATTCATAATATATACCTCTCCTTTTTTATTAAACGTATTTTTTAAGTGTTTCTCTTACTGCACCAGGGCCAGCGATGAGTTCTGTGAAGTACTGAACTGTCAAATCAGCAAGTCCTACTTCGTAAAGGTCTACACCAAAAATAGCTTTGTTTGTAAGTAATGGTTTGATAGTTTCTTCAACGTCTGTATCACCAAGTTTGATACCAGCAACGATTGGGCAAACTGTATCAAGTAATGGATCTGGGCTAAGTTCGAATGCTGCACCATTATCATCGATAGCCATTAAGTATCTCATCCAGCCTGCAAATACCATAGGAATTAATTTAAGTTCGCCAAGGTCTTTGCCGTCTTTGATATAGTTCTTGATTGTTTCACCGAAACGAATTGCAAGTTTCTGAGATGTATCAGTAGCAATACGCTGTGGTGTATCTGGCATGAATGGGTTTGGAATACGAACGTTAAGTACTGTGTCGATGAATTCCTTAGGATCAAGGATACCAGGGTTAACTACTACTGGGAGTCCTTCTACATATCCTACGCGTTCAACAAGTTTCTTAAGTTCTGTGTCTTTCATTTCTTCAGAAATCTTTTCGTATCCAAGTAAGCAACCGAATACAGCAAGAGTTGTATGAAGTGGGTTAAGACATGTACAAACTTTCATTCTTTCTACTTTGTCTACTGTTTCGCGTTCTGTGAAGATGAATACTTCTTCTAATTCAGCTGGACGTCCGTTAGGGAACCAGTCTTCGATTACAAGGTATTCTGTTTCTTCAGCATTAACGAATGGTGCTACATATGTATTCTTAGATGTGATAACTGGTTCAAGACCTGTGATATCATCTTCGTTAAGAATAGCTTCTACAGAAGCATCTGGTCTAGGTGTAATCTTGTCAATCATTGACCATGGGAATGCAACTTTGTTTCTGTCGTTGATGTAATCAACAAATCCCTGATCTACTAAGCCGTTTTTAGCCCAGCCTTCAGCGAATGCATTGATAGCTGCGTATAATTTGTCACCGTTGTGTGAGCAGTTGTCCATAGAAACCATAGAAACTGGTGCTGCACCGTTCTGGTAACGAGTAACTAATAATGAAGCTACTTTACCGATGTAGCTAGCTGGTTTTGCAGGGCCATTTGCCATATCAGCTACTACTGCTGGAAGCATTTCACCTTTACCATCTACAAGGCTGTAACCTTTTTCTGTAATTGTGAATGAACACATCTGTAAAGAATCTTTACAGAAGATTTCTTTTAATCTAGAGTATTCAGCATCGTCTTCTGAATCAAGTACACATGATTCAACAACAGCACCTACTACTGTTTTTTCGATTGTTCCGTTAGCTTTTAATGTAACGAGAATTGTGTAATCGTCGTGTGGACGGTTCATTTTCTGTACAATTTCATAATCGAAACCTTCAGCAACGATAAGACCTCTGTCCATTTTGCCGCTGTTTAAGATTTTCTGCATATCATTTGCCTGGAATGCACGGAAGATATTTCCTGCACCAAAGTGAATCCAGAATGGATTTTCTTTTGTAGCAGCAGTAACTGCTTCTCTGTCAAACTGTGGAAGCTGATAGCCTTTCGCTTCCCACTCTGCACGGTTCTGTAAACCTACATTACTTAATTCCATAGTATTAACGATCTCCTTTCGTTTTGACACTTTATTCATGTTAACTAATATTATAAGGCTTTTCCCACAAAATCGCAAGATATTTTATACAAGAGAACACATACATTTTAGGAAAATTTTGCATAATTTTCATAAGAAAAAGACTTGGATTTCTCCAAGTCTTTTATAAACGCATTTTTTACTGCACATTCTTTGTATTATATTCTTGAATTACTTCATAAAGAGTAGCGGTCACACAGTTTTCTGTCTTTACTTTTTCACAAGTTTCCACATACTCCTCATAAGTACAGGTTGCAATATTACATTTCAAATCTTCATTCTCTGTAATCGCTTTGAGCTGACAGGTATATACCCCCCATGAAGTGGTCCACCATCCCGTAACCGTAGACTTATAGTTCCAAATCGTCCATGAATAGTTTCTCTGATCCAAAAGTTCTAAAGTTTCTGACCACTGCAACTTATCCTCAAAGCAGGTAAATTCACCAATATAGGTAGGCACCTCATAGTCACGTCCAATATTATAAAGGTCATAATATGCGTAAAGCAGTTCATATGGCAAAATGTCTGACCACCAGTTGTACCAATGATATTCATACTGCACATTTTCCCAAGCATAGTCTGCTGGATCTGGAAGCTTCGCAAAATCCCAACAGCCCTCCATTGTGATTACATGCTCATCTCCGTTCGCACGAATTACATCATAAATCTTATCAAAAACCTCCCAACACTCTGGTGTTGTAATGGTATTCCACTCATAAGTAGGCTCATTTAAAATATCATAGGTGGCAATCCATTTTCCCAGTTCTGGCTTGGTTTCCGTGTAATGCTTTGAAATATACTTCCACATTTCAACTGTAGCATTCACATATTCCTCATTCGTCCAGAAGCCTGCGACTCTATCTTTTCTTCCCGAATGCTCAAACCCATTCTGACTTCCTGGCGCACCATGTAAATCTAAAACAATATATAACTCATTCTTTGCCGCTTCCCCGATAAACCAGTCGAGGTACGCAAAGGCTTCCTCTTCTTCTTTTAAGGTTAAATCTTCATTCAAAATATTTAAATAATAAAATGGAATTCGAATTGTATTCATCTGCAAATCTTCTTTGATAATGCGAAAATCTTCTTCTGTAAAGAACGCATCCCAATAGATTTTCATCAATTCTTCCATATCATAGATATTTAAGTTTGGATTACTCTTAATACCTTCACGGAATTCTTCTTCCGTAAACTCTGGATACTGAATATTTCCATCTGCATCCTTAACATAAGAGCCATCTTCATTCTTGGATGGTTCTAATGCAAATGGACTCATCCAGCCTTCCTGTAGCAAGATCTGTCCTGCATTGATTCCTCGTAAAACAATATGATTTCCATCTGCATCATACAAAGACTTTCCTGATGCCTGTACCAAACCAGTAGCATTCTCTATCTTCTCTACTGTTTCTTCATAAGTGTAACTCTGAGAATAAGTCACAAAACAGTCTATGAAGATTACCATGGCTAATACTACTGTCAAAACACTTAATAATATTCCCTTAATAATCTTTTTCATCATCGATCCCCCCATTTTGGATTTTCTTTGCCATAAAAAATGGACTATGATAATCATAGCCCATTTTGAAATATTTTCATAGTCTCAAATTATTTTGTAGGAACAATTTTGTCCTTGCCACCCATATATGGGCGAAGTGCAACCGGAATATTTACACTTCCGTCTGCATTTAAGTTGTTTTCCAAGAACGCGATAAGCATACGTGGAGGAGCAACAACTGTATTATTTAAGGTGTGTGCAAAATACTTGTTATTATCTTTGTCTTTTACACGAATTTTCAATCTTCTAGCCTGTGCATCACCTAAGTTCGAACAGCTACCTACTTCGAAGTATTTCTTCTGACGTGGACTCCAAGCTTCTACATCACAGGATTTTACCTTGAGGTCTGCCAAGTCACCAGAACAGCATTCGAGTGTACGAACAGGAATATCTAAACTACGGAATAAATCTACTGTATTTTTCCATAATACATCATAGTATTTTGGAGATTCTTCTGGCTTACAAACTACAATCATTTCCTGCTTTTCAAACTGGTGGATACGATATACACCACGTTCTTCAATACCATGTGCACCTTTTTCTTTACGGAAACATGGTGAATAGCTTGTAAGTGTCTGTGGTAATGTTTCTTCGTCATTTAATGTATCAATGAATTTACCAATCATAGAGTGTTCTGATGTACCGATAAGATAAAGGTCTTCGCCTTCGATTTTATACATCATGGCATCCATTTCTTCAAAGCTCATAACACCTGTTACTACATTTGAACGAATCATGAAAGGTGGGATACAGTATGTGAATCCTCTATCAATCATAAAATCTCTTGCATATGAAATAACAGCTGAGTGAAGTCTTGCAATATCGCCCATAAGGTAATAGAAACCATTTCCTGCTACCTTACCAGCTGCTTCCATGTCAATACCATTGAATCTTTCCATGATTTCTGTATGATATGGAATATCAAATTCTGGAACTACTGGTTCACCAAATTTTTCGATTTCTACGTTACAGCTATCGTCTGGACCAATAGGCACAGATGGGTCAATGATGTTTGGAATGGTCATCATAATCTTTGTAATTTTTTCACTTAATTCTTTTTCTAACACTTCAAGTTCTGCAAGACGGGCAGCATTTGCACTAACCTGTGCCTTTACTTCTTCTGCTTCTTCTTTCTTGCCCTGTCCCATCAGCATACCAATCTGCTTGGAAAGCTTATTTCTGTTGGCACGGATTTCGTCCGCTTCCTGCTGGGTCTTTCTAGCCTGTTCATCTAATTCAATTACTTCGTCTACTAATGGAAGTTTGTGATCCTGAAATTTCTTGCGAATATTTTCTTTTACCACTTCAGGATTTTCTCTTAAAAACTTAATATCAATCATATTGCCTCCAGTTTATCCTTAAATCATTATCTGCTATTGTACTATTTTATATACCAAAAATCAAGAATCCAATACAAATATTGGTATTTTTGTATATTTTGATTTCAACTAAATAAGGCTGACGTTTTCACAAACGCCAGCCTATCCATTCAGACTATCTAATCTTAGTTTTATGCGACCCAAGCTCCGCTAGCATCTAAACGATAACCACCAATAGTTGTATTGGAAGCCATAGCTCCACTCGCATACATATAATACCATTTACCGCCATCTTTTACCCAGCCAGTTTGCATTGCACCGCTACCATTCATATAGTACCATGTGCTGCCATCTTTTACCCAGCCAGTTGCCATTGCGCCACTACTCTTCATGTAGTACCATGTACCACCATCTTTTACCCAGCCAGTTGCCATTGCACCGCTACTCTTCATGTAGTACCATGTGCTACCGTCTTTTACCCAGCCAGTTGCCATTGCGCCACTACTCTTCATGTAGTACCATGTGCTACCGTCTTTTACCCAGCCAGTTGCCATTGCGCCACTACTCTTCATGTAGTACCATGTACCACCATCTTTTACCCAGCCAGTCTGCATCACACCATTGGCATCCATATAATACCATGTACCACCATCATTTAACCAACCAGTTTTGACAGAACCATCACTATTTACATAGTACCAGTTTCCATTCACCTGGTTCCAGCCTGTTTTTACAGTGCCTCCCGGTACGCTTGGATTGCTTGGAACACTTGGTGTATTTGGAGTACTTGGTGTTGTAGCTACATAATCTGTTGTAGAAACTTTACTCATAATTTCGTTTTGGAATCTCTCTGTCAGGAAACGTTCCTGCAAAGTTGCTGCCTGGAAATTATTTGAGCCTTTTAATACAACATATCCACTTGCATCACAATAATAGTATTTTCCATCTAACCACACTAAATTATAGGTATGCGCACCAGCATCTTGTCCTAATAAAATTCTGTTTGCAATGCCTACTTCACGAAGCATTCTGTATAAAAGTGTTGCCTGTGCCTGACAGGTTCCACCACCTTCACATAATGCATAGTAAGCACTATGATGAACACCTTCAAGGGAAGTAAATCCCTTTACATTATTATGAATATAGTCCATACATGCAACTACCTTTTCATAGTCGCTTACATTCTTGATATGTGCCAATGCTCCACCTGTAGCAAATAATGACTTCAACTTTGTTTCAAAAGCCGCTTCCTGCTCTGGTGTTGTGTCATATTCTATACCATAAAGATTAAACCCAAATCCACTGTCACTACAGCCCATTTCTATCACATGAGACCAAGAGTTCAACCAATAATCTCCGCCATATGGAGCGATATCCATCTGGTCTCCATAGAAATCAAAGGCAGCATATTCATCTCCCATCCAGCATCCATAAATTTCATTATAGTAGATTGTTCCATCCGCTTTGAATTCCTCTATAAGCTTCTCAGAAAAGTGGAATGATACATTCGTGCGTGGTCTTGTTTTTAATTTTTCAGCAACAGCCTTATAAAGTTCTTCTTTTGTATTATAAGTGCCCATATCTTCTGATAGTTGCTCTACATATATTACATAATTCTCACTTAAAGCTTTCGGATCATCTGTTCCTAGCCAAAAATCGAGGCTCTTACCATTACTGTCACTAGCGATTGCTTCCTCTATGGTATCCTTTCCATGAGTCTCCTTACATGTACCCTCAAATCCATCACAAGTAAGGTCAAAGAATATTTTATCCCCAGCTTGTATCTTACTCGTATCTAAAGTTGCTGCGTATACTTCATCTTTACCCTCATATTCCTTACCATCAAATTGTGATATAAATGTATAAGTAAAAGTAGTATCACGAACCTCATGCTCTGATATAATCGCACCATCACGAACAACATACACTTTTCCTTCTGCACCCCTTACTTCATGGAATGGCTCCCAGTTACGAAGTGTAAAAATAAAATCCTTTTGTGTTGATTCTGCCGCAAAACATGTTGCTGGTATAGCTGTAACAATCATACACACCATCAAAAACATGCTTACCATTCTTTGTATTTGTTTCATTTCCATATCCTCTTTCTTGATATTTTTGAAGTTCACCATGTATAAAACTTCCAAAAACATTATATATATATATATACTTTGTCAATTATAACCAAGAAAAAAGTCATATCAGTTCATCAATATCACCACTCACTGTTTCTCTAGCTAAAAACATAGCATACTGCCACAAATTCCAATACAGCTATCACAGGGACTCCGTACTTAAACTGCAAATGTTTCGTCTTGTGTCGAAAAACCTCCATGCCAAGCCACACGCCAGCTCCGCCACCAACGAACGCCAAAAGCATTAAGGTCTTCTCTGGAATACGCCAGGATCCAGCCTTTGCCTTTGCCTTGTCCAAACCCATAGCAAAAAATCCTGCCACACTAACCACTGCCATATATATCAAAACCGCTTGTAAACTACTACTCATAGCAACCTCTCCTTTCTTTCAGCTGATAACACCATTTACTCTGACCATGATTTCCATCCATCTAAGTATTCTTTCACCTCTGCAAAGTCTACTACACACTCTCCATCCCAAATTCCAACAGGAACTTGATTCTCGAATGTGTACACAGTAGTTTGAATATCATGTTCTATATCATAAACAATCACTCTTTCTTTTTCTAAATCAATCACCCAATATTCACGTACATTTGCATTAATATATTTTGCAAGTTTAATCCCCATATCTTTTTTGCGAGTAGATTTAGACAATACTTCCATAATTAAATCTGGTGCACCGAACAAATTCTTCTTTGTAATAATATCTTTGCGGCAGATAATCATAATATCCGGCTGAACCATGGTTTTATTATCGCAATCTAGTTGCACATCTAATGGTGCAACTGCCACTTTGCACTTTCCTTTATTCTCTTTTACATACTTTTTTAAGTGAAATGCAATTTCTAACATGATATCCTGATGCGAAAAAGAAGGCGCCCCCATGTCATAAATCACACCATCAATAAGTTCTATTCTCTCATCTTCTGGCCATGCATAATAATCTGCAACTGTGTAGTCCCCCTGTTTCTTCTCAATCGGTCTTCCGTACTCAATTGCTGGTTCACGCACTGCCATTGCTGGTCTATCTGTCAAAACTTCCTCTATCGCTCTGAGTGTGTCGTATCTCGGTGACTGTGTCACACCGCTAAATACTTTCTGCACAGTACTAAGTGGAACTCCAGACCAATCCGCAATCTGCTCATACGAATACCCCAGTTCCTTCTTTCTTTCCTTCATCTCAGATAATGTCATAATTAATCCCCCTCACGTTATCTGTTTCCATGTCATTTCTATTTCTTTTCCTTATTTTAGCAATATTATTTCCATTTGTCAATTGCACTTCCATTAAATTTCCATTTTCTATCCATTTATACTCCACTCATTTAAACTTATAAAAAAAGAATGGTACTCTATCTTGCACCATTCTTTTCCTACCATTTCAATAACATTTCCAGCTTATTCTGTTTTTTCTTTTATACGCACCTTCATCTCGTACCACAACTCTGTTGCAATAAAGAGTGATGAATAAGTACCTGCAAGCATACCAACCATAAGAGGCAAAGCAAATTCTTTAATCGCAGGTACACCTAAAACAAAGAGTAGTATTACCATTGTTAAGGTAGTAATAGAAGTGTACATACTTCTTGTCAAGGTCTGGGTAAGAGAACGATTCGCTACCTCATACCATGTTTCTGGAGTATGTTTCTTCAAGGTTGTCATATTCTCACGAATACGGTCAAATACAACAATTGTATTATTAATAGAATAACCCACCACTGTAAGCACGCAAGCAATCAAGGTATTGCCAACAGTAATTCGAAGCAATGCGTATGCCGCAAGCACAACTAACACATCATGTACCAGTGCAAGAATAGCACTTGTTGCAAAACGTAAATCCTTGAAGCGAAGACGAATATAAATCAGCATAAAGCAGCATGCCACAACTACTGCCACAATTGCATCGCTCCTCATTTCACCACTTACAGTTGAGCTGATACTTTGGGAAGTAATCGTACTCTCCTCTACACCGAATTCTTTTACAAGCACTGCATTTAAGGCTTCACGTTCTTCCAAAGAAAGCGTCTTGGTCTTTAATACAATATTCGTGCTTTCATCTACAGTGGTTGCCTGTACCGCAGAATCCCCTGTAACCTTAGACACCTGTGGAATAATATTCTTTTCGATTTCTTCAATACTATAGGCTTTTCCAAAATCTGCTGTGGTAGAGGTACCACCCGCAAATTCAATACCATAGTTAAATGCTTTACCACTTGTCGCACTGTGGAATGCCATACCTCCAATACCTGCAACAATGATGGTAATTGAAATTGCAAACCAAAGCCCTCTACGTTTCAAGAAATCGATAGTTTTCTTTTCTTTTACTGCACCATAGAACTTCTTATCCTTGAATCCAATTGCAAAGAAGGCCTGAAGCAAATATTTCGCAATTACAAGTGCAGTAAGCATAGACATAAGAATAGAAATCATAAGGGTATAAGCAAATCCCTTTACCGTACCAGAGCCTAAAATCATAAGCACAATAGCCGCAATAAAGGTTGTAACATTCCCGTCTACAATTGCTGACATTGCCTTCTTATAACCATTTTTGATAGACATAGAAACGGAAGTTCCCGCTGCAATTTCTTCCTTAATACGAGCAAAGGTAACTACATTCGCATCTACCGCCATACCGATACCAAGAATGATACCTGCAATACCTGGAAGTGTCAGTGTAATCTCAAACAACTGCACAAACGAAATCGTAGCAAAGGTGTAAATCGTCAATGCAATCGACGCAACAACACCTGGTAAACGATACATCACAATCATGAACATCATAATTAAGAGCAAGCCAATTCCTGCCGCCATAATGCTTGTACTAAGCGCCTGACTCCCCAACTGTGCACCAACCACATTGGATTCTAGTTCCTCTAATTTCAGACTAATCGCACCAATTCGAATAAATGTTGCAAGCTCTTGTGCGTCTGCATATTCTGCTGAACCAGAAATCACACACTGTCCATTATTGATCGGTTCCTCTACCGTAGGAACACTGATAAAGTGATCGTCATAATAGATTCCAATTGTGTCTCCAGAAGATGCGGCCACCGTTGTAGCCTCACCAAAAATCTGTGCTGCCTCATCTGTAAAACTAATCGAAACCATTGGTGCATTTCCACCATATTGATCTGGCATATATCCTGCTTCTGCAGATTTTACGTCATTTCCGGTCAAAATAACAGAACCATTTTCAATCAGTTCCTCTAATTCATAATTCAGCTTGTAAGGAATCGCCTCCTCACTGGCAGAATCGTATGTATAGTTCTCTTTACCCTCTGCATTTTTAGCCGTAATAAAATACAGTGCTCCCGGGCTGCCCAACTCTTCTAACACTGCATTGGCATCAAAAACACCAGGAATTTCAACTGTAATTCTGTCATCACCAACCTGATAAACTGCATACTCTGTACTATAATTTTCTGCACGTTCCTCCAGCTTTGCAATCGTGTCATCAATGTCTGTCTGAGTCGGATTTTCCGTCATAATCTGGTAGGTAATCGATACACCACCAGACAAATCAAGTCCTAATATAATTGACTTGTCCCCTTTCGATGTAGTCGCATCCAAAACCTGCATGCCGTACACACCAAGTCCAGCCAACAATACTACTACTGCAAGAATAATAGCTATTGCTTTATTTTTTCTCATGTTTCTAACCTCTTCTCTAAAATACTAACGAAAAGCATTGTATCACAGAAACCTTGTATTTACAATATCCGACCAAGAAATGTGCTACATATTAGAAGGCTCAAAAGAATAAGAAACCTAGTAGAAATTTGAAAGGTGCCTTTCATACAAAAAACAGAAATTCCTACTAATAACAACATAAAGATACTACTAAGCACCAACGCCTCTATTGCCTTTTTCCCAATTCCCGTTTTTTCTTCATCTCCGTAACTTCTTTTCTCACATCTGCCCCAAGTAAATCCACCCACAAATCCCGCTAGCACATATGTAGCAATAATTCCTATCATAGCCTTATCTGCATGCCACTTAAAAATATATGTCAATACACCAACCACGAATAGCGAAACCATCGACACAAGAAGCATAATCATTAACGCAACAAATAAATTCTTTGATCTCCTCATACCTATCCTCCCATAATCAATTTATGCGAGGATTTTCATCTACATACCTTAATATTCCCCCACTATTTACACGTGACGTGTCACATTCCCCAGAACACTTGGTAACTGTGTTTTATAATTTCTTTATTTTTCTTAGAGTAAGAAATGGACCTTATTATATATTAACTGAACACCTTTAGCAGCCCGTCGTTATTTAATGAGCGTTGACTTTAGCTCGACGCGAATTTAGTAACGTAACGAGGATGCTAAGAGCGAAAGTCGTGTGTGAAGTTAATATATAATAAGGTCCATTTCGTATCTTTTAAATAATTTAATTACAGTTCGCAGTTATTCACAGTACGAGGGAATGGTATTACGTCACGAATATTGCTCATACCAGTGAGGTACATTACGCAACGTTCAAAACCAAGACCAAAGCCTGCATGTCTAGCAGAACCATATTTACGAAGGTCAAGGTAGAATCCATAATCTTCTTCGTTTAATCCCATTTCTTTGATTCTAGCAAGAAGTTTATCATAGTCATCTTCACGCTGAGAACCACCGATGATTTCACCGATACCAGGTACGAGACAGTCTACTGCTGCTACTGTTTTTCCATCTTCGTTGAGCTTCATATAGAAAGCTTTGATATCCTTTGGATAATCAGTAACAAATACTGGACGTTTGAAAATAACTTCTGTTAAATATCTTTCATGTTCTGTCTGTAAGTCACAACCCCAAGATACTTTGTAGTCAAAGTTATCATTATTCTTTGCAAGAATATCAATAGCTTCTGTATAAGTTACACGTGCAAAATCATTGCTTACTACGTTTTCGAGACGGTCAAGAAGTCCTTTGTCTAAGAAATTATTGAAAAATGCCATTTCTTCTGGAGCATTTTCAAGCACGTAGTTGATAACATATTTTAACATACTTTCTGCAAGCATCATATTATCCTGCAAGTCAGCAAATGCGATTTCCGGTTCAATCATCCAGAATTCTGCCGCATGTCTCTGTGTGTTAGAATTTTCTGCACGGAAGGTTGGCCCAAAGGTATAAATATTCTTGAATGCCATCGCATAGGTTTCACCATTTAACTGACCTGATACAGTAAGGTTGGTTGGTTTGTTAAAGAAATCCTGAGTAAAATCAACTTTACCATCTTCTGTGAGTGGAATATTGTTTAAATCAAGTGTAGTTACCTGGAACATTTCACCTGCACCTTCACAGTCACTACCTGTAATAAGTGGTGTATTCACATATACAAAATCTCTTTCCTGGAAGAATTTGTGGATTGCATATGCACATAAAGAACGAACACGAAATACTGCTTCAAATGTGTTTGTTCTAGCTCTTAAATGAGAAATTGTTCTAAGATATTCAAACGTGTGACGTTTTTTCTGAAGTGGGTAATCTGGTGTAGATGCACCCTCTACCGTTACTTCTGCTGCCTGAATTTCAAATGGCTGCTTTGCTTCTGGAGTAGGAACAAGCTGACCTTTTACAATAAGAGCTGCACCTACATTTGTCTTTTCGATTTCTGCAAAGTTTGCAAGACCATCCGAATATACAACCTGAATAGGTTCAAAGAAAGTACCATCGTTGATTACAAGGAAACCGAAGTTCTTTGAGCTACGGTTGCTACGTACCCATCCACCGATAGTTACTTCTGTGTTTTCATATTTTTTCTGATTGCGGAATATATCCCTGATGTTTACTAATTCCATTTTCTCTATCTCCTTTTCTTATTACTGCTGTGCGTTATACTTTTCTACAATGCTCTCACGAACCGCTTTCTGATTCATAAAATAACTTTTTCCTGCTACTATATCACCCAAACCATACTGTTTCAAAAGCATTTCTTCTACAGTTTCTTCGGTCATATCAGGGTAGTAACTGCTCCAATAGCTAATATATGCAGAAGTAAACTTGCTCATGTAGTCCTCATACCACTGATTGTCTACCTGTAAACCATCCTGCTTTACAAGCTCCGCAAATATAACCTCCTCGGTAACTAAGGCTTCTATTTCGGAAAGCCAGGTAACCTTTGCTTTTTCCAAAGTAGAACCCTGCTGAGAAATTGCTGTATTCAACGCAGCTTCACCACCATAATATTCTATTAAATAGTCATAATACAGTTCCATACGGGCGTTCAAATATTCCTCTGGAATATCTACGACACTGTTATAAATGAGATAATTCATAACATAGTAGTATGCAACGCTCTCTCTACACAAACCAAGCAATTCGTTTACAGTAGAAACTTCATAGGTCTCTGCCATATTTGTTGCAACAAATTCGTCGGTCAAATCTTCTGGCGCCAATTCATCATAAATGCCATGGATTACAAATTCAAATGTAGTCACCTTTCCAGCCAAATCTGTATTTCCATAATCCTCTGGGAAAGTTACTTCATAACTTATAGTATCTCCCTTTTTCGCACCTACCAAACCAGAGGTAAAACCATCTATAAAATATCCTGTTGAGGAACCATCCGAAGTATTTACTCCACAGTTCCCAGTTACATCAATCCACTGATCTGTCGCTGCTCCACCTGAAAAAGCCGTTCCGTCCAAATATCCGGTATAGTCCAAATTAACGATATCTCCGTCTGTAATGGCACGGTCTGTTACTTCCTTTAAAGCAAGCTCTGCGTCATACATAATGGTATAGTAGTATTCTAAAATTACATCCTGTGTAATTTCATAATTTCCACTCAGCATTGTTGCGAAATCATCATGCTTTGGCAGTGAAATTACACTTGGTTTTGCCACATCATCTGCAACTGTATTGTTAACCGCGGTCGCTTCTGTATTTTCTGTTCCATTTTCATTTCCGTTTCCACAAGCTACTACTGAAAATGCAACAGCTAAGCACAAAACGATTGCTAAAAATCTTTTTTTCATGAAATTACTCTCCTAACTCATTTCATATATTCTAAACTGATTAAATATAATAGCACATTTCTTTTGAAAAAACAAATGGTAACGCACATTCGCATTGATTTTTTATGTAAACTTTGTTAAAATAGTCGATAGTGAAATCAAAGGAGGGAAAATTATGCCAGAAATCAGTACCGGCACTATCGTAACATTGATTATTATTGCTGTTTGTATCGGCATTATGGTTGCTTTATACTTCATGGGTAAAAAAGCACAGGCCAAAAAAGAAGAGCAGGATGCTCAGATGGCAGCTGTTGCACAGACAGTTTCTATGTTAATTATTGACAAGAAAAAAATGAGAATAAAAGACTCCGGTCTTCCACAGGCAGTTATCGATCAGACACCTTGGTATGCTCGACGCACCAAGCTTCCAGTTGTTAAGGCAAAAGTTGGTCCAAGAGTTATGACTCTTATCGCTGACGAAACCATCTTTGCAGATATTCCTGTAAAAAAGGAAGTAAAAGCAACTGTTAGTGGTATTTATATCACTGGTGTAAAGGGTCTTCGTGGACCACTGGACAAACCAGAAGAAAAAAAATCTTGGCGTGCTAAGCTTCAGACCAAATACAACAGTATGACAGCTGAACTTGCTGCTGACAAAAAAGCAAACGAAACCAAGAAATCAAAGAAAAAATAATCACAAAACCCACCTGATGGCAGGTGGGTTTTTTCTTACATGCAAGCTCTATAATTTGAATTCCACTAATCCCTTAGAACGAACCTGAATCGAGATATCACAGTCAGCGACAAATTCCTGATTCATTTCTAGTCCGTATTCTACGGAAACACTCAGCTCATTTTCGCTTTCTTCAATCTCTACCTTTTTTCCGTCAATTCCCATGGTAATACTTCCATAAGGCGTGTAATAATGTGTGATGTTCTTCGTATTTTCCTCGAATGTCATGTGAACGCTCACTAAACCACTTTTGGTAAGTTCCATATATCCTGGTGCAACCTTGATGCGATTCTTTGTCGTCTTCGTTTCGCCTTCCATTACTTCTTCATAAAGAATATAATGCTTGTTGTTTTTAAAATAATATTCTCCTACGACCATCATCTCGATTGGTTCGCCGTCAGCTTCTGGTCCAGCCTGTAATCCTTTTATTTTGATAAAAACCTCTTTTGTCATAGTTTATTCCTCAATTCCCATTTTTCTTGGAAATTCTTTCGTTCCTTTACTTAATGAATGTATTATAGCTCACTCCCCTGCAAGAATTCAAGAAATTTAAAACGAATCTTTACTTTTCCAGAGTCAAATACCTTTGCATACTCCCATGCATTTAAAACTTCACGAAGCGATTCATCTGCTTCTGCCTCTACAACTTCATACACAGCACCACGAAAGCACATATTCGGATATAATACACACCACCAGTTCTGTCCTGTCCCCTCGCCAATTACAATCTGAAGAGCCTCATACTCTCCCTCTGGAAACGTATAAGAACCATAGGTCTTTTCTGGGAACTCAGTTGTGGTAATATTTGCGGAAACCTCATAATCATAGCCATATTCCGCAAGTGTTCTCTTGGATATTCGAATAACCTCACCCATATTTCGACCAACAATCTGCTTTGTCTCCTCCAGACTATTCGCCTCCTCTAAAAGAGGTTGCAAATATGTGCCCACCGCATCTCGCACCTGTTCTTTTACCGCCTGGTCTTCACTGCTGTTGCTATTTGCTATGACATGAAAACGTAGAATCTTCGAAGCAATCGATGGTTGCAAAAAATCATTTCCTAGCACCGTGGTCCAAATATACAAAAGTACAATCGCTCCTGCAATAATATAAAATATATAATTTTTCATTTTTATTCCTCCAAGTAATCCTAGGTAGTTTATACCTTAGTTGGATTCTTGCCAGCTTTTTCCATTCGTATTCATATAACCTTTCCATTCCACATAGTTTTCTTCTGCATCAAGATAAGGCATATAAAGAACCATGAGCTGATTTTCCTTTTCATCTATCAAATCTCCAAGAGTCAGTAGCTTTTCTTTTTTCTCCTCGTGTTTTTTCAAATATTCCTCCAGATAAGACCCCAAATCCTGCGAAAGCTCCTTTTCAATCTCCCACAAATCCTCTAAATCCTCCATGGCACACACATACGTGTTTCTCGGAAACTCCTCTGTTTGTGCCATATAATCCAGCATATCCTCATAAGCCTCTGATTGCTCAAGCAGTTCTTCCTCCAAAACCAAAACTTTTAAATGATTATAGTCCGCTTCCTTGTTCAATCGCTTCTCATACTTTTCTTTCGCCTGCTCAAATCCTTTGGCAGAGACCATGGAAACACCTATCTGCACACTGCTTGAATCATCTTTTGTAGCACTAGTCGTCTTTGGAAAGCCTTCACAAAAGCTTACCTTCCCGTCTTCATATCCGACTGTCACCACAACTGGAAAACATCGTTCCTCCAATTCCGTCATGCTGCATCCGGTAAAACAAAACGATAAAATCCCCACAAGAAGATAGCTAATCCACCTTTTTTTCATCACGCTTTTTCCTCCTTGCCAATAACAAAATCACTGGTAGCACTACCATAAATGGCACCGCCACATAGCTGTAATACTTTAAAAATATCGGTAGCCATGAACTGTCCTGATACATACCATATGCTACTGCAAATACCCCTGCTGCCGGAAGTACTACCTGCCACCAGCTCGAGCGTTTTTCTATCCGATTGACAAGCTCCGAACACATACGAACACCATAATGCAAATGAAGATTCAATAAAGCATACAGTGTAAAAAACCACACTGCCAGCATAAGTGCATCCATTCGTTTCAGGAAGTTTCCTTCAAACTGAATCGTACTCATCAGTGTTACGATTGGAAAACGTATCTGTGCCAGACTGTTTGCGCCAAAATTTCCCAAGAGGAGTATATAGCTCCCCAGCAAAATTCCTGCGGAAAACAATACAGAACCCGTTGTAATTTTCACAATATTTCCACCATAATTTTTATCCTTTTCCCCTACTAGAAATAAAGAGAAAAACAAAGGCGTCAGCAGAAGAAACACCAGATAACTTCCTTCGAAAAGATTTCTACTCATCGGATTTAAAATTCCCTGCACATAAGCCACTTCAAAATCCCTCACAGAAGCCAACATCATCGCGATATAGGGAATCAAAATCAGCCAAAAAAGCACTTCATACACTCTTGCACGACTCTCAATTCCTCCGCGTACAGCATAAGCTGCCACCAGCACAATCAGAAACAAAATTGCGCCATACGAGGAATCCTCTACTAGACTGTGTTGCATGAGATTAGCAAATACATACGCACAAAAACCACCGGTAAGAACACTGTGAAGCAACACCACCAAATACGTGAATTTCCCTAGCCAAGGAGCAACACTTTCTCGCAGGTAGGTCACTATATCAGAATCCATCTTCCTCATAATCCAGCCAAGATAAAACAGATAGAGCAGTCCTCCACCCGTGCCGAGAAGTATCGCATAGACGCCAGCTGTCCCACACAATTTCGCCAGGTACGGTGGCAAAAGAAGCGTTGCAATTCCCATTAAATCAAATACATATAGTCGAAAGGTCTGTCGATTTGATATCTTTCCATTATTCATAGTTATCTTTCCTTTTTCGAAGTTTTCTGCGGTTGGATGCCTTCGCATAAATCGGACGCTTCCATAGCATACGCAACGGATAACGCACCACCGAATCCTTTTCATCCTCATATTCGTTTAGCTGTGGTCCCACATAAGGTGAAAGGTAAGGCGTGTCAAAGCTTTGCAGGCTCGCCATATGCACTAGCACAAAAAACAAGCCTACCAAAAAACCAAAGAATCCAAACCCTGCCGACAGCCCAATGAGTAAGAATTTCAGTATGCGAAAGGAAAAGGCAAACTCCTCATTTGGAATTGCGAAGGAGCATAGCGCTGTAAAAGCAACCACAATCACAACAATCGGACTAACCAGATTTGCCTCTACCGCCGACTGCCCTATAATCAAGCCTCCCACAATACCAATCGTATTTCCCATCGTACCAGGAAGACGCACCCCCGCTTCTCGAATCAACTCAAAGGACAGTTCCATAAGAAGCACTTCTAGAGCTGCTGGGAAAGGCACTCCGATACGCGCCTCCCAAAAAGAAAGTAGTAGCTGTGTCGGCAAAATCTGAGTATGAAAATTTGTCACTGCCAGATACAACCCTGGAAGTGTCAACGCAAAAAAGGCTGCTACATACCGTAACAATCTCGCAAAGGTTGCCATATAAAAACGATTGTAATAGTCATCGGTTGTCTTTAAAAACGAGTTCACATCTGCCGGCAAGAGCAATGCTACCGGCGAATTGTCCACCAGCACAACAACCTTTCCGTTTAACACTTCCATCGCCGCTCTATCCGGTCGACGTGTAGACTGAAACTGCGGAAATGGCGAATACCATGCTTCCTCCGCCAACTGTTCCATTACACCACTGTCCAAAACTCCATCTATCTCATACTCTGTCAAACGGCGGTGAACCTCTTCGATCAAGCCTGGTTTTGCCAGACCTTCGATATATACAAGCGCCACGTTGGTATAGGAACGCACCCCTACCTGAAATTCCTTTACCTTTAGTTGTGTATTTCGAATACGCTTTCGAATGAGTGCGGTGTTTGCCTTTTCGGATTCTGTGAAGCTTTCATCCGAACCACGCACTACCTTTTCCGCTTCGGATTCCCTAACTCCCATTTTGGGATATCCCTGATCCGGCATTTTCAGTGCCGTAGCTACTCCATCTACAAAAAGCACTGCATCTCCGATTAACACTCCTCGAATCGCATCTTCCATATAGACATAGCTTTCTGCATCCGATAGCGCAAAGGCATTTCCTTTCACGGTTTCAGCAATCCGTTCCTCTGGCAAACCTTCTAGATAAGCAATCATCCTTCCCAATACGTTTATCAGATTGTTTCCTGCATTGACCTCAATGTAGCAGACAAAGCCTTTTACCTTTCCCTCTTTTCCAATAGAAAGACTACGGATTTTCAAATCATCACAGGAAGAAAATTCCTGTCGGATAAATGCCTCATTTTCCTCCACATTTCTAGAAATTAATTGTTTTTGCATAAAAAAAGAACACCTCAATTTCTTAAGATGTTCTTAGTATGTGTAATTATTTTCCTTTTATGCCACATCTATTCCTGTCGGATAATTACTTCTTTTACCGCAATCGCCTGATTCTTTACATGTTCACGAATGGACGCTTTCGCTTCCGCTTGGTTACGACTCGAAAGAGCGGCAAAAATCGCATTGTGTTCCTCGATTAGCTTTGGATAGTTCTCGGCATTTTTTAAATATTCCACACGGTAACGATAAATCTGCTCACGTAAATTATTCAACATATTCACCAGCTTTGGATTGCCTGTTGCATCATAAATAACATCATGAAAAGCCACATCGGTCTCTGCAATTGCCTTTACATTTCCAGATTTCAAGCTATCCTCAAAGGCCTGCTTTTTTTCTGCTAAAAATGTAAGCTGTTCCTCAGAAATACGCACACATGCAAGCTGACATGCCAAAATATCGAGAGCCTCTCGGATTTCCAATACATCTTCCATGCCCTTTAATGTCATTTTCGCTACCTCTGCGCCCTTTCTAGGCACTGTCACCGCAAGGCCTTCCTGCTCAAGCATACGAATTGCTTCACGAATTGGCGTACGGCTAACGCCAAGTTGGGCCGCCAGCTGCAGTTCCATGAGTCTTTCGCCTGGCTTTAAATCTCCTTTTAAAATTGCTTCACGAAGCGTGTTAAATACCACATCACGTAATGGTAAAAATGCATCCATATTTAACTTCAAATCTTCTGTCATCTCGTCACCTATTTACTCTCTTCGATTGTTGTATATACTGGTTACATAAATCTGTTTTGCAAGGCCTGACTGCACCATATCATCATAAGCCTTGCGAGCAGTTTCTTCGTCTTCGAACAAGCCAAAAACTGTAGGACCACTGCCACTCATCATAGAATTAATTGCACCCGATTTCATCATCTGTTCTTTAATCTGTGCAATGATTGGATATTCTGGAATCGTAACAGACTCCAATACATTGCCCATGTGATTTGCTATTTGCTGCAAATCCTTGTTTCGGATATCTGTCACCAGTTGGTCGATATCTGGATGCTCTGTCTCCTCGTTTAGCTTCAAGTTTTCATATACAAACTTGGTCGAAACTGAAATCGCTGGCTTCGCAATCAGCACTGGACATTTCACCATTGGAGGCAGACTCGTCAGATTCTCGCCAATTCCTTCTGCAAGAGCTGTTCCTCTCATCAAACAATAAGGCACATCCGCACCAATCTTCACGCCTCGCTCCATCAACTCTTTTCTTGAAAGTCCAAGTTCAAAAATCTCGTTCATTCCATATAGCATAGCCGCCGCATCAGAGCTTCCCCCGGCCATACCCGCCGCAACTGGAATGCGTTTCTGCAAATGCACTGCTACGCCTTCTGTAATATTGAATTCATCCATCAAAAGTTTGCCCGCTTTGTACACCAAATTATTCTCATTGGTTGGGACATAGGACAAGTTTGATGTAATCGCAATCCCTGAATCGGTCGTTTTCTTGATATCAAGCTTATCGTATAAGTGAATGGTCTGCATAACCATACGCACTTCATGATAGCCATCCTCACGTCTTCGAACCACATCTAATCCCAAATTAATTTTTGCTAACGCTTTTAAAGTAATGTTATCCATACCTTCACCTCTGTACTTTGTATACATTATTCATTATACTCCTTTTTTTGTATTTTTCAATGTACACACTAGCGAAATTATCAGAAAAATTTGGGTAAACATGCACAAATTTCAAAAAAAGGCTTCACAAACATCGAAATATGTCCGATACTATGATTAGAAGAGTATATCTGTCTACAGATATACAGATATACATAATTAAATGTATCCAAGGAGGGATTATTATGAGTGTACAATCAATTTACAACAACGTAGCAGCAGCTAATGTAAATACTACTAGCAAGGCTACCGAAGCAAAGACAGAAGAAAAGGCTGTTGAAACCACAAAGAAAACTGGTTTTGATGAAACAGCAGTTGTTTATGAAAAATCAAACGAAACAGAAACTGTAAAACCAAATAAAAATAATGCCGTAGACCGCGAAGCTATCATTGCACAGATGAAGGCAGATACCGAGGCGCGAATGGCGCAGATGCAGGATCTCGTTCGCAAGATGATGCAGGGACAGGGAAATGCCCTCGCACAGACCGATGACATTTGGTCTTTCCTCGCAAGCGGCGACTACACTGTAACCGAAGCTGCTAAGCTTCAGGCCCAGGAAGACATTTCCGAAAATGGATACTGGGGCGTAGAACAGACCTCTCAGCGTATCCTCGACTTCGCGAAAGCCCTTTCCGGCGGCGATGTAAGCAAAGCTGACTTGCTCCTTGACGCTTTCAAGAAAGGCTACGAAGAAGCAACTGGTGCCTGGGGCAAAGAACTTCCAGATATCTCTAAGAAGACTTATGAAGCTGTAGAAGAAAAATTCGCAGCATGGAAGAACGAAGCAAATGGAACTACAACCGAGGCTACTACACAGACTGCAACTGAAAATGCAACAGAAACGATTTAGCTCATAAAAAGGTTTTCTAAATAATACGAAATAGGGTCTTATTATATATGACTTCACACACGTCTTGCGCTCGTAGCGTCCTCATCACGTTACTAAATTCGCATCCCACAAAGTGGTCTGCTTATTAAGTAACGTGATGAGGACGCTTCGAGCGCAAGCGTGTTCGGCTTTATATATACATATGCCTCGTTTCGTATTATTTAGAAAAACCTAATTCTTAACTAACTCGTTAATTATCATTATGATCGCAGTTTGCGGCATCAATCGCAATCACCAGCATGAGTCCCATAAGTTCATCTTCTGGATTTTCAAAGTCGATGGTATAAGTATCTCCCCATGCAAGCCATTCTTTGTTGATATGAATAATTGGTCTACCACCTGAGTAGACATCATAATTCCACTCTAAAAAATCACCATCTACATGCCAACCATTAAAGTCGATGTCATATTCCTGCTTAAAGAACGTAAATTGTTTGGTAATTGTACCTCTTGATACGCCTTTCATAACAATTTCAAACTGCTTTGGAAACGAAAATAATTTTTCGTGTACAGAACCAATTTCATTGTCAAACATATCAAACACATGAAGTTTGTGACCAAAAGAAAACAATTCTCCTTTTACAAAGTATTTTACATTTCCCTGCTCATCATAGATATCAAATTTTTCTCCCCAAGAGAAAACACGTTGTTTAATCATAAGTCTCATAACTATATCCTCCTTTTAAAGATATGCTACTATATGAATCTTAAAATAAGATATTTCAAACCTTAACGTTACCTTATTTCTGTTCTAACATCTGCTTACTGTACTGCAAGGTATACAGATGATAATACTGTCCCTTCTTCGCCAAAAGCTCCTGATGATTTCCCTGTTCGATAATCTCGCCGTGCGACAATAGAATAATATTATCCGAATGCTGAATGGTAGAAAGTCGATGTGCTACAATCAGCATAGTCCCGATATTTTTCATCTTCTCTAAGGAATCCTGAATCAGTAGCTCTGTTTCAGTATCAATGTTGGCAGTCGCTTCATCAAGAATCATCACCGCTGGTTTATGGATAATGGTTCTTGCAAAAGAAAGTAGCTGTCTCTGTCCTGCTGAGAAATTATTTCCACGTTCCTGCACGACCTCATCCAAGCCTGTTTCCAACTTATTGATAAAGGAGTCTGCATTGACATAACGACAGGCCTCCATTACTTCTTCATCCGAGATTCCCTCTTCTCGAAGTAAAATATTGCTTCGAATATCTCCAGAGAAAAGAAATACATCCTGAAGCATTTGCCCAAAGTGCTTGCGAAGCGAAGCAATCTTTATCTTTTTAATATCAATTCCATCAATCAAAATCTGCCCTTTTTGTATATCATAGTTTCTCACCATAAGAGAAAGAATCGTCGTTTTTCCAGAACCTGTCGACCCTACGAAAGCTACCGTCTGCTTTGGCTCCACATGGAAGGATACACCTTTTAATACCCATTCATCTGGCTTATAGGCAAACCATACATCCTTAAATTCGATTTCTCCCCTTATTTCGTCCAACTCTATCGCATCCGGCTCATCCACAATCTCTGGAATCATATCCATAATAGTAAAAATCTTTTCTGCCGCGGCAAAGGAACGTTGTAATACGTCGAATTGCTCTGCCAAAGTCTGAATCGGATTGTAGAACTTCGAAATATACATATAGAATGAAACTACTATCGCACTATTGATGGTCTGACCTAGAAATACAGTTTCCTGAATCTGTCCTTTCGCACCAAAATACATCAGACACATGATAGTTGAAATGTTGAGCATATAAACCATCGGTCTGAAAATACCAAAAACAAACATCTGATTCTGTCTTGCCTTCTGCAAACGTTTACTACGCTCGAGGAAGTCCTGCATCTTCTGTTCTTCGCGGTTAAAAATCTGTGTAATCTTAATGCCAGATAAATTCTCTGACAGATAGGTATTGATATCAGTTCTCGCATCATTAACCTCTCGGTGTGCTCTTCGAGAAAACTTACGGAATATCACCGTAAACAACACTACAAAAGGAACAAACATAAGTACCATCAGAGTCAATGCATAATTGAGCATAAGCATGGCACCCAGCACGCCCACGATTACCATGGCGTTTTTCATCATAGTAACCAACACGTTCGTAAACATCATGGAAATCGAGTTCGTATCGTTTGTTACTCGTGTCACGAGCTTGCCGACTGGAATATTATTGAGCTGCTCATGCGACAAACTTTCAATATGTGTAAAAATATCCATGCGCAAATTAGATAGTATCTTCTGTCCGATTTTCTGCAAAATTATTGCCTGCAAATAGGTACACACCATAGACACAACAAGAATTCCCGCATACACACCAACGCGAATATACAGGTCTTTTAATTCAAAATCATTTTTTACTACATTTTGAATATCACCAATAATCAGTGGCGATACAATATCGTACACAATAGAAAAAATCATAATAAAGAACACTAGTACAAACTCTTTCCAATATGGCTTTGCATACTGAAGAAGTCTGCTGATAAGTTCCTTATCTGACATACTTCTATCCTGTTCCTGTTCTTCTTTCTCTTTTCCGATTGCAATATATGCCAGAATAAAAATGATTGCGAAGGCACCAATAATGGAGCCTACTATAATTACAGGTAAAAATTCGGCCATTATTGATTTCCTCCTTCCTCTTCCAATTTCTGAAGGTCTACCATTTTCTGATAAGCAAGACAGTCTCTGTACAATTCAGTGTGAGTACCCACTGCAGTCAATCTGCCATCTTCAATAAAGATAATCTTATCCATCTGCTCGATAGTTGAAATACGATGAGCAATCAAAATCGTTGTCTTTCCTACTCGTGTTTCTCTTAGATTATGTAAAATCGTCCGCTCAGTCTTGGTATCCACCGCAGATACTGAATCATCCAAAATCAAAATCGGTGCATCCTTCATCAGTGCACGTGCAATAGAAATACGCTGCTTCTGTCCACCAGAAACAGTCACACCACGCTCTCCCAGAACAGTGCCGTAACCATCCTGAAATTCTTTGATATTGCTATCTACATCAGCCAGAGTTGCCGCTTCTACAATAGCACTCGAAAGCTTTTTATCTGTACCAAAGGAAATATTATTTTCAATCGTGTCAGAAAACAAGAAGTTATCCTGTGGTACATACGCACAGCCAGAACGCACGTCACGAATTGCAACCGTGTTGACATCCTGTCCGTCGATAAACACAGTACCGTCTGGCACATTATAGGTTCGAAGAATCAAGTCTACTAAAGTGGTTTTTCCAGAGCCTGTTTTTCCAACTAAGCCTACATTCTCACCTGCATGAATTTGAAAGGAAACATTCTCTAACACATCATATTCTCCATCTGGATAACGGAAGGTAAGATTCTTAAACTCAATATCGCCCTTGATGTTTTTTAGCTCCTTTACACCTTCTCTGTCAACGACATTTTGCTTTGCATCCAAAAGCTCACTAATACGTTTCAAAGATGCATTTCCACGCGATATCATATCAATCAACTCTGCGACTGCCATAATCGGCCAGACAATTGCTGTAAAGTAGCCGATAAATTCCACAAGCTGTCCTGCATTAAATTCCCCTACATATACCAAGTAGCCGCCGTAGCCTAAAATTACACAAATTACACTTTCTACAAAAAGCATAACCAGAATACGAAGCAGTACCGACCATCTCGTATAGTCGATATTTGCAACTTCGTTTTCTGTATTCAACTTTTTAAAAGCCCAAAGCTCCTTAGCTTCTTTTACAAAGGCTTTGATAACTGCAATTCCAGAAAAACTTTCCTGTGAGAAATCTGACAGCTTGGAAAACGCCTCCTGACGAATATCCCACTTTTTCATCATATAGGAGCCTAGCACCATGCTCGCTCCCATCAAAAACACCATTGGAATCATGGCAAACAATGTCAACACATAGTCCATATTCCACATTTTAATAATTGCAAGCACTCCTAGAAAGGTGGCGTCAAAGAACATCAACAGCCCCCACGCAAAGCACTCCTGAATCGTGTCGAGGTCATTCGTAAATAAGCTCATGATATTACCAACTTTATTTACCTTATAATATTCACAGCTTAAATCCTTTGCATGATCAAACATACGATTTCTAAGGTCCGCTTCCACCTTGTTCGCCGCACCAAAGAATGCTACACGCCATAAAAAACGTCCAAACACCATTGCGAGAATGATTCCCACCATTGGCATACAAACCTCATCCAAAAGGAAGTCCAAATCAAATACCCTCTGCGCACCTTCCAGTTCTACATAGCCCATGTTCATACCATTAATCACCATCTGATACATATTTGGAATCACGAGCTGAAACCAGTCTACAACTACCAGAGCTAGCAATCCCAAAAGCAACCAGCCTGCATATTTAAAATAATAACGATTAATATGTTTTCCAAAAATCATTTCTATCTGCTCTCCTATGAAGTAAAAAATGAGAGGTGGTCTCTCTCCACCTCTCACCCACGATATAATATATTATAGAACGATAAATCTATGCTGTCAAACATATCTCGCAATTTAAATTGCATAAAATTTATACACCATATTTATTTCTAAAATTAGTTATAATCCTCGCTATCAAGCCTATCGCCATTCCCAAAGCCGAAGATGCTATCCCTGGTAATGTATAAGACAAGCTCATTGGTAAGGGTCTTCCTCTCAAAATGAAGGTTCCACATACCATTAACCAATACATAAATCCAAAGAACAAAATCATAACCCAACGATATTTTCCCCAGCTATCGTCTTTTCCTATAAATAATGCCAAGACAAAAGACAGAATTGGCAGAATTGCGTAAAATGTCAATAACGTAAATGCAGGTTCAAATCCATACTCGCTTTGGTCTGCTAACCAAAACCACATAAAACAAAATACCCAAAACATAAGATAAATTGCAACCTGAAGAATCTTTATAACTCTTTGACGACTTCTAACTTCATTTGTTGCTTTATCCAAATGTTCTATCATTTTCTTATCTTCTTTTACTAACTCATCCAAGGTAATAAAATACAAATCACTTAGATGAATTAAACTGACTATATCTGGATAAGACTTGCCATTTTCCCAATTCGAAACAGTTTGACGACTCACGCCAATCTCCTCGGCTACCTGTTCCTGTGTATATTCTGTTTTTGTACGAGCTTCTTTTAACTTACTTCCAATTTCCATATTTTCGTCCTCCTTGTACCTATATTTTGCCTTACACAAAAAGGAAAGTCTATCCATTTTCTTTTACATAAATAAAAAAACCATGTCAAAATCCTTTGACATGGTCTTTGAGGAATACCTAACACTCTGCTAAAGCTCTTTCTACAAGTTCATCACTGATTTCTGTCATTGCTTGTGCATCCTCTCTTGAGAATCCTCTTTTTATCATATTCTTAAACACTTGCATACCTTTATCATTACATGCATTCTCCCGTACAGTCACCGTCGTTGCTTCTACTGCTGCTTCTACTGCTGCTTCTACTGCTGCGTCAATTTCCGGTTTAAATATTTCTGCCATTGCCTTACACATAATATTTTCCTCCCTCATCTTTTCTATCAGTTCTTTATTCGATCTTGTTACAATTTCCCATACTGCATCCGCAAATTCCTTATTCTTTTTCCCCTCCAATTCATTCGTTGTTGTAACCAATTCTTTTGCCTGCGCCATACTCAACTTTTTGGTAAGAGAATTAAGCCAAATATGTTCTTTTCCACTTATTTTACTAGAAACAACAATTTGAATTGGAACTAAATTCCTTCCAGACACATAATATATCCCTGAATATTTTTCGCTAATCGAAAATCCATGCTTTTTTAGAACTCCAAATAAAACCACTGGTTTTCTTGTTCTAATAAAGGATAACGTATAACTATCAATACGAGTTTTTTCTTGTTTGATTTTATACAGATAGACTTCTGCAATTCCCTTCAAAAATGTATTGAATGATAATTCATCATCAGGTGATTTGTATTCAACCAAATTGTACCACCTAAAAATTTCACCGATCTCGTTTTTTATCTTGCAATTTTGCGTTTTCTTGATAATGAGTGCATCGATTCGTAATGGGAGTTCATTTACTGTCTGCTCTTGCAAAAACTCTAAATCATCCCTATTCTCTAAAAACTCTAGATTCAGAGCCGCAAAACATGCTGGATGCCATTGCAACCTATTTTCTTTTGATTTATTCAATTAGGTTCCTTTCTGTCCTCCCCATTCACACATAAAGAAATCCTTCTTTATTATAACGTATACTCGAATCAATTACAACCATTTGGCATGATTTTTATAATTTTATCATTGCATTTATTATTCGAATGTTGCTAAATATATCTGTCCTAACGCAATTCCACCATCTCCGCAAGGTACTTTTTCATTAATATAAACATTCTTACCCTTTCGCTTTAATCCACTCTCAACTTCCGATAAAAGGATTCGGTTGATGAAAGTGCCTCCGCTAAGTGCGATGTTGCTGACACCTTGCATCTCACATATTTTATCTGCCATTTCTACAATTGCATTTGCTACTGCATGATGGAAAAGATACGCTAAAATCTCCTTAGAATAACATGATTTCATATGGTATAAATCTACCAATAGCTGTGTACTATCTGCCTGCAAACAATTATCTTTTTCTATACAAAACATCTGTAACACTCGCTTACTTTCACATACCGATAAATGCAATACTTGCTCTATTTCCACCTTTCCTACATGTGCCGCCTGCTCTAGCTTTATCGCACATTCGCCTTCATAGGAATTGTAGTGGCAAATATCTAGTAGCGCAGCTGCTGCGTCAAACAAACGCCCCATAGAAGATGAATATACGGTGTTTATGTTCTGCTTCCATGCCATTTCCTGTAATTTATAGGTATTATTTTTCTCCAGATACTTATCATCTTTTTCATATTCTAAAAAGAAGTCCTCTACATCAAGTCCTCGTTCTCTCGCTTCAAGCATATAAGAACACAAAGTCATATCCGCCTGCTTTGCACTTGCATCTCCACCAACTAATTTTACTGAAGAAAAATGCCCCATACGCGTCATTTTTTCTTCATCACACAATAGAAATTCACTACCCCAAATCGTGCCATCCGTACCATAGCCAGTTCCATCACAAGCCACTCCCAGCACTTTTCCTACCAATCCATGCTCCGCAATGACCGAAGCCACATGGGCATGGTGGTGCTGTATTTTCTTTTTCATGTTCTGTGCTGATACATAGGCTGGATGCAAATCACCAACAGTTAGCTCTGGCTGAATCTCCAATAGTTCCTCCATGTGTTTACATCCTTGCTGGCGGCTTTCCATACAACGCACATCTTCCAAATCACCAAAATACTGACTTAAGTAAACCATATTCTCGCGACCTAAAGCAAAGACTGCCTTCAAATCTCCGCCTGCTGCAAAGGTGTCCTTTGACAGTCTACGATGTATTCGAATAGGCTCTGGTGCGAGTCCTCTTGCACGACGTATCAACTGAACCTCTCCATTCTCTGTCACCTGATAAATACTATCATCTAGCGGTGTCAAAATCTCTCTATTATGTGTCAGCATAAAGTCAATGTCATTTCCAATATACGGTAGCATCTCTTCCTCGGAAATGATAATCGGTTCACCACCACGGTTGCCACTGGTCATAACAAGTGGTCCTGTTTCCTCTAACAAAAGAATCTGCAATGGATTGCATGGAAGTAGTGCACCAATTCTATCACTTTCCCCACAAATCTCTGGAACAAAATCTTTTTTCTTCTTTAACAACACAATAGGTCTTGCAGACGAGGTCAAAAGTGCAGCCTCTTTCTCAGACACTTCACAATACTCTCGAACCTCATCTAGATTCAAAAACATAACCGCAAATGGTTTCTTGTCACGATTCTTAAACTCGCGAAGTCTGCTTGCCACCAGGGAATTCGTTGGCAAGAGGGCAAAGTGGTAACCACCAATATCTTTAATTGCCCCGATTTTTCCTTGAAGCAAAGCATGAACTGCTTCAGAAATTGCCTGCTGCTCGTCATAAATTTGCAAGTAATCCTGCGGATTCTTACCCATACCATCTTGCACACACGATTCTGTTTTTCCTTGAATATATTTCAACTTTGGTCCACAATCCCTACACGCAATCGTCTGTGCATGACGTCGGATATTTCCTTTTTCCGTATACTCTTCTGCACAGGCCTCGCACATTGAAAAATCATCCATGGTAATCGTTTCTCTATCATAAGGCACCTGTCTTTGAATCGAGAAACGTGGACCACAGGAAGTGCAACTAATAAATGGATAACGATATCTACGATTGTTTGAATCATGCATCTCTGCAATACAACGATCACAGGTAGGCAAGTCAACTGGCAGGAAGCGACGAACCTCACGTCCATTTCCGCTTTCTACGATACAAAACACGCCATTACTTAACGTAGTTTCTTCCATATCTATTTGCCCCTCATTAGACATATCTTCAACTATCATTTCATCTACTCGGCATCCTGGCAACTCATTTTCAACGCAACTAAGGCGCTGAACAAACGTATCCACCGCCTTCTTATCACCTGAGACAATGATTTCCACAATGCCTCCCAAATTCTTTACTTGTCCCGCCAAATTAAGCGACTCCGCCAGTTCAGCTACAAAGGGACGAAAACCAATCCCCTGTACCAGACCGGAAACTTTAATCTTATATACTATATTCACCATGTAGCTATTATACCATTTTCCCAATAAAAAAACACCCTAGATTCGCTCATCTAAGGTGTTTCTAAATCATCTCTGTTTCCATAAAAATGATTCTCTCCTTCCATATTCTTTTTGATATACTTCCTGAAGATTTTGTGATTTCTGGTTATCAATCACCTTGAACTCTTCTAATTCTGCTGTTTCCTTTTCTAATTCTTTTTCAAAAAGGCGTTCTTCGCGTTCTTTTCGCTCTCTATGGTTATCATAGCCTCTCGTTTCCGCCGCAAACACATGATAATACTCACCGCTGGCTCCGACTGCCTTATTTGAATATACATACGTTGGTGGCCCACTGCCGATATACTGAATACTTTGCAACATCCTTGTTACCTCCCTTCACAGTTTCTATTTCTAGCCCCTGCCCACATCTTGTGGTAATACTATTCTCTTTGGTATATATATCGGCAGAACTTTTCTATAACTTAACTTCCTTCAACGTTTTCACACCAAAGATAAAATAAACCATGTGAAATACCCATACACCAAAAAGAACTGCGCGTCCTACCGGTACACGACTCATCATAATAAATCCAATAGACATCAAAATAGTAACCGTAGTCATAATACGCATCTTAGTCTTTTTTGTCATGCCCTTGCCAGCAACATAAGACTCCAAATTATCTTTGTATAGTTTTGTATTAACAAACCAGTTATTAAGTTTCTTTGAACTTCTTCCAAAGCAATAGGCTGCTAAAAGCAAAAATGGAAAAGTAGGTAACACTGGTAAAAATGTACCCAAAGCACCAAGTCCTGCTCCTATACACCCAACTGTAATATATACCAATTTCTTAAAATTCATCGTTTATAAATCTCCTTCACTTTTTGATAACACGATATTTTGAATAATGGAACGCATTCTATAACCACCCGATACAAGCAATATCAATGCTTCCTTCGCACTTTCATATGCTTCGAAAAGTTCCTTCTTTTCCTCTACGTTTTCATACACCTTCCAATAACCAGCATAAAGGTAATTTTTCCCTTTGTGCTTGATAAAACCTCGTACATCCTCAATCGGATATCCAAGGAGAAGTCCCATCTCATGAGGAAATTCTTCTCCCTGATTCATATATGTCTCATAGCGGTGTTGAAACGTTCTTAAGATACCGCCCAGGGATAAATCCAAATATCCATTTGCTGCAAAAGTCTGCCGCACATTCGGGTCCTGTAAATATGCCGCTAGCTCTGGTATGCGAAACAATAAAAAAGTGGTTTTATCTTCTTGCCTCAATAAACAATAATGAATAATCCCTGTTTTCTTCAAAATCGTGCGAACCGCGTCCTCATCTTCAGTTGTTACAATCAAAAGATTCGACATTTTGATACCTGTGATAATTGGCGCACATTGCAATGCCATCTTTGTCTCTACTTGAGTTAAATCCATTTTCTGCACGATTTCAAATACTTCCTGACACATAATTACTCCTTTTTTATTTTAGTTAGTCTTGTCTAACCTTCGTTTAATATAACTAATCGAATTGTATTTGTCAAGATAGTATGTGAAAAAAATAGAGCCATCTATTCCAAATCGAATAGATAGCTCATTCTCAATCTATGCTCTACGAATATGCGGCTTTCTCACGCCAGAGACCACATACATCTGGTCGTTCGACACCTTTACATCCACCTCAAAAAATGCTTCAAAAAGTTTCTCCAACTCATCTTCGTGCATCAGTCCCATCGACACCTTACGAGCCGCCCCTGAGTGATGGGAATCTAATTGCTTACGACTCATGCTGTGTGCTACGGTAAGTCTTCCACCCATGCGCAACTTGTCTGCTAGGCACTTTATAAGGCTCGCTGGACTCACAAAATGTGGAAAAGCATTATAAATCATGCAGGTATCATATAAATCTGGCAGACGAAATGCCTCAATGTCAGAGCAAAAAAATGCCACTCTGTCATCCTGAAATTTGCTTCTGGCGATACGAATCATTTCGCTGGAAATGTCTACCGCTGTGACCTTGTTTACATCACGCTCCAAATAGTTTGGAATCAGTACTCCTGTACCACAAGCCACATCCAGCACATCTGCCCCTGCATGTATCCCTGCATAATCCAAAATTACGTTAATTTTCTCTGGCTCGATAATCTGATCATCATCCCAAGTAGCTGCGATACTGTCAAAAAATTCAATGACGTCAGCTTTACGAATCATTCTCGCAAGCACATCACCTTTTTCTTCTACCCATTCTGACTCCATGAAATCAATCGTCATCTCTTTTCCTGCATCCGTCGGATTGCCTGGCGTACCACAGATTGGACAATCATACTGAAGAAGTCTCTTAGGAAATAGTTCATTACACTTTGGGCAACGAAGCATCAGTGCTGTTTTTCGTACCGATACCTCTGCTCCCTCACATACTGTTCCCACAGATGCTTCCTCAAAGTAGCCCTTTACTACATCGAAAGAGTAACCAGATGCTTCTCCAATCAACAACTGTATCTTATTTACTTGATTATGTTTTCTCTCACGACACAAATCCTCCGCATGCTCGATAATCTGCACCGCACCGTGATATTCATGCATAAATTAATCTCCTAAAAAACAAGGGCTGTCCTACGACACCCCCTGTTTAAAAACTTAGTTTTCTTCCACCATATTAATAGATTTCTTAGGACAACTACTTTCGCATAAACCGCAGCTTACACAAAGGTCTTTGTTGAGTGTCCAAGTTTTTTCTGTTCTGTCCACTACGATAGCTTCCTTTGGACATTTTTTTGCACAAAGTGTACAGAATACACAGGTGTCCATATCTGCCTGAGGAATCTTTTTCACAGTGATTGGTTTTTCGTAGGTAGCTACGAATTTTTCTGCACATGGTTCCTGATAGCCTGGCACGATTGTCAGACATTTCTTAGGACATTTTTCTACACAGTAGCCACACTGGATACAATCAAAACGATTGATAGACCAAGTGCTAGCCTTACGGTCTACGTTAATCGTACGAGCAGGGCAGTTCATGCCACAAATACCGCAGAGAATACAAGTATCGATATCGATTTCCACATGTCCACGGCTTCTTTCTGGATAAACTGCAGGTTCTGCTGGATAGTTCTTGGTAACTGGTTTTGAAAAGAGGTTCTTCAATACCACATTTTTAAATTTCATAATTGCCATATCAAATTTCCTCCTTTCCTATCGTTCTGTACAACTGATACATGGATCAATGGTAAGAATTAATAATGGTACATCCGCAAAATCTGCACCCTTAAGAGTTTCAAGAAGACCTGGGATATTTGCAAAGGTAGGAGTTCTAACACGCATACGCTCTAAGAACTTGCTTCCATTTGCCTTACTATAATAAACTGCTTCACCACGAGGTTGTTCCATACGAACGAAGGCTTCGCCGTTTGGATTGCCCTTTACAATAGTAGCGATGTCACCCATTGGAATCTTATCGATACACTGACCGATTAAGTCGATTGCCTGAAAGATTTCATTGATACGCACTTCACAACGACCATATGAGTCACATTCATCGCTTGTAATGATATCAAAATCAAGATCTCCATATGCAGCATAACCTGTAGTTCTCATATCCATTTTGATGCCTGAAGCACGTGCAAATGGACCGGCTGCACCAAGATTATGAGCCTGCTCTTTTGTAAGGATACCTACTCCACGAAGACGTGATTCTACAGTGTAATCCTTCATAAATGTCTTACGAATGATACGAAGGTCTGCCGCAATGTCATTCATAGTTATCTTGATAGTCTGCAACATTACATCATCAATATCCTTTAAAACACCACCCACTTTGTTTACTGAGAAAATACATCTACCACCAGTGGTCATTTCGAATAAATCGAGTACCTTTTCACGCATTCTCCAGCACTGATAGAATAAGCTTTCAAAGCCAAATGCATCTGCGAGAAGTCCGAGCCATAATAAATGGCTGTGTACACGGGACATTTCTGCCCAGATGGTACGGAGGTATTTACCTCTGTCTGGTACTTCTACGTTCATGATTTTTTCTATAGATTCACAGTAACCCATACCGTGCATGAAGGAGCAGATACCACAGGTACGCTCGATAACATATGTCATTTCATTAAAATCTTTTTTGTCTACAAGACTTTCTAAACCTCTATGTACGAAGCCGATAGAAGGGATTGCTTCGATTACTTTTTCGTCCTCAAGAACTAAGTCCAAATGGATTGGTTCTGGAAGAACTGGATGCTGAGGTCCAAAAGGA
>X42_Goitered_Gazelle__coassemble_39_pt1 | contig 42067 bp, 35 predicted proteins | sample X42_Goitered_Gazelle__metabat2_low_PE_005 | metagenome-assembled genome bin X42_Goitered_Gazelle
AAGTACGTTACTGCTCAGATAGAAAAGAAGAAAAAGACCATGGTGCAGATAAGGGTAGCTTCCTTGGAAGTAAATTAAAAGATGGTGACAGAGTAGTTATGATTGAAGACGTTACTACATCTGGAAAATCTATGGAAGAAACAGTTCCAAAGGTAAAAGGTGCAGCAGACGTAACTATCGTTGGTCTTATGGTTTCTTTAAACCGTATGGAAGTAGGTCTTGGTGGCGTAAAGAGTGCGTTAGATGAAATCAAAGAAACCTATGGTTTTGATGCAAAAGCTATCGTAACCATGGCTGAAGTAACCGAACACTTACACAATCGCGAATGCCAGGGCAGAGTGGTAATCGATGATGAAATCAAAGCAGCAATCGATAAGTACTACGAACAGTATGGCTGCAAATAAGAAGGAAAATAAACTGCTAACGTGGGTATGCTTTTTAGCATACCTACTTTTGCTGGTATATGTGCTATTTTTTAGCGCAGGATTTGGCAGAGAAGACCATGCAGAGTATCGGTACAATCTGACTCTGTTCCAAGAGATTGGGCGATATTATGGTGTGGGCATACGGACAGGTTCATGGATGCTGTTCTGGTTGAATGTAATAGGGAATATCTGCGTTTTTATGCCACTTGGAATGTTCTTGCCAAAACTGTTTCAGCGATGTAGAAACTTGTTTTTTGTAATTGTACTTAGCTTGGAATTAAGCTTAGTCGTGGAAGTGATACAGCTCGTTTCAAGAGTTGGAAGCTTTGATGTGGATGATTTATTATTGAATACCATAGGCGGAATGTTGGGATACTTAGTCTATAAAGCGGTTGCTAGTATTAGACATTTATTTCGAAAAGAGTAGCGAGGACGCAGTGAAAGAAAAATGCACGCGAAGAGAATCTTAGAAAAGGAAGATACGGAATGAGAAGAAGACGTCGGTCATACAAGTTCACAGAGAAGACGCACTCCAAGAAGGCGATAGTTGCATTTGCCTTGGCAGCAGTGACCTTGGTGACATATTTTGTTTTTGTATATTTATCATATCAGGCAGCGGGACAGCTTTCGGCTTATTATGGAGGCTTTGGATTTTTGGCAATGCTGGTAGCAATCGTGGCGGTCGTTTTATCGATTACAACGTTAAAAGAAGAGGATTCTTTCGCGTTTTTTCCACGAATGGCGATGATTACATCCACAATTTCTACGCTTTTGTGGGTAGGAAATTATGTGCAGGGATTTATGAGAGGATAGCATGAAATATTTAGAGTTAATTAAAGAAAGCAACGAGGAGTTGCAGGAACGTTACGAGTTGGTAACAGAACGAGTAAAAGAACTGGCGAATGACGCTAGTGAAGCGAAGAAATACGCAGATTATTTTGAAAAGACAGCACAGTATCTAGTGCTTTTAAATACAATTGTTGAACTTGCGAACAAAGGTGAAATCACAGATTTAAACGAGAGCAAAGGCAAAGAAATCAATGAACAGCTCTATGCGGATATTCTTGATGGTGCATATCAGACAAGCTATGCAAATCCAACTTATGCGGTAGAGAAGTTTGGTGTAGAGGTAGGGCAAATCTTGACTGCGTTGCATGCAAGAATTCGTGCTTGCCGTTTGAGTGTATTTGAAGGAAACTTGCAGAATGTATGTATTTTGAGCGAATTATTTATAGAGTTATATAGTTACTTCTGTGAGGAAGAAGTGGAACTTTCTCTTGTAAAAGATGCGTTATATTCATTTATGCACGATTATACAGAGGTATTTAATGAGGATTCAATTGCTCGCATCATGAATCCAGACTATGACTATTACTTGGATATTGTGATGGATGCTGATTTGTCTAATACAGCATATCTGTATCGATATGGCTTGTTTGTTGGGGAGAATGAAACTGGAATTTCTCAGTTTTTGAATACTTTCTCGAACGAAGAAATGCAGGCAATGGCGGATACCTTTACAGAGGGCTATCGTATGGGTTTTGTCGCGACACAGAAGGACCTTAGTATCAAAACAACCGTAGAGGTTCGCTATCCAATCGGTTTTGAACGTATGGTGCGTGTAGCGGTAAAGAATTTTGAAAAGTTAAATCTTCGTGCTGTTCTTAGGCCTTATAGCACATCTGCGAATAAACAATATGATTACGATCATAAGGAAAATCAGGCACTTTGGATGGACAAGGCGTACGTGGAAAGAAGCCTTGAGGTATATCGTACAGTATTTGAAAAATACAAGGATATTTGTCGTGGATATGCAGGCCCAGCTGTTATTGAAGTGTTTGGTGAAGAACCATTCTCGCCAGTGGCAAAAGAAGCAAATATTCGTTTGAATGAAAAACAGCAGCAACTTCATATCTATGAACGTAGTCAGTTCGGACAGATGTTAAATAAAGCAATTCATGGTGAAGAAAGAAGTTTTACCATTATTGCGTATCCAATTCCAGAGATTGGTGAGAAGTTTGAGGAAATCTTTGCAGAAACTGTGAAGTTAAATACCTTGGATTATGTGCTTTATCGTGACATGCAGCAGAAGATGATTGATGTTTTAGATCAGGCAGAAAAGGTACACATTCTTGGAACCAACGGTAACAAGACAGATCTTTACGTGTCTATCTATCCATTGGAAAATCCGGAGAAAGAAACTGCTTTTGAAAACTGTGTGGCAGATGTAAACATCCCAGTTGGTGAAGTGTTTACCTCTCCTGTATTGAAGGGAACGACAGGTAAGCTTCATGTTAGCCAGGTTTACCTCGGGGATTACAACTTCCTGAATCTCGAAATTGACTTTGTAGATGGTATGATTACTAATTACACTTGTACCAATTTTGATAAAGAGGAAGATAACAAGAAATATATGCAGGACAATGTATTGTTCCATCATGATACATTGGCACTTGGCGAATTTGCTATCGGAACAAATACCACTGCATATAAGATGGCTCGTCAGTATGATATTGCGGCGAAGTTACCTATCCTCATTGCAGAGAAAACGGGGCCACACTTTGCGGTAGGTGACACCTGTTTCACATATGATGAAGATAATATCACTTATAATCCAGATGGCAAAGCTATCGTAGCCCGCGACAATGAAGTATCTATCCAGAGAAAAACGGATATGTCAAAGGCATACTTTAACTGTCATACTGACATTACCATTCCATATGATGAATTGGGACGTATCACAGTTATCAAAAAGGATGGAAGTACAGAGGATATTATTGTGAATGGTAGATTTGTGGTTCCAGGAACCGAAGAATTGAATAAGCCATTGGATGAGATGTAGTAGAATTTCATAAATAGCGAGAAGAAGCAGAGGGTAGTTCCTCTGCTTCTATTACTTTATTCATTGTCTTTTGTTTCCAATTAATTTGGTGTGTGGGCATTCAATGGGGAGATAACACTTTGGCCAATAGAAGCTTCAAGTTGTTTTCGTGCATTTCCTGCGATGGAACCGCCCTCAATAACAGTATTCTCTGTCTCAGGGTATCCTTTTGGATTCTTTGCTTTTGCAATAGCTGTAGCGGATAACTCTGCGAGTCTGTTTAAGGTCAATTTCATGTCTGTCATATTGTCACGTAGATTTTCTTTCTTAAGTCCTTTTAGCTGTTTGTATTCTTGAATAGATTTACCAGACCAAGACTTTGTGAGAATATTTGTAAGTGCTGCATAATCCTGTGTTGCTGAAATACCAGCACGGTTCCATTCAGCAGTAAGTTGTTTGCGAATGTCTATACTATGCAAGCGTTCTTCAATCCATTTTTCAGAATAGCCTTTTTGACGATAAGTTTGTATTGCACGTTCTACTGCAAGTTCTGGGTCTGCAATTTCATCTAATCTTTCGGCGCCTACTTTTGCTAACCATTGTTTAAATGGCTCTGCTTTTTTGGATGGAATTGATTGGATGATACGGAGTAGTTGCTCTGTGTTGGCACAATCAGTTCTCCTCATTTTTCCATCTGAAGCTTTCATTTTCAAACGTACGATATTTTCGTACGTTTCATTTGCACCTTCGGATTCAAGCTTTCTTTTTAAGTCGCTCCAATAACGTTTTGGAGTTTCTGAATCGGTTAATACTTCGCAAACGTCAATTATAGAAAAATACCATTCTTCTTCCGTAGCATTCCAAACTTTTCTTACTTTATCGTCATAAATAAATTCGAGTTCCTGTTCGTCTTCGATAGCTAAATCTTCTACAGATATCGGAACTGTAGTATCTGTTTCACTATCATATACATAAAAAAAGAAATCATTCACCTTCTCTCGTAGCAAAGTCAAGTGGGCCACTTTTATATGGACATATTATAGCATGAATCGAACGTATGTTCAAGTGGTTTTAGTGACAGATTTGTAATTGTACTTGTACAGAAAAACAAGATATAATATATACATTATGAATTAGATAAGGAAATCAAACAATGATTAAAATATTAATAGTAGAAGACGATAAAGGAATCATAGAAAATTTAACCGAGTTTTTAACCAATGAAGGTTTTGAAGTAATGTCAGCAAATGGACAAAAGAAAGCCTTAGAGTTGGTGGCACAGGAAAACTTCGGTTTAGTGTTATTAGACATATCTATTGCAGATGGAAACGGATTTACAGTTTGCTCGGCTATCAAAGCAGATTATACTATTCCAGTGATTTTCCTGACAGCCTCGGGAGATGAATATAGCACAGTGACAGGATTTAATCTTGGGGCAGATGACTATATTGCGAAGCCATTTCGACCAAGGGAATTGGTATCACGTATTAAGAATATTTTGCGTTTGACTGGAAATACAGGGGCGGTGATACAGCTTGGTGATGTGGAGGTGGACACAGTAAAGGGAACGGCGAAGAAAAATGGAACGGACTTGTATTTATCTGCATTGGAATATCGTTTGCTATTAGCCTTTATCAATAACCGTGCTGCGATTCTTTCGAGAACACAGCTTCTAGAAATGATTTGGGATATTGCAGGTGAGTTTGTAAATGATAATACGCTAACCGTTTATATAAAGCGATTACGTGATAAGATAGAGGATGATCCTCAGAATCCACAGATTATTAAGACTGTTCGAGGCTTGGGGTATCGCGTAGACTAAGGAGAGAATATGAGCTTTTTAAGAAATAAAGAAGTAAGAAATGAAGCTATATTGCTGATAGCCATAACAGCAATAGCGATGATAGGAAGCTGTCTATGGAATCCGGTATGTGCCGTGCCAGTTTTGATGGTATGTATCGTGTTAAACGCTATTCACTTTATAAACACATATAAAAGATATAAGAAAATACAGCAATTATCAGCGGATATCAATTGTATCCTACATGAGGATGCACATATTTCCTTTGATAAATACGAAGAAGGAGAACTGGCAATTTTGGAGAGCGAAGTGCAGAAAATGGTAGTACGTTTGCGAGAGCAGCAGAGTCAGCTTCTTGCAGATAAGAAGTATCTTGCAGATTCAATAGCTGATATTTCACATCAAATTCGAACACCTCTGACTTCGATTAATCTGTTAATATCCTTTCTATCAGAACCGGATATCGCAGAAGAAAAACGACAGAAAATAATTCGAGAGTTATATGAATTGTTATCCCGTATCGATTGGCTGATTGCGACCTTGCTTAAAATATCCAAATTGGATGCAGGTACGATTCAGTTGAAGAAAGAGACCGTGGCAATGAAATCGCTCATTAAAGAAAGTGTTGAACCGCTTTTGATACCAATCGAACTTCGAGGACTGGAACTCCAAATAGAAGCACAAGGCCAGTTTGTGGGTGATGTGAATTGGACGAGCGAAGCCATTGGAAATATTGTAAAGAATTGTATGGAACATACGCAGGCAGGTGGTTGCCTTAAAGTGATTGCTTCTGAGAATGCTCTTTATCGTGAAATTGTCATTGAAGACATGGGCAATGGAATTGCACCAGAGGATTTACCACACATCTTTGAGCGTTTCTATAAGGGAAAGAATTCGGGGGATAAAAGCTTTGGGGTAGGATTAGCACTTGCTCGTGGTATTATCAATGCTCAGAATGGTACGGTCAAAGCAGAAAATAAAAAAGAGGGCGGAGCAAAATTCACAATAAAGTTATATAAGGAGTTGTCGTGCTAGAATCGACAGCTCTTTTTGAATATGAATTGCCGAGTTTTGCATTAGACTTGTGTAAAAAGCAAAAGTGACAGATTTGTAAGAGAAAAGTCACGGTACTGTCATCTTGACATGATACAGTTATCCTGTAAACGACAGGTGGGATTTATACAAAAGCCGAAGCCGTTAAGTCTTACCTGTTTGAAAGTGAATCACAAGGAGAGATTATAAATGGAAATTTTAAGAGTAGAAAATCTAAGCAAGGTATATGGAAAAGGAGAAACCCAAGTAAATGCTTTGGATAACGTATCCTTTTCTATTGAAAAAGGACAGTTTGTGGCAATCATTGGTCCTTCAGGTTCTGGAAAATCTACATTACTTCACATTTTAGGTGGTGTAGATAAGCCAACCAGTGGAAAAGTATATGTAGACGGATGTGATGTCTATGCACAAAATGATGAGCAGTTGGCAATTTTCCGTCGCCGTCAGGTAGGGCTGATTTATCAGTTTTATAATCTGATCCCAGTATTAAATGTAACAGAAAACATCACGCTTCCAGTACTTATGGATGGACAGAAAATCAATGAAGAACGATTAAAAGAACTCTTACAGGTGCTTAAACTAGAAGAAAGACAAAAACATTTGCCAAATCAGTTATCTGGTGGTCAGCAGCAGAGAGTGTCGATTGGAAGAGCACTTATGAATGCACCAGCAGTGGTGCTTGCGGATGAGCCAACTGGAAACTTGGACAGCAAAAACAGTCAGGAAATCGTAGAGCTTTTGAAACTTTCCAATAAGAAATATAATCAGACGTTGATTATGATTACCCATGACGAAAATATTGCGCTTCAGGCAGATAGGATCATTGCCATCGAGGATGGAAAAATCATTCGAGATGAGGTGATTCGTTCATGAATATTTTCAATAAAGTAACCCTAGAAATATTAAAGAAAAATAAAACACGTACCATAGTCACGATTATTGGTATTATTTTGTCTGCATCTATGTTTAATGCAGTGACGACCACTGTATCTACAGTGCAAAACTATTTGGTGCAGAATGCTATTTACAATGAAGGGGACTGGCATTTAAGTGCAACAGAAACGGATGCAAGTTTTTTTGATTTTTTAAAGAACCCTGCGACCTTTATGAGCCAGAACGAGGATGCAGACAGGGCAGAGGTATTTGCTGATGGTAAAATCGAAAGCTATGTATATAATCAGCAGTTAGGCTATGCCTATGCAGAAGGCTGTACCAACGAGTATAAGCCATATCTTTATATCATCGGTGCGGACAAGCGATTTTGCGAAATGATGCCAGTGCATGTAACAGGCGGACGTCTGCCACAAAAGAATGATGAAATTTTATTGCCAGAACATTTGGCAGAAAATGGAGAAGTGTATTATAAGGTGGGAGATGTACTCACATTAGAGCTTGGAAATCGTGTGAGTGATGGATATGTATTAGGGCAGCACAATCCTTATATGAATGCAGAGGAAGGTGAGCCGGTAGAAGGAAGTGACGTTGCAACACAGCAGGAAGTGGAAACATTAGAAGTGCTAGAAATTCGTACCTACACCGTGGTGGGATTTTATGAAAGACCAGCTTTTGAAAATTATTCAGCGCCAGGTTACACCGCCATTACGGTTATGGATAAAGTAAGACCAGAAGGAACACTTTACAACTTCTATTTTAAAATGGAAGACCCCAAAGAGGCCCTAGAATGGTTAGGGTATTTACCAGGAGCTTCTTATAATTCAGATGTGTTGACATACCTTGGTGTGTCTGATTTTGTAGGTTTTTATAGTGTGCTTTATGGATTAGCAGCTATTTTATGCGGGTTGATTATGTTTGGATCAGTGTCATTGATTTATAATGCCTTTTCCATCTCTGTATCGGAAAGAACAAAACAGTTTGGATTACTTTCGTCCATCGGTGCGACAAAAAAACAGCTTCGCCATATGGTGCTTTTTGAAGCATTGTTTGTAAGCATTATCGGTATTCCACTTGGGCTTTTGGCAGGTGTTGGTGGTATGGGTGTGACCTTCCACTTTATTGGAAAAGCATTCAGTACACTAACAGATTATGCAGTGCCACTTACCCTTTGTGTATATCCGATTTCGATTGTGGCGGCTTGTTTAATTACATTGATTACAGTATTGATTTCTGCATGGATCCCTTCCAAACGAGCGACTATGATAACGGCAGTAGAAGCCATTCGTCAAAGTGGAGATGTGAAACTTTCTAAGCGTGAACAGAAGAAATTACGTAAGGTAGAAGGCATAAGTGAAACAACTAAGTTCGAGAAACTTATTTATCGTATATTTGGTCTGCCAGGCATGATTGCAGACAAGTACTACAAGCGTAGCAAGAGAAAATATCGTACTACGGTAGTAAGTCTTTTTATGAGTATCGTACTCTTCGTATCGGCATCTGCTTTCACAAGCTATTTGACGGACGCGGTGGAAAGTGGTTTTGAGAAAAATGGATATGATATCGTGTATAGTTATGACCCTACCATGTATATGACAGATGAGGAAGTCGAGAATCAGGATTTTTCTAAAATGATTTCACAGGAAGAATTATCTAAACTTTTTGGGGAATCAGAAGGCGTAACCAATGCGACATATGTAGCAAAGAAAGTAGACAGAGTAATGATAGAGGGACAAGAAGTATTCTTCTGTGCAGTGTTTGTGGAAGATAGCACATATGAAGCTTTTTTGAAAGAACGTAATTTGGACAAAGAATTATTTGCAAATCCCCGTAATCCGAAAGGTGTAGCGATTGATGGAAATACGTTCTTTGATTATAATGCAGGAAAATTTGTGACCAAGCATTTCCTCAAGTTACAGGAGTGTGAAATTGTTTTAGAAAACGATGTCGATAAGGTGACATTAAATATTGGTTCGGTCATCGAAGGAAGACCATACTTTGTAAGTGACGCATACGAACTTTCAGTAGTGTATCCGTATAGCCTTAAGGAAGCTGTCTTACAGAACCTAAATCCAGAAAGTAACTTCTGCGACCACTATATTCTTTCCGAAGACCATAAAGTATCCTACGAAGTGATGAAAAATATCGTAGTAGAACATGGACTTAGAAAAGGATATTTAGCTGATTACGCAGAAGGTGTAGAAGAAAACCGTACACTGATTTTAATCATAAATGTATTTTCATACGGTTTTATAGCGTTGATTTCACTGATTGCAGCTGCGAATGTATTTAATACTGTTTCAACCAATATCAGTTTACGACGTCGCGAATTTGCTATGCTAAAATCCGTGGGGATGTCCCATAAGGAGATGAATCGTATGATGAATTTTGAATGTATTCTATATGGAAGCCGCGCGCTCCTTTACGGACTGCCGGTGTCGGCAGTTATCACGTGGTTTATTTATCATGTGATTTCCGAAGGATTTACCACAGGCTTTTATCTGCCTTGGGGAGCAATAGGAATTGCAGTGCTTAGCGTATTCCTCGTGGTATTTGCGACGATGATGTATTCTATGAAAAAGATTCAGGCAGACAACCCGATAGACGCATTGAAGAATGAAAACTTGTAGCGAGTTGAATTATAAGTAGATGTTTTAAAAGTAAATTGTATTATTAGAAAATCTAATCATAAAAATAACAATATATAATTGGAAAAAGATAGTGTTCAAAGGTATACTATATTTGTATAACTTTGTACACTATTTTTATTTTAAAATACAGGAGGAAAACATAATGGATTACAAGAGTTCCGGTGTTGATATTGAAGCTGGTTATAAATCAGTAGAGCTTATGAAGGAGCACGTAAAGAAAACTATGAGACCAGAAGTATTAGGTGGTCTTGGTGGTTTCTCAGGTGCCTTCTCTTTAGCAAAGATTAAAGAAATGGAAGAACCTACTTTAGTATCAGGTACAGACGGATGTGGTACAAAAGTAAAACTTGCTTTTGTTATGGACAAACATGACACTATCGGTATCGATGCAGTAGCTATGTGTGTAAATGATATTGCATGTGCAGGTGGTGAACCATTATTTTTCTTAGATTATATTGCATGTGGTAAGAACTATCCAGAAAAAATCGCTACTATCGTAAAAGGTGTTGCAGAAGGCTGTCTCCAGTCTGAATGTGCACTTATCGGTGGCGAAACAGCAGAACATCCAGGACTTATGCCAGAAGATGATTACGATTTAGCTGGTTTTGCAGTAGGTGTTGTTGACAAAAAAGACATCATCACTGGCGAAAACTTAAAAGATGGCGATGTTATCATCGGTATGGCTTCTACTGGTGTTCATTCCAATGGTTTTTCTTTAGTTCGTAAAATCTTCAACATGGACAAAGAAACACTTGATACATATTATGACGAATTAGGAACTACTCTTGGTGAAGCTCTTATCGCTCCTACAAGAATTTATGTAAAAGCCCTTAAAGCTGTAAAAGCAGCAGGTGTTACTGTAAAAGCTTGTAGCCATATCACAGGTGGTGGATTCCAGGAAAACGTTCCACGTATGCTTCCAGAAGGAAAACATGCAGTGATTGAAAAGAACAGCTACGAAGTACCAGCACTTTTCAAACTTATGGCTCGTGAAGGAAACGTAGAAGAAGATATGATGTACAATACTTACAACATGGGTATTGGTATGATGGTTTGTGTAGATCCAGCGGATGTAGATAAGGCTATGGAAGCTATGAGAAGCACAGGCGATACACCATATGTAATCGGTAAGATTATCGACGGAGAAAAAGGAGTTACATTATGCTAAAAGTAGCAGTATGTGTATCTGGTGGTGGCACCAATCTTCAGGCGATTATTGATGCCGTAGAGAATGGGACAATTACCAACACCGAAATCAAAGTTGTTATTAGCAATAATAAAAATGCATATGCTTTGGAGCGTGCGAAAAACCATAATATTGAAGGTATTTGTATTTCTCCTAAGGATTATGAAATACGTGCGGAATTTAACAAAGCATTTTTAGAAAAATTGGATTCTTACGAAGTAGATCTTGTTGTTTTGGCAGGCTTCCTCGTAGTGATTCCACCAGAGATGATTGCAAAATATGAAGGTCGTATCATCAACGTACACCCATCCCTCATCCCTTCGTTCTGTGGAACTGGCTTCTACGGATTAAAGGTACATGAAGGTGCATTGGCTCGTGGAGTAAAGGTAACAGGTGCAACTGTTCACTTCGTAGATGAAGGAACTGATACAGGTCCTATTATTTTACAGAAGGCTGTTTATATCGAAAATGGAGACACAGCGGAAGTGCTCCAGAAACGTGTTATGGAACAGGCAGAGTGGGTGATTTTACCTAAGGCAATCGACCTTATTGCGAATGGTAAAGTTTCTATTGAAGATGGACATGCAGTGATTTCTGAATAAGAGAATAAAGAACAATTCCGAGGCTGTTTCAATTTTTTGTAACAGCCTATCGGTTGCCCAGCATCCAAGAAAAGGTCCAGTGAACCTTTTCTTGGTTTATTTTGAAAGGATAAGAATTATGAAGGTTTTAATCGTAGGAAGCGGTGGTAGAGAACATGCTATCGCAACAGCAGTGGCAAAAAGCCCTAGAGTAGACAAGATTTACTGTGCACCTGGAAATGCAGGTATCGCAAGCCTCGCAGAATGCGTAAATATTGGTGCTATGGAATTTGACAAATTAGTAGCATTTGCAAAAGAAAATGCTATTGACTTTACAATCATCGGTATGGATGACCCATTGGTTGGTGGTGTTGTCGATGCTTTTGAGGCAGAAGGCTTAAAAGTATTTGGACCACGAAAAAATGCAGCTATCTTAGAAGGATCAAAAGCATTCTCTAAGGATTTGATGAAAAAATACAATATTCCAACAGCTGCATATGAAAATTTTGATGATCCAGAAAAGGCAATTGAATATTTGAAAACAGCAAAGATGCCTATCGTACTTAAGGCCGATGGTCTTGCACTTGGTAAAGGTGTTCTTATCTGCAATACCTTGGAAGAAGCGCTTGCTGGTGTAAAAGAAATCATGGAAGATAAGAAATTCGGTACTGCTGGTAACACTATGGTAGTAGAAGAGTTTATGACAGGTCGTGAAGTATCTGTTCTTTCGTTTGTAGATGGAAAATCAATTCAGATTATGTCTTCTGCACAGGATCACAAACGTGCAAAGGATGGCGACCAGGGTTTAAATACTGGTGGTATGGGAACATTCTCTCCAAGCCCATTCTATACAGAAGAAGTAGATGAATTCTGTCAGAAGTATATCTATCAGGCAACCGTTGATGCTATGGCGGCAGAAGGACGTGAATTCAAAGGTGTTATTTTCTTCGGTCTTATGCTTACTCCAGATGGACCAAGAGTGTTAGAATACAATGCTCGTTTTGGAGATCCTGAAGCACAGGTAGTTCTTCCACGTTTGAAAAACGATATTATTGACGTAATGGAAGCTTGTGTAGATGGGACACTTGATAGTATCAAATTAGAATTTGAAGACAAAGCGAATGTATGTGTCATCCTTGCTTCAGATGGATATCCACTTGCTTATGATAAGGGACTTCCAATTACAGGATTTGAAAACTTCGAAGGAAAAGAAGATTACTTCTGTTTCCATGCTGGAACTAAGTTTGACGAAAACGGACAAATCGTAACAAACGGTGGACGCGTACTTGGTATCACAGCAACAGGTGAAGACTTAAAAGATGCAAGAGCAAAAGCTTATGCAGCTACAGAATGGATTCACTTTGATAATAAATATATGCGAAACGATATTGGTAAAGCAATTGACGAAGCATAATTAAGAAAAACTAAAAAATAAGGGACATGTCAAATAAATGATATGTCCCTTTTAGTTATTATAATTCAGTTATAGTTAGAGGTTTGTTGAGATTTCGCAATCATATTCAATGAGCGAAATCAAATATTCTTCTTCCACATTCGCAGGAACATCAATGATAAAGGAATAGGTTTTGATGTTAGATTTTTCCCTGTGGATTTTGGTTTCGTGTAATTCAATATGATGACTATGTAATAGTGCTTTTATCTTAGCCTGGTAGTTTTCTTCAGAAACATTGTAAACCTTTAGTTTCATAGCTCTGTCAGTTTGTAAAAACTTGAAATCCATATGCAAAAGTATCTGTGACAAAACGATAATGATGGTAGCGGCAATTCCTACCAAATACATACCTGAACCAATCGCCATACCTACACCAGAGGTGGCCCAAATGCCAGCTGCTGTTGTAAGGCCTGAAATTTTGTTTTTGTTTACAAAAATTGTACCAGCACCGAGGAAACCGACACCACTTACAATAGTTGAAGCTACACGGGATGGGTCAAGACGTACATCTGCCCCTAACACCATTCCTTCCATAGCAACATCGTAAAATGCATATTTCGAAATAATCATCATTAGTGCGGCAGCACAGGCTACCACACAATGGGTTCGAATACCGGCTCCTTTTGCTCGTACCTTTCGCTCATAACCAATTAAACATCCACAAAATCCTGCTATGATAATGCGAATGATATAGTACAAGTACTGTACCTCAAATAACTCCATAAATATTTCCCCCTCATTTATTATTTTATACATTATACCATATGCAAGTATTCAGAATATACATTAAAAATATAGAAATTGCATTTATATTATGATAAAATGTATCTGTACTATGCAAAAGATACAGGAGAGGTAAAGAAACGTGAAAAAAGCGATTATTTTTGATATGGATGGAACCCTTTGGGATTCAGCGGATAATGTAGCAATTTCTTGGAATATTGCTATGGAACAGTTTGGATATGAGAGAGAGCCTATTAATGAAGCAGATATGCAGAGTGTTATGGGCAAAACGATGGACAAGATTGCAGAGATTCTCTTTGACAAGGTAGATGGACAGGAGCGTGCGGATCTTTTGGCATTGGCTTGTAAGGTAGAAAATGATTATCTGCGTGAGCATGGTGGTGTGTTATATCCAGAAATCAGAGCAACCATGGAACAGTTAAAAGAAAACTATCGTCTTTTCATCGTAAGCAATTGTCAGGCGGGCTATATAGAAGCGTTTTTAGATTATTATAAATTTCATGATTTGGTAGAAGATATTGAATGTTTTGGCAACAATGATAAACCAAAGGCAGAGAACATCAAGCTTATCTGTGAAAGAAATGGTGTAGCAAAAGAAGATGCTGTGTATGTTGGAGATATTCAGGGAGACTATGATTCTGCAACAGCTGCGGGAATAAAATTCATTCATGCTGCTTATGGGTTTGGTACGATTGACACAGAAGTGCCAAAGGTAAGTAAGTTTTCAGAATTACCACAGGTAGTGAGAGAGGTTTTTTAAGAAAGACGGACGCAGTATCGATTTCAAGTATTTAGAAATAGTGGGGATTTTTATATGTCGAGTGAAGGAAACAATACACTCATAGATACAGAACTTCTAAAACGCGGAGAAATGCAGCTAGCCCTCATGAAAATGATGGCGGAGCAGAGTAAAGAGAAGTTTCTGGAGTATGATAGGGCCACAGATACGGCAATACTCAGTGAGATTCAGGATGGACGTTTTACAGTACTGGAAACGGTAGAAGGCTTTGCTTCGGTGAGAGATATCGAAGCAGGACGTATTTATGAGAAGGAAAAAGGCATCTATCGTACAGAAATCCAAAAATGTCTCGCAAAACCATATAGTAGCGTGTTTGATGTGCGTTATATTCTTCCAGATTTTGGACCAAGATGGTATCGTATGTTCCTTATGAGTATCGCGGATGAGAACGGTTATGTAATCAAGTTCATCGCACGTATGGTAAACATCCAGGAACAGAAGCTTGCACAGGAAAATATGAAAAATCAGGCAGAGAGAGATATGTTGTCTGGCGTATATAATCATGCAACCTATGAACGCGTATGTACGGAGCTGGCGGATAATGTGAACAACGGTCTAGCGTTTGCGATGATTGATATTGATAATTTCAAGCAGTTGAATGACTCCAATGGACATCATGCAGGCGACCAGATTATTCAGCATGTGGGACATGTGTTGGAGACTGCGGTTAAAGGGCAGGGCTATGCTGGACGTATCGGTGGAGATGAGTTTTCGGTTTGTCTGTATGATATGCGTTCCAGAGAGGACATTGTTTCCAAGTTTGTATCTATAAAAAATGCCATCAACCAGTATGTCAATACAGTGCCATTTACGGTTTCTATTGGCGTAACGATGAGTAATGGTCGCAAAATGAACTTCAAAGAATTATATTTTGAAGCGGATGAAGCAGTTTATTTTGCAAAGGATAACGGCAAGAATCAGGTTGTCTTTAAGGACGAAATTGAAGAGAAAAAGAAGAAACGATTTGTAGAGACTAAGAGTGAATATTCTCTTACGGAGGAGGAAATCGCACTCGATCAGAAGATACAGTATATTGCAGTAGTAGAGCCCATTCAGAAGAAGATTTTATACATAAATGAGGCTGCTAGAAATGTATTGGGAATTACCTTAGAGGAGGCTCAGAATCTGCATTGCTATGAGCTGTTCAAGGGAATGGGACAAGACTGTAACATGTGTGAGCTTCACTCAAATCATGCAGAGGTCTTGAGTGAGGAACACAGTGCAGGATTGCGAAAATATATTCCAAATGGCAAGTTTATTTTGCAGAGCAGGCACACGATATGGAAGGGAATGTCTGCACGTACAATTACGTTTTTAGATGTCAATGATCCAGAACATGTAGAGCGTTGCATGGAGTCGGAAATGGAAAGCCAGGAGACATTCTCGAAATGTTGGTCTTTGATTATGGAGTCCAATTCGGGAGACACCGAATACGAGAAAATTCTTCGTGTGCTTACAGATTATTATGATGCGGATTGCAGTGCGATTGTTACAAAGGACAATTATGAATACAAGGAAATCTTTGAATATCATAAGAGTTCAGGTAATGCTGTGGCAGAGGGACTTCGTATGTCCTTGGGACAGGATACCCTAGAAAAATGTGAGGTGCTTTTGGATGATGAGGATTTCATGCGTCCAAGACATATTGAAGAAAAGCTAAGAGAGCATCCGGAATTGGCAGAAATTTTAGAAAAACGTTTTGTGCATAATACCGTAGGTATTGCACTTCGTAAATTTGGTGAAATCATTGGTATCTTATTGATTATCAATCCACGTCACCATGTGCGTGACTACGCTATGCTGGGGCAGTTGGGCGTATTCTTTGGAACGGATTTAGTTCGTAAGAAGCTGACAGATAACAAGACCTACGAAGAGGACCATGACGTGATGACACAGTTGTGGAGTCGCGATTTCTTTAATAACGGATGGAAGATAGATTATCTACCATTGTTTAAGAATGGTATGGGTGTGTTTACTGCGGATATCTTCCGTTTAAAGGATATCAATAAGCAATTAGGGTATGCAACCGGAAATGACCGAATTGTTGAGCTGGCAGATTTGCTTCGTCGCGTGTTTACGGGATATAGTATGTTCCGTTATGATGATGACCAGGTGATTGCGATATGTCACAATATAGAGCAGCGCCAGTTCCAGAAAATGGTAGACTATGCAAAGGAATTGATAGAAGAATTAGATTACGAGGTTAGTCGTGGTTATTCTTGGAGAGCAGAACCAAATCTAAATGAGACAATTCAGGAAGCAGAAGAATACTTAAGTATTCACAGACAGTACCTAGAGAAAGAAAATGCTTATGCCCAAAAGTTGGCAAGAAAGATTGAAAAGGATGTAAATGAACAGATTCGTGAAGGCAACTTCCGCATGTTCCTGCAGCCAAAGGTGAGTATTTCTACTGGAAAGACAGTTGGCTCCGAGGCATTAATTCGTCTCTATCATCCAGAAAAAGGATATATTTCACCAGCGATGTTTATTCCGGTATTGGAGCAGCAGAATGAAGTACATCTGATTGACATGTTTATTTTGGGACGAGCATTCCAGTTCCAAAAGGCAGCAAAGGATGCTGGGCGAGAAATTGTTCCAATTTCAGTCAACTTCTCAAAGAATACCCTGATGTATCCAAAGCTGATGGAGTTTATTACGGAACAATGCAATACCTATGGTTCGCCGAATGGAATGATTCGAATCGAGATTACAGAAACTATCAGTAATATGGACCATATGGAAGTGCGTAATATCGCAAAAGCACTTCATACGATGGGCTTTTCGATTTCCATGGACGATTTTGGAACACAGTATTCCAATATGGCTGTGCTTACGCAGTTTGATTTTGATACGGTGAAAATAGACCGTTCGATGATTATGAACATTGTAGATGATGAAAAGAATAAGGTGGTTTTAAAGCATACTGTCTCTATGTTAAAAGAACTTGGTATGGAAATTATCATTGAAGGTGTAGAAACTGCCGACCAGGTAGCTGTCTTAGCAGAATTAGGTTGCGATACGGTACAGGGCTTCTTCTTTGGAAGACCAGAGCCAGAAGAGCAGTTCTATGAGTTATTCATGTAATAAACCAATAAACCCCTGTGGAATTCCACAGGGGTTTCGTTATCTTCCAACCGACCAGGCAGCCTTTATATCATTTCGAATTTGTTCATAGGTCCAGGATAAGCGACTTCTATATACACATTTTGGGTCGTTGATTTTGAACCCATTTTCATCATAACCATAAATAAGTATAAAGTGTCCTGTCGAAGTAAAGTTTCCTGGACGAACAGAGCAGATAATATAATGTCCTTTATCTAACTCAGCTTTGAGAGTGGCTTCGTCATAGGTTATCTGGGTGGAGGTAAGTCCAAACTCTGCGGGGTAATCGGTAAGCAGAGTCCAAGAAGTTCCGACACCGTGAATATAGTAATTGTTTTCCAAACTATATTGGGCAGCCGCACCTGGTGTGCAGGTTCGGTCACCCGTGAGATAAAAGATAGCCATAGACAGACAGGCTGGGCCACAGCCAGAGCTTCCGACGGTTCCTCTTGTACCGTATTCCAAATATCCCCAACGCGGGTCAAACTGAAGAAACAGTGGATGATCCTGTGGTTGTTCCTCATCGGTGAATCCGCCAGTGATGGTCCCATCCGAGCTTAGATAGCCATAGAGATAATCTGTCATCTCAGGGTTTCCAGCACCAGATAACAAAAGCTCAATTGGGTATTGTGCTTCGTTTTGATACACATAATTGAGGGCTGGATACCAACGGGAAAGCTCTTGGATTTTTGCAAGAGCTTCCTCGCGGGTGCGTTTTTTAGGTTGTTCGACATAGGATAACTCAATCTGCTCTACATAGCTGAGTGGTGTAAGCTGTGGTGGGGCAATGCTTTCTTCGGTATCTACTTCAGATGGTTGCTCCTTTTCTGTTTCCAAGACGCGATTTTCCTGTTTGGATAAAAATAGGAAAAGGGCTCCTAGAAAAATGCATATGGAAAACGTAAGCAACCCAAGTAAGGTATATATTTTCTTCTTTGACGTATTCATAAAAGTCTCCAATGCTTTTTTAAGTACACTTATAGTAGCATATTTTTTTACAATTTTCATCTGGAAAATAAGGAGTCAAAAGCACACAAGGCACCCCAGCCCGTTTGTGGATTCGGGTAAGTGTTAAAGCCGGGTAAGGCTCTAGCACCGTTTATCAGGTATGCACGCATTTTTTCCCCATATAAAAACAAATCGTTTTCTTGTAGAATCCCCCATTGCATCAATAGACTGGCAGTGCCAGTTACAAAAGGCGTTGCCATAGAAGTACCAGTTCGACTTTCGTATCCGCCACCGGGAGAGCAGGAGATAATATCGACTCCAGGTGCGACGAGGTCTGGTTTTACAAATTGGTTATTCCAGGTAAAGCCTCGCCCTGAAAAGGCTGCAAGGGAATTTTGTCTGGAATCATAGGCACCTACAGTAATGGCACGCGCGGAGGTAGAGGGAATTGTGAGTGTGGTATAGGGATTCGATAGTAGAAAGGCAGTTGCTTCATTACGGATTGCAGAGGAAGGCATCCACATATCCCACAATCCGCTACGAAGGTTTTGGGGTACTAGACGAATTGTCCATACTCCAGGAGTAAGATAGGTATCTGCAGGAAGAAAGTCCAGATAGATTTCCTGAAATGGTGTATAGGGAGTTGGTTCTCCATTGTAAGAGAAAACCTCCGTTTCCCCAAAGGAATATCGCCAGCTTCCAGATTCACTAGGCAGGGTCACGGCAGCTCCAACGGGAGGGGTCAGGGTTATGGTGAATTCGTCCCAGTAATTCTTCCAAAGCTGGATATTTAGACTCGTAGAAAAATCACTAATACTAAATTCAATAACTTCTGGTTGATTGGGCGACAGATAGCCACCGATATGTCCACTGGAGGCACCTTCATTTCCACTACCGACGACAATGGAAACACGTCCAATTTCACTGACAGAATCCAAGTAAGTTTCTAATAGTGAACTGCCACTATGGGAGCCATAGGTGTTTCCAAAGCTTAGATTCAGTGCTAGAGGCTGGTTGCGACGTAGGCTTTCACGTATGCAAAAATCAATACCCAACATGAGCAGAGAGGTGCTCGGAAAGCTATTCGGTCCAGGATTGCCTAGTTTGACAACAAGAAGATCTGCCTCATAGGCCACGCCACGATAAATGCCATCAGATGCACGCCCATTTCCAGCGGCGATTCCTGCAACATGGGTTCCATGTCCCGAAGTATCGCGACTAGGGCAGATGGAAAAGCGTTCCTGTTCATTGGAAGCGGAAAGTGCAGCATTGATGATTTCCTGAGAGAAAAGTGTGCCAAGAGAGTAGTCCGGCGGTGCGGATAAAGAAGATGAGGTATCGAGGTAGTTGACGACACTATTGGCGGGCACGGTCTGGTCCCACAGTGCCACAATTCGTGTATCGCTGTTCGCGGAACGAAAATCGGGATGTGCATAATCGATGCCAGAATCTATGATACCCACCAACGTTCCACGGCCAGTCAGTTCTGGAGCACGTGTCTGCAAGGTCGTGATACAAGAAGCACGTCGTCCTTCTGTAAGCTCAAAGAAAAGTTGTTTGGGCTTTTCCATATAAGTAATGATATCCTCGGAAGCAATTGTGTCAATGAGATTTTCGGGAAGGCGTAAAATACCATAATTATTCAGCAGTTCAGTGATAGTAATTGTGGGATATTTTTCGGAAAGAGAGCGTAGATTTCCCGTGTGCTTGACGATAACCTCCCAGGTGTCTTCGGCCTGATTAAAGCCAGTAGATAGGTCGGAGGATTTTTCTCTCTCGGTAGGTGTAGCGTCTAAAGCAGCACGAAAAAGAGTTTCAATTTTTTGATTGGTTTCCATAAGTTTCCTAAAGGGTGAATTTAAGATATCATATGAAAAGGAAAGCGGAAATATTATATTTCTTCAAAGGCAATCTCGTGTTGTTTTAAGAATTTTATTACCATCTTATCCCATTCACTTTCCAGCGTTTTGTCGGTAGAGAACACATTGTAGGCAATGCCTGTGGTGAGGGATAGCAACTGGTTTTGATATTTTAAATTGATATACATGCCGGTGACGTCTGAAGGTTGGTAGCTGCTTCCAACAGATGCGATGGTCTTTTCCATGTTTGAAGGAGACAAGAGGAAAACAAATCGAAAAGCAGAAGGTGTCTTTTTGCCTTTGATTAAATCAAAACAATTTCCTTTTAGCATAGAAAATGGCAGGAAGCGACAGTCTTCTAAATGAAGCTCTGCAAGTTCTGCGTCTGAATAAAAGCCTTTGGTAATCTGTCCATTTATGGTATAGGTTGCACAGCTGGTAATCATGGCCTCCTGTAAAAGAAAATGGTCGAAGACTTCACTGCGAAGTAATTTATTCATAAAGTCCTTGATGTCGGTTAATTCTAAAGCTATCATTTGACCTCCGAGTTCTACATAATAGAATAATATTTATGTTTTTATCTTAGCAAAAAAAACATAGATAATCTAGATATATTATGGAAGATTTGTGGGGAATGTGCTATACTAACTCTTAATTAGTACTTTAAATTTTAGGATGAAAATCCAAAAGGAAGGAAAATAAAAATGAGCGAACAGCAGAGACTATTTGAAATGCTTCGTGCAGGTGTGACCCCTTTTTTATGTGTGGAGGAGTGTGTGCGAAGATTATCCGAAAACGGATTTGTGGATTTAAACTATGAGGAGGCTTGGAGCCTGACTTCTGGTGGAAGATACATGGTAAATCACCATGGGTCAACGTTGTTTGCCTTTTCGATAGGAAAGAACTGGAAGGCGACAGATATGCTTCGTATGGCTGCGGCGCATACGGACTATCCATGTCTTCGTATCAAGCCAAATCCAGATTTTCAGACGAATGGATATGCCCAGATAAATGTAGAGGTATATGGTGTACCAATCTTAAGTACCTGGCTAGATAGACCGCTTGGCGTGGCTGGACGTGTAGCGCTTCGCAGTGATGACCCTTTCAAGCCGAATATGGTATTATATCGCTGCAAAAAGCCGCTTCTTACCATTCCAAATCTTGCGATTCATATGAATCGAGAGATGAATAAAGGTGTAGACTTGAATCGTCAGACAGACCTGATGCCAGTGCTCGATATGCTTTCTGAGGAGCAGAAAGAGACCAAGTATTTTATGGGATTTCTTGCAAAGGAATTAGGGGTAGAAGAAAAGGATATTTTAGACTTTGAGCTTAGTGTTTTTGTGATGGAAGAACCACAGTATATTGGTGCGGAGGAAACCTTGATTTCTTCACCAAGACTAGATAATTTATCCTCCGTATCTGCACTTGTGTCTGCTCTTACGGATGCAAAGCGTTCGGATGGAGTGAACCTGATTGCAGTATTCGACCATGAAGAAATTGGTAGTGGAACTAAGCAGGGGGCAGGCTCTGTTTTACTACATGATTTAGTGAAACGAATTTTAAGTGGATTGGGTGCAAGTGAGGAAGAAGTTGAACGCATGATGTATGCTGCAATGCTGCTCTCCTTAGATGTCGCACATGGAATTCACCCAAACAATACGGGGAAGGCAGATATCACGAACAAGCCAGTGTTAGGAAAAGGCCTTTGTATCAAGCAGGCTTGTAACCAGTCCTATGCGACAGACGCAGAAACGGCAGCTATCTTTTGTCAGATTTGTGAGAATGTAAAGATTCCGTATCAGAGGTATTTGAATCGTTCTGACATAAGAGGCGGTGGTACAGTAGGAAATATTATAGCTAGTCATTTACCAGTGAGAATCATGGATATTGGTGTACCGATTTTAGCTATGCATTCTGCGCGTGAGTTGATGGGAACAAAAGATGTTGACTCCTTAAAGGACGCCATGACTGCTTATTTTTCGCTGTAAACCAGCATATAGATAGAACCACTCAAAAGAAATAGGGGGATGTTTGGATGTTTAGTCAGTTATTTGGAAAATATTTAGTAGAAAAGAGCGTAATCAGTTACGCTGATTATAGAGATGCGGTAAATAAGCAGTTAGATGTAAGAGTAAAGCTTGGAACTATAGCAGTGGCAGAGGGGTTGATTACCGAAGAACAGGCGGAAACCATTAACAAGCTACAGAAGCAGTTCGACAAGCGATTTGGTGATATTGCTGTAGAAAAGGGATTTTTGACCGAGGCACAGGTAGAAGATTTGCTTCGCAAGCAAGGCAATCCATATATGCAGTTCTTGGAGGTGCTTTTGGATTCCAAGAAGGCAACGATTTCAGAAATCGAAACAGAATTTGCGGCTTTTCAGAAAGAAAATGGTTTTTCGCATGCGGACATGGTTGCACTTAAGCATGACGATTTTGAAAGTCTCGTGCCTATCTATGCATTTGCATCAAAACCATTTGTTACAGATATTGTTTGCCTGATGCTCCGCAATATCAATCGTTTTGTGTCCCGTGATTTTTATATTGATAAAATCGAGCATGTAAAGGAAATGAATTATACCTGCCTTGCAGGACAGAAGACTTTTGGTGATTATACGATTCAGCTTGCATTAGCGGGAGATAAAACCTCGGAAGGCTTTTTGAAGGTTGCATCTGCATTTGCGGGTGAGGACTATGCGACCACTGAAGAAGATGCATTAGATGCAGTATGTGAGTTTATTAACTGCTCGAGTGGTCTTTTTGCTGCAGATATGAGTAAAAGAGGGGTAGACCTAGATATGCAGCCAGTATACGCCTATGAAAATCAAAAGCTGATAGGTGATGTATATGTGCTTCCAATTTATATTGAGGATTGTGAAGTGAAGCTTATTATCGGTGTGAATAGTGAAGTAGAAATGGGACAAAACTCTCATAAATTCTCTTATGAGAAAGTCGAAAGTAGCATTGCAATTGGTTTAGCAAAAGGCACAGTTGCAGTTGTAGATGATTCGAAAATGTCTCGTAAGATTCTACGAAATATTCTAGAGGCAGCAGGCTATGCAGTGATTGCGGAGGCAACTGACGGTGAAGAAGGAATTGCGACCTACATGCAGTACAAACCAGATATCCTTACGCTTGATATTACCATGCCAAATATGGATGGTATTGAGGCACTGAAAGAAATTATGTCCGCAGATAAAAAGGCTAGAGTTATTATGATTTCCGCAGCAGGTCAGCAGCAAAAAATCATTGAGGCCTTAAAGCTTGGTGCAGAGAAATTCATTACCAAGCCGTTTGAGCCAAACGATGTTATCGCAAATATTGACAGTATGATGAAGAAGTAGTTTCTCATATAAAAACTGAAAAGAATATTAAGTAGAGAAAGCATATATATGATAGTGCAGTTATAGAATTATGAATACATATAGTTATGAAGAAGTAATACGTATCATAGAAAATACGAGACGCTTTGGAAATCTGACAGGTTTCGAGGTGTCAAAACAAATGTTAGAACAGCTAGGGAATCCACAAAGTGGTATTCCCTTTGTTCATGTTGCAGGTACGAATGGAAAAGGCTCTACCACAGCCTTTTTATGTAAAATTCTAGAGCAGACCGGGAAAAAGATTGGGATGTTTACTTCGCCACATCTAATTACCTTTGAGGAACGTATTCGCATTAATGGAGAATATATTTCCAAGGAAGATGTGACACGTCTGGGGAATTTACTTTTAGAGACGAAGTTTAAGGTATCGCCAACAATGTTTGATTATTGTCTGGCAATGGCGGTGTTGTACTTTAAGGAACAGAACTGTGACCTTATGGTGATGGAAACAGGAATTGGTGGCCGCTATGATTCGACCAATGCTCTTGGCACACCGGAGGTGGCAGTGATTACCAAAATCGGCTTCGACCATATGGGTGTTTTGGGAAATACCCTAGAGGAGATAGCGGGGGAAAAGGCTGGAATTATAAAGCCGGGCTGCTATGTGGTTACGAACGAACAACAACCACAGGTTACAGATGTTTTTATTGAGAATTATAAGCAGGTAAATCAGTTGACCGAATCAATTGTTCCAATTGGATTTGCACAGGAATGGGAAGAAAATCCGGGAACATTAAATGTGCCAGATGCACCTGCATATTTTAAAGTGAATCGAGAGGCTGCGCGAATTGCAGGCAGTATTCCCATGAAAATGCCACTTGGATATCAGATTGAAAATGCTGCAACAGCGATTTTGACGGCGCGTGTGTTGCTTGAAAAGTGGATGCGTGACGGAAGGTTACAAGTGTGTGAAAAAGCTATTCTTGACGACTATATCCGCAAAGGTATTTCAGAGACTTTTTGGAAAGGACGTATGGAAATCGTCAATGAGCATCCATTTTTCATGATAGACGGAGCTCACAATTCGCATGGAGTATGGGCACTTCGTGAGAGTTTAATCGAGCTTTATCCAGATGAGAAATTTCACTTTATTATGGGAGTTATGGCGGATAAGGATTACGAGGAAATGATAGAGGCTTTACTGCCACTGGCGATCGACTTTGTCACAGTTACGCCGGAGAGCAACCGAGCGTTACAGTCCAAGGATTTAGCAGAATGTATCAATCGAAAAGGGATTCCAGCACGATATGCCGAGGATATGGAAGAAGTGATTCGTCCATTATTGCCAGTAGGGGATGTTACGACAGTCACAAAACAGGACAAAGAATGTCATATTTATCTTACAGGTGCTTCACATAAGACAGTCGCGTTTGGCTCTCTATACTTTATCGGTGCCATTGAAGCTATGCTTGAAAAGAATAAAGGATAGCTGTAGTTAGAAGTTTGAGTTATGATATTTATAATTATTTACCATACCTAAAATGCGGTGTAAAACCTAGACAAATTAAAGTGATTGTACTAGAATGAACAAATAAAATATAAGAACGACCAGAGCTGTGGAAGGCAACTATGATCGCGAAAAGAGTTGAATAGAACTCTGTATAAATAGATTCGGAGGAACAAAAAATGGAAAAGAAAAATCTTGATTGGGCAAATTTAGGCTTTGGATACGTGACAGCAGATTACCGTTATGTAGCAAATTATAAAGACGGAAAATGGGATGAGGGTGAAATCACCACAGATGCAAATATCACCTTAAACGAATGTGCAGGTGTATTTCAGTATGCACAGACCTGCTTTGAAGGTTTAAAGGCATACACCACAGAAGATGGACGTATCGTATGTTTTCGTCCTGACTTAAATGCACAGAGAATGGTAGATTCCTGCGAACGTTTAAAAATGCCTACATTCCCTGTTGAAAGATTTATTGATGCGGTAGAAAAAGTAGTAAAAGCAAATGAAGCCTGGGTACCACCATACGGTTCAGGTGCTACGCTTTATATCCGTCCATATATGATTGCGACAAATCCTGTTATCGGTGTAAAACCAGCGGATGAATATCAGTTCCGTATCTTTGTTACACCAGTTGGACCATATTTTAAGGGTGGTGCAAAGCCACTTACTATTCGTACATGTGATTTTGACAGAGCGGCTCCTCACGGAACAGGACATATCAAAGCGGGACTTAACTATGCTATGAGCTTATATGCTATCGTAGACGCACATGAACAGGGCTTTGATGAAAATATGTACTTAGATCCAGCGACACGTACAAAGGTAGAAGAAACAGGTGGAGCAAACTTTATCTTTATCACGAAAGATGGTAAGTTTGTAACTCCAAAATCAGATAGTATCTTGCCTTCTATCACAAGACGTTCACTTATGGTAGTTGCTGAAAAATATCTTGGCATGACAGTAGAAAACAGAGAAGTGCTTTTTGAAGAAGTAAAAGACTTTGCAGAATGTGGTCTTTGTGGAACTGCGGCTGTTATTTCTCCAGTTGGAAAAATCAACGACCATGGCAACGAAATCTGCTTCCCAAGTGGAATGGATGAAATGGGACCAGTGACTAAGAAACTCTATGAAACCTTAACCGGTATCCAGATGGGCACAGTAGAAGCGCCAGAAGGCTGGGTACATGTAATTAAATAATAACGAACCCCCTGGGAATATTCCCAGGGGGTATTTTTGTTATTTCGTTACGAAGATTACGCCATAGGCACCAGGTCCGATATGACATCCGATAGTGGAGCCAATCTGGAGACGCTTAGTTACACGAACGCCTTCCTTGCCTAATTTCTGTTCGAGTTTTTCTGTATTTTCTTCCCCTACTGCATATAAAGAGTAGATTGGGAAAGTTGTGTCAATTTGTTTTTCTGTAACCATTTTTACAAGTGTAGAAAGTGCTTTGTTACGTCCAAGTGCTTTGCCTGGAACAGCCATTTTTCCTTCTGGGGTTACAGTAATGATTGGTTTTAGGTTTGCGAGTTCACCTACTGCTGCGGCAGCCTTGCTTAAGCGGCCACCTTTGTATAAGTATTCTAAAGTATCCACAGCTGCAAGAATAACAACACGCGATTTGAAGCTTTCCAATTCTTCTGCGATAGTTGCAGCGTCCTTGCCTTCTTCTCTTAATTTGCAGGCATATTCTGCCATAAGGCGAATTGCACGTGTTGCAGATAAGGTATCAACGAGATAGATATCATCGTATTCTGCCATATTCTTTGCTAAGGTTGCACTCTGGAAAGTACCGCTGAGTGCAGATGAAAGCGAAAGGTAGATAAGCTGGTCGCCTTTTTCCTTTGCGTCTTCAAAAATATCTAAAAAGTCTTGTGGTGATGGCTGAGCTGTCATAGGAAATGCTTCGCTTGCAACTAACAAGTCGTAAAATTCATCCTTTGTAATATCGATACCATCACGATAGTTTTTGTCATTCAATGTAATATTGATTGGAACGAGTTCCATGTTACGTTCTTTTGCTTCTTCTGCTGAAAAGTCTGCAGACGAATCTAATAAAATTCGAATCATTTTTTTCCTCCCTTATAAGAAAAAACCAATCCGTGAAAGATTAGCATAGTAAAAAAAGAATGTCAACAAGCTGTTTTAAAACAAAATGTTAACATTCTTTGAACTTTTTTATATGTAGAAAATCTAGAATTATACGTTTAATTTCATATCGCCTTCTGCAATCCAGCCTTTTTTTCTCATAAATTCGGAAATGCCGAGGGAGAGAATTGCTGGTAAAATGATTTGTATAATAAGCATTTTTAGGAGGACAGTTGTTGGATCAACACCCTCTGCAGTCATCGTTTGGAATGTGGTGATTTGTCCCACAAGTCCTGCGGTTCCCATACCAGAACCGGTAGCATTATTCGTCATTCCGAACAATAAGGTGGAGACTGGTCCCAAAATTGCACTGGTAATAATCGCTGGAAGCCATATGATTGGCTTTTTCATGATGTTTCCAATCTGGAGCATACTGGTGCCCAAGCCCTGTGCCAAAAGACCATTCACCTTGTTTTCACGATAGCTGGCAACTGCAAAGCCTATCATGTTTGCACAGCAGCCTACGGTTGCAGCTCCGGCGGCAAGTCCGGAAAGGTTTAAAATAATGCCAAGTGCGGCAGAGCTGATTGGCAGGGTAAGTGTAATACCCATAAGCACAGAAACTAGAATGCCCATAAGGAAAGGCTGTTGTTGTGTGCTGACATTGATTAACTCGCCAATGAGTGTCATAAACTTAGAAATCGGTGGTCCTAATAGAAGACCAACTGCAGAACCAGTTAGGATGCTTAGGAGTGGAGTGATGATAATGTCCACTTTCGTTTTACCAGATACGAGGCGTCCCATATAAATTCCTGCGATGGCCGCGATAAAAGCACCCAGTGGTTCGCCAGGACCTGCGTATACGATATTTCCATCTACAAGAACGGTTCCTGCTAAAATCTTGCTGGCAAAAGCACCCAGCATACCGCAGGTGGCAGCAGACATGATTACCAACGGACTTTCCTTGAAACGAACTGCTACACCACAGCCGATACCAACACCAGTTATGCTGGCAGCAATTTTGCCAATGATGTAGAGCATGTCCCCGATGGCGCCTGGAAGTAAGGAGCCAATCTGCTGGATGATAGTTCCGATAATCAGGGTGGCGAATAAGCCGGTTGCCATGCCACTTAGTCCTTCAATAAAAATTTCATTCGCTAATTTCTTGATGTTTTTCATAATTTCATAGCCTCCTTCATGTATATGGATATTTGAAATTATTCCGTCGAATATTCGGTTTTTCTTGAAATTTCCCAATTATTATACACCTTTTTTGTCAAATGCACAAAAAACTTGCAATAGATTTCATTTTCATAGATAATTTATAGGTAACTTTTATCAATTGCAAAGGAATAATAGGGATGAAGCAGCGAAAACGAATTTTAAAAAGAGGCATAGTGTGTTTGTGTATCTTAGGCTTTCTTTTTTTAGGAGGCTTGCTTTTGGTGCATTCTCCTTTGTTTCAGGTGCAACAGAAGACTAGCGAAATACATTTGGAAGTTGGAACAAAGCCTAGTCAGGAGCCTGCTGTTTACTTAGATGGGAATGACTTTGCGGTAGAGCTATCCATGGTGGATGTCTCAAAGGTAAAAGAAACCAAAGTCGGACGGTATCCGATTTACATATATCATGGATTTGATAGATATACGACTTATGTGAATGTAACCGATACTACGGCACCGGTTGTAAAGTCTGATATCAAGAATATGACAATAAAACCAGGCGAAGTTCTTTCGATAAGCAGTCTGGGGTTGGATGTACAGGACTATAGCGAGGTCGAAAGCGTTCAGTTCACCGAGATTTCTTCTACAAAATTTTATACGGGATTACCAGAGGAAGAAATGGTAGAAATGCGGGAACTCTATCGCAAAGGGATTGCGCTAGAGGCAGAGGAGTTTTTGTTTTCCTATGGAGGTATCTACACGATTACCATCAGTGCAACGGATAGCTTTCATAATACCAGTAAGACAACACTGACCTTAAAGGTTGAACAGCCACCGGTATTGGAGGTTCCACAGAACTTCTATGTAGCGGATGCAGTAGAGGTGGATTTTGCAGAGTATATTGAGGTCTGGGATTTTATCAGTGAAGATTTAAGTGTCCAGGATATTGAAGTGGACACTTCGCAGCTTGAACTTAGTAAAAAAGGAACTTATGAAATTATCTTCACGGCGACGGATGAATATGGACTTTCGACAAGTAAAACGGCGATAGTGCATGTGAGTTCGCAGGAAGATTTGCAGGAAGCGATTAATACACATACGGTAGATATAGAGAAGGATATTGTCATTGGGGCATTAAACGCCTATGATAGCGGATACTATGCTTCGGAAAACATCGAGTTTATTCAGAATATTATGCTTCCTTGTATTGTAAATATTGAAAATGACGTATTAGATACATTTGGTAGTGGTTTTATTCTAGAGATTACAGAGGAGTTTGTTACGATTGCAACGAATGAACATGTCATAAACGGTGATTTGACAGTAGATGTCAGTTTTTTTGACGCTGCTGTTTGCAGTGGTGCGGTAGTAGCTTCCAATGCACAGCGGGATATTGCATTCATTCGTATTCCGATTGAGGGTAAAAATAGTAACACTTCTCTGACCAAGGACTATGTGCGAAAGCTTCGAACCGTACATATCGATAAGGGATACTGGGATGAGCTTTCTGACGATTGTGGCATTGTAATCGGATATAACTGTATCAATAATGAAGGAAAAATCTGGACTTCTCAGACGGGAAAAATTGTTGAAAAGGTAGCTATTCGGGATTGGAACCAGTATAAAGATGTAAAGGAAACGATTATTTCGATGGAACCAATTTCAGGGACTTCCGGTTCTGCAATCTTTGACGGATATGGAAGACTTATGGGAATGGTGCGTGGTTATACGGAATATGAAGGCTATTCGGAAACTGTGGCAGTGCCATTGGATGAACTTTTACAATATTTTGAAACGGTATTTAAGTACAAGATTCATTATCAATAATAAATGTATCTTAATGATAAAAGCGCCTATGAATTTATTTCATAAGCGCTTTTATTGGATTAATAAGCTTCGCCTGTTCGCGAATCATATCTTGGTTTTGTTTCATATATAGTTCGAGGACTTTGATGTCATCATCCTCGAAACCGATGCTTTTCGTTATTATACAGTCTGGAACGTAGCCTTCGGCACGTTTGTCTCCGTCTTCGAATACAACGTAAACGCTTTTTCTGCCATCCTTTGGTACGATTCCGGATATGGTCATTTTAAGTTCTTCCGACATATGCTACCTCCAACTGATTTAACAAGTGATTTCGGTGTTGCATATATCTTAACACAGACTAGAAAAAAAGCAAGGGAGGGACGTTGGAAAGTACGATAATTTCTTGTGTTTTTGAGCGGTTTGTAGTACCTTAGAAATGAGGGTTTATAATTGTTTGAGGAGAGGTTACCATGGAGAAAAAGAAAAAAAGAAATCTAAATGAAGTTATCAAAAATATAACCAAGGAAAGTATCTACAAAATCATGAATACGATTACGCTTGTGGTGGCGACGGCTTTTCTGGTGAAAAATGTTTTGTCGGCAGAAATTGTTGGCTCGATTGCAATTGGTGTTTGTCTCGCAATATACTGTGCGACATTGCTTATCATGAATAAAGCAAAGGTTCCAACAGACACGAGGAACCTCGTAGTTTCTGTTGCATTACTAATCGTTATTTCAATCGTGTCCATCTTTAGCGGTAGCTCCTTTGGAGATGATTTTATTCTGTACTTAGCAGCAATAGGAATGTCAGGTTTATTTTTGCGACCACAGTATCCGCAGATTCAGCTTGTGGTGGCGGACTTTCTGTTGGTAATACAGTGTATTTGTGCACCACAGAAAATTGGAGCAATGGGGCAGTTTATTATGTGCGTAGCACTGTTTAATCTGGCCGGTGTTTTATTCATGCTTGTGGTAGCACGAGGTCGTTCATTTATTTTGGAAAGCCGTGCTCGTACCAAAGAAATGGAACGTGTCATTGAACAGCTTGCAATTATCAATACTGAATTAAATAAAAATTTTGAAAGCACGCAGAACCGCATTAGTGATATCAATGAGGCAAATTCTCAGGTTGAGTTTCGAACCCACGAGCTTATTGATGATTCTGGCAACATTACAGTTAGCGTGAACGAAACGATGAGTACTTGCAATGAAGCAATTGAACATATCAATCTATGTAGAAATCAGATTCTTGGTTTATTAGAAAATATTCAGCATTTTGAAAGTGTATTAAAAGAGAATGAAAGCAATATTGGAACTATGTCATCGCAGATTCTGTCTATTAAGGATTCTGCTTATGCAACAAATGAAGTCTTTGATGGAATACAACAGCAGATGGACGAAATTGTTGCAGTAGTAGAACAGTTAAAGTCAATTGCGTCTAGTACAAATATGCTTTCGCTGAATGCTTCAATTGAGGCGGCAAGAGCAGGGGCAGCGGGTGCAGGATTTGCGGTAGTAGCGGAGAAGGTACAGCAGCTAGCAATTGATAGTAATAAGTGCTCAAATCTGGTAGAAGAAATTGTTTCGAATATGGCGACTCAGGTGGACAAAACACGTCAGCAGATGACTGAAAGCACAGAAAATGTGGATTCATCTTTGACTAGTATTAATGCTCTGAATAATGGGTTTAAAGAGCTACTTACAAGTTTTGCAACTCTCTATGAAAATATAGAGGAGCATGATAGTAGTGTCAATACGTTATCTTCCAGCTTTGATATGATTCAGGATAGTGTATCTAATATGGCGGATTATTCAGAAAAGAATCAGTCTTCTATTAATGATATTGCGGCTTCCATAAAGGTATATGGAAGCAATGTAGAACAGATGGAACAGGATACCGAGATAATTCGACAACTCGTTATTTCGATGGAGCAGGAGATAAATAATTAGTGATAAAAGCTATGAAATGTGATAAAATAATTAGATAAACTAGGTAAACTGTGTGCAGAGGTCACACAGTAGAAAGCGACGGTGGGGTTATGAACTTATTTGATATTATCGGACCAGTTATGGTTGGTCCATCCAGTTCTCACACAGCGGGGGCAGTGAGAATAGGAAATGTGGCAAGAAAGCTTGTCGGTAGCGATATTAAAATGGCAAAGATTTATTTCCATGGTTCCTTCCAGTTGACAGGAAAAGGGCATGGAACAGATAAGGCACTTTTGGCAGGTCTTATGGGTATGCCGGTAGATGATGCACGTATTCCACGTAGCTATGCAGAAGCAGATATTCGTGAAATGGCATACGGCTTTTTCCCAATTGATTTGGGTGACGTACATCCGAATAGTGTGAAACTGGTGCTGGATGGAAAGAACGGCAGACATCGTGAAATCGTAGGCTGCTCAATTGGTGGTGGACGTATTGAAATTACAGAAATTGATGGATTGGCAGTAAGTTTTGGTGGAGATTATCCGACTCTCGTTATTCGCAATCAGGATATCCCGGGTCAGGTACAACAGGTGGCGACATTCCTGGCAGAAGAGGAAATCAATATTGGTTCTATGCAGCTTTACCGCTCTCAGAGAGGTGCAGATGCTGTTATGGTTATTGAATGTGACAAAGAGGTTCCAGAGGATGTAGTAGGAGCTTTAGAGGGCTTAAATGGAATCGTTCGTGTTACATACTTAAGCTTAAAGTAGGAGAGGGAAATCATGTATAAATCATTAGAAGAGATTATTGTGGCAGAGAAAGAAAAGAATCTGCCATTTTGGAAAATTGTAATGCAGGACGACTGCATTGAGCTGGATGTTTCAGAGGAAGAATCCTTTGCCAGAATGAAACGCATGTATGAAGTGATGAAGGAATCGGATAATGCGTACGAGGACAACCTGATGTCACGTAGCGGATTGGTAGGAACCGATGGTAAAAAGGTTCATGATGCACGACTTGCTGGTAAGCTCGTGTGTGGAGATTTTATTGGACGTGTGATTGAACGTGCGATTAAAATGGGCGAATCCAATGCATGTATGAAACGTATTGTGGCTGCACCAACGGCCGGCTCTTGTGGAGTTATTCCAGCGGTATTTATTACAGTACAGGAAGAAAAAGGATATACGGATGAGCAGATGACTGAAGCGATGTTCGTAGCAGCGGGGATTGGTGGTGTAATCGCACATCGTGCTTTCCTTGCAGGTGCAGCGGGCGGATGTCAGGCGGAAATTGGCTCGGCTTCCTCTATGGCGGCAGGAGCGATTGCATATCTAAATGGTGCAGACGCAACAGGGATTGCGCATGCAGCAGCAATTGCCATGAAGAATCTGTTGGGACTTGCCTGTGACCCAGTAGCAGGTCTGGTAGAGGTTCCATGTGTAAAAAGAAATGTAGTAGGAGCAGTAAACGCACTGACCTCCTGCGATATGGTTTTGGCCGGAATGATTAGCAAGATTCCGCCAGATGAAGTGTTTGACGCTATGCGCGCAGTGGGCAGAGCAATGCCAGAAAACGTGAGAGAAACAGGAACAGGAGGACTTGCAGCTACTCCAACAGGTGTAGAAATGAGAGAACGCATTACTTCTCTTTAATAGCTGTAAATCAGAAATTGGAAAAACAGGATTTCGAAAGAACAAAGGAATTGACGAAAGAACGCATTCTTTCTAGAAGACGTCAAAGAAGAATACGCATGCTTTGGAATGTGGCAGTGTGTTCGGCACTTGTAATTATTTTTCTTTGCGTAGCATCCGTAGCACTTGATATGCTATCGAAGATGAATTAAGAATAAAACGAAAGAGGTAATCTTTTGCAGGTAATTTTAAAAGAATTAGTAGACGGTAACAATATAAGAAGCAATCTAAGCGCACTTAGACAGCAGATAAAGGATGAGGAGAGCAAGCAGCAGCTTTTTACGCAGATGGAGCAGCTCGCACCAGTGTTTCTGGCATTTCTAAAAAGTGAGGATGCGAAGACTAGAAAGAATGCAGCACTTCTACTAGGAGATCTGGCATACCAGCAGGCGCTAGAAGCCTTGTGGGAGGCATATGTTTCAGAGAGTACGCTCTTTGTTAAAGCGGCTTATCTGCAGGCTATGGCAGAGCTCGATACGAGCGAGAAATGCGAACAGTTTAAGAAAGTCTTGGCAGAGCTATTGGAAACAGAACCTACGCCAGAGAACAAGAAGCATGTAGACGAAGAAGTACGTGCACTTCGCAAGCTTGTGATTTTAAATGAGGGCATTAAACACCATACACCAGATATTAAGGGGAAACAGGTGACGGTAGTGCTGCTTACGAATCGAAGTCAGAGAGAAACCATTCGCAGAACCATTGACTGTGGAGTGGCAAGTGTACATCCGTTGGGCGTGAAGGTAGAAACGAATCAATTGGACAAGCTGATGGAACTTCGTACCTATCGAGAGATGGTGTTTCCGTTAGAGACAAAGGGTATGCTTTCTGCGAATCCACAGGAAGCAGCAAAAGGCATTTGGGAATCTGACATTATGCAGGTTTTGGACAATCTGCATATGGAAGCAGGCGCATATTATTTCCGAATCGAATGTAAGAGTGCTATGGATTTGGAAAAGCGTAGTGCTTTTACCAAGAAGCTGGCAACGGAACTGGAAGGTCTCTCAAAGGGCAGATTGATTAACACCACCAGTGATTATGAAATCGAGCTTCGTCTGATTGCCAATAAGGAAGGTCTATTCCTGCCAGTGCTGCGTATTCTTACAATCAAGAATCCGCGTTTTGCATATCGCAAGAATGCAATTGCCGCATCAATTCATCCATCGACAGCAGCATTAATTATGGAGCTTTCGAAGGACTATTTAAAAGAAGATGCACAGATTTTGGATCCATTTTGTGGAGTGGGAACCATGCTGATTGAACGAAATAAAAGAGTACCTGCCAGAGAAATGTACGGTACCGATATTTTTGGTGATGCAATTCTTTTTGCAAGAGAAAATACGGAGCTTGCAGGTGCTCGTGTGAATTATATTCATCGCGATTTCTTTGATTTTAAACACGAATATCTGTTTAATGAAATTGTAACGAATATGCCACTTCGAGGACAGAAAACAAAGCAAGAAATGGATGCTTTTTACGGAGATTTCTTTGAAAAAGCAAAAGAAATATCGGCTACAAAGGCTGTGATAGTGATGTATACCAACGAAATTGGATTTGTAAAGAAGCAGCTACGTCTGCAAAAAGATTTTTCACTTTTACAGGAAACCTGTTTGCAGCCGAAAACGGATTTCTATTTACTAATTATGGGATACAAGAGGTAGAAAATGAGTAGAAGTCTCATCGATGTAGAGTTATTAGAAAAATTACAAAAGCATTTCTGTAGAGCCAATGACGTGTATCTGGCTTGTGTGGATAGAGAGCGTAACGTGCTGACTTCGCACTATGGTAGTGAGGAGGAACAGGCCTTTTTGAATCAGTATCGTCCAGCAGATTTGGAGGAACGACTGTTTCAGGCGGTTTCTATGAGCCAGGTGGAAACGATTGTTGAAGTGGATATGGATGTTCCTTTCTTGAAGCAGTGTGCGATTATCAATCGTATCAATGGATCAGTAGCTTTGATATGGGTAGTGGTGGCTGTGATTGAAGAAATGATTCCAGAATCATTGGAGCTTCCAGCGAGTGTTTGTAGAACTTCAGAGAATCATTTTTATCGTTCTATGGCTTTCTTGGAAGCCTTGTCACGACAGATTTTTCTTATCAAAGGACACGAACTTCAGGCAAAAGAAGCTATGGAACAGGCACAAGAAGCTGAGAAAAAGTTCAAGGAACAGTTGCAGCGTAGTGAGGCTATGGGTTCCGTGGTGCGTACTATGGAATCAGAAGATGCTTTTTCCCAGATAGTCGATAATGCGATTCATGAGGTGTGTCAGGTGCTCGATATTCAGGGCGGATGTCTGCTTCGTGTGAATGCAGACGGATGTACAGTAGATACCTTGTGTGAATACAGTGGGCAAAAGGCGTGGGTGTTCGGTGAGAAGGTACAGGGGAAACAAGTATCGAATCTTCCATTCTTTGATGGCAAGCCATACATGCTTTCTTCTGATTCTATGATGCGAGAAGACTTAGAAAACTTCTTCATTCGTTATCATTTGGCGGCAGGTGTATTCCAGCCAATCGAGATAGACGGACGAAGTGATATGTACCTATGCTTTTACGAGTTTGAAAAAGAACGCACCTGGTGCATGGAAGATATCAAGTTTATCAACGATGTAAAGCGTGTAATTCAGGGGATTTTGGAACGAAGAATAGCAAAGAATTCCATTGCAGGTTCTTATGCTTCGCTGGAATCTATCCTGGAAAATGTTGGTTGTGCTATTTATGTAGTTGATTATGATAATGAAGAAGTATTATATATGAACCAGAAGTTCCGTGAGCTGATTGCCAGAGATATGGATGCAAATGGAATGAAGGAGTATTTCTTCTCAACACCAAATGTTGAGAGAGCCTTTCCAGCAAGAGAAATACATCTTGCAAAGCATAATATCTGGTTGGATATGAATCAGGTAGAGCTTACCTGGATTGATGGCCGACGCGTGAGTCTGGGAACGATTTATGATATTACGGATAAGAAATTATATCAGCAGAAAATAGAGAAGCAGATTAATAATGACCATTTGACAGGTCTCTATAATCGTATGCGTTGTGAGCAGGATTTGGAGCATTATATCAAGGAGGCAGAGACAAAGGGAAGCGAAGGTGCATACCTCTGTATTGATTTGGATGATTTCCAGAATATCAACGATGGATTGGGACATCAGTATGGTGATATGCTATTAAAAGCGATTGCCAATAATCTGCCTAGAATAGAAGGGATTGAAAACAACTGTTACCGAATCAGTGGGGATGAATTTGCGGTAATTGTACATGGCAACAACTATAAGGAACTCAGTCGTATCTGTAAGGATTTGAGAGAAATCTTTGAACGACCATGGTTTTTAAAGAGTGAGGACTACTACTGTACCATGAGTATGGGTGTGGTTTGCTTCCCAACCGATGGAAATACGGTGGATGATTTAACTCGAAAAGTAGATATGGCACTTCAGACTGCTAAGAAAAAGGGAAAAAACTGCGTAGAGTTCTACAACGAAAAGGTAGAGGACAGTTCAATTTATCGTCTGGACTTGGAGCAGAATATGCGAAGAGCAACGCTCAACTCCTGCAATGAATTTGAGGTATATTATCAGCCGATTCTCGCACACAAGCCGAGTGGAGACGTCTGCTGTGGAGCAGAGGCACTTGTGCGTTGGAATTCCACAGAGCTTGGATTTATTCCACCGGGAGATTTCATTCCACTGGCAGAGTATTTAGGACTTATCAATCCAATTGGGGAGCATGTGCTTTTGGAAGCAGCAAAACGCTGCAAGTATTGGAACGACTGTGGGCATCCGGAATACAAAGTGAATGTGAATATTTCTGTTATCCAGTTGCTTCAACCAGATTTTGTGTCAAAGGTGAAGCAGGTGCTCGATAGAGTAAAAATCAATCCCCAAAATGTAACTCTTGAGGTAACCGAGAGCCTTGCCATTAACGATATGAATCGTATGAAGAAGGTGCTGGGCAATCTAAAAGCTCTGGGGGTACGCGTAGCTTTAGATGATTTTGGTACAGGCTATTCCTCTCTGAACCATATTCGTCAGATGCCGATTGATGTAATCAAAATCGACCGATGCTTTATCGAGCCTCTTGCAGAGGACGAATTTGCAGGTGCCTTTGTAAAGATGGTATCCGAATTGGCAAGAACCATTGGTGTTCAGGTATGTGTGGAAGGTGTGGAACAAAGGAAGCAGTTAGAAGCATTAAAAGACATGAATGTCAATATGATTCAAGGCTTCTATTATGGCAAACCAATGCCTGTGCAGGAGTTTGAAAAAATATATTTATAAAAAATGAAAATTTCCTATTGACAATAGAAACATCATTTGCTATTATAATCAAGTCGCTGCGAGAAATCGTAGCGCGTATGCGGAAGTGCTGGAATTGGCAGACAGGCAAGACTAAGGATCTTGTGTTTGTATAGACGTGTGGGTTCAAGTCCCATCTTCCGCACGAAAAATAAGGACTCAAGCAAAAGCTTGGGTCCTTATTTTTTGTGCGGAAAAGACCTTGAACCCATGGTTCAAGGTCTCCTCGACCTGACGGTCTTCGTCGGTCGGTTCGGTGGGAAAAAGGTCCACTGGACCTTTTTCTGTTTCCACCTCACCCCATCTTCCGCTTGGCTATTTTTGTTTTAGCATTGATTTCCAACGATAAGGGAAGTCTAAATGTTTTAGAGAAATATCTTTTTTATATTTCTTGACAAGTTTGATAAGTGGTTTTAAAAATTCATCATTCCATTTATCTTTTTCTGGATACATCATTTTAAGCATATACAACTGAGCAAATAATCTTCTTGTTGGAATATATTTTTCGCCAGTAGGCATTTTGGGAGTTGCAGGAAAAATCCAGTAATAGATTCTTGAATAATGAGCACATCGATTGCGCAGGTCAGTTATACAACGCAACCAACTTTCAAGAGTCTGATAGTTTACACCATAAAGTTCTTTTGCAATTTTGGCTTTATCTTTATTTATCATTCCTCTATAGAAATAGGATAACATTCCTATGGAAAAGAAATCTATAATTACCCAAATTGGAAAATGACCATCATAGTGTTCATTATGATGTTTAACTACTAATGTATTAGCATTTTCGGAGATGCATGCATTGACATGTTTTAGATATGCAGAATGATTATGTTTTTCATTAAATGAAGATGAATTCATATATCCTTCAGAACCATATTTGTGTGCATGATTGTAAGCAAGTTGCGTTCTTATATGAACCTCTATTTTTTCTATGGCAAAAGAAATCAAGTTTCTAAGTTCTGCGTCAAAGGCATAAATGTTTTGGATTCGCTCAAAATTAATAGGAATAAAACATTTTTCTTCTTCTTTTTTAATAAATGGAAGGTAGTATCCAGATAGACGATAATAGTTGGTTCTTGATAGAAAGTCTTTGCAAGTATCATGCTTCGTTATGTTTATTCCTTTTTGTTCAAGAAGTTTTATTTGTTCTTCAAATGTAGTAGGTTTCTTTAATTCCATATTATCTCCTGTAAAATAAAAAGTGCTCCCATGGGACACATCGTTGAGAGGTGTGGGAGCTTCTGTTAATTATAGTATATTCTTTTTTATGAGAATGTCAATTTGTTTGATACATAATTTATAGAATATTAATTTTATGTTCGATACAAAATACATAAGTAGGGCGAGGAATAAGGTAGATGAAACTAAGTTAAAGCGAATGATGGACAACCGAAATATTAGCATATATAATTGAAAGGGAACATGATTGCATTTTTGCAGGAAAATTCAGTTTATTCTTTAAAGGAAAACATCGTTGATTGTGTAGCAGATGTTCATATATTTGTCGGGGAAAAAGAGAATCAAACAATGAGAAAATCTGCTACAATAATTCGTGAAAAAATAAAAGATAGTTTTCTGCAAGTTCTCCCGAATATGTATCATGGAGAGTTTTCAATTAACCATGCTAAGGAGTATGTGAACAAAGTATTAGAAATAATAGAGCGAAGATAACTTGAGGTTGATTGATGATTTTGTAAAGGAGCTAACATGAAACTGAAAAATATTTTAATCGTTGTAAAAGATATCGAAAAGTCAAAGCAGTTTTATCATGATTTATTTGGTCTCAATATGGTGCTTGATAATGAAGGGAACATGATTTTGACAGAGGGGCTCGTGCTTCAGGAGGAGAAAATATGGCGTGAGTTTCTGGGCAAAGAGATTATTACGGAAAGTAATTCCTGTGAGTTATATTTCGAGGAGGCAGATATAGAGTCGTTTGTTGAAAAACTGGAGCGTTTATATCCTTCTATCCGGTATGTGAATAAGCTAATGACACATAGCTGGGGACAGAAGGTGGTTCGTTTTTATGATTTGGATGGAAATCTAATTGAGGTTGGAACACCTATGTAATTTTCTCTTTACTTTTTTCAAAGTTTGTGATAATGTATTCACGTTGAGCAGGAGTGGCGGAACGGCAGACGCGCTGGCTTCAGGTGCCAGTGGTAGCAATATCGTGTGGGTTCAAATCCCATCTCCTGCATAGAATGAATGGATAGGGGAACCTATCCATTCTGTTTTTTGAAAGGAGAGTTTAAAATGGATTTTATCAAGAATTTATTCCCAATGTCTTTAAAGGCAAGTGATTTAAAGGGCTTACTGATTTCTATGCTTATTTATGCAATTGTAAATTTTGTAGGAGGATTTGTAATTGGACTTTTCGCAAAGCTTCCATTGATTGGCTTTGTGTTTGGCTTTGTGGGCTGGATTTTAAGCGTGTACTGTGCAATCGGTATCATCGTTGCAATCCTATATTTCTTCCACATCGTAAAATAAATGCATATTACATATTTAAACTACGGGCTGTCGCGAAATATAAATTTGCGACAGCCTTTATATTTTATAGATGATGTATAAAATAAGGTAAAAATAGGAAATTGACACAAGCCCTAGTATACAGTATTATAGGGGTATGAAGAAGATAAATATATTTTTACGAAAAAATAAAAAGTTAATAGCGTTATTTCTTGTAGCAACATTTTTGCTTGCGGTGCCACAGATGGCAGAGCAGTACTGGGCGACTAGTGCGGAGCAGAAGAAAGAAGAAGCGGAAGAGAATCTAAAGGATGTTCAGGATGAGATGGATGACATCGAGAATAAGCAGGATGAAGTAGAAGATGAACTGCGAGATGTTCGAAAGCAGCTCTCGAGTCTTATGGATAAGCAGAAGGCGTTGAAGAGTGAGATTGCTGAGACACAGGCGACGATTGATCAGACACAGGCAGATTTAGAGACTGCCAGAGCAGACGCCCAGACGCAGTATGAGGCAATGAAGCTTCGCATTAAGTTTATGTATGAAAATAGTAGTAATGATAGTCTTTGGGCTGCGATTCTGGAATCAGATGGAATTGCGGATATGCTGAACCGTGTAGAGTATATTTCAACGATTCATGCTTCGGATAGAGAGTTGACAGAGGAATATAAGCAGACGGTTGCGGATGTAGAAGAGAAAGAGCAGCAGTTGCTTTCAGAAATGGACAATCTTTTGGTGAAACAGGAAGCCTTCCTGGGTCAGCAAATGGAAATCGAAGAGATGGTGGCTACTCTTGAGGATACACAGAATGAATATCAAGATGAATTAGCTTCGGCACAAGAGCAGGCGGATGAGTATAAGGAGATTATTGCAATCCAGGAAGAGATTATCCGCAAGGAACAGGAAGAAATCAAAAAGAAGCAAGAACAAGGTGGGTTCAATGACTATGCGGGAGCAAAGGATGTTTCGGGAGAAACTCTGGTAAATTATGCGAAGCAGTTTGTTGGGAATCCATATGTATGGGGCGGTAATAGTTTAACAAATGGCTGTGACTGTTCTGGATTTGTACATGAGGTATATGAATACTTTGGCTATGACTTGGTGAGATATTCCATGTCCTTCTTATATGAGGGTGTAGAAGTGAAAAGAGAGAATATCATGCCAGGTGATATTGTGGTTTATGCTCGAAACAGTGCAGGAATCGGACATGTAGCAATTTATGCAGGTGATGGAAAAATTGTGGAGGCACAGTCTAGTAAGGCTGGCATTACAGACAACCGTTCCATTGATTGCAGAACGATTGTAGGTATCCGTAGAGTATTGCCAAATCCATAAAATATAACAAGGCAATGGGCTGTTGCAGATATAATCTGTGACAGCCCATTTTAATTTTATTATTTTTGTAGAAAACTTAATTGAATTTTAAATTTCTGGTTTATATATTTAAAACAGAAGTTAGTCT
>X42_Goitered_Gazelle__coassemble_43_pt1 | contig 38401 bp, 36 predicted proteins | sample X42_Goitered_Gazelle__metabat2_low_PE_005 | metagenome-assembled genome bin X42_Goitered_Gazelle
TTGTCCATTGGGAGTTATTTTTGATTATATACAAAATGGAAAACGATATTACACACCGAGCCACAGTTCGCGAGCACACTCGCTCACTTATGTGGCTCGTTGCTTACATACAAATTTATTTTGCGACAGCCCATTTGGGTTATGAATGAATTTTTGTAAAGTATTCAGGTGCCTTGCGGATGATGTCACTGTTGGCACTGACACCATCATAAAGGTGGTGGTTGATGCAATCCTTTAGACGAGCGAGGTCTTTGGTGGTAATGCATTCCCAGATTTGTACGTGGCAGTCATAGAGTTTTTGGAGGTCCTCCTTGCCGTTGAAGTTGATAAAGGTACGGAAACGCTCGTATTGAGAGTTGTAGGAGTACAAAAACTTGATGATGTTTTTCTTGCCTGCCGCATCGAAAAGTGCAGTGTGGAAATCATTATCACTGCCAATGAAGGCACGACTGAGTTCTTCGATTGACATATCGGATTCCAATAGTTCCTTCTGGTGCTGGAGAATCAACTGGATGCGTAAATCCTGCGATTTGTCGTAAATCTGAGCTAGGTCAGATAAAACGGAGAATTCGAGCACCTCTCGAATGTATAAAATATCGGAAACTGCATTTAAATCGATAAGAGAAATAAAGGTTCCGATATGTGGACGAATTTCTAATAAGCCCTCACGTTCGAGGCGTTTAAACGCGTCGCGGACAGGAGTACGGCTGATATTGTATTTTTCAGCGGTTTCGATTTCACTGATAGCAGCTCCCGGTGGTAGCTCTAAGTGAAGAATCTGTTCCTTTAATTGTTCATAAACGCCATCGGATGTGGCGGTGTGTTTGTGAGCCATTGTATACAACCTTCTTTTCCTTTGTTCAGTCAAGGACTGTAAGTTCATTATAAATCATTGGTAAAAGATGTCAATCGCTTGCATACAAGAAAATAAAAACTTTTTATTGAATACCTCTTGGAAGAATGGTAAAATTTATCTTAGAAATGCGATATTTTCATTTAATAGGTGAAATTGAGAAAGGATAAGAGGTATGGGGTATTTTGATTTTGTAAAACAAAGCGAATTTATTGTATGTATCGATAGTGATGGCTGTGCCATGGATACTATGGAAGTAAAGCATAGAGAGTGCTTTGGACCACAGTGGATTTATACTTATGGTTTAGAAGATAAGTTTGAAGAATGTATGAAGTTATGGTTAGATATTAACCTTTATTCTATTACAAGAGGTATCAACCGTTTCAAGGGTCTGGCAATGGCTCTTGTAGAAATGGAAAAGAGAGGTTGCCAGTTTGAAGGTTTGGACGAATTTGTGACATGGACAAATGAAGCAAAAGAATTATCCAATCCAGCACTTATGGCTTACTCGCAGAAAAGCTCTAGCGAATGTGTGGAAAAGGCATTGCTTTGGAGTATCCGTACAAATAGAGCAATTAACAATCTTCCAGCGGATGATAAGCCATTCGATAACGTAAAGGTTGCAATGGACGAAATGTGCAAGACAGCTGACCTGGTTGCAGTATCTTCTGCAAACGGCGAAGCAGTAGATGCAGAATGGACCAAGCATGAGCTTAAGGATGACTGTCGTGTGCTTCTTTGTCAGGAAGCTGGTTCTAAGGCATACTGTATCAGCGAAATGATTCGTAAAGGCTACGAAGCAGACAAGGTGCTTATGGTAGGAGATGCACCTGGAGATAGAGATGCTGCTGTGAAGAACAACGTGTGGTATTATCCAATTCTCGTTGGCAAAGAAGGCTTTAGCTGGGAAAGATTATTGAATGAAGCTTTTCCTAAATTTGTAGAAGGTAAATTTGATGAAGCTTATCAGGCTCAGTTAATCAAAGAATTTGAGACTAATCTTGGTGTTTAATTCTTAGAATGCAAGAAAGGACGGGCTATCGCAAAATGTAAATTTGCGATAGCTCTTTTTTGTAGTAAAAAATTGTTAAAATATTCTGAAAATTTACAAAAAAGGGTTTTCTTGAAGGGGAAAAAGAGATAAAATAATACAAAGTGGGGTTTTATTATGCTCGATTTTAAACCGCAGGAGAAGCATGTTATGAAAGACAAAAGAGAAGCAGACAAGATTATAGAAATTAATCTCGATAGCGGAATAAGTGTAACACGAAAAAATGATAGGGAACAGTACGATATTCCCGAAATCAGCAATATAACCAAGCAGGTGGTATTGCAGATTTTGCGTGATGCAATTCATCCAGAGGATGGTGCACGCTATATGGCATTTTGGAATGAAGAGGATATGCTTGAGCGTATTCTGAAATCTCCAAACAAGGTGATTTCGGAGGAGTTTCGTCAGAAGAAGTTGGACGGCTCTTGGGGATGGGTTCGTCAGGATATGAGTCTAAAGGATACGAAAGAACAGGCGATTGTTCTTTGTTCTATCACAGATATTGATGAAGACAAAAAGTTGGATGAGGCAATGCTTTTGGAAATTGAAAAGACCAGACGTATTGACCGCCTGACAGGTCTGCTTCGTGCAAAGGTTTTTTATAAGGAAATCGATGCGTTTATACAGGAGAATTCCACAGAAAACTGGACAATGATTGCCGTTGATCTAGAGCATTTCAAGCTATACAATGATTGGTATGGCTGGGACAGCGGAGACAAGTATTTGGTAGATGTGGCAACCCGATTAAACGGTGTAGTTACCGTGTTAAAGGGATTTGCTGGATATATGGGCGGTGATAATTTCGCGATTTTCATCAAGCACAAACCAGAATTTATCCAGCACATGATAGATGAAATTGATGATTTTATTCGTGCAGATGAAAGAAGAAGCGGATTCTTGCCAAATCTGGGCTTTTATTTCTTAGAAGAAGAGGAGCATGCCACAGCCTCTACGATGTACGACCGTGCGGTATTGGCACTCAATACGGTGAAGGGAAATTATAGCAAGCGTTATGCCATCTATGACAATTCCATGATTCAGGAAATTGACAGGGAAATGTCGATTTTAACAGACGCCAAGAAAGGCATTGAGGAAAAAGAATTTGTGCTCTATATGCAGCCACAGATTCATGTTCCAACCGGAAAAATTACCGGTGCCGAGACGTTGGTACGTTGGAAAAGCAAAGATAAAGGGATGATATCTCCAGGTCTATTTATTCCAATTTTGGAAAAAAATGGATTCATTACAAATTTAGATAAATATATTTGGGAAGAAGTATGTATCTGGCAAAGAAGCCGCTTGGACAGAGGATTACCTCTTTTGCCGGTATCTGTGAATGTATCCCGAGTAGATGCGTATTCGATAGATTTGGTAGAATGTTTTAAGGCTTTGACTGCGAAATACGATATTCCACGCTATTGCATCAAAATCGAGATAACAGAGAGTACCTATGCGGAGAATGATGCGAAGATTGGACAGATTGCGGATGATTTGAGAAATGCTGGATTTGCAGTATATCTGGATGACTTCGGTAGCGGATATTCTTCTTTGAATATGTTGAAAAACATATATGTAGATGCATTGAAAATTGATATGCAGTTTCTGGATATGAATGAAACCAATGCCCGAAAAGGCGAAAGCATTATGGAATCGGTTATCAATATGGCGCGAATTCTGCGTATTCCAATTATTGTTGAGGGGGCAGAAACCGAGAAACAGATTCACAGTTTGACCAATATGGGATGCCAGTATGTGCAGGGATTTTACTATTATAAGCCATTGCCGCTGGAGGAATTTGAAGCACTTTTGGAGAGCAAGGAAGTCGACTATGGCAATTTACAGATGAAGCGTGTAGAGCAGATTCATGTGCGTGAGTTGATGGATGACAAGCTGTATTCCGATACAATGATTAACAATATTTTAGGCGCAATCGCTTTTTGTGATTACCATAAAGACAAGATTGAGATCACCTGTGTAAACGAACAGTTCTATAAGGTCTTGGGCATTACGCCAGACCAGCTAAATTATTTTAACGAACGTATCAACGAGTATCAGGAACATCACGAGTTATTTAAGCAATTGTTCCAGAGTGCTTATGAAAATACGCTTTCCGGCGTACAATGTAATTATATTGGGTGCAGACCTGCGGGTGAGGAAGTAAATCTACATATTCGAGTATTCTTCTTGAGGGAGAATGAAGGGCATCAGATTTACTATGTAGGTTTTACGGATACACAGAAAAATGTAATTGATGTAAGAAAAAATTGGTAACATAGAGGTGTTTATGAACGATATGAAACAGGAAATGAAGAAATCATTGGGTATTGCAGCGGCACTAATTATTGTGTTTTTGGTAGTTCGCTACTGGGAAAAGCTAGAAGGATTATTTTCTGTAGCGATTAGTGCTGCTATGCCACTTATTATTGGTTGTGTGATGGCATATGTAATTAACATTCTGATGGGGTTTTATGAAAGATGGTATGACAAGTTGTTTCGCGTAGAAATTGCATTGAAAATCAAGCGTGTTGTATGTTTGATTTTGGCTTTCATAAGCTTGTTTGGAATCGTGACTCTTATTGTCAACCTAGTGCTTCCGGAATTGATTAATTGTATTGCATCTTTCATTCGATTGATTCCAGGTGCTTTACAGACCGTCGTGGATATAGTAGGGGAAGAACAAATTTTAGCAATCTTCCCAGAGTTACAGAATGGTCTTGATTTTACAAATATCTCTAGTCAGGTAGAGGATTTGATTAAGACGGTTTTAGGTGGAGTTGGCGGAGCAGTTGGTTCTATTATGAATGCCGTTACCTCAGCTGTTTCTATTATTGTAAATATTGTGATTGGGCTGATTTTTTCTCTGTATGTTCTGTTGGACAAAGAAACATTGGGTAAGCGTTGCAAGATCTTGATTTCGACCTATCTTTCTAAAATTGCAGACAAGGTATTCTACGTGGTAGAAGTTTTAGATGACAGCTTCCACAGCTTCATCGTAGGACAATGTATTGAGGCTGTTGTTTTAGGTACTTTATGTGTGATTGGAATGTTGATTCTTCAACTTCCATATGCCGTTATGATTGGTGTATTTATTGGATTTACCGCACTTATTCCAATCGCGGGAGCCTATATTGGTGCAGCGGTTGGTGCAATTATGATTTTAACGGTATCACCATTTCAGGCTGTGCAATTTTTGATTTTTATTGTGATTTTACAGCAGGTAGAGGGTAATCTGATTTATCCAAAGGTAGTTGGACAATCTATTGGACTTCCGGGTATCTGGGTGCTTACAGCAGTCACCATCGGTGGTGGTGTATTAGGCGTAGGTGGTATGCTTTTAGCAGTACCACTTTTCGCAGCGGTTTATCGATTGATAAAAGAGGATGTGGAAAGACGTAATCCGAAGCCAGTGGAAGCAGTTGCAGAAAAGGAACCACAGCAGGAAGAAACGGCGGACGAAGATGAGTGCAAATAAGAACGGACTCGTAGTTGTGGCGAGAATTCATACCGAGTTTCCGGACAAGTTTGGAATACCAAGACAAAGCGGATTGGTATCCTCTCTGCGAGGAGAAATCATATTTGAGCCAGAATTTCGCAGTAGGGATGCAGTACGAGGGTTAGAAGAATTTTCTCATATCTGGCTCATATGGGAGTTCAGCAAGGCGAAAAAGGACAATTATGCATTGACGGTAACGCCACCGCGATTGGGTGGGAAAGAGAAAAAAGGCGTCTTTGCAACCAGAGCACCATATCGTCCGAACTCATTAGGCTTGTCTTCTGTTTATCTGGAGGAAATCTATTATGATAAGGTGAGAGGGCCTGTGCTAGTGGTGTCAGGGGCAGATTTAGTGGATGGAACTCCGATTTATGATATCAAACCGTATCTGCCATATACAGATGCTCATCCAGAGGCTAGTGGAAGCTTTGGGGAGATACATAAATCCGATGAAATAGAGGTGGTTTTTCCAGAAGAGGAAAGAGCAAAGCTGCCGGCAAGAATATACGAGAGTGCACTTGCGGTATTGCGTCAGGATCCAAGGGCTGCCTATAATAAGAAGCCAGATTATGTGTATGGAATGTCTTTTGCAGGATATGATATTCGATTTACGGTAGAAGAAGATATCCTGTATGTTAAAGAGGTCATTGAATTGTCGAAGGACGATTTTATAAAAATAAAATAAATGATGAAAGAGAAGGGGAACAATATGAAAAAAGTTGAAGATTATGTAAGAAGTATTCCAGATTTTCCAGAAGAAGGAATTATTTTCCGTGATGTAACCAGTGTATTACAGGACGCAGATGGATTACAGCTTGCAATTGATGAGTTAAAGAAAAGATTAGAAGGTGTAGAATGTGATGTTATTGCTGGAACAGAATCCAGAGGTTTTATCTTTGGTATGCCTTTGGCATATTTGTTGAAAAAACCATTTATTCTGGTTCGTAAGGCTGGCAAGCTTCCATGTGAAACCGTTTCCAAAACCTACGATCTTGAATACGGCACAGCAACAATTGAAATTCATAAGGATGCTATTCAGCCAGGACAGAAAGTAGTCTTAGTCGATGACTTAATTGCAACTGGCGGAACCATTAAGGCGGCTGCCGAACTTGTAGAAGAATTGGGCGGAGAAGTTGTAAAAATCCTTTTCCTCATGGAACTCGCAGGTTTAGAAGGCCGCAAAGTATTAGAAGGCTATGATGTAGATTCAGTGGTTGTATATCCAGGTAAATAATGTACATACTATCTCTATAATGAAAAGGAGAGATAGCATGAACCAGATGTTAGGAAGTGGGAGTCTTTGTTTTTCAAAGGCTCCTTTTATTATTAGTACAGCCTCGGTTGTGGGGAAAAAAGAGGGCGAAGGACCACTAGGAGACTGCTTTGATGTGGTTGGAATGGATGAAAAGTTTGGAGAGGAGAACTGGGAGGCTGCGGAAAGTGCCTTGCAAAAAGAAGCACTGTCCTTGACGTTGGGGAAAATCAATCGCAAGTCAAAGGATGTAAGATATCTGTTTGCAGGGGATTTGTTAGGACAAACGATAGCTTCTTCTTTTGGGTTAAAGGAGTTTGAAATTCCTTTGTTTGGTCTATATGGAGCTTGCTCTACCTGTGGAGAATCCTTATCGGTAGCAGGAATGACAGTAGCGGCAGGATATGCAGACTGTGTTGCAGCAGTAACCTCCAGTCATTTTGCCAGTGCAGAAAAGCAGTTCCGTTTTCCACTTGAATATGCCAATCAAAGACCCAAGTCTGCTACATGGACGGTGACTGGAAGCGGCGCTTTTTTATTAGCTACGGAGGAGCTGGCAAAGCAGTGGAAGACTGCACCTCTTGCAAAGATTACAGGGATTACGACTGGAAAAATCGTAGATTATGGGATAAAGGATTCCATGAACATGGGTGCAGCTATGGCCCCTGCCGCCTGTGATTTAATATATCGTCATTTTGAGGATTTCTCAAGTAAGCCAGAAGACTATGACCATATAATTACAGGGGATTTAGGTACGGTAGGTTCAGAAATTCTGATAGATTTGCTAAAGGAAAAGGGCTACGATATATCCTCAGTGCATGAAGACTGCGGAGTCAAGATATATGATGGAGAGAATCAGGGAACTGGTGTTGGTGGTTCGGGATGTGGCTGTTCAGCCGTCACTTTAAGTGGACACTATTTGAAGCTTTTGAAACAAAAGGATATCCGAAAAATCCTTTTTGTGCCAACTGGTGCTCTGCTTTCGACCGTGAGCTTTAACGAAGGACAGACAGTTCCGGGGATTGCTCATGGAGTTGTGCTTGAAGCGGTAGAGGAGGAATAAAAGATGGATTATGTGAAAGCCTTTGTTGTAGGTGGAATTATCTGTGTGCTGGCTCAGATTTTGATGGAAAAGACAAAAATGTTGCCCGGAAGGATAATGGTTCTTTTGGTTTGTCTGGGAGCAGTGCTTGGAGCAATAGGAATATATCAGCCGTTTTCAGAATGGGCTGGTGCAGGTGCGAATGTTCCTTTGTTGGGATTTGGCAACAATTTATGGAACGGTGTAAAAGAAGCAATCGATAAGGATGGCTTTATTGGTATTTTTAAGGGAGGCTTTACAGCCTCTGCCGTAGGCATATCTGGAGCGTTGGTGTTTTCCTATTTGGCCTCTTTAATCTGTGATCCGAAAATGAAAAAATAGAATTATTTGAATAATATGAGGGCTTTTTCTTGAAAAATGAACGTATGAGTGATATCATGAACTATGTTCAACAATTTATGTTGGGTAAATTGTGGATAAGTTGATAACTTATAGGAGTAAGATATGAATCATCGTGTAACATCTACGGACATTATTTTGGAAAATGCCCTTTTGATTGCCAAGAAAGAGGGCGTAGATAAATTGAGTATTCGTAAGCTGGCATCTGCCTGTGGAATTGCAGTGGGTTCCGTTTACAACTATTATCCGGACAAGGAAGCCTTGGTTACAGCTGTTGCTGAGACCTTTTGGAATAATATTTTCTCAGATCAGGAAAAGCTCTATCACCATGGCATGAGCTTCACTCAGTTTTTGGAGTGGTATTATAGCTATCTGTATGCCAAGATGTCGCCCTACGATGGCAGCTGGGTGCGAGAGCTGGAAGGTAAGATTCCGATGGAAGCGACAATCGAGCTTCTGCTTCAAATTTTAAAAGAAGATACTAAGGTGAATAATTCTATTTGGAATATGGAGTTTCAGCCAGAAAACTTCTGTCGTTATGTTTTTACGAATGTCATGGCATTGTTGCAATCGGGAGAAGCAAATTGTAGATTTTTTATCTATTTATTGGAAAACCTTTTATATGAGTAACAAGGATAAAGATTGAATATTTTTTCCTTTATCGATTCATACTAATCTCAAAAAGAAAAGGAGATTTGTATGATGAAGAAAAGCAAACTTTTGATGTTATCTACACTTTTAATCGTAGGAACCGTAGGCCTTACTGCTTGTGGCAATAGTGGCAATAATGGTAACAATGGCACAGAGGCACCTTACGAAGATGAGACGAACAAGGATGTCAATGACAACGATACTACAAACAATGGACAAACAGGTACAGACAACAATATGTACAATGAAGGTAATGGTGCAACAGGTACAGATGATGGCATGAACAACGGTACAAATGGAACATCAGGCAGTGATTTAGAAGATGCCGGACGTAATCTCATGGACAGTATTAAGGACACTGGAGATGCGATTCGTGATGGTGTTGATAATTTAGGCGATGGAAATCGTAACGACAACAATAATAACAGTAATAACACAAATCCATAAGGTTACGGCAGTGGTGCCGAGGAGAAATTACACATGAAAAGAGAAACTTATATTAAAATGACCCAGCCATTTCGAGATAATCCCGAGATGGCAAAGGGGATACATATTGCAAACAAACTTTGCACGGGAGTGATGTATTTGGCATATCCAGTGCTCTTGGTGTATATGTACTTCAATGCACATAGAATTAGTAGCTTCTTTCAATTTGAGAAGGTGCTTTTCGTTCCAGCAGTCAGTTTTGTGCTTTTATCCATTTTTCGTAAGCTTGTAAATCGACCTAGACCTTACGAGGAATTTGATGTTCCACCAGTGATAAAGAAGGACACAAAAGGACATTCTTTCCCTAGCAGACATGTCTTTTCGGCGACCATGATAGCGATGACTTTTTTGTTACATTCACCATTCTTTGTATTAGGCGTGATATTCCTGGTAGTATCACTGCTTCTTGCGGTGGTGCGCGTAGTATCTGGGGTACATTATATCAGTGATGTGGTTGCAGGAATTGTTGTGGCAGTGGTGGCTGCGGTAATTGGTTTTCTATTAATCTAATTCTTTATGTAGTAATTTTATTTAGTTACAAAAAAGCTGTCAGTATTATAGAAGAAAAACTATAGTACTGACAGCTTACTTTATGTCTGCTCAACTGCTGAAATAAATAACTGTAGTATACGAAGTGCATTTACACGCTGTTTTTCTGGACATTTAGCTAGAGCATGTGCCAGCGCAAGCTCACTCTGTTCTTGACGTGCTGTTTCTAATTCATCGGATTCTCCAAAAATCATAAAATCCATGGACATATCTAGTGCTTTTGAGAGAGCAATCATTGTCTCAATTGACATACCACACATACCTCGTTCAATATCTGAGCAATATTTTGTAGCACGGTCAATTTTTTCTGCCAATTCATCTTGCGATAAGCCTAGAGCGGTGCGTTTTTTCTTGATGCGTTCTCCGACGGCAATTCTATCATAGATATCTCTTTTTCGGTTCATATCTTCCCTCATTTCCTCTGATTATAATAAAACTCTCACATAAGTATCTATAAAATTATCCCTAAATAAAACGCGTTATAAACATTACTTCTGTATATGGTGGTAATGTAATAAAAAACGCATAAAATTTGTATAAAAGTACTAAAAATAAGCGTGCAAATGGTAGCAAATGAGTTGGAATTCTGTAATAACAAGAATATTGACTCGTGTTTAAAACGGGAGTATAATGGTCAAAATGGTGTTTAAAAAAGGATTTTTATGTAGGTTTATAGAATATGAAGAATAAAATGAAGTTTTATTGGCTGATAGGACTTCTGGGTATGAGTCTTTTGGCATGTGGAAAAGCAGAGAATGATGTAATAGACACAGAATATTTGACAGTAGGAGTAGGATTATCTTTTGAAAGTGAAGAGGGGGAAGCTGTTGAGAATACTGTATTTATGGAGATGGAGTTAACGGCTGCAGACTTAGACGGTATGACAGAGAAGCTGGTAAAAGCCATAAAACATGCAGATATTTATGCAAATCCATCAAAGGAGGCATCTACAATTGGAGCAGTGGATGCAGATATGGAGATTGGAATTTATGGTCTGACAGAGGATACCAAATGGATGGTAGTTAGCTACAATGGGCGTATTGGATATGTAGAAGCGGATGTGTTTGAACGAGAAGTTGTAGATGCACAGGAGGTTATTGTGCCTACAACTCCAGTTGATAGTAATGCAACAATTACAGACAACTCCAATACAGAAGCTTTTCCAGGTGGAGAAAATGATAAACCAGCTGGCGGTGCTGCTCCAAGTGATAGACCGAACTATTCTGGAGGAGAAAGTAATTCTAATAACGAGAATAATTCTAGTGGTACAGGTGATTCGCAGGAGAAACCAGAAGGTGCGGGTGACAATAACACAGGGAATACAGATAGTGGCAACATAGAGAAGCCAAGTGGAAGCGAATCAGAATCTCCAAGTGGAAGTGAATCAGAATCCCCAAGCGGAAGTGAATCAGAAACACCAAGCGAGAGTGAGTCAGAAGTGCCAAGCGAGAGTGAATCGGAAGTGCCAAGCGAGAGTGAATCGCAAACACCAAGCGAGAGCGAATCAGAATCCCCTAGCGAGGGTGAATCGGAATCTCCAAGTGAAAGTGAGTCAGAAACCACAGGTGGGGAAGAACCATCACAGAATACGGAGTCAACAGAAAGTGAATTGCCAGAAGCAGTTCTCGAGGAACCATTAGAGATTTTAGAAGGAATAGAGGAATGAGAAAAGCATTAATCGTAGCCACAATAGGTGGATTTTTGCCTGTTAGTGAAATCAATAATGCCAGACTTCTTCAAGAGCTGGGCTTTGAAGTGCATTATGCCGCGAATATGAAAAATCGCATTTATGAGTTTGATGAGCAAAAACTCATAGATGAAGGATTCATTCTACATCACGTAGAGTTTTCCAAGAATCCGTTTCATTTTAAAAGACTCATCGAGTCAATTCAGGAAGTAAAGGAAATTATCAAGGAGTTCAAAATAGAAGTTGTCCATTGCCATACACCTGTAGGTGGAGTGGTAGGTCGACTTTCGTCAAGGTTTGTAAAAGAAAATAGACCCAAGGTGGTATATACCGCACATGGCTTCCACTTTTACAAGGGAGCACCACTTTTAAACTGGTTGCTCTATTATCCAGTCGAGTATTTCTTATCAGGTATTACAGACTGTCTAATTACTATCAATAAGGAAGATTTTCAGCGGGCTCGTAAAATGCGTGCAAAACAAGTTGTCCAGATTCCAGGAGTTGGGATAGACCTAGAGCGCTTTTCGCCCAAAAAGAAAGAAGCACACAACAACTTTTACATTATATCAATGGGAGAGTTGAACAAAAACAAAAACCACAGCACGATTATCAAAGCACTGGCGTTGCTACGAGATACCAGCATCCAGTACGAAATCTATGGCAATGGTCCGGATAGGGCTGAATTGCAACAGATGATAAAAGATTATCAGTTGGAGAAACAGGTATTCCTGCGTGGTTTTGAAATAGAAATAGAAAAGAAATTAGTTGATGCAGATTGCTGCATATTCCCATCGTATCGGGAAGGCCTGGGCCTGGCGGCGTTGGAAGCCATGGCCTGTGGCATCCCGCTTATTGTCTCGGATAATCGAGGAACAAGGGAATATATGCGGCATAACATAAATGGGCTTGTCTGTGACCCGGATGATGTAGAAGGCTTCGCAAAGGCGATTGTTGCTATCAAGTCAAATCCAACATTCGCAGACAGTATGGCAGAAGAAGCTTTGCAGACTGTACAAGCCTTTTCTGTAGAAAAAAGTATTAGGATTATGAGAGCACTATATGAGACCTTATGATACTAAAGTATCTGTCATTATGGGGGTATATAACCAACGGGATAGACAGATATTGCTAGATGCAGTGAATTCCATATTGCAGCAGACGCTGACAGACCTTGAATTTATTATCTATGATGATGGCTCAGATGAGACAGCAGGAAGATATTTGCAAGAGTTGTGCGCGTTAGATGAGCGTATACATCTAATAGGAAAAGAAGAAAACCATGGACTGGCCTTTTCGCTAAATCAATGCATTCAAAAAGCAAAAGGGAAATACATAGCACGTATGGATGCAGATGACATATCAGAGCCGACACGTCTGAAGAAACAGGTAGAATTTCTAGAAATACATCCTGAATATATGTGGTGTGGAACGAATACAGCACTGTTTGATGAAGGTGGTATATGGGGCGAAAGAAAGATGCCGGAGACGCCACAGGAACAGGACTATTTAAGGTTCTCTCCCTTTGTTCATCCATCGGTCATGTATCGAGCAGAAATATTTGAATTGTTGGAAGGATACGATGAATCCATGGAAACCTTGCGATGCGAGGATTATGAAATATTCATGCGTTTTCATCAGGCGGGATATAGAGGCTATAACCTTCAAGAAAATCTGTTTCGTTACCGAGAGAATCAAGCCTCTTTTGAAAAACGAAGTATGGTAGCACGAATCAATGAAGCCAAGCTACGATATCGCAACTTTAAGGAAATGAAACTGCTTTGGCCAGTCGGTTGGATTCAGGTGTTACGACCTATGATAGCAGGGCTGGTGCCAAACGGACTGCTTCGATGGTTGAAAAGGAAAGAGGCGAAACATGCAGTTAGAACGAATGCAATCAAAGGAGATAAAGCAAAGAAAGGCATATTATCAACAGATATTGCAGGAGAAACCAATTTATAGAGAAGTGTTAGATTCACTAGAGGAAGATGAACGAGGGCTTCCCTACAACCTTGTATATATGCCAGTACTCATAGAGTATGTTTCGTGGGTGTTGGAGGAAGCATATAAAAGTGGAAAATCCAGACTATATTTTCTGGCAAGAGATGGATATCAAATGTATTTGGTAGCACAGAAACTCTGTGAGTTAAAGCGATTACCTCTGTCTTGTCGTTATCTGCATGTGTCACGCTATGCAATGAGAGTACCAGAATATCATCTCATGGGAGAGGACTGCGTGGAACATATCTGTGTCGGCGGGATTGATGTAACCGTAGGACGCATTATGAAACGTGCAGGTTTGGAATCCTCTGAGGCAAGAAAGTTTTTACCAGAATATAATGCCAATCGCATCTTGAATTACAACGAGGTCATGAGTATTAAAGAGAGACTTCGTCAAAGCAAGGAATTTCTAAATCAAGTATATGAAGTATCCCGAGCAGCTTATGAACCAGCAATAGGATATCTTCGACAAGAGGGACTATTTGAAGATGTTTCCTATGCGTTAGTAGATAGCGGTTGGGTAGGAACTTTGCAGAGAACGATTGCCAGACTCGTAGAAAAACCAACTTTAGAAGGTTATTATTTCGGATTATATGAGATACCACAGGGGATGTCTAAGATACAATACCATGGGTATTACTTTACACCGAAAAGTAATATTCGAAGAAAGGTTCATTTCAGTAATTGTTTGTTTGAAGCTATATTTACAGCTACAGAAGGCATGACGATTAGATATGAAAAAAGGGATGAGCATTTTGTGCCAGTTAAGGATTTTGCTTCTGGACCAAACGCTTTAGCAGTTACGCTAAACTGCGTTTGTTTAGAAAAATATATGGAGGCCTATATAAGGCTTGCACAACAGCAGCCGTTTTCCTTCAAAAGTACACGATTTGTACAAAAGCTGTTGTGCAAAGCCATGGGCAATCCAACGGAATGGGAAGTTGAGGTCTTTGGAGACTTGCTTTTTTCCGATGACGTGTTAGAAGGCAACTTAAAGAAGGTTGCAGCGGAGCTATCCACAGAAGAGATACACATGCAGCGATTTGTGAGCAAAGCGCTGATAATGCTGGGACTTAAAAAAGGCGTGCTACATGAGAGTGCCTGGATAGAGGGAAGCATCCGCAGGAATGGGGTACAAGTGAGAAGAAACCTATTCCACGCGAAGTTATACAAATACTTTGTGTATCTTCGTAAATTGATGAAATAGGAGTAAGAGTCCATGAATTGGGATGATAAGAAGCAACAGCTATTTGCCATACAGCAATTAGTTACTAGAGAAGTAAAGCGTAAATATGCCCGTTCCTATCTAGGAATTGTGTGGAGTGTACTAAATCCACTGATGACGATGGCAGTTATGTCTATGATATTTTCTACTATGTTTCGTAGATCTATCGAGAACTTTCCTATCTATTACTTAACGGGATCGATATTTTGGACATTGTTTAGCACTGCAACAAATACTGCGATGTCAGCATTGGTAGACAATAAAACTCTGCTCATGCGCGTAAAGATGCCAAAGCAGAGCTTCGTGGTGGCACGTGTATACACTGCACTCACAAACTTTGGTTATACCTGCATCGCCTATGTGCTGATGCTTTTGGTATTTCAGATAAAGCCAAGCTTTACTATGCTGTTATTTCCGATACCAGTGTTGTTTACGCTACTATTTTCCATGGGAATCGGATATCTATTGTCGATTCTCTATGTGTTCTTTGGTGATATCAAGTACTTGTATTCGGTGCTTTTGACCCTATGGATGTATCTTTCGGCGATATTCTATCCAGTAGACCAGTTGCCGGAGCAGGTAGGGGCATTTATAAAGTTGAATCCCGTTTATGTGTTCATACATTTTGCAAGAGAAATTATGATGTACCAAGCAGTGCCAGAGATTGGAGAATGGATCAAGATGATTCTCTGGGGCGTAGGAACCTTTGTTGTAGGTTATCTGTTCTTTAAGAAGAACGAGAACTCGGTTATGCAGAAGATTTAGGAGAAACAGAATGCGTATTATGAAAAATATATTGAGCCACATGCTGGTGCTTTCAATAGCAGTGGGACTACTATTCGTATCTCCTGAAATTGCGAAAGCAGATATAGCCACAGTAACTTTTGGTTCGGAAAGTTATATCGCGGAAAGTAATGGCGAATTTTTAGTTGGGGTATATCTTACGGGGGAATCTCGTATTGGTACTTATCACGTAGAAATCGAATATGATGCAAACCGCATTGAATATATGGGAGGTGCCGAAAGTGGAGGAAATGGCAAGATTGTACTCGAAGGCACCGGTGTACGTGAGCAAATCAAATATATGCTCAGCTTTCGCACTCTCAGTGGTGGAGAAGCCTACATCAAAGTCAAGGGTGCCCTCATCAATATGGGCGAAACCGACAACACCGAGAATTTTGAAATCACAGAGCTAGACGAAGCGGTGATAGATATCTCGGGGGAAGACACAGTGGGAGAACTACCAGAGGTAGAACAGGCAGGCTTTGAGACCGAGATACCACATATCGACAGTGTTATTACCATTGGAGAGAAGGAACACTATTTACTCGACCTGACACAACAGATTCCTGAAGATGTGTTCTGGAGTTATCATACAGCAAACCTGATGTTTTCCGGATATGGAGCTAGTTTTTTAACGGATGCAAGCCAGAATGTCTATATTGGATATCTGTTTGATGAGACAGGAGAGATGGTGTGCTATGCCTACAATCAGCAACAGAATCTCTTCTTTCCATGTGCAGTATATGAAAGTGGTGAGCAACGATATCTCTATACATCCGTAGATGCCTGCAGTGTATGGCCGGACGAGCTCAGTCGTGACGCAGTGAAAGAGCAGAGCGTGGTATATGCCATAAACGAAGCTGGTTATGGCATGTTTGGTTATGTGGATGCAGAAGGAAATCTAGTGCAGTGGAGTGCAGATGCAGCCAAGGACGCACAGGAGAAACAGAATTCGAAACTATTGCTCGTGTTCTTAGTCGCAGTGATAGTGATTGTAATTATTCTTGGAATCGTATTCTTTACCACAAGAGAAAAACAGCGTAAGAAGAATGCACTGGACAAGGTACGAGAGAGAAAGAAAAATCAATCGGAAGAAGGAAGAAAGCAGCAGCGTCAGAAAAAGAAAGCAGAAATGCAGGTTGAGGTAGCAGACCTAGAGCAAGCCACAACACAGCTACCTAGCATAGAAGAAGGTCTGTTGAAAGAAGCAGAGAATGAGATAGCAGATGCAGAGAACCTGACTCCAGCAGGTGCACCCGTCATCGAGGTGCAGGATGTCACTATGCGATTCAAGATAGCGACTAATAATGTATCCGGTATCAAGGAATATATCATACAGCTACTAAAGAAACAGATAAGCTACCGAGAGCTACTTGCCCTCGACCATGTCAGCTTCAACGTATACAAGGGTGAAGTCGTAGGCATCATCGGAACCAATGGTTCCGGTAAGAGTACCCTACTTCGTATCGTATCCGGAGCACTGGCTCCAACCGAAGGAAAGGTACGTGTCAACCGTAAGAAGCTACAGCTTCTTACTCTTGGAACAGGCTTTGATATGGAGCTTACTGCAAAAGAAAACGTATACCTAAACGGTGCCATTATCGGCTATACCGAGGAATTCATCAACGAGCACTACGATGAAATTGTTAAGTTTGCAGAACTTGAAGGCTTCATGGAAGAAAAGGTAAAGAACTTCTCCTCAGGTATGGTATCCCGACTGGGATTTGCGATTGCGACGGTAGGGGAAGCATCGGAGATTCTCATCTTAGACGAGGTGTTGAGTGTCGGGGATGAATTTTTCCAGAAGAAGAGCTTGGAACGTGTGAAAGAGATGATACATGGTGGTTCTACTGTGCTCATGGTTTCTCATAGCATGAAGACCATACTCAATCATTGTACGAAGGTGGTTTGGATAGAAAAAGGTAAACTGAAGATGCTGGGCGAACCGAAAGAGGTTTGTAAGGAGTATCAGAAGCAGTTTGAAGATAAGGATACGAAAAAGCTTGTGATGAATGGTCTGATTAAAGAAGGGAATGTTTGGTATCTATATAAAAACGGACAGTTAGATAAAGAGACATCGCTTGCAAGAAATCGACACGGTTGGTGGTATGTGAAAGAAGGAAAGATAGATTTTACTTATCAAGGTCTTGTTAAGAATGATAAGGGAATATGGTATGTTTCAAATGGTAGAATAGATTTTTCTTATTCGGGTGCTTTTGAATGGCAAGGAAATATGTACAAGATAGTAAATGGTAAAGTGATAGAACAAAAATAATTTGAGCATAACAAGTTGTATAGAGAGCTGTGTTGGGAAATGGATGAAAATCGTTAATCATATTTTATAAAAATGGAGGATTAAGGGGGATTACATGCAAATTGTTGATACAACACCTTTTAAAACAAAGGATGGACAATGTTTATCTATAAACGGAAATGTTTATATCGGTTCTGTATATGGAGATAATTGCAAAACAATATTAGAGAGTCCGATTGAAATGAAAAACATGACAAGAGTGGCAGCTAAGAGAATTGGGGGGTTCACCTACTTTAATGGAAAATGCAATATGGGATGTATAGAAGAGATAGGTCGCTTTTGTTCTGTCGCAGAAAATGTTATATGTGGAATGCCTGAGCATCCTACAACGACAATCTCTAGTTCGCCCATATTCTCAACTTTTAATAAGAATGCATTTCATACAGGATTTCATGATTTATATGAGGATGAAAATTGGATATACCATGAAATACAACATGTTAAAGAACAATTTTCACCAAGCAAAAGAAGACGAATTATTATAGGAAATGATGTATGGATTGGATATGGTGTGATTATAAATAGAGGTGTAACTATTGGAGATGGTGCTGTGATAGGAGCTGGATCTGTTGTCACAAAAGATGTACCACCATATACAATTGTTGCAGGTACACCTGCGAAAATAATTAAAATGCGCTTTGATGAGAGTCAAATTGATAAATTAACTAAATTAAAATGGTGGAAATATGGTCCTAACATATTAAAAAACCTTTCATTTGTTAATATTGATTCAACTATCGAATCGCTAGAAGAAAGAATTTATATTGAGAAATATCCTTTATTTGAGTCGATAAAATTTGAAGTAGATCCAATAAATAACACGATACAAAAAATTTAATTATAAAAGGTGATAATAATGAGTATTAAAGATAAAATGTATGAAAAAATTGTTAGAGGAAACTCCAATGTTCAGTATGAATATGAAAAATATGTTATTGAAAACATTGATGAACATAACAAAAGCAGATTCAAGCATTGGTATGTTTTACTTAAATTGATATGGCATTATGAAGTGAAAAAAGAAACTTCTTATCTATACTATCAAAAATCAGTGAAATCTTCAACTTCACAAAATGTTCATACGGAAATCCAAAATATAGAACGGAAAGATTCTATCAAAAGGAATAAAGAGATTAAAAATGATAGCAAAAATAGCATTGAACTTCGTTCTACAAAACAGAATAATAGAAATCTCGTTTTAAATAGTGCAGAGTCTATTGCTACTCCTAGGGTGAAACCGTTTATATGGGTAAAAGGATTGTTTAACTATGAGATTATCTCATTTGATATATTTGATACATTAATTTTAAGAAGAACAAGTGAACCAAGAGATGTATTTACACTATTAGGTGCAGAGTTTCAAATTGTAGATTTTTCTAGAATTCGATTTGAAGCGGAAAAAGAAGCAAGGGAAATATCGCTTGCATTATATGGAAATCGTGAAGTAAATATATATGATATTTATAAAAAAGTTAATGAAAAAACAGGTTTAGATATTTCATATGGAGTAGAAAAAGAGTTTGAATTTGAATTGAAAGTATGTTTTTCAAATCCTTATATGAAATGTATGTATGATATATTAAAGTCTCAGAATAAGAGAATTTATATTGTTTCTGATATGTATTGGCCTAAAGAATATTTGGTTCGTTTATTAAATGAAAATGGCTATGAGGGGTTTGTTGATGTTTTGGTCTCATGTGACTATAAAGGAGGAAAACGAAATGGTGTTTTGTTCGAGCAATTATTAGAAATCGAAAAAGACAAGAAGATAGTTCATATAGGTGACAATGTAGAGGCTGATATAAACGGAGCAAAAAGCTATGGTATAGATACACGATATTATGCAAATGTACAAACAAGCGGAAATATGTATAGAGAAAATGGAATGTCACCACTTGTTAGAAGTGCATATAGAGGAATCGTAAATTCTACGTTACATAATGGAACAAAACAATATTCGGAACAGTACGAATATGGATTCGTGTATGGCGGATTATTTGTATTAGGTTATGTCAATTGGATTCATAAATTAGCTATAGAAAAAGGAATAGAAAAAATAGTATTTCTAGCAAGAGATGGATATATTTATAAACGCATATATGACAAGCTATATACTGATATTCCAAGTGAATATGCATTATGGTCACGTGCAGCAAGTTTAAAATATGCTTGTAATTATACTAGAGAAGATTTTTTAAAAAGAAATATTGATCATCGAATTAACAAAAAATGGAAAATTAGCTCTATGTTATGTGCCAATTCATTAGATGAACTAGTACAGTTCCTTAGTCAATATAATTTATCTCCCGATGAGTTAATTCACGAAGGAAATAAAAAAATACTCGAGAATTTCTTTGATGCAAATTGGGATAAAGTTTTGGATATTCAAAAAAAAGGTCAAGATTATGCGAAACAATATTATGAAAGTATAATAAAAGATAGTTCATCTATATTGCTAGTTGATACAGGTTGGAGAGGCGATAATCAACTTGCACTACGTAGATTAATCATGGATGAATGGAAAACGAAGTGTAAAGTATATTGTTGTATGGCGGCAACAATTGCCTCAGATAGAAATATAGTAAATATAGCAGATGATGTTATGTTTTGTTATATGTTTTCTAGTTGTCATAACCGCATGTTATATGATTCTTTTAATAAAAACAATGTAATAAATATGGCTATTTTTGAATTGTTCTCTCAGTCTCCTTGCCCTTCATTTGATGGATTCGGAGAAAATGGTGAATTTATATTTGGATATGCAGAAGTTGAAAATTATGAGATTATTTCTGAAATAATACAAGGTATTGAAGATTTTTGTAATAAGTATATTGAATGGTTTGGTTACAACAAATTTATGCTTAACATTTCAGGATATGATGCTTATCTTCCATTTAGAAAGCTTACTCGTCAGTACAGACCTGTAAAGAATGCAGTAGGACAAGTAAGGTTTCAGCAAGTTGTTGGAATTGATAAAAGCAAACAAGTAACCAAAACATTACTAGAATTAATGCGTGAAAATGGAATTTAACGGAGGTCATAAATGAAATTATATTATTTAGCATCTTTCTATCAATTACTCATAGGAATTGTACATGTTTTAAAAACAAAGGGATCATCCAAAATAGTATTTTTAGTTGATTCGTTTTTAATTAATTCTTGTAAAAATATCTATAAATTAGTGGAAAATAAATTTATAGAGGAATTATATGATCTTCCATTCTTAGCTATAAAAAATAATTCTATAGAGTGGGTTGTTAAAGAATCAGAAAAAAACATTTCATCTTTTCCATATAGATTTCATGAATTTGATGAAATATTTGTAGGTGCTGCACATTCTTGGTTTGGCATTTATCTTTCGCAAATTAATGTGGAATTTAATTTGATTGAAGAATCATCTGGTATACTAAGTAAAATTTCTAAACTACGCGAAAATGTTTCTTTAACATCTGCTACACAGGATGAGTATGCAGAAAAGTTAGGGTTATATCAGGGAAATAATGATTTGATAAATAAAGTTTTATGTTCGAGCAAAAATACGTGTGATATTTTATCAATACCTAAAGTAGAAGTATTTAATTTATATGATGAAATAAAAAGCTTGTCGGATAATGTAATTGACAAGATAATAAGCATATTCGTTGATAATACGGAAATATCACTGTCCTCTAATTGTGTATTGTTACTTACACAACATTTTGCAAATTTAGGGATTTTAGAATGGGAGGAACAAAAAGAATTATATCGTATAATATTAGATTATTTTACAAATCCAAACGATGATATATGTATTAAGACTCATCCAGCAGATATCATGGATTATAAGAATTTTTTTAATAACTGTGAAGTTATTACAGATAATATTCCTTCGGAGTTATTACCCTTTATGTTAAAGCCACTACCTAAGGCGGTTATTACAGTAAGTTCTACTGCAATAGATGAAATAGGTAAATTGTTCGGTCAAGATATTTCTTTTGATTTTGACTATGAACAATGGTTTCCAATAACACACAGTTATTATTGTGTATTACAACAAATAGCTTCTATTATAGATGATGGTTATAAAGTATATACTTATGGCACAAATTACAAATTAATATATAATCTGAACCATTATGCAAATATAAATGAATATCCAATTTATAATCTAGATTCTCTAGAAATATTTGAAACTATATACGATAAACAAATTTATATAATAGATGATTTTGGAATTGATGAAATCGAATTGAAGAAATTTGTAAGTAATATGTCTAATAATACAATTATTTTTTATATAAACTAAAAATTAAATTATTCACTACTGAATAAAGAATATGTTGATTTTATTTCTAATATTCAACCAATTTATGTTTGGATGGATAATTCGAAAGCAAAAGAAATTGTAGGAAAATATTATGTAATGTCAAGAAAAGGATTAAGTAATATGGTGGAAGTCAAGAAAAAATTAAAATATGAAAATAGTGTTGTATATACAGAAATGTTTAAAGATGAAAAATTACAGGTGAAAGTACTTGAAGGAATGTTGCGAGCGACTGAAGAAAGATTAAAATTCTTTCTTGAAAAGGAGGAATCATGAAAATCATAGGAGTAATACCAGCAAGATATAAATCAAGCAGATTTCCTGGAAAACCACTTGTTGACATATGTGGAAAACCAATGATTTGGTGGGTGTATCAGCAATGTTTAAAAGTTCCTGAAATTAATGCGCTTTATGTTGCCACAGATGATGAAAGAATTGAAGCAGTATGCCATGAATATGGAATGAATGTGATTATGACCTCAGATGTGCACAAAACAGGCTCTGACCGTGTAGGTGAAGTTGCAACAAAAGTAGAAGGTGATTTGTTCATTAATATACAGGGTGATGAACCTTGTATTGAGCCCAAAATGATTCAACAGGTAATTGAAATTTTCAAAGAAGATGACAATGTATATTTCGGATCTTTGAGAAAAGAAATACATGATAAAGATGAAATTGAGGCATACAGCACGGTTAAAGTTGTGACTGATTGTAATGACGATGCATTATACTTTTCTAGAAATGTTATCCCTTCAAACATCAAAGATGGTATTTTAGCAAGAGTGTTTCGACATGTTGGAATCTATGCATATAAAAAGGATTTTCTTTTAAAATTTGTAAACATGAAGCAAACGGAATTAGAACTTGGAGAAGGTATCGAACCACTTAGAGCTATGGAAAATGGATATAAAATTCGTGTGCGTGAAACAGAATTTGAAAGTATTGGTGTGGATTTACCAGAACATGTAGCACTTGTTGAGAATAGAATTAAAGAAAATGGAGAATAAACGATGATGCACGCAAAAGTACTAGACTGCACATTGAGAGATGGAGCTTATTTAATAGATAAAAATTTCGGAGAAATGAATATAAAAGGGATTGTTGCTGGTTTAGTAGAATCCAATATGGATTTTATTGAAATAGGATTTCTTCAAGACGATGGATTCGGCGAAGGTAAAACAGTATTTTTTGATTCACAAGATGCAAAAAAATATATTCCTAAGAATAAAAAAAATAGCCAATTTGCAGTTCTTGCAGACTTTAGCAGATATACGATTTCTAATCTGGATGAAAACAAAGGAGATTCATTTGATGCCGTTAGAGAATGTTTCTTTAAGAAGGAACGCTTTGAAGCGTTAGAAGCTTGTCGTGTTATCAAGGAAAAAGGATATAAATCTTTTGTTCAGCCAGTTGACATTTTAGGTTATACAGATGCTGAAATATTAGAATTGATTGATAAGGTAAATGAAATTGAACCCTATTGTTTATCTATCGTTGATACTTTTGGTTCTATGTATGCAGAAGACCTTCGGCGTTTATTTACCCTTATTCACCATAATTTAGTACCAAGTTGTAAGATAGGATTCCATTCTCATAATAATATGCAGCTATCTAATGCTCTTACACAAGAGTTTTTACAAATTTCACGCGGTGTTCGTGAAGTTGTGGTAGACACTACTCTTTGCGGTATGGGACGAGGTGCCGGTAATACACCAACCGAATTAGTTGTTCAATACATGATTTCTCATTTGGGCTATCCTTACAATATAGATGCTATTTTGGATACAATTGATAATTATATCGAAAATATAAAAACACGTTGTGAATGGGGGTATACGATACCATTCTTTATAGCGGGAGCACACACCTCTCATGTAAATAATATTGCTTATTTGCAAAAGAAAAATGGTGTTCGTTCAAAAGATATTCAGTATATTTTGAATAGCATTGATGGAATTGAACGAAAACGATATGACTATCAGTTGCTAGAAGATACATATTTTTCATATATGTCTTCCGATATTGATGATTCATTCTGTCTTGAAAAATTATCAGCTATTTTATCTAACAGAAATGTTTTGATTCTTGCACCTGGAAAAAGTATCAGTTCAGAAATTGAAAAAATTAATCATTATATCAAGGAGAAAGATGCTGTTGTTATCACGGTGAATTATCTTGATACAAATATTTCGTCTGACTATATATTTATGAGCAATCCTAAGCGACATGATTTTTGGCTGAATGATGAAAACTATGTAAAATCTTCAAAAATATATACCTCAAATATTAATCATATTCATAAAGATAGGGATTTTGTATGTTCATATATTAAGTTATTAAAAGCAGGTTGGAATCACTTGGATAATGCAACGATTCTTCTTTTAAGATTATTAGATAATTTTAAACTAAAAGAAATAGCAATTGCAGGGTTTGATGGTTATTCGGTGACGGAATCAACTAATTTTGTAAATGAGTATCTTAATTCTTTATATGTAAAGGAAAATCCAATTGAAATCAATAATGAGGTTAGTGAAATGTGCATGGATTATATTAATTCAAGAGAGAATGACAATCGCATCGTATTTTTAACCGAATCTAGATTTGAAAGATTTTTAAATGGAGAACGATATGAAAAGAATTAAACTATTCTTTATGGATGTAGATGGAACACTTACAGATGGAAAACTGTATATCGGAAATGAAGGAGAGCTATTCAAAGCATTTGATGTAAAAGATGGCTGCGGCATTCACGATATTTTACCTAAATACAATATAATTCCAGTAATTATTACTGCACGTACATCTAGGATTTTGGAACATCGTTGCAAGGAGTTAAAAATTAGTCATTTGTATCAAGGATGTCGTAACAAACGAGAAAAAATGATCGAAGTTGCAACAGAATTTAATCTGTCACAAAATGAAAATGGTATTATCGAGAATACAGCCTACATTGGAGACGATATTTTAGATTTACAATGTATGGAAATTGCTGCTATAAAGGGGTGCCCTCTTGATGCAGTAGATGAGATTAAAAAGGTTTGTGATTTTATATCCTCACGAAATGCTGGAAGCGGAGCAGTTCGCGAATTTATAGAATGGATTGTGAATAATTAATGTCAAATAAAATTCCCACCCGCGATAGCTATGGTTCTGCCTTAGCCGCTCTCGGACATGAATATGACAATTTAATAGTACTAGATGCAGACCTTGCAGCAGCCACGAAGACGGACAAGTTTCGTACAGTATTTCCAGAGCGTCACATCAACTGTGGTATTGCCGAAAACAATATGGTTTCTATTGCAGCAGGGCTTGCCACTTGTGGCAAAATTCCTTTTGCTAGTTCTTTTTCTATGTTTTTGTCTGGAAGAAGTTATGAGCAGATACGAAATTCGGTTGCCTACCCACATTTAAATGTGAAGTTTGGTGGTACACATGTGGGGATTTCTGTTGGGGAGGATGGTGCAACTCATCAATGTGTAGAGGATATTTCCCTTATGCGTGAGCTTCCTGGTATGGTGGTGCTCAATCCTGCTGATGACGTAGAGGCTCGTGCTTGTGTAAGAGCTGCAATCGAACACGATGGTCCAGTCTATATTCGTTTTGGGCGTTCTGCTGTGCCGATAATTTATGATAACAATTCTTTTTCTATGGAAATTGGCAAAGGGATAGTTTTAAGAGAAGGTACAGATGTATCTATTTTTGCAACAGGGTTAGAGGTGTATGAGTCGTTAGTGGCAGCAGATATGTTGGCGGAGGATGGCATACATGCTGAAGTAATTGATTTTCATACGATTAAGCCGATTGATAAGGAGTTAATCCTATCATCTGCATGTAAAACTCATTTGGTTGTTACAGTAGAGGAACATTCTATTATAGGTGGGCTTGGAACTTCCGTTTGTGAAGTCCTATCCGAAGAGCTTCCTACGAAAGTTTTGAGAATCGGCATCAATGATGAATTCACAAAATCGGGTTCTGCTTTTGATTTGCTACGTAAGTATGAATTGGATGCAGAGGGAATTTATTCTAAGGTGAAGAAATTTGTAGTGGAGAATAAGAAGTAAGTGATATAGGAATCCCCTACTACACAGTTGAAGTGTAGTAGGGGATTATTTGACTATTTATCACGCCTATACGGGATTAGGCGTTTTTGGCTATTTAGGTTCTTTCTCTGCCACAACTTCGTCGTAAATCAATTGTAATTTTTCATCTGATAAAATTTCAATTGATGCTCGGACAATATCATAAGGGACTCCGTTTTTTAAGAGTTTTTTAGCATTTTTGGTGGCTTCTTCGGTACGACCTTCAATACGACCTTCTTCTATAAACCCTTTTCGAAACGCTTTTTCATCAAATTCAGTCAGACATGTATTCATAACATCACCCTTATGTTTTTGAAGAAAATCTGCCAACACATTTTCTTCAATACATTCATTAATTGCTCGCTCTACGGCTTGTTCTATGGTTGCTTCGCTCTCATTATAGCAATTTATTTTATTAATGAGAGTCATATAATCAGATAGAGGCTTGCATTTGGATAGCAGTTCCTCGTTTTGTCCTTTATTGAGGTTAATCATGGTGGCAGTCCATTCAAATTCATGGTTGATATCCTCGTGAATAAAGGCATCTGATAATTTGAGCTTTTCTATTGGTTCTCTGTTGGAGTTTCCATTATAAAATACGATATATCGCGGTGTTGGAATTTTCACTAGGGTAGAACCATAGATTGGTAACTCATGTTTTTTAATATAACGTTTTGATTAAACTGTTGTGTAAAGAGAGTTCACACAGAGAGCATATTTAGATAAATATATTTTAACATGAGTAAGAAGGGAATACAATGGGGAATACGTAAAAGCAGAGATGGATTATACATGAAAGTTACTTTATGATTAAGAATTAGCAGTTTACAGATGCAGGTATGTAATATGTAAATCCCCTACTACAGTTGAAGTGTAGTAGGGGATTGTTTGACTATTTGTAATACCTATACGGGATTAGGCGTTTTTGCTATTCAGTTTCTTTCTCTGCCATGACTTCGTCGTAAATCGATTGTAATTTCTCATCTGATAAAATTTCAATCGATGCACGAACAAGCTCATAAGGGGCACCGTTTTTGAAGAATTTTTTAGCATTTTTGGTGGCTTCTTCGGTACGACCTTCAATACGACCTTCAATACGACCTTCTTCTATAAACCCTTTTCGAAACGCTTTTTCATCAAATTCAGTCAGACATGTATTCATAACATCACCCTTATGTTTTTGAAGAAAATCTGCCAACACATTTTCTTCAATACATTCATTAATTGCTCGCTCTACGGCTTGTTCTATGGTTGCTTCGCTCTCATTATAGCAATTTATTTTATTAATGAGAGTCATATAATCAGATAGAGGCTTGCATTTGGATAGCAGTTCCTCGTTTTGTCCTTTATTGAGGTTAATCATGGTGGCAGTCCATTCAAATTCATGGTTGATATCCTCGTGAATAAAGGCATCTGATAATTTGAGCTTTTCTATTGGTTCTCTGTTGGAGTTTCCATTATAAAATACGATATATCGCGGTGTTGGAATTTTCACTAGGGTAGAACCATAGATTGGTAACTCATGTTTTTTAATATAGCTATTGTACAGGTTGCCATAATACATAAGTCCTCGAACTGGCATGTTTGGATTAAATGTGCTTTGTTGTTCCCATAATGACAGGTAGCTGTCGAGGAGCAAAGAGACATCATTTTTCATTTTGATGTAAATCACATCTTCAATGGTTGTGATTTGGACATCATCTTCGTTCGTATGGTTTGTATCGTACAAGGCATTGTACAATGATAAAATATTCTTTTTGTTTTCGTTGTTTCCAAAAATCATGATAAATAAACGGTCTTTGTATTCACGATTGATGGAGATGTTCATCTGTGTGTGACTCATTTTTTCTTTCCTTTCTTTTGTTGTATCTTCAAAATCAAGGAAAGTATGTGGCAATCCCGATTCTGAAGAATTGGGATTATTCCCGTATAAAGTCTTTTATCATGTTAGATATGATATGACGCGTGTTCTTACGCAATAGAATAAAGAGAAATGCCATCAGTTTTGATTAAACTGTTGTGTAAAGAGAGTTCACACAGAGAGCATATTTAGATGAATATATTTTATCATGAGAGGGATTAGAATACAATGGGGAATACGTAAAAACAAAACAGAAGCGAGTGAACAATGATGAAATTATAAAGTCGGAGTTACTCCTGAATTACTGCACACGCACTACCATATATGGTAAGCATTTCTTATTTAAAAGGGATATAATAATAAATACGAGACGGCATTAAAAAGGTTTGGGGATGATAGTAATAATGTTCAAAAACCAAGGTTAGAGCAGTTTTAAAAGAGAGTTATACAAAAGAGGAGATGAATATGAATAAGGATGAGACGTTTGAAAAAATCACATGGGAAGAGTATGCATGCATAACAAATAGAATCACGAGTTCATTCCAGGTAAAGCATTCATATAATATTGCTATGTACACAATTACAATAGCGATAATTGGATTTGCTGTTGAGACCAAAAATGCATGGCTTTTCTTGCTGCCATATATTGTTCTATTTTCCTTTCATCGTATTATTCAAAACGAACGATATCGAATTAATAAATACGATGCCTTCTTGGCGGTATATTCGGATGATGTGTGGGAGCAAGGCTATAAAGAATTTCATGATAATTTAAAGAAGACTTATACAGTACATACACATGGAATTACTACAAGTAAATTGGTTAGAGTATCAGCATTACATCTAGGGCTTGTTTGTAGTATGATGTCAATTTTTATGCGAGCGTACAATCTTGTTTGTACCGGTGAGGGGTATGACCTAAATCTGTTAGTTAAAAATTGTACGTTGGGCGATGTTTTTCTATTAGTAGCGGCATCGGGGTTATTGGTTTTGATGTTTTTCTGGTGCAAGAATGCAAATGATTCTATTGCTACACGAGAAAAGTATATTCGACAGATAAAGTCACAACTGTTGAAAGAAAAACAGGAATAGATGATTTAGTGAGCAGGTTATATTGAAAGAGTGCGAATAAGAAATAAGCGATATAGGAATCCCCTACTACACAGTTGAGGTGTAGTAGGGGATAATACATATTATACAGTAGCAATTCCTAATTGAGCTTCGAGTTGTTTAATATAAGCTGCTTGATTGGATAGCAGGACATCTTTTTCCGCAACAGCTTTGTCGAGAGCTTCCTTTTGTTCACGCTGAATGCGCTCACCATGTGCTTCCCAATATAAATCTTCTAATGCTTTACACACAGGGCTCACCTCCTTGAATACATCTTTGTTTGCGTGTACGAGGATATCCATGACTGATTTATATATTATAGTTTTCTTACCAAATGGTTGCAAGCAAAACAAATAAATGAAAGAACTTTGTAGAAGTTAGACAAAATCAAGTTCTTGATTTTGTGCAACAATCACGCTTATACGTATAAAGTGCTCTTTGTTTTATATACCTCCATATATGGTAGTATGGCAGTTTCGATATATATATGGTATAAAATAATAAGTATCACTAAAGAAGGGTGTGGAGGATAAAGATGAGTGAGTTTATTAACAGTATTCCAGAATTTATGTGGGAAAATATATTTACGGTGATAAATACTTTGATGTGTGGTCTAATTATTGCCATTTTCACATCTACATTTTTGAAGAAGAAAGAAGAGCGTACACGTATTGCGGGTGTAATAGTAGAAAAGAGAATTAATAGTGAGCAAGAGGTATTACATTTCTTGGAGCAAGAGCTATTTAAAGAAGAAATTAATATTGAAAATAGCAGCAAATACGATATTTTCTTTTCGGACATGTTAGAAGAATATGGGTTACCAGATCCATATGATGGAAATATGCAGTATGCTAGAATTTTTACGTCGTTTGAGCGCTATGAACAGTTTTTTCATGCGTTTGAGGATCAGATAATGTCACACAAGCTATGGTTGGATACGAAGGTACGAACTCACTTGGTGTTTATGCAGTTATATTTTAGTGTGTTTAATACGATTCCGTCCATGGTGAAACGTATTCCACTTCCACAAGAGCAAGAGTTGACAGATGATGAGTTTTATCGAGTATGTAATAATGTTCTACTATTGCTCGGAATGAGTTGTGATGCTGAGATTAATAGTTTTATGTCAGAATTAGATGAATTGATTGTGGATTCGGTGTATAAGCTGGAATTGAAGCGCCCAAAGAAAAGTATGATGCGCGATAACATGTATAATGTGGATATGAAGAAATGCTGGAAGAGGATTATGCGTAAAACTATCCTAGGAAAGGCACAAAGAAATATTTTTCAGCTCATAATGGATACAGTATATGCCCTAAAAGGAATAGACGAATCGCAGATGTCAAATGAAGAGTATGAAGAGTTTTTGAAATCTGCTGCACCTGACGTGTATGAGGAGATTCAGGAAAATTTAGAAGAGTTTAAGGTTGAGCTAGAGAAGATTGTCGAAAAACATGGTGGAAAGATGGTATCTAAAAAGGACTTAGATAAATATCCAGGACAATATGCAGTTTCGCTAAGGGATATTATAGAGGGAAATGAAATTAAAAAAACGGATGATATGACTCGTGAGTGGAAGTAGAGTAGGAGTTTGTTACTATCTTTGTAGTATCTATACAATAACGAGTATGCGATTTTTGGTTGGCTTTTACAAAATTTCGCCGTTTCTAACTATATGATTGACTGCAACTGTTTGGTAGTTGTATTATGTATATGGATTTCTTTTTACAAGGCACTGTTGCATGTTCTGAGAGAAAGGAAGAATATGCACGATGTACTACATTATATCGAAAGGCTAAGGCCGATTGATGATATATTTTTTGAGAAACTCGTAGAAGATGAAACTGTGTGCGAAGAAATTTTACGAGTGATTTTGAATAACCCTGAGCTACAGGTGACGTCGATGACTCCACAGAAAAGTATAAAGAACTTATGGGGCCGTTCAGTTCGATTAGATTTGTTATGTAAACTTTCGAATGGCATATTGTGTAATTTGGAAGTGCAGAAAACGGATTGTGAAGATCATGTTAGACGTATGCGTTATCATGAGGCATGTATCACATCAAACAATACAAGAACGGGGACACAGTTCGAAGCGGTTCCAAATGTGATCATGATATACATATCGGATTTTGATTTATATAAGAAGGCTAGGTCTATCTATCATTGCAGAACGACTGTTGATGAGACAAATCAAGAAGTAGAAAATGGTTTGACAGAAATTTATGTAAATACGAAAGTTGATGACGGTACGGAGATTTCAGAGTTGATGAGGTGTTTTTTGCAGACAGATGTCAAGAATGAAAACTTTCCTCGTTTGTCTGCGAGGGTTAATTATCTTAAGAATTGTGATGAAGGGAGAAAAGTTATGTGTGCGATTGTAGAAGAATATGCGAATATTAAAGTTGCAAGAGAAGTAGTTAATGCAATAGAGAATGCTGTCAAAAATTTTCACTTATCGTTAGAAGAGGCTTGTGCTGGATTAGCATATTCAGTGGAGGATTATGAAAATGCTAAGAAATTATTAGAGAGTTAGATGAGTTTAGCGAGCAGGTTATATTTAAAGAGTGCGACAAAAGTCGCACTCTTTTTGCATTATTGACTCCTGTTTAAAACGCGAATATAATAGAGGTTAGTAATGAAAGAAGGTTACACCTATGCGTTTAAAAATCTATAATTTATTTGTTAACAAAGTGCCAGGAATAAAGGCTCGGTATCACAGAATGCATGACAATACAGTCGGGATGAAGAAGTTTCTGTCGTGGCTGTATTTGATATGGTTGAATTTTGCATATTATGTGTTGTTTTGCAGATTTTTAGGAAAGGTTCCAGCAATGGATTTTTTTGAGGAAAAGAATCTGCATGTAGACAAACCAGAAAGTTCGTTCTCACCAGATGTAAAGGAATACATAGAGAAATTGACAGCGTATGATGTGATTTCGTTTGATATTTTTGATACACTTATTTTCCGTCCTTTTGCTGAGCCGGCAGATTTGTTTTATTTTGTTGGCGAACGCCTAGGCTATATGAATTTTCGTCGTATTCGTATGGAGACGGAGTCAGAGGCTAGATGGGCAAAGTATAAGAAAGAGGAATCCTTTGAGGTCACACTAGAGGAAATTTGGAACCTCATAGAGGAGAAGACGGGAATTTCTGCGGAAGAAGGAATGCGTATTGAGCAGGAATGCGAGCTGGCATTTTGCTATGCGAATCCTTTTATGCAGGATGTGTATGAATGTATGCGTCAACAGGGAAAGCGTATCGTGATTATCTCAGATATGTATTTGTCAGAGGCATTTTTGCAGAAAATGCTGGAGCAGAATGGATATTCAGGATATGAGAATCTGTATGTTTCTTGCGAATATGATAAAAATAAAGGTTCAGGAGAATTGTTTGAGCTGGCAAAGCGGGAGCTTGGTTTGGTAAAAGGCTCAGTTATCCATGTCGGCGATAATGAGCATAGTGATGTCAAACGTGCCAAACAGTCGGGATTTGATACGATGTATTATCCAAACGTGAACAAGAAATGCTTACTTTATCGTCCTTATGATATGTCGCCAATTGTAGGTGGTGCTTATCGAGGGTTAGTGAATACGCACTTAAATTGCGGTGTGTTTAAGCATTCGATGGAGTATGAATATGGTTATATTTATGGCGGTCTTTTTACAGTAGGGTATTGTGCGTTCATCCATGAGTATTGTCAGAAGAATCAGATTGATAAATTGTTATTCCTATCAAGAGATGGTGATATTTTAAGTAGGGTATATCAAATGATGTATCCAAATGAGCAGACGGAGTATGTGCTATGGTCTAGAAAGGTTGCGACAAAGCTGATGGCATCATCAGACCGCTATGACTTTTTCCGTAGATTCTTGTTTCACAAGGTGAACCAGAAGATATCCTTGGAAAAGGCGTTTGAGTCTATGGAACTTTTGGATATGCTGTCTCTTTTACCAAAGGGATTAAAGGCACAGGATGAGCTGACTACAGAAAATGTGAAGCAGGTAAGGAAGTTTCTGTTAGCGAATTGGGAAAAGGTTGAGGCTGCATACGCGGATGAACATCTTGCTGCAAAGACATACTATAAGGAGAAACTGGCAGGAGCTTCTAGGGCTGTAGCGGTGGATATTGGATGGGCTGGTAGTGGCGCGATCGCACTGAATCATTTAGTTTCAAAGGTGTGGAAGTTAGACTGTGAGATTATTGGTATTGTTGCAGGAACGAACACTGTTCATAATATAGAAGCGGATGCGAGTGAGACCTTCTTGCAGACGGGACAGTTGGTTTCCTATATGTATTCCTTGGCACATAATCGAGATTTGGTAAAGAAACATGATTTGAACAAGGATTACAATGTATTCTGGGAACTTTTATTGTCGTCCTCACAACCACAGTTTGTTGGTTTTGGATGGAAGGAAGAGTCTGTGCAATTACGATTTGGTAAGCGAGATGCGAATCAAGAAGGAATCGTGGATGTACAGGAGGGGATTCTTGATTTTACAAAAGAATACTTGGAGCATTTTGGTACATATGATTTTATGTTTCGTATCAGCGGCAGAGATGCGTATGCACCGATGTTGATTGCAGCGAGTCGAAATGAGCGATACTTGCAGAAGATGAAAGAAAGATTTGACTTAATAATAGGTGTAGAGTAATGAGTAAAAAACAGGTTGTTTTGCGTGTGGTTTTGGGGATGTTGGTGGCTATTATAGTAGGTGCATTGATATATGCAGGAGTGGCCTTCTATCGTGTCAATCAGACACTTGAGGAAGTGACAAGCAATCCAGATGAGGTACGTGTAGAGATGGCAGTTGTGGTGCTTGCGGAGGATTCTGCGGAAGAAGTGGCGGCTTTGTCCGAAGTTCTGATTTCTTATATGGAAAGCGATTCAGAGAATGCCCAGACTGTGATGGAGGAAATCAATTCTAGTGTTGGTACTGGCGTAAGCTATCGCGAGTTTTCTACTGCAATCGATATGGTGGATGCACTTTATGCGAAAACAGTCAAAGGGATGATTATCAACAAGGCTTACCTTGAGGTAATTGCGGAGACAGAAGGATATGAGGATTTTTCAGATAGAACGAAGGTGATTTATTCACATGAGATAGTGGATTATATCAATTTGGTCACAGAAAAGGAACGAAATCTGGATCAGTTTGTGGTTTATATCAGTGGTATTGATGTATGGGGACATGTGTCGAAAAATAGCCGTAGTGATGTAAACATTCTTGCGGTTGTGAATACGGAGACAAAGCAGGTGCAACTGATTAACACACCAAGGGATTATTATGTTGATTTGCCAAATAGCGATGGTGCAAAGGACAAGCTAACACATGCGGCCTTATATGGTGTAGATAATTCGATTGGTGCACTTGAGAATCTGTATGGTGTAGAGATAGACTACTTTGTTCGTATGAACTTTAGTGGTTTTGAAGCAATTATTGATTCTCTTGGTGGAATCGATGTTTATTCAGAACAGGAATTTACAGTAGAACCAATTAAGCATTATGTAAAAGGGACGAATCATTTGACTGGTCTTGAGGCTTTAGCTTTTGCGAGAGAACGCTATTCCTTCAAAGATGGCGACCACCAGCGTGGGCGAAATCAGATGGCGGTTATCACAGCTATGTTGGATAAGCTTATGTCACCAGAGCTTCTGTATAATTATGCAGATGTTTTGACAGCGCTTGAGGATACCTTCCAGACCAATATGACACCAGAAGAAGTCTATGAACTGGTGAAAATGGAGCTAGTAAATCCAGGAGGATGGACATTTGATACTTTTGCAGTAACAGGTTCTGGTAGTAAGAATACTACATTTACCATGCCTAGTACGACGACCTACGTTATGATTCCAAATGAATCTGCAATTGCAGAAGCAAAACAGAAAATACTCAGTGTTTTAGGTTCAGACTAAAAACACTGAGTATAGCAATACTTAGCTTCGATACTCTCTCGGAGTCATCCCATATTTCTTTTTAAATGCACGGTTGAAGTAGGATAGATTCTCAAATCCGACCTCTTCTGAGATGGTGAGGATGGTATTATCCGTTACCTGAAGCAGTCGGGCTGCCATGGTAAGACGATAGTCACGTAAATAATCGACAAAGGAAGTTCCCATGTTTTCCTTGAAGTAACGCATAAAGTGGGATTCTGAGAAATCAATACGGTCTGCGACTTCTGCGATAGTGATTTTGTGCATATAGCTGTTTTCGACTAGTTTTAATACGATTCTTAATTTGTCCAGGGACTTTGCAGTCCTTGGATTTTTTTCGTTTCGACAACGATTGCTTAAGATATAGAAAAATTCAAAAAGTTTACCTTTTAGGTATAGCTCGTAGCCTAGAGGCTTGGTTTTGCATATTTCGTCACAGGCGTCTATGCAAGCAGAAAGGGCATCATAATGCTCAGAAACCACAGAGTAGATGCTAGGTACGGTAAGCTGACCATTGAGTAGCGGGCGCAAAAATCCAGTACTACTGGCATCCTCTGTACGAGGTAGTAGCATATTTACATTAAAAATGATGTTTTCATATTCCATAGAAAGATCGTCAAATTGCTCGATAGAGTGCAATTGCCCAGGTAGAATGAGCACAATAGTACCACTCGAAACCTTGTATTGCTTGAAATCTACGGTTACATAGCCGTGTCCTTTTTTGATATAGATGATTTCCATATCGTCATGCCAGTGCAAAGGCACCTCGTGAAAATCCAATGGAATCGAGCAAAGATAGGTGTTGTATGGAAAAGACACATCCACATGGGTCTTTTTTTCTTGATAGTTTTCATATTCTAATACATTCATGATAGGATAGTACCATAATATGTCATTATTTTACAAGAAAAATCTGTGGGGTTTACATATACTATGGTGGTGTTCTTAAAGATTAACACCTATTTTAGGAGGAAAAGAAATGAATTTAACAAAAGCAGTAGAGACAAAGTGGAACAAATCTGTTGCAGAATGTTCCAATGAAGAACTTTATATTGCCTTATTGGAAATGACAAAAGAGCTTGCTCATGAAAAAGAAAGCAATGAAGGCAAGAAAAAAGTATACTACGTTTCTGCCGAATTCTTAATCGGAAAATTATTATCAAACAACTTAATAAACCTTGGCATCTATGATGAAGTAAAGAAGACTTTGGAGGATGCTGGAAAATCTTTAGCAGAAATCGAAGAAATCGAGTTAGAACCATCACTTGGTAATGGTGGTCTTGGTCGTTTAGCGGCTTGTTTCCTTGATTCTATGGCAACACTTGGCATGAATGGTGATGGTGTAGGTCTTAACTATCACTATGGTCTTTTCAGACAGGTGTTTGACTGGGGTAAACAGAAAGAAACTCCAAACCCATGGATTACAGAAAATAGCTGGCTCAACAAGACAGAGGTTTGCTATCCAATCGACTTCGGCGGTATGAGAGTATGGTCTCGTATGTATGACATCGATGTATGTGGTTATAACAACCGTACTACAAAGCTTCATTTGTTCGATATCGAATCCGTGGATGAACGTATTGTAGAAGATACTATCCATTTCGACAAAGAGGATATTATGAAGAATCTTACCCTTTTCTTATATCCAGATGATTCGGATGAACAGGGTAGACTCTTACGTGTATATCAGCAGTACTTCATGGTAAGCAACGCAGCTCACCTGATTTTAGATGAAGCAGTAGCAAAGGGCTCAAACATCTATGACTTGGCAGATTATGCAGTTATCCAGATTAATGATACCCATCCTTCTATGATTATTCCAGAACTCATCCGTCAGATGGGTGAAAGAGGAATCCTCATGAATGATGCGATTAAGATTGTATCAAAGGTATGTGCATACACCAACCATACTATCCTTGCAGAAGCCTTGGAAAAATGGCCTATTTACTTCTTGGAAAAGGCAGTACCACAGTTGATGCCTATCATTCGCGAGCTTGATAACCGTATCAAGGAAAAGGTAAAGGATGAAAGCACCTACATCATCAAGGATAAACTTGTACACATGGCACATATGGATATCCACTATGGCTTTAGCGTAAACGGTGTAGCATATCTTCATACAGAAATTTTGAAGAACACAGAGCTCAACAATTTCTACAAGCTTTATCCTAAGAAGTTTAATAATAAGACAAATGGTATTACCTTCCGTCGTTGGTTTATGGAATGTAATCCAGAGCTTTCTTCTTATGTTACAAGCCTCATTGGTGACGAATGGAAGAAGGATGCTAGCAAGTTAGAAAAATTAGGAAAATTTGTTAATGATGCAGAAGTATTAAACAACCTTCTTGCCATTAAGGAAAATAAGAAGCAGGCAGCCGTAGATTACCTTGCAAAGACACAGAATCTCCACTTAAACAAAGATTCTATCTTTGATATCCAGGTAAAACGTCTCCACGAATATAAGAGACAGCAGCTCAACGTGCTTTATGTTATCCACAAATATTTTGAAATCAAGGCTGGTAACATCCCAAGCAAGCCAATCACAGTAATTTTTGGTGCAAAGGCAGCTCCTGCTTACACCATTGCAAAGGATATCATTCATTTGATTTTAGCATTACAGCATGTAGTCAACAATGACCCACATGTACGTCAGCACTTAAATATCTACATGGTAGAAAACTACAATGTAACACTTGCAGAAAAACTTATTCCAGCATGTGATGTATCTGAACAGATTTCACTTGCTTCCAAAGAAGCATCTGGTACTGGTAACATGAAGTTTATGTTAAACGGTGCAGTTACACTTGGAACTATGGATGGTGCAAACGTAGAAATCGCAGAACTTGTAGGTAAAGACAATATCTACACCTTTGGTGAAGATTCACAGACAGTTATCGATAGATACGAACGTGGTGACTACTGTTCAAGAGACTACTACGAAGCAGACGAGAACTTGAAACGTGCAGTAGATTTCATCGTAAGTGATGAAGTAAGACGTTTTGGTGATGACGAATGCTTATATCGTCTCTACAACGAACTCTTAAACAAAGACTGGTTCATGACTTTCCCAGACTTTGCAGATTATGTAGAAACACGCGAAAGAGTATATGCTGATTATGAAGATAGAACAGCATGGGCAAAGAAAATGCTTGTAAACATTTCAAAAGCAGGCTTCTTCTCATCAGACAGAACAATCGCGCAGTACAACAAAGATATTTGGAAACTTAAATAGATAACGATTTAGTTAAGAGATAAAGAGAAAAGCAGGACAACAGAAATGACGCAGAATCAAGCTCGCTTGAATTTCTGCGTCATTTCTGTTGGACGTAC
>X42_Goitered_Gazelle__coassemble_45_pt1 | contig 37209 bp, 33 predicted proteins | sample X42_Goitered_Gazelle__metabat2_low_PE_005 | metagenome-assembled genome bin X42_Goitered_Gazelle
CCGATTTGGAGTGGCTTTATCATTTTGTTCTCCTATTCTGCTTTTTATACACCAAATAGATTCCCTTTAGTGTTAAATTCGCATCATATATATCGATGGTGTCGGTGCTTTCGGAGATGATTCGTCCGAGTCCGCCAGTGGCTACGACCTTCAGATTCTCCATGCCCGATTCCTCTTTTACTTTTTTTATCAGATATTCTGCTTGACCAATCTGGCCATAAACAAGTCCAGACTGCATACTGCTAATGGTGTCATTTCCAATAACCTTTGCTGGTTTGGCGATTTCAATTTTTGGAAGTTTCGCTGCGTCTTCCCAAAGGGCTTTTGCAGAAATCGCAATACCCGGTGCAGTGATTCCTCCCACAAAGGTTCCCGTCTCGTCCACCAGATCATAAGTGGTTGCAGTACCATAATCCATTACAAGCACTGGACCACCGTAAAGCTCATAAGCTGCTACTGCATCTACAATTCTGTCGGCTCCGACCTGCTGTGGATTTGGTAGCTGAATACGAAGTCCTGTTTTGATTCCAGGTCCCACGATAATTGGCTTAATATCCAAATACTTTATCATCGCACTGGACAAAGAGTGCATCACATCTGGTACTACGGAGCAGATAATGGCATCTTCGATTTGTTCTGGTTCGATGTCATTCTGTCTGAGCAGATTGAAAAGTACCATACCATATTCGTCTGAGGTACGAGGGATTTTCGTCGTCATTCGAAAAGTCGCAACGATTTCGTCTTCCTTGAAAACTCCCCCTGTCATATTTGTATTTCCAACGTCCAAAGTTAAAATCATAGGATTATTCCTCCTCGTCAAAACCTTCTCCCAAGAAAACGATGCGGTAATAGGTTTCCAATGCCTCTAATAGCTCTCGTTTTACATTCTGGTACTGCTTGATTTTCAGTACACTTCCAATTTCATCATAGAAGAAGTCACCTTCCTCATAGGATGTACGAAACTCTAGGTTTCCATCCTCATCAAATACTAGCTCCAGGACGCCACCTACATCTTCAGTATAAAGCACGCACATAATCTGAAGTTCTTCCTTGATGGCTTCTGGCAATCCCTTGAAATTATCGTTTAAATAATATTTTTTGTTGTACGCATTTGACGCACAAAGTGTTACTTCCTGATTAGACATATCCATAAATTCCTCTCACGGAAACTTCTCCGCCTGATACATATCGAAGCTGTCCTTCCGTATCCACGATAAGTTCCCCTGTATTTGTAATTCCCTTTGCAATTCCAATATATTCACCCAAAGGGTCTAACACCTTTACTTTTTCTTCTTTATTCACCAACGCTTCTTCGTATTCCTCTTGAAAAAGAGATACGTCTGTGGTCTCTAAAAACTTTCTGTAATATACACCAAAATGTTTCCAAACCTCTGTTATCAACATTTCCCTGTCGATATCCCGTCCAAGCTCTATCAAAAGTGAACTTGCTGTCTCTCGAATTTCGTCTGGAAACACTTTGTTGTTTACATTGATGCCGATTCCCACGATAACAAAATCGATTTCTGTGCCTTTTAAACCCATCTCAGTTAAAATGCCACAGATTTTCTTTTTATTGATTACAATATCATTCGGCCACTTAATCCGTGGCTTCGCTTCTAAACGACACGACTCTCCATAAATCTCGCATATCGCTTTTTGCACTGCCATAGCAGCCGCCAATGTGAGCATATGTGCTTTGTCTGCTTCTATTTCTGGCCGGAGCACCAAAGACATATAAATTCCCGCTTCTTTTTGCGATGCCCAGCTACGCCCACGTCTTCCGATTCCCGCTTCCTGTGCGTCTGCACTGACAAGTGTTCCGTGCGGACAACCTCCGGTTGCGAGTTCTCTTGCTTTTTTGTTTGTGGAATCTATTGTTTCAAAATGATAGCGTTCGGTTATCATTCTTATTTCCTCATCCTCTTTCCAAAACAATTAATCTGACAAGGTTGCTTTCATGATTGCTTTGATTGAGTGCATACGGTTTTCCGCTTCATCAAACACAACCGAACGAGGTCCCTCAAATACTTCGTTAGTTACTTCAAGCTCTGACAAACCAAATTTCTTGTATACTTCCTCGCCCACGCGTGTGTTTCTATCATGGTATGCTGGTAAGCAATGCATAAAAATTGCGGTATCTTTTGCTTTTTCAAAGGCTTTTTCATTTACCTGGTATGGAAGAAGGTCATCAATACGTTCTCCCCATACAACCGCAGGCTCACCCATAGATACCCATACGTCTGTGTAGATTACGTCTGCGTCTGTGGTCGCTTCTTCTACATCCTCAGTCAAAGTAATGGTCGCTCCAGTTTCTGCCGCGATTTCTTTTGCCAATTCCACAAGGTCGTTCTTAGGAAAATATCGCTTATTCGTACACGCTACAAAATGAATGCCCATTTTTGCACAGGTAAGCATCAAGGAGTTACCCATGTTAAAACGTGCATCACCCATATATACAAATTTCAAACCTTCTAACTTTCCAAATTTCTCACGAATGGTAAGCATATCTGCAATCATCTGAGTTGGGTGGAATTCATCGGTGAGTCCGTTCCATACTGGAACGCCCGCGTATTTCGCAAGCTCCTCTACTGTTTCCTGTGCGAATCCTCGATATTCAATCCCATCATACATTCTGCCCAGTACACGTGCAGTGTCAGCTACACTTTCCTTGCCACCAAACTGAGATGAGGCAGGGTCCAAATAGGTCACATGCATTCCTAAATCATGTGCCGCTACTTCAAAAGAACATCTGGTTCTCGTACTCGTCTTTTCGAAAATCAGTACAATATTTTTACCAACAAGGCTGTCATGCATAATACCCTGCTTTTTCTTTTCCTTTAATTCTGCCGCCAAATCAATCAAATATGTAATTTCCTCTGGGGTATAATCTCTCAATGTTAAAAATGAACGTCCTTTTAAAGTCATATCTCGTTCCTCCTCACTTATGGGAATGATTGTATTTTACTCTATTTAGCTTGTAATTACAACTAAAAAAGGCCAGTAAAAACTGACCTTTCGTGTAATAACTATTTATTTTACCAGAATACCATACCACCCAGACGTAAGCCCTGACGTGTTCCGTTGTCATCGTTGAATCGATAACAGCCATTGGTATTATCTTCACCAGCTAAAGCTGCTCTTGCTGCATCATAGCAGGAAGCGTTTGCTCTGCCCTGTGCAATAACTCTTGCCACCTTACCATTGGTTGCTGGTGGGAATTGTCCCTTTTGATAGATAACATCATAAAGGGTGTTTGGATAGCTACCGCTTTCCAAACGATTCATGATAACAGCACCAACTGCAAGCTGGGTTTCGTATGGTTCTGCTCCAGCTTCACAATAAATAATGGCTGCCAATAATGTCAAATCATCTACTTCTCTTACTGCAGCATTGCTAGCTGCAACCTTTTCTGCAGCTTCTTTTCTCGCCTGCTCTTCTCTTGCTTTACGCTCTGCTTCTTCGCGCGCAATCGCTTCAATTTCTTCGGTCGTGAGCCCTGTACCAATTTCCATTGCAACAGTAACATATTCCGCACTTACATAATAGGTACTGTCATTATGTCTTACTGCTACCCAACCCTCTTCTGTTTCTGCAGAGGTATCAACTGTTAATTTGTCACCTTCATCTAAACGTTTGATAATCCTACTATCTGTACTCATGGTCTGACGAATACGAAGTCCGTCAGTTGTTGTCGTAGCAATGGTCTTACAGTTTTCCTTAGCATATGCTAATGCCTCTAAACCATAGATACAAAATTCATTACTCACATATCCTACTAAATTCCCAGATTCAATCTTAGTCCATTCTGGTCCAACTTCTAAGATGATTCCGCGATCACCTTTTTCTAATCTACCTGCAATCGCAGCCTCCGTACTAGCCTCTGCACGAACATTTACATATTCTTCTACATTCGGCATCATATACTTCAGCCACTCCTGCTGCTCTAATTCCTCTGCAGTAGGACCTTCTTCTACAACAACGTCTTCCATCTCTGTATTATCTGATGGAGTTGATACCACGGTTGTATCATCTTTTTCTATTGTTACCTGTTCACCTTCTTGGGTATCAACATCTTTATCTGAGCTATTTCCACATGCCGTAAACAAAAGAATGCATGCGAATGCTACGCATAAACTTTTAAATTTCAAACTTGATTTCATAATACCTCCAATCGTTTGTACTTTCTTAAGTATTACATCATTTTTACTTTTTTAAACATTTTATTTCAATTGTTACAAAATTATTACACGTTGGCATTATAACAAAGCTATGCATATTTGTCAAATTTTGGTTTTATGCTATTGGAAATACTCTCCTAAAACCGCTTGTATCAAGCGATTTTGGGCTTCATCCTGTTCCATTTTTTCTGTCCTATTTGGTTTCGAAATTATATTTTTTTCCTGCTGGGGTTCTTCCAATTCCTCCTGCATTTCTTCTGTAATATAAGAAATATAATTTGTCACCTCCTGGGTAATCTCATCGACCTGTTTTTTCATCTGAGTTAGCTTTTGTAAAAACACAATCATTAATATTCCCATGAAAAACTGCATGAGAAATAACCACTCTAGACGAATCATTTTTCTCTCCTTTTTCTTCCATCTATTTTCCTTCTATTATAGCTAGTTTCCTTTTTTATCGAAAGTGGACAGGCGGTACTTTTCATCGCAAGTTTCCCCATTCTTCGACACCTCGATGCGCTTTTTATCCAGGAAACTTGGTTGACATTTCTTGTTTTGCGTATAATATAATAAGTAGAAATTCCTCGACTCACAGAAAGGATGTTTATATGAAAAAAATCGTTATGACAGGTGGCGGAACTGCCGGCCACGTTACACCAAATATTGCTCTGATGCCAGCGCTAAAAGAAGCTGGGTATGATATTCACTATATTGGCTCCTACACAGGCATTGAAAAAGGGCTGATTGAAGCACAGGGCATTCCTTATACCGGCATTGATTCCGGAAAACTTCGTCGCTATTTCGACCCAAAGAATTTTTCTGATCCATTTCGCGTTATCAAGGGTTATGCGCAGGCACTAGGACTTATGCACAAGCTGAAACCGGATATTGTTTTTTCAAAAGGTGGATTCGTATCGGTTCCTGTAGTTCTGGCAGCAAAAACCTGCGGCGTACCAGCAATTATTCATGAATCCGATATTACACCAGGCCTTGCAAACCGTATTGCCATCAAGGGAGCAAAGAAGGTCTGCTGCAATTTCCCTGAAACCTTAAAATATCTTCCTGCGGAAAAGGCCGTACTCACCGGCTCACCAATCCGTCGAGAATTGCTTAGCGGAAATCCAGAAAATGCATACACCCTTTGTGGTTTTCCAGCAGAAAAGAAACCAGTACTTTTAATTATTGGCGGAAGCCTTGGCTCTCGTGCAATCAACGAAGCTGTTCGTAAGGTTCTTCCTGAATTATTAAAGGATTTCTACATCATTCATTTATGTGGAAAAGGAAATCTCGAGGAATCCTTAGTTGGAACTAAGGGTTATGCACAGTTTGAATATGCAAATACAGAGTTGACAGATATGCTTGCACTTGCAGACCTTGCAATCTCACGTGCTGGTGCCAATTCTATCTGTGAACTATTGGCATTACATAAACCAAACATCCTGATACCACTATCTGCCGCAGCGAGCCGTGGCGACCAGATTTTAAATGCAAAATCCTTTGCAAATCAGGGCTTCTCTTATGTAATCCATGAGGAAGATGTGACCGATGAAGTGCTTCTTGATGCTGTGCGCACAGTATATGCCGACCGTCAGAAATACATTGACACAATGTCCGGAAGCGGTCAGATGGATTCCATTGGAACTATCTTAGAACTAATTGAAAAAGAACGTAAACAAAAATAAAAAGAAGGACTGCTTCCCTGTGGAGCAGTCCTTTTATAATCTGATTTGTCTAGCTCTTATTCTACTCTAAGCATTTCTGTTAATGCCGTGATTTCATCTGCACATATATCCGCAGATGCCCACTTCAACATTTCGGAATTATCCATGTCTACATAACGAGGAATAAGATGTAAGTGGAAATGGAAAACTGTCTGTCCTGCAACCACTCCATTGTTCTGTACTAGATTGTATCCCTCACAACCTAATACCTTTGTTGCATGCTTCACAACCTTCTGTCCCACCTGGATTGCTCTACCCAAAACCTCTGGGTCAATCTCATAGATATCTGCATAATGATCTTTCGGAAGCACCAGCGCATGCCCCTTGGTTGCAGGTGATGCATCCATAATTACGCGAAATTCTTCATTCTCATAGATTGTGTTTGTAGGAATATCTCCATTTGCCAACTTACAAAAAATACAATCATCTTTTTTCATATTATAATGCTCCATTTCTAGCTTATTGCTTTTAGAATAAAAATACCTGATCTAACATACGAAGTGTTTTGAAGTTGCCCTTTGCCGTCATCTCACCCGTCATAAATGCACGCTGGAACGTCATTCTTCCATCTACGATGGACTGCATAACATCTACAGACATCTTTGCATATACATCAATATCCTCTTCTTTTCCATAGTAAACATCTAGTTTATCATTATCTACAGAAATGCAAAGAGAATTCTTAAATCCCTCAATGATAATAGAATAGGTCGCTGCAAAATCTTCCTGTGCAACGAAATGATTCTCAAACTCTTTCACAAATGGTTCACTATCTTCGCTCGTAGTCTTTCCAAGCATATCCTTAAACATAGAAGCTAATTCTTCGATATCTTCCTTCTGCTGTTTTACATAGGTATCATCTGACACATACTTCGAAAGCTGCTCGCTTTCCTGTGGAGTCAGATTCATCTGTTGTGTACGAAGTACGGACTGTTTCACAGCATAATTACTGGTAGGCAGACTCTTCATCTTCTGTGAAATCATGCGATACATATTTTCTGCTTTTTTCTCGATAATAAGCGTGTATTCCTTGTTTACTTCAAAGCTCACCAAATCCTCTACATATCCACAAAGACCTGGACATGGCTGACCGCCTAAAATATCCCAAGCATTCGCTAGAGTTAATTCGCCTTCTCTCTCTCCATAGGTCGTAGACATTACAATTGGCTGCATATAGAGCTGGCTGATCTTTTCTTTATCTCCGTATAACCAGCAAGCGTCCAAAAACTGCTGCATGTATCCGCCGATTCCAAGCCACTCCACGGTTGTTGCAAGAATAATACCATCCGCATCCTTAAAGGTCTGTGGAAGTGTTGCAATCTCATTCTTATGCTCGTAAATATTATATCTCTCTACTTTTACACGAAGCTCTTTTAAGACATCCTCCATCTTATTCAAAACATATAAGGTTGGGTCATCTAAAAGACCACGTCCACCATAATATACATTAATTTTCATTTTCTACCTCACGTGATTCTTTTGTCTTCTATAAGTATATTAATTTTGCTCACTAAAATCAATCCTTTTCACACTTCTTCGATAGAAAATATTTCTTTCGGATAACCCTCGTTACCTTATATAAATCGATACTTCACATCTGCAAATCGTATCACATCTCCTGGTGATAATGCTGTTTTTTCTTTATAATTTAAAATTTCGTCATTCACATAGGTTCCGTTTGTGGAATTCAAATCTTCTATATAATATGTTTTATCAAAATATTCAATTTTTGCATGGAACTGACTAATAGTATCTCTATCTATCTGCAGTCTCACTCGCGGATTCTTCCCAATTACACTCGAATCCTTCTCTAATTCAAAATCTGGATACTCTTCCCTTCCCTCATAAACCAACAGACCCTTGGTCTCTCCGAGCACACTTGTAAGACATATCGTCGGATGTAACGTTTCCTGTTCTTCCTCTGGTTCATCCTCCGGCCTTACTACAATTGGTATTTCTTCCTTATTATTTTTCTTCCATAGAATCGCCTTCAGCCTTTCGAATAATCCATGTAGCTTTGTTTCTATTTTTTCATATACATCCATGTCCACATGTTCCTGACAAATTGGTATTGCTTCCACAGGGACAGCCTCTGTTACCTCTCTTACTGGATACGCCTCTTCCATATCTTTCGACTCCTGCTGTTCTGCCAAAACTGCTGTTTTTAAATCCTGAATACTATACCCCTTGGTTAATGTCATCTCATAAATGCAGTATACCTTGTGTACCCCTTCTTTATCTCCATGATTCAATTTGGTTAATAGATACTCCATCAACTGTTGCAGTTCCTCAAAAAAGTTTCCTTTGTTGTCTGGATACAAAATAAATGAAACCTCGTCCCCCGCAGAATTTACAAAGATGAACTCCGGGTCTACCACCAGACAATTGGTATCGATAAGATTCCACTCAAGGATTTCTAACTGACTGCAGATTCGAAGTATCAAGGTTTCAAAGAAGCCTTTGTCAATTGAATTCACCTTACAATAGGCATCCAATGCCTGTTTACCTGATATATTGTACCAGTACTGCCCTCGACCATTGATAAAACATTTTTCCATCGGAAGAATCCCCTGATAATTCTTGTTTATCATCAATTTCTCATCCAGGCAGCTTTCTAAAATTGCCGATATTTTCATATAGCTTCTATGTATATCTCTTTCATACAAAATCTCTCCATTAATCATCTTCCATCTCCTCCATCACTTCTCCCATCATTTGATAAACATAAAATTCCTCTACAATATTTAGCTCCCGTAAGCATTTTTTAATTTCCCGTTCCCTGCTCTCCTGCCAAAAATCAATCGCAATTTGCAAAGATTGTACAAATATGAACAGAATAATCGGCACATAAATTGCCGCCTCTACCGTATAACTTCCCCGAAATTGTTTCCACCTCATGATATCCCTCTTTTCAACTCACCAAACAACACCATACATATGCCAAACTCAAAAAGGGAATAAAAGCAATTCGTTCCTTTCCTTTTTTATGGAACACCAGTAAAAGCACAAGCGCCACTACTCCCGCAATGCTAAAGGCCACCATTCCTACCGAAAGAATTTCTTCAAGTGAAAGATAAAATGCAAGCATTAAAAAAAGGATTCCATCTCCATATCCAATTACTTCACCTGTAAACCTAGAAAAAAGCAAAGAAATACCACCCGGAATACAAGCAATGAGTACGCTTGTCCAAGCCCGCTCCTCCTGTATACAAAATACAATCCCTCCAGCAATCCCCACGAGAGACAGCCACAACGGAATCTCTTTCCATTTCCAGTCAATGCCTGCCTGTATTCCTAATACAATTCCTAACACCATTTCTTTCATGACTGACTACACCATTTACACGGACGTCGCTTTCCTATCTCCTCGATAGAAATTGCCTCTATGGTTCGTTTCAAAGCGGTACATGAAACTGCACTATGATACAGTGTTCCATAATCCGTGTAATATACCCTTTCTATCGTATTATCTGACCATTCACATCTTGTACACTTATAGTATTTCTGACCATTCGCACCCCTTTGCCTCTCAATCTCTGTTAGCAAAATATCTCTTACAGACAACTTCAAAGAACGACAGTTTAAGTCCATATGATATACTTGACCCGTTGGCGTCACATATACGATTCCGCACTCTTCCTTTTGCGTCTTCCCGGTATTCCATTTCCGAAATAGGTTCTGACTAGACAGCTCAACTTGCTGTATTCCGAGAAAATGAATAGGAAGCTCTACCACATACTTTGCCTTTAAAATAATAGTCTCTCCCTGCATCTTTGATTCCCATAAATGAATTCCTGCAAAGCCATGTACCACCTGCTCTTCCACAAGCGGATAATCCTTTAGAGCATATAACAAAAAACCTTCTGCTGATAAGAGTAACGCTTCTTCGGATTCTACAATACTGCTCTCCACAGCTGTTTTACGCCCGGCATACAGCAGGGCCTCGTCCACCGCACACTGTACCTGGATAATTCGAAAGAAAGACAGTAGCAATACCAAAAATCCAGCTAGGAGCGGAATCACCACTGCTGCCTCCACCGTATAGGAAGCCATCTGGCAGATATAAAAGGATGCTCTTTGGTTATCTTGAGGTATTTTATCCATGCGTTCTTGGGGAGAACCTAGTGCATATTCGGATTGAAAAAAGGTCCAAAGAGACATCCTTTTATACCTGCCTTTCTAATAATATCCATAGTTTCCTACTGTAGAAATCCCGTATCCCCACGGCTTCTTTACGTTTAGCACCTGTGAAAATGGAAATACTGGTGCATAGCTATAATTAATCGCCACCTGTGTCTGTGTTATCATGTCATCCATGCAAAATGATGTATTTCCCATGCTTCGTATACTTGCTTCCTGTATATTCATGGCATACATCGCTATATTTGTTTCCTCTTCCAACAAAAGTAATATCCCTAAATAATTCTCATAACCTATCCCCGTCATACTTTCCTGTGCCATCAAGAAACCATCGGCCACCTGTCCTATATTCTCCAATTCCATTGTCCAGGTTTGCTCACTTTTAATGAACGGAATCTTCTTTCCTACTAATAATGCCCTCACATCCAAAACACTCTCCGCAAGTGCCCATGCTGTCAACAGTCCCAGCTTAACCACTTCAACCACGACTGGGCTCAACGTAATTCCTCCTATGGTGAGCGCGGCAGCCTCTGCCTGTGCACATTTCGCTGGATTTGAAACAAGATATACGAAATTCGACACCTCACGTATCCAGAGTAATTTCCATACAACCTCTTGTAGATTTTCCTTGTCACTTTCCTTTTTTCCGAGCAAATACTCAATCTCATAGGAAAAAACACGTTCTGGTTGTTTCTCTAGGTAATTGGACATATATGTAAGCAAGTACTGTTGCAACAAAATTCGTTCTGTCCAGTTTATCTCACTATCTGTGCCACCTGTTCCTACCTGCAAATTTCTTTCTAGTAAGCCACCACTTAAATCAGGCTCTGCGTTTGATATCTGATTCGTATCCTCAAGCACTAATTCCAAAACCCCATTTTGCCTCCAGTTTTGCACTGCCTCTAGCAAAGCATCTGCCTCCACAACTTTCTCATCTTCTTCATTCTTTGATGTTCCAACAGAAACGGAACTTTCCGAGGCTTCCTTTATTGCAGACTCTATCTCGCACTGTGCTTCTTCTATCTTGGACATATCTACCTCCCCTTGTCCTAACAGACTTTTTACCCCTTCATATTGGTTATAGATTTCTCTCGCCGTTTCATATAGAAGATGCTCCTCCATATAGGCGGAAACCGCATGAATGTACTCCAACCCCTGACCATCCGTCATGCGAGAAACTGCCTCTGTCTGCTGCTCTTCCAAACGAAACGCCAGCAGATTTCCATCCGTTCCACTTCTTCCATTTGCCACACGCTGTAAAATATCCTTCATATCTCTAGCTTCAGCTCCTAGCAGATGATAATTTTCCCACAAATACAAATTGTAATTTGAGAAAACGGCCTCCAACGCAAGCTCTGTCTGCATTCCTGCAAATCTTCGAAGTTCCTGATATCGAGTTCCTTCTAACAGCGCAAATAGCACAGCCGCAACTAATAATAACGATAACAGAGAGAATATTGTAATGCTTCCTTTTACCCTGCTCATATCTATACTTTTCCTGCGGATTTAAAAATGGTTTCAAAAATATCTTCTACTAAATCCATTAATTGTTCCTTGAACACCAATGTTACCGCTATTAAAATGACAATTAATAGCAACATTTCTACTACGGCAACTCCTTTTTGATTCTTTAATTTCTGTAACATTTTATTTCCTCCTGTCATAATTGAAATTCGATAAGTGCAGGCAGCATAACCATCCCCATTACAAGCGAGAGCATGAGCATAAGTGGAAGCAGCATTTTCGTCGAAGCTTCCTCTCCTAATTTCTTCGCTTGCTGAATTCTCTGTTCGTAAGCAAGTCTGCATTCCTCCTCTAGCCGACTTGTGATTCCCTGAGTTCCTTTTTCCAAATTTCCAATAAGAAGTCGCATCAGCTTGCGATAGCAAATCACTGGTATTTCCTGAGAGAAGTCCTGATAAATCACTCGCTCACTTTCTCCTTCGGAAAATCGTCGATTCATACGCAATATTGCTTCGTATACTTCCTTTTCTCCTATCATTCCCGCCTGTCTCTTGTATTTGTATTGGGCCCCTAGGCGATTCCATGCCTGCCGTGTTGTCATGCCCGCTCCAAGAAGTAAAGACAACTGATTGACAATTTCGGGATATTCCCGCTCCATCTTTACCAGACGTTTCTCTCCCTCTTCTTTCTGTTTCTTTTTTAGTAGAACACCCATGAGAACCAATACCACGACCTCTAATACCAAAATCTGTGGTGTCAAAAGCTCTTTTCTTTCAGACCATATCACCTTATGTCCCTTCACCTGTGTTGGAAGCATAAGAAACGCTTCTCCCTCTAAGTTCATTTGACATTCAAGTTCCTCTTGTAGCTGCAACAATACAGATTCCTTCTCTGTCAATTCCCTTGGCATAAGTACAAACGCGAAACTGTATATAGTTTCATAACTACCGCAAAAAAGTTTTACCTGTGCATTTATGGTAGTTCCACTATCCGAAATTTTCTCTGATTGAATATTTCCCTCTGCGTCTATTAATCCATATGGCGAAAAAAGCCACTCCGCCTCAACCATTTCGTTCTCATATGTGCTTTTAAGCGGAATTGTTTCTCCTATACGTTGAAAATCCTGTTCAATCATTTGAATTGCCTTTTCTAGATATGCTTGCGCCTCCTCTTTTGTAGGCTGCATGGGTGGTAAGTCTATGACATAGTCTTCCTCCTCTACCAGACCCTCTACCTCCAGAGCAAGAGAAACCTCCTGTTCCTCCCCACCAAGTCCTTCTCTTATAAGTGCGCCCTCTTGTATCACGCCCTGCTGCGTGAGATCGGATACCACTGCAAGCAAAAGCAGTAGCAAAAAAATAATCGCTGTCTTCGTCTTGTCCGAGAACGTTCTTTTCTTATTCTTCTTTTTTCTCATACCTCTACCTTCATAATTCTTTGAGATAATACGATAGCAGCCACATATAGAAGTAGAAAGACCGTCATTGCAATAACCCCGAGCCAATTGTGGTATAACACACTCATATAATCCCACGCCGAGAACTGTAAAAACGCAAGTATTCCCAAGGGCATAAGATTCATAATCTGCTGCTCCATCTTCTTTTCAGCAATCATTACCTCTATTTCCTGCTTAGCCTCATAACGTTCCGAGATACGATTTACGGTCGCGTCAATCATTCGCTTCCAGTTACTACCACTACGCTTTCCATACTCAAGTATCTCCGCGAACTGTATCACATCCTCTACCTTGCATCGATAGGCAAACTCTAGAAACAACTTCTCAATCGGAATATTGTGTGCTGTTCTTTGATTCATCTCTTTTAGTTCCTGATATAAAAAGGCCTTTTCTCCATATAGAATCCGTGTTTCTTTCTCTACCTCGCGCCAGGCATTTTCCATAGACAGACCTGCTTGTAACGAACTATTTAGCACCATGATTCCATTTACAAATTCCTGCTCCAACTGCTCACGTCTGTGAAATATCCGTTTTTCTCGTACACTTTTTGTTTGCCAAACCAATAGAATTGGAAATAAAATTCCTGCAAAAATGGAACGATAGAATAAGCACATAATCCCCACTGTAATTGCCGCTGATATTAGCACAATTTCACTGATATCCCTTGAAGAAAATTGATAACTATCATAGTCCATCATCTACCTCCTCCGACCTTACCTGCCACTTTTGTCTTTCTATCAAATCTCCCACTTTTTTCCATCCATTGTCATACAGATACAAGGGATTTAACCGTATTTGTCCTTGCTCTAGCCCTGCTATTTCTGTAATTTCTACCACTCTTCGTTTTTTATCTTTTCCACGCTCCAGGTGAATCATGATATCGATTCCCATTGCTATCTGCTGACGTATTGCCTGCAAGGGCAGTTCCGTCCCCATCAAAACCATCATCTCCAAGCGACTCAACATATCCTGGGTAGAATTTCCATGTCCCGTAGACAAACTTCCGTCATGTCCGGTATTCATCGCTTGCAGCATATCGAGGGTTTCCTCTCCTCTACATTCGCCGACAATAATCCTGTCAGGACGCATGCGAAGAGCCGTATGAATTAATGTACGAGAAGTAATTGCTTTTACTCCTTCCTGATTGCTGTTTCTGGTTTCTAGTCTTACTAAATTTGTAATCTGTTGTAACTGTAATTCCGCAGAATCTTCTATCGTAATTACTCTTTCATTTCTTGGTATAAACGCCGACAAGGCATTTAAGAATGTAGTTTTTCCGGAACTAGTTCCACCAGAAATAAAGATGTTATATCTGGCAACTACGATTTGTTTGAGAAATTTGGCAACCTCTTCGTCCAAGGTTCCCAAATCAATAAGTGCCGACATGTCGATGGGGGTCTTGCCAAACTTTCGTATAGAAATTGATGTCCCATCAATGGCAATCGGCATAAGAACAATATTTACACGTGATCCGTCTTCCAATCGGGTATCTACGATTGGAGAGGTTAGATTTACTACTCGATTGTGTTTTCCAACAATTTGTTGCACTACATCCTGTAGCTTTTCCTCCGAAGAAAAATGATATGGATGCTCATAAAAAACACCTGCTTTCTCATAAAAAATATGGTTTGGTCCGTTCACCAGGATTTCCGTTATTTCTTCATCTTCCAAAAGCTCCTGTAATACATCCAGCTTGCGGAGCGAGTTGAAAACCCTCTGCTCCAGCAACACCCTTTGCTTTATGGATAAACGACCGACCTCTTTGCGATGGGCGATTTCTCTTGCGATAAGCTCCTGTAATTCTTCGTCCGCAAGCTCCCTGGTAAAATCCATGCACTCCAACACCTGATTCCGTATTTCCTCACATAGCTGCTTCATGACCTTGTGCCTCTCTCACGTAGCGGCGAATACTTTCACCAAAAGTGCTCCAATACCATTTCTCTGCCACCGTTTCCCAATGCTCCTGTGCAGATGTACTTCTTGAGATTTCCGTTTTATGTAGCTTTTTACACAATTCTTCTTTTCCACAATCTTGCAATTCTTTTATAAAGACTTCTTCCCTCCATGCATTCATTCCTTCTCTCTCACATAATAGATACAAACCTTCGCAGCGCTCCATCATATCCAGCTCTCCAGAAAAACTCACTCCAAAGTTGATGATTATTCGGTCATAACCCAATTCCTTCCCCAAGATATGGGTGATTGTCTCATACAATTTGTCACTTCCTTCCATCAGACACTGACTGTTTCTCGCGGGATAAACATAATTCCAATTTGCCTTGTGTCCGATACACTCCAGAATTCTTCCTTTGCTGTAACTACCTACAGTCGCAATGCTTAGCAAATCCTCCAATCCCATATGAAAGTCTCCTACTTCACATAGTGCCAAGCCACTGTAACTCTGTAGGTCCAATAGTAAAACCCGCTCTGTCTCCCCATACAGTCTTGCCAACAGAGCAGCAAACGGAAGCTGGTACTGCACTTTCGATAGCGAATACACCCCTGTCCATTTACACGAAGTCGATGTATGCGACCCACTATCACTTTCCGTATTTTCGTCTATCAACTGTGACAGATATTCTGCTATTTTATAAACCTCCTGATACTTTTCTGTAAAATAAAGATTTTCGAGATGCTCCTTATTCTTTTCCTCTTTTTTCGCCTCTGTTAATACTAGTATTATCTCCCCTCTTTCTACAAAATCCGCGATTTCATCTGTGTTATACTCACCAATAATAATGACTGCAAATTCCAATGGTGGTGCTGATTTTAGCTCCTCCGGATTGGTAAACACATGTACTTCATACTGGTGCTTATAATGGTTCATAAAGCAATTTACAAATCGAGCCTGATATTCCATGTCTCGCAGGCAAATTGCAATCTTCCTTTTGTTCATGCAACCTCCATCCTATTTAGTTTTGTGTTCATTTGGAATAATTAGGTGTTCTTAGGCTACCTCAACCTAACAACAAGAAATTATTGATTAACCGGTAGAAAAAAGAATGTCCCCAAATACAAATGCTCTCCGGTAAAAAGCACCTGTGATTCTTTAAGCCGCATTATAGCAACCTCTCCCGAGGCTGTCTACAACTTTTTAATTTTTTTAATATTTTTGTCAATTTACTACAAAATTCGACTATCCGTTTTTGTATAGATTTCCCATTTTTGCTTATACTTGTAAAAAAGGGATTACCCAGAAAGAGGTGTGCTTATGAAACTTTTTAAACTTCAACCATCACAGGAAGATACCCCTTACATGATTCTAAAGGACGATATTGAAAAGACAGCATCGGAACTCAATGCTGCTTATATCAACCTCCAGCAGGTAACAGAACCCGAACTAATCGACTATTATATTTACCACACGAAAGCTGTGCAAACTCGTTATCATTATCTGCTTAGCTGCGCAAAAAAATTAGAGGACTCTTATACAAAGAATCCTCTATGATTATCATCAATACAATTTTCATTTAGTGTTGCTCGCCCATAGGTCATACCCGCGTATACCTGCTGGGTGTTCCGCATAAGTGGTCCTGAAGTGTCTGATTTTGCTGCCTCACAAAAGGCGCTATATAAGCGCTTCAGGATTCTTTCTGTTTCCTCTATACCATCTGTCTTGTTTTGATAAATCGCTTTTGCTAAACAGTTTTTCGAGTATACATACAATTGATGCAAATTTTTTGCCACATCATATTTGAAATTTAATGCATGTATCAATGTATCAATTGCACCCTGTGCTTTTTTGACTGCAGCCTTGTATTCCTCGTAGGCACCTTCGTTATATGCTACTCTTGCCTCATCCATATATGCAAAAACAATCTCATACATGATTACAATCATCTCGCCATTATTACACTGGCTGAGTCTTCTTGTAAACTCCTGTTTCAAACTATTGTCCATAGCTTCCTCCAGCTATTACTGTAACATTGATAAAATCTGTTGCGGCAGTTCATTCGCCTGTGAAAGAACAGAGATTGCTGCCTGATTTAAGATATTCTGCTGAGTATATTCTGTCATTTCTTCTGCCATATCAGTATCTAAAAGACCAGAATATGCTGCTGTAATATTTTCCCCAGATGATGATAAACTCTTTTCTGCATATTCCAAACGATTTTGGAAAGCACCAATACGTGAACGGGTTGCTGATACCTTTGCAATTGCCTCGTCTAAAGTTGCCATTGCACGGTCTGCACCATTGGTAATCGCAACATCTACGTTATCCAAGTAAAGTGTCTGTGCAGAAATTTCTTCGATTCTTACATCCATGGTCTGATGTTCATTTGCACCAATCTGAATCGTTAAAGAGCCAATATCTGTTACGTCGATTTCAAAATTTCCATTTACTGCATCTGCTGTTGGTTTATAATTCTCATCTAAAAGAAAATCAATAGAAAATCCATCATTATCCGTTACAACAACACGATTACCGTCACATTCAACCGTTGTGGTCGTTGTAAATCCACTATTTTCTAAATCTGTAGGGATTGTCACAACTGCATTAACACCTGTCGTGTGTACTTTATATACGCCTTCGTCAGCTACAAATTCACTATCTGCATGTGCATCAATTCCTGCAGCTTCTGCTAATTCTTTTGTTGCTGTTACTTCTACTGTTTCATCATATCCGTAGTAATCTGATAAAATTAGCATTTTGTTATTTGCTTCATCTAATTCTACACTACATCCTGCTTCTGATGCTACGTCCCTAACAGCTTGCAAATACGCCTCTTTTTCCATTCCGGCTGTTACATCTACACTAACTCCGTTTATAGTTATAATTCCATCTGCTGCAGGAACCTCATAATCTATTGCAACTGTTGCCTGGGTTGCAGTTGATGCTACGTTGAGATTGTAAATTTTTGCATCTACAGAATCTGATACCTGATAACGACTTCCGTGTTCCCCATAAACTCTTACATTGGAAGATCCATCTAATAATTTTTTTGTATTGTATTCTGTGTCGGAAGAAATTCGGTCTACTTCTTTTACCAATTCATTTACTTCATCCTGCATACTCTGTCTGTCATTGAAAGAGTTAATTCCGTTTGCTGCCTGTACAGACAGTTCGCGGATTCTCTGAAGAATACTGCTCACTTCATTTAAAGCACCGTCTGCAATCTGAACAACAGAAATACCATCTGCCGCATTTGCTTCTGCCTGATCTAAAGCATCAATCTGTGCTTTCATCTTGTTTGAGATAGCCATTCCCGCAGGATTGTCACTTGCTCTATTTATTTTTAAACCACTGGATAATCTCTCGATAGACGCTGATAATCTTTCTTCGATTCCTAATAACTGATTGTTAGCAACTACAGCGGACATATTACGATTAATCTGCATAACATGTTTCCCTTCATCCACTGCGCTTCCATGCGAATAAATTAGACGACCATGTCTTTCCTGATTTGTATATCGTCTAGTTTTTTGCTTTTCTTAACCATCTTTTTGCTTTTTATTCTTAAGAATTTCGTTTTGGAAAAAGTATATAATTGCTTTTCCTAGGGAAACGTATTATAATAGCGGGAGTAAAGTAAAAAAGGAGGTCATCCCATGGCAAAAGTAACTAAGGATACCATGATTGGCGAACTTCTCCAGATTAATGCAGATATTGCTCCACTTCTTTTAGGAATTGGTATGCATTGTCTTGGTTGCCCATCTGCTCAGATGGAAACTATCGCAGAAGCTGCTATGGTTCATGGAATCGATCCAGATGATTTAGTAGAAGATATCAACAACTTCTTACAGCACAATGCATAAAAAAGAGCTGTCCGTTTTGGACAGCTTTTTTATTTAACCAATCGATTCGAGCACCTGCAATGCATTCCCGCCGACAATTAGCTTGCCATGCTCTTTTAGATAAGCTTCTTTTGCAGCAACATATTTTTTATGAATCGCATATTCTGATATAACATTACATACCTTGTTGAATTCTTCCGGCGTATGATGACTCTTTTGCACCAATAGATAAAAGCGGTTTGCTGCCTCATCTTTGTAGAGGTCATTTTTTCCGCTGTAAAATCCACCCAAAACGACAGAAAGTCTCTCCACCTGTTCAAGTTTTTTAAACTCGAACATTTTGGTTAGATTGGATACATCGTCTGCCTTCTCCGTCTGGAATTCAGGAAGAATACAAGCCTCGCTCTCTTCCTCCGCCTCTCCTTCTGAAAACTTCGAAAAACGTGTATCGAGTTCCTCTGGATATTCTACTTTGGTAATCTGTAATATAATATTTTCACCAGATAAAGGAATCGCCTCTATCATCAGTGGTAGGTCATCAGTTTCAAAACCAAATTCATAATTTGCCTGCTCAATCATGTCCTGAAAAAGTCCTTTTGCTTTTTCCGAACCGTAAGCTAACTCGCTCAATTTAATCTGTCTATCCGCCAACTCTTCTTTGCTTAACGTGCATCGTATTTGGTTTTCGTTTACTTTTTCAATTTTCATTCTATCACTTCCTTACCTTTGAAAATCGTTAGAAAACGTATACTCATTATAAACAACTACCCCTTTTCTGTAAAGATAGTGTCCCATTAAAAATTTCTAAAAAAGTGCTTGCAATCCAAATTTTTTTGTGTTATATCTGTTTACACGAGATGCGTAGCTGCCCAGAGGTGAGTATGCTACAAGAAAAAAATCATATTCTGTTTGGAAAATACCAGATTATTTCTAAGCTCGGTACAGGCAGTTTCGGTACCGTTTATCTTTCCAAACACCTTATTCTAGAGTGTTTTCGCGCTATCAAAATTATCCCCAAAGCAAATAGCCGAACAGACTCTCTTTTGAAGGAAGCACAGCTTCTAAAATCCTTACAACATCCAGGTATTCCATGTTTATATGACATCGAGGAAGATGAGATCTCTTATTATCTCATTGAGGAATACGTTGAAGGGGAATCTTTAGAACACTTTCTGCTTCATCAAAAAACCATTTCCCAGAACATTTTTTTAGATTTGAGTCTACAACTGTGCAATATTTTTGAGTATCTGCATACGATAAAACCATCTCCAATTTTATATTTGGATTTAAAACCGGAGCACATTATAGTATGTGGAATGCAGATAAAATTAATTGACTTTAATGTAGCAACATTTCTTTCCAATTCTGGAAATGTCTCCAATCTTTTTGGGAATGAAGATTTTAGCGCACCAGAACTTTCTTTCGGTGTACCAAGTCTTCAATCCGACATCTATGCCATTGGAAAAATATTAAGTTATCTATCTAATTATCTAGATGTATCGGTATCTCCCAATATTCACAAAATTATGAAAAAGGCTACAGCAACAGAACCTGAAAATCGTTTTGAAACGGTAAACGATTTGGTCGCTGCAATGGAACAAGAAAAAAATTTAATACAACAGCCGCATTCTCGTAAGCGTATAGCAATCATCGGAAGTCACTGTGGTTGTGGCTCCACACATGTTGCCATTTCTTTGGTTTCCACCTTAAATTATATGGGATACCATAGCATTTATTATGAAAAAAACACAAGGAGCAGTCTACAAAATCTGTCACCTTTTTTGTCTTTCATGAGAGAGAAAAATGGTATGATTTGCTATCGTTTTTTCCAAGGATACCCTCTTTATGGATCCGGAGTTTTTCTTACCTTCGATGAGAACGAAGAAATTTCTGTATATAATTACGGAGATTCCCTTCCTGCCTCTGGCGAAAACTTCGATGTTGTTTTACTTGTATGTGACGATGCCGTCTGGCATTGGCACGAAGCATTTCTAAAGGGGGAATCTCTTTTCAACCACACTTCAAAACTCACAATTCTTTGTAACATGGGACAGAAATACACCATGCACTGTTTCTCGAAACAGTTTGGGCAGGAAGTATATCATTTTCCCTATGATACGAACGCTTTTTATGTTACACCTGCCAAGGTAGCACTCTTCTCAAAGTTGTTACAAATAAGAAGGAGGAAATCATTATTTTTCCATTTAAGAAACAAATTTATTCCAAGAAAATAATTGGCGTTGCTAGTGTCGAGCATGGATTGGGTTCCACCCATATCTCCCTTACACTTGCAAATTATCTATCTAGTAAACTGGGGATGAAAACTGCTTATATCGAGCTTAATGCCACAAATCAAATTAGCTGTCTTTCAAAAGCATCAGTGAAAAAGGTATTTTCCTATCATGGAGTCACTTTTTTTCCAAATGCTACACCTGCCTCCTTGGCGGAAATTTTGAATGGGAATTATCGGTATTTTGTGATAGATATGGGTGTACTAAATACATATACCACCAAAGAATTTTTTCGATGTGATAAACAGTTTCTGATATGTAGCCCAAGTAAATGGAGACTCCCCCTTGTAAAAGAGAAGATCGAAGCACTTTTGAAAAATACGACAGCTCAGAATCATGTGACAGTGATTATGAATCTCTGTGAAAAGAAATCCAAAGTTCCGTATCTTTCTCTTGTTCATAGGTGTGTTGCCTATCCATTTCAACAAAATCCGTTTCAATTGGAACCTAAAGAGTTTCATGCGTTATACCGAATTTTAAAACTTTGAGAAAGGAGAATCATTATATTCCGAATTAATGTTTGATTTTTGAAAGCAAGAGCTTTTCCTATGATAGTGATATGTTGATGGGAGGAGTCTCAATGTCAAACAAAAAACTGCAAAAATACTAAGAAAATAAGATAACGATAAGAGGGGCGCCTAAAGACGTCCTTCTTGTCATGTCAAAAATAAACCTTTTGTTACTTTTCCTTTTCTATCTTTAAATCTTAATATTCTCTGAATTTCGACAATATATTTGAAACTAACTGCATACAATGCTATAATTCTTTTATATAGAAAACATATATTAAGGAAGGTTTTTGTATGAAAAAGAAACAAACTCTCCCTATTCTCATTGCGGCCGGAGGTATCCTGCTGGTTCTCCTTTTAGTATTGGGAATCACACTTATCAAAAAATATACTCCGACAAAAGAGCATAAGGATTTAACCGAATATTATGGTATTACAGAGGATAGCCAGGTAGCTATTACCTTAAATAACACAGTATTAGAAACCTACGCAAAAATGATAGATGGACATGTTTATGTGGATTATGAGTTCGTGCATGATATTTTAAATTCCAGATTCTACTGGGATGCCAATGAAAACATCCTGCTTTATTCCACAGCCAATGATGTCATTTCTGCTAGAGCCGATGAAGCTAGCTACAACGTTGGAAAATCCTCAACTGACTATGACCGAGTAATTGTTAAGGCAACCGCTGAATCTGCTTGGGTGGATTTAGACTTTGTAAATACCTACTCCGATTTCACCTATACTTACTACGAAGCACCCTCTCGTATTGTAATTACAAATGATTGGAAAGAAATCACAATCTGTACTTTAAGAAGAAATACGGAGGTTCGTTACAAAGGTGGAATCAAGAGTCCAATTTTAGCAGATGTGAAAAAGGGTGATGTGCTCACCATTCTGGAAGCAGATAAAAAATGGACAAAGGTTTGTACCGAAGATGGTATTACCGGATATGTTCGTTCCAACAAAGTAAAAAAGACGGAAGGCAAAACCCTAACTAGTGAATTCCAGGAAGAAACCTTCCACCACATCAAAAAGGACGAGACGATTAATCTCCTCTGGCATCCAGTTGGAGGAACTGCAGGAAACAGCGAAATTTCCAGTATACTTTCTTCTGCAAAAGGTGTAAATGTTGTTAGTCCTTCTTGGTTCAAGCTTAGAGATAATAATGGAAATCTTACCAGCTATGCAAGCTCAGACTATGTAACCTATTGTCACAACCACGGTGTAGAGGTTTGGGGTATGGTAAAAAACTTCGATTTAGATTCCTCTAGTATCGATGTAAATAAAATCCTGACCCACACTTCTTCACGTCAAAATCTTGTAAACCAGATTGTATCGCAAGCATTACAATACAACTTAGATGGTATTAATATCGACTTTGAACAGTTAAGCGAAGCTGAGATTGGTGATGCTTATATCCAGTTTTTACGAGAGCTTTCTATCAAATGCGAAAATAACGATATCATTCTTTCTACCGATGTTTATAAACCAGAGGCTTATAATAGTGTTTATAAATATGGAGAACAAGTAGACTTTGTAGATTATATCTGCCTTATGGCATATGACGAACATTATGGACAGGCAAGTGGCGAAGGCTCTGTTGCTTCTCTTTCCTGGGTAGAAGAAAGTATAAACCAAACATTAACTGAAGGTGTTCCAGCAGACCAATTAGTCTTAGGTATCCCTTTCTACACAAAATTGTGGAAGCTTACACCTACCTCGGATACTAATGATACTGAATCCAGCTATATGATTGCCTTTGAAAATCTCGGTTTAACCAGTTCTAAGAGATGGATGGATAACAACATCTCCACTCCGGAGTGGTTAGATGATGCCGGCCAGTACTTTGGCGAAATGACCAAGAGCGGTGTCACCTACAAAATGTGGCTGGAAGACGCAGCATCTATCGAGAAAAAGCTCTCACTTATGCAGGAATTCCAACTTGCAGGTGCCGCTTTTTGGAGTAGTGCTTTAGATAATGATTCTATCTGGGATGTTATTATCAAATACATGAATTAAACATAATCTTTTAACTTTGGCATAAGATATACCAATTGTACATATCAAAAGGTATCTCTTATGCCAAAATTTTTTTATGGAATTATTATTTCTGTCATTTTATTACTTCTACTCTATACCTTCACAAAACCCTCGGATAAAAATCCTTCTTCCACAGAAGAACCTCTACTTACAGAAGATAGTACCGAAAGAACTCTTAACAAAAACTATCCCGTCATCGTCTTAGACGCTGGTCATGGCGGCTTTGATCCGGGCAAAGTGGGTATCAATGAAGCATTAGAAAAGGATATTAACCTATCAATTGTAAAAAAACTGCGAACTCTTTTAGAAGAAGAAGGTTTTACGGTTTATCTTACCCGAGAAGACGATAAACTGCTTGCACCTGCAAATTCCACCTCCAAGAAAAAAGATGATATGATTGCTCGTATTGAAATGATAACGGAATTAAACCCATTTTTTACAATTAGTATCCACCAGAATAGTTTTACGGATGCTTCCACAAGCGGACCACAGGTATTTTATTACAAGGACTCCGAGGAAAGTGCAACTATGGCTCAAGTGATTCAGGATGTATTAAACGTACAGCTTGCACCTGCGAAAAAGCGTGTACCTCAGGCAAACGAAAACTATTACCTACTAACAAGAACACCCACACCTACTGTAATTGTAGAATGTGGGTTCCTAAGCAATCCTACCGAAGCGGATTTATTAACACAGGAAGAATACCAATCCCGTGTTGCCAATTCAATTTTTTTAGGAATTCTTTCCTATTATGAGGCGTCGACCTCCGAGTCTCCTTCGCCGAATCCATCAGCACAAGAGTCATCCAGCATGGAATTCATTACATCAATTCTGACACTGTCTGAATAACACTTTCTGCAATATGATAGAGGCGCTTTGTCTGAACTGGTGTTGCTTCGCCAGTTTCTGACAAGGTGCTCTTTTCAAACTGCCAAGCCGACAGGTTTTCAACATGTGTCACTGTAATATCTATTGCTTCTTCACTACCCTGCTGCATTTTCGTAATGAGTGTATTCAAGTTATCAGCCAGGTAGCGACGAGTTTCTTCGTCTGTTGTTGCAATAACCCCTGAGATTCCATCCTCCTTTGCTTCAAAGGATGCTGCTACTTTTTCCATCAAGGTGCCTCTAAAGAAAATATCTACCAGACCCTTGTTCGCCTTTCCACGGACAATTTTTAGGCTTACGCCCGTCACTGAATCTCCGGTTTCTACTGGAACTAAAAAGCTTTCCTCTTTTGCTTTTTCCTGACACAGATAGAACTGCTGACTCATCAAACGCAAATCCTTTAAGTCTTTTACACTAACGGTTTCGTTCTCAATAATCATACCCTGCATTACTCGCTCTGCAACTTCTGCAAGTGTTGCCTGTGCTTCTGCCATCTCTGTTGGTGTCTTTACTGCTTCTCCAAACTTTTCAAGCACCTGCTGCTTCAACTGCCCTATCATCTCTTGATAATCTGCACTCTTCCCGTCGGTTCCAAATAAGGTGTCAAACGCATTGCTTGGATTGTTTAACAAACGTGAGGCTGCTAAAACATTCTTTGCACTATTCTTCATGTCATATTTTTCAAGGAAAGCGTATACATCGTCCGAGGCTTCTAATACGCTGGTATATTCCTTAGTCAATTCACTATAATATTTCTGTTCTAAGGCTACACTTTCTTCCGACTGCATCTGCTTCTGAAGTGCCTCTAAGAACTGCTCTGGCGTCATGTCTTCCCAATCCTTAAGCTGCTCTAGCTTCTCTGGTGAGAGTAAATCAGCCGCCTCTTTTACGCAGTTGGTCTGGAAAGAGGCCATAATCTGTGCATCAATACGTGGCCCTCTTTCTGCCGCCTTTGAACCTGCAAAGTCATCATCCACGGTATAGTCCATATTCTTTTTCGCACTTCTAGTAGCTGTCAGCAGATTTCTCATGGTAATGTCCGCACCCTGATTAATGAGTGCTCCAATTGCTGCTCCGTCGGCTTTTTCTACTTGTGCAATCAAGCGATAGATACCAATATAGCTATCTCTTTCCTCTGCAGCGATTTCCTGATTCTGCTCTAACTTCCACAAAAACTTACTAAAACGTTCTTGTTCTTTTTCACCCGTTTCTGCCTGCAAAGTTTCCACTACCTGATTCAATTCGCTAATTTCCATATCAAGTGGATTGCGTCCCTCTCGAATAAGTTCTAAGGTTTTTGCAGGTGTCAGATTCCGAAACAGCTTTTGCATTTCCACATCGACATCTTTTATTTTCGTAATATTATCAACATTTATTTCCGTTTCGTTATAGGCTAAGATTCGAACAGCTCTCTGATTGAGCTCGCTCTTTTCCAATCCTAAATCCGTTAAAATATCATCAACATTCCCAAATGCCTTTTGAATGGAATCTCCCATATCCTTTCTTGGTACAGTCCAAAGTGTTTCATAACTTGTAAGTGCCACATCCATTGTTGTCTTTAAACTACTACCCGACTGATGAAGACTACGAATGGTTTCACTCGATGAGGTAAGCTCCAAAACATAGGCTGGCTGGAACTTCATTTCCTCAATATATCTGGTTGTCGTAGAAAACATCTGAACCTTCTCTTCCGTTGGCTCTACTCCAGCCTGATTCATCAAGTCTTTATAATATTGATTTTCCAATTCCTTTAAATGTTCTACCACCTGCTCTAATGGCTTAGTATCAATTGAAATACCTCTCTTAAGCAGAGCAAAGTTCGCCTCTGTTGTCATAGCTAAACGTGTTTCTTCCAGTTGGCGTTTTGCGGTTACAAAGGTTACACTGGTGGACATTTCCACACTGATATAGCTTTCTGTCTGCTCGCCTCGATTCGAGATTGCCGTCTGTAAGCTTTCTACCGAAATCGTCAACTGCTGCTCTATACAATAAGCAATATCACAATCCTGCGCTTCCATAATGGTGTTCATCGCATTTTCAGCTCTGTCAGCATATGAAAACCCATCTAAAAGCAACGCATCCATTGGACGTCTTCCTTCTCGAATGGATTCGATAATACGTGCGATCACCTGCTGCATATCCAACTTTTTTCCTTCTGGTGCTGATAACTTTTCGGATAAGACATTTAATCCTTCTAAATATCTTAAATTACTTATTGTAAGTCCAATGTTTTTTTGTATCAGCCATTCACAACTTGTCTTGGTTTCCTCGGACACCTCCAACCCAGCATCTTTAATAATCTGCTGAATTTGTTTCTCTAATCCAGCAAAATCAATTTGTTGATTGCTCTGTGTTGTTACACCACTATGGGAAGCCAAGTATATATTTTGAATCGTTGGCTCCCATTCATTCTTTAATAAATATTCTTTGGTTGCATCATTAAGAGGCAGCATTTCCTCTGCCGCCTGATAAGCCTTTACACCTTCGGCAATATTTGATTCCGTCGTTGGTAAGTCTGCTGCTTTTAATGCACTTTCAATTTGTGCTGCTACGGCTGGATTTCCAGTTAACTCTTCCAATTCCGCTGCACTTAAGTCATCTCCATAAATAGAAATATCTACCCCTGCTTTCGCAAGTACTGCCTTGATTTTATCAGTCACCGTAATAATCGTATGACTATCTGCGTCCATACAATCAAATCCGTCCTTTGACATTTCCTCTAAATCTGCTGAAGAAGTCGTGTTTGATACCACGACCATCTGGTTCTTACGATTCGCTGCAGACATATCCATCTGTGTATCAAGTTCTTCTATCACAGATTCTTCTTCTTTTCCCTCTGGCTTCTGATAAACCGCATTTGGCATGTAAAAGCTTCCGCCCTCCGTCATACGATAGCTTTCCTGCATCTTTCCATAATCTAAAACTGTGCTTCCTTCAAGCACACGGTCTGCGGAAGATGTTTTTCCCTTTTCCAAAGAACTAGCTGCTGTATATCCATCTATCTGCTTTGTCTGATCTACGAACATATAAAAACTCCTTCAATTTCACTCTACTGTTATATATATCGACATATTCCCTAAAATCGTAACTCCTTTTACCCCTCTCCCTGAAAATAAAATTAGGGCTGCCACGAAAGTGACAGCCCATGTCGATACCTATTAATATTTGAATACTGCAACACCGTATGGTGCAAGTGGATATGCGAAGGAGAATTCTCTTCCATCACATTCTGATTTTTCTGCCTTGTAAGAATCAGGTCTTGGAGCTTCATCTGTTCCGTTAAACTGTGCATCCTCACTATTTAAGATGAGCTTGTAAGTTTTCTTCTTTGGAACACCTACGCGATAATCATCTCTTGCCATTGGAGTCATGTTGATAACGAATAACAGATTATTCTTTCCATCTTTACTCTTACGAACAAAGCTAAAGATACTTCTGTCTCTGTCATCTGCATTAATCCATTCGAAGCCCTGCCAGCTATGATCTAATTCATACATAGCTTTGTTTTTCTGATAAATATGTAATAACGCTTTCATCCAGTCCTGAATTTTCTTGTGGTCTGGATTCTGGAGTAAGTACCAGTCTAATTCACGTGCTTCACTCCATTCCTGAGCCTGTGCAAATTCCTGACCCATGAAAAGAAGTTTCTTTCCACAGTGACCCATCATATATGCATATGCACACATGAGGTTCTTGAACTTATCAACTTCATATCCTGGCATCTTGTTGAGCAATGAACATTTCAAATGTACTACTTCATCATGTGATAAGGTAAGTACATATTTTTCGCTTTCATTGTAGCTCATCGCAAAAGTCATCAGATTGTGATTATCTTTACGGAAATAAGGGTCTAATTTCATGTAACTTAAGAAGTCATGCATCCATCCCATATTCCATTTAAACGTGAAGTTCAATCCACCGTCTTCTGCTTTTCCTGTAATCTTTGGCCAAGCAGTAGATTCTTCTGCTATCATTACAACACCAGGATTTCTTCCTGTAATTAATGTATTGATATGTTTAAAGAACTCAATTGCCTCTAAGTTTTCGTTTCCGCCATACTTATTTGCAACCCACTGTCCATCATTCTTACCATAGTCAAGATATAACATAGATGCAACTGCGTCTACACGGAGACCATCGATATGATAGTGTTCTGTCCACATTAATGCGCTACCGATAAGGAAGTTCTTTACTTCTGTCTTGCCATAATCGAAAATCTTGGTTCCCCAGTCTGGATGTTCGCCCTTACGAGTATCTGCATATTCATAGGTTGCTGTTCCATCGAACATTGCCAAGCCGTGTGCATCTCTTGGGAAGTGCGCTGGTACCCAGTCAAGAATAACACCGATTTTATTTTTGTGGAATTCGTTTACTAAGTACGCAAAATCTTCTGGTGTTCCATATCTAGAAGTTGGTGCATAGTATCCAGTTACCTGATATCCCCAGGAACCATCAAATGGATATTCTGAAACACCCATAAGCTCTACATGGGTGTATCCCATTTCTTTTACATATTTTACGAGAGATTTTGCTAATTCACGATAGCTATAATATGCTTCTTCTTCCTCTTTTCCAGGATGACGCATCCATGAGCCAAGATGTACTTCGTAAATTGCCATTGGCTGTTCAACTACTTCTTCCTGAGTTGTTTCAGAACGTTTCTTCATCCATGCATCATCTGTCCACTTAAAGTTGTTAATATCAACTACGATGGATGCTGTCTCTGGGCGCATCTGTGCATAGTTTCCATATGGGTCAGCCTTATAGTGCTTTGTTCCATCTTTTGCAATAATGAGGTATTTGTACAAGCTACCTAATTTTGCTTCTGGTATAAATAATTCATAAACACCCATAGTTGTTGGCTCCACTCTCTGCATTTCATGAGCAGTTTCGTTCCAGCCATTAAAATCCCCAATTACATAAACCTTTGCAGCATTTGGTGCCCATACGTCAAAGCAAACACCCTTTTTACCATTTTTGCCTTTTTCGTTCACATAATGTGCACCTAACTTACGATAAATCTCGTAATGTGTTCCCTGTCCAAACAGGTAACTGTCCATCTCAGTAAAATAACTCATACTCTCCTCCATTTATTCAAAGTCTTTTTCTGTCAGCACGATTTTATCATCATCGGTATATCGTTTTGCTGTCAGTATATTGAAAGCCTTACGGATGCCACCGTTTGCTTCACGTTCAATTGCTTCATCAATAATTTCTTTTACCTCTACAAGTGTTGTCGCCTGATCAAGTTTTTCGATATTACTGATGCGATTATGCAACGCCAGGATTGCCATTTCATCAATTACATATCCTAATTCATCTGCATAAGACTGCGCGAATAATACCAGCTCATCATTTGTAAAAATCGGAACCGTAACGGTTTCTGTGAATTTCTTCGCGAATCCATCATCTGTTGCCAATGCTTTCTTAATGCCAATTGCAGTATCTTCTAAAATAACAAAGGTTCCGCTAGTATCCTGCTCTAAAAGTAATGAAAGTGCAACTGCTGTTTCTCTGCTAAGTTCACCAGCTCGTTCAATAATCAGACAGCCACCCGCTACTTTCTTCAATAACTGCTGTATATCCTTTTTATTTAAGGCTGTTGCATCAATCTTTCCAATTCGACCATTTGGTCTTCCGCATTCCAACTGAAGTACCTTTATAATACTTGTTGCAAGTACGGTCTTGCCGCATCCCTGACATCCCTGGATAATCAGATTCGTTGAGGATGTCGGATTATTCGTCTTTAAGTTTGCAACAATTCCAGATAATGCACGACATAGCTGCAACTCCATTCCTTTTACTGGTAAGAAATACGTGAAAATTGCTTTCTGCTGTGCACTCAAAGATAACAGTTTTGGTCTCTTTTCCTCCTCTTTTGGAAGCACGATATCTTCTGGTATCTTTACTTCTTCTGGGAGTACAATTTCTTCTGGTACTTTTATTTCTTCTGGAAGTACGATTTTTTTCGTTACCGCAACTTCTTCTGGAAGAGTAATTTCCTCTGGTATCTTTACTTCTTCTGGAAGCACAATTTCCTCTGGTATCTTCACTTCTTTTGGAAGTGCAATTTCTTCTGGTACCGTCACTTCTTCTGGAAGCGCGATTTCTTCCGGTACCGTCACTTCTTCTGGAAGCACGATTTCTTCCGGCATCTTCACTTCTTCTGGGAGCACAATTTCTTCCGGTATCTTCACTTCTTCTACAGGTACAATCTCTTCTGGTTGCACTTCACTTGGAAGAAGCTCCTCCATGCCGATAGGTTCTGACATCGTATCTACATAGATATCATCATCTAACATTGGCTCTTGTACTATTGACTCCTCTACAACAGGAATTAAATCCGGTGTCACTATTTCCTTTTGGAGCATAGACTCTGGTATCACAGGGAGCTTCTGAGTCAGTCCCTTTATATGATTATCAATTTCTTGATTTTCTGTATGTAAGCGAGAAATCTCTTTGTCTAAAATAGAATTCATGCTTTCAAAGAGTAAGCCTGCTTCTTTCATTTCTTCCTGTGCCATCGGTGTCAACTCTGCCTGTGGCGTCACTACAGCTTCGATTTTTGGGAGCACGTCATTTAATCTTCCCATGATGTCTTCTGCTTCATGCAGTGCACGTGCCTTTGCAGATTCTAATTTTCTCTGCTCTGCCTCCTGCAATGCTGCCTCTGCCGCACGCTTTGTCTTTTCCCATTCCTCCAAAACTTCTGCTATTGTCATCTGACCTGTAATCTGCTGCTCAAGCTGTGCCTTTTCTTTCATAACAAGGCTAATCTGGCCATCCGATTCTTCACCAAGAAGTTCCTGGAAATTTATCTTTAAAGAACCATCGATTTCTTCATCTGTTTCAATATGAAGCTCTGCTTCTTTTGCCGCCAATTCTTCCTCTGTTGGTAGCTGTAAGTAAGGGATTTCTTCTGCAATCTTCTTGATATTATCCATGGTACCAACAACCGTTTCCTTCTCGGTTGCTTCCATAATCTGCTGCATTCCCTTTACGATTTCTTCCTGCAAGTTTGTTGTATTAAATCTGCTAGGATTTAAAGTCACCTGTGGAATTACTACTGGCTCATGCACGTACTCGCCTGCACGTTCCATTTCTGCCGCACCAATGACCGTCTTTCCTTCTTTTTCGTGACGGAATTGTTTGTATTTTTCTTCCTGTGACTTGGTAAGTGGCTGATAAAGCATCTTCAATTCCAATGCTCTTTCTACATATGGACCGTCACCAAACCAAAGAATCAATTCATCACATGCATCGATACATTTGTCAATCATACCTGCCTTGTGATACAGATACGCTAACTCATAAGCCCATTCTTCAGTATACTCCTTATCCTTAAATTCCTCTAAAATAGGAATCAATTCTAAGAAGGATGCACCCTGTGCCTTTTTGATGCTATATTTTAAAACATATCTCTGATTGTCATGCGGAGCTATATCCACAAACTCTTCGAAATATTCCTGTGCGCCATCAAAATCCTTCATCTTAATGGCAACCTCTGCCAAACGATAGATAATTGTTCTACCAATCGGAGAGCGGTCATATGCATTTAAGAGAATCTCCCTTGCATCTTCATATCGCTCTACTTTTTCATATACCTCTCCGGCTTTTACTAATGCATTAACATTCTTTATTTTATTCCAATTTATAGAGTCTGCAATCTCTGCTGCACTTTCAAACTTTCCCTCTGCAACGAAGGCTTTCATCTGATCTAATTTCAAATTATATTCGTATTTATCCAATGGTGTCACCTCTAATAAATAGTTAGACTAATCTAGTTTTAGTGTATCATAGACGCCAAAAATAAACAATAAAAAAAGCACCAAACTAATAGCTTTTTCGTACTAGTTTGATGCCTATTCTTAATTCTTTGCAATAGTTTGCTTATCTGCTTCCTTTGAATATATCATTTCCAGACTACTTTCGTCTATTTCTACCAATTCAACATATTCCTCTGTATCTGCTGAAAGATTTCTAGACTTCATTCGGTAAATGATAATCTGCTGTGCAATATAATAAATTACTGCAAATACTGGAACACCTAAAAGCATTCCGAAGAATCCAAACAAACCTCCAGCAATTAAAATTGAGGTCAGTACCCAGAATGCCGAAAGTCCTGTTTGATCACCCAAAATCTTTGGTCCTATAATATTTCCATCTACCTGTTGCAGAATTAATATAAAAATTGCCAAGTATAATGCATGAATTGGACTCTGAATCAACACCAATGCAATTGATGGAACTGCACCAATGAATGGTCCAAAAAATGGAATTACATTTGTCACGCCGATGATGAATGCCACAAGTAAAGCACTTGGGGTTTTCATAAGCAAACAGCCAATATAAGCAATTACACCAATAATTGCGGAATCAATGATTTTTCCGATTACAAATCCACCAAAAATCTTATTGGATTTGCGTACCGTATCGATAATAATATTTCCTTTTTTAGCTGGGAAGATAGCGTATATAATTTTTTTACACTGACCTACCAGAGATTCCTGGATAGACATTACATATGTCATGGCTATAATACCTATCAGGAAATTCAAAATTGTTTTCACAATGGATAATACTCCAGAGGTAATCTGTGTAATATACTGCTGCACGAGTGGCAAAATCTCTGTCTTTGCCCAATTTTCTAACTCTGCGGTCAAACTGTTGATTGAATGACCGATGAAACCTGCAACTTCTGTGTCTGCCAATCCGCTATCCGAAATCCACTTTACAAAGGATTCTATGTAGTTTGGCATCGCATCAATTAAACCAACAATACTCGTGAACAATGCTGGTCCCAAACTTACGATTAATATTGCAATAATAATAAACAAGAAGACAATTGCACCTGCAATTCCAATGGCCTTTGCCCAGTTTTTTGCAGTATCTCTCTTTATTTTTTTCGAGATAAAGAATTTCAAAATCGGCTTTTCAATAAACTCTTTTACTGGCATTAACAGATACGCCAATGCCAACCCGATGATAATTGGTTCCGCTGATTTTACGATTTTCCCAATAAACGCTGATATCGTTCCCCAACGAAATAGCACAAAAAAGAATGTAATACATGCAGCTACGGTTAAAAACGCAGTAAATCCAAGTCGGAAATAATGTTTCCATGAATGATATGATTTTTTCTTTTCTACTGGTGTGGTTTTTTCCTGTTCTGCCACGGTTCTACCTAGCCTCTGTAATAATTAATGAGGCATCCTTTCAAAATAATATCCTTTTCATCTGGAGTAAGTTCTGCCATCTTGAGCATAAACTCTTTTAATCCTCCATCTTTTACTACATATGCACTAAATTCTGTCTTTCCTTCTTCAATCGCAGACTGAATTTCTGGAATGAATAAATAATCAAGATTTTCAAATGGAAGTGCACCTTCATCAATAATGAATGGAAGCATACCCCAGTTGATTAGGTTGGAACGATATCGCTTAGTTGCATATTCGTTTGCGATATTTGCCCATCCACCAAGTACCTTCTGGCAAGAAGCAGCCTGCTCACGTGCCGAGCCATCGCCTGGTTTTACAGCAAAAATTGTACTACCAAAGCCCACATTTCCTTTTCCTACTTCTGGGAACTGTGTCTGAATTGCTTCCATAACAGGTTTTAATTCTTCCACTGCTTCTAACGGACAAGTCTGTGCTTCAACCGCCTTCTGTGCCATCTGAATTTCTTTTGCACGGCTAACGTACATTGGGTCTTTTCTTGAAAGAGCAAACTCTGCAAGACCTAATGGGTTTGAACGGAAGGAAGAAGTTTCTCCCGATGGAATAAGTTCATCCGTAGTAGTAACTGGGTCATGAATTTCTGATACTACTTTGAGAACTAAATTCTGTGGCAGAGCACTCATTGCAGGCCAATCCTTAATGTTTGGACCGAAGTGGATTTCCACTTCTGGATTTGCCTCGCCCTTGCTGTCAAACACTCTATTTTCGTAGATAGACTTATCAAAATAATATTTTGGTTTTGAGTAATTTACATCCACATCAGTTGCCGCTGTTAAGTAGCCCTTGTTTGCTGCAGTTGCTGCAATAGAACGAGCATCCATAAGTGCAACAGATGAAATCTGTCCATTCTGTACCTTAGAGCCTTCACGGTTAGGGAAGTTTCTAGTAGAATGACGAATAGAAAATGCATTGTTTGCTGGTGTATCCCCTGCACCAAAACATGGACCACAGAAGGCTGTTTTTACAACTGCGCCAGATGCCATGAGCTTTGCAACTGCACCATTCTTAACTAATTCCATATAAACTGGTGTAGATGCTGGATATACACTTAACGTAAATTCATCTGCACCGATTGAATTTCCATTTAAGATATCTGCTGCATCGCAGATGTTTTCAAAACCACCACCTGCACAACCTGCGATAATACCCTGGTCTACATATAATTTTCCATTTCTTACTTTGCTCTTTAAATCAAGCTTCACTTTTCCATCAAAACTTACTTCTGCACGCTTTTCACAATCATCGAGAATATCCATAAGATTTGCATTTAATTCATCGATGGTGTAAACATTACTTGGATGGAATGGCATAGCAATCATTGGTCTGATTTCACTCAAATCAATTTCAATAAAGCTATCATAATATGCCACTTCTCCAGGATTTAATTCCTTATATTCTTCTTCACGTCCATGAATTTCGTAGAATTCTTCAACCTGTCTATCGGTTTTCCAAATAGAAGAAAGGCAGGTAGTTTCTGTTGTCATAACATCCACGCCAATACGGAAATCTACACTTAAGTTTTCAACACCAGGTCCTACGAATTCCATAACCTTGTTCTTTACAAAGCCATTTCCGAAAACTTCACCAATAATTGCGAGTGCTACGTCCTGAGGACCCACACCAATAATTGGTTTTCCTGTAAGATAAATACCAACTACTTCTGGTCTGTCGATATCATATGTTTTATTTAATAACTGTTTTACTAACTCTGGTCCACCTTCACCTACGGCCATCGTACCTAAAGCACCATAACGTGTATGAGAGTCAGAACCAAGAATCATCTTGCCGCCACCAGCAAGCATTTCTCTTGCAAACTGATGAATAACCGCCTGATGAGGTGGTACATATACACCACCATATTTCTTCGCACAGGTAAGTCCAAACATGTGATCATCTTCGTTGATAGTTCCACCTACTGCACATAAACTGTTGTGACAGTTTGTAAGTACATAAGGCATTGGGAATTTTTCCAATCCTGATGCACGTGCTGTCTGAATAATTCCAACAAAAGTAATATCATGCGATGTCAGTTTATCGAATTTAATCTGGAGTTTATCCATATTTCCAGATGTATTGTGTTCTTTTAAAATACCATACGCAATTGTATTTTCTTTTGCTTCCTCTTTAGAAACAGCTCTTCCCACTTTCGAAGCAACCGCTTCCTGTGCGTCCATTGCCTCTAAAATAATTTCTTCTCCGCGTACCAAATAGGCACCCTGCTTATATAACTTCATCAGCTAGTCCTCCTATTGCCTTTCTTTATCAAACCTTTATTTTTTACCGGATGTAAATCCTTTTAACATATTTTGAAATCGCTCGCCCTTTTCTTTGGACGCTTTTGCTCGATCTTCGATTTCTTTTCCCTCTTTCCACTGGAAATAATCTGCATCTAAATCAACCTTAATATCTACCTGTGGAAGTTCCTTTGTTTCTTCAACATCTTCTGCTGTATCTGCCTCTAAAGGAATACCCATTTTTTCAAAATATTCTTGGTTAATCTTTATCTCCGTTTGTCGATTTGCGTAGATATTTCTCTCACGCTCCTCAACTGGTTTTCCGCTATCCTTCTGTCTTTGAATTTCACGATTTCTTTCATCAATAAGCTTTAGATATTTTTCTGTATCTAATAAATCCTGTAAGGTAGATTTTAATTCTAATTGATTGCTCTTTATCAGCTTTTCCTGCTCTTTAAGCTGAAAATTCATCTTCGTATAAATTTCAGTAATAGAAGTATCTGCTTCCTTCATAATATCTTGAACACGATTTAAGGCTTCATCAGTATACATAACGGAAGCCGCATACACATCCTCTGCCTTTCGACTCGCATTCCATACAATTTCGTCACCTTTTTTCTGGAATTCTCTCTCTGCCCTGTCTCTACTCTGCTTCGTCAGCTCATATTCATCCATGATATCGTACATTGATTTGTTTAATTGAGCTAGAAGATCTAGCATTTCCTGTTTATCTACAATTACTTTACTTGGTTCCTTTGCATAAGGTTCACTCTTTGAAAGTAATACATGCAAACTTCTTAATATCTTTTCTGTATTATCCTGTGCACCCATTCTATCTCCAATCTTTCAATTACTAATTATTAGAAATATTCTCCCTAGTATATTAAACTATTTTACTTGAAAATTCTCAGAACGTAAATAGTTATATAAGAATTTTAGCCATAAAAAAACTCCCTAAGATAAATCTTAGAGAGTTTAGAGGCGACAATCGGATTTGAACCGATGATAAGGGTGTTGCAGACCCGTGCCTTACCACTTGGCTATGTCGCCATATGACTCCTACGGGAATCGAACCCGTGTTACCGCCGTGAAAGGGCGATGTCTTAACCGCTTGACCAAGGAGCCTCGCTATGAGCACTTAGACGGTGACAAGTATTAACGCTGTCAGCGTCTTACGTGCGATGCATGCCGAACCCTTAACGAAAACGAGTCGTTAGACGAAGTTTGAGTTTAGTAGTTCGGTATCGTTGTTTCCAACGAACTCCCCAAGTAGGACTTGAACCTACGACACTTCGGTTAACAGCCGAATGC
>X42_Goitered_Gazelle__coassemble_52_pt1 | contig 32817 bp, 40 predicted proteins | sample X42_Goitered_Gazelle__metabat2_low_PE_005 | metagenome-assembled genome bin X42_Goitered_Gazelle
CCTTATAATACTTCTGGAGCCAAAGAAACGATTTTCATGAATTGTTTTTCACGAAGTTCTCTTGCTACTGGTCCAAAAATACGAGTTCCTCTTGGGTTTTTATCTTCTTTAATAATTACTGCTGCGTTTTCATCAAATTTGATGTAAGAACCGTCTTTACGACGAGCACCTTTTACTGTACGTACAACTACAGCTTTTACAACATCACCTTTTTTTACAACGCCACCTGGTGTTGCATCTTTAACGCTGGCAACAATAACATCACCGATGTTTGCATATCTTCTAACTGAACCGCCAAGTACACGGATGCAAAGTAATTCTTTTGCTCCTGTGTTGTCGGCTACTCTAAGTCTAGACTCCTGCTGAATCATGCTTTTGTCTCCTTCCTAATCACGATTATCTCTCAACTAAGCTCAGCCTTCGCTCACGCTTGCCTTCGCTAAGGTTCGAGATAGACGTTCTTACTAACTTCGCCCATCGCTTCAAGCTTGGGCTCACTAAGTAATCACAGCCTATTTTGCTTTTTCAACGATCTCTACAAGTCTCCATCTCTTATCTTTAGATAAAGGTCTTGTTTCCATAACTCTAACGGTATCACCGATATGTGCATCGTTTAATTCGTCATGAGCTTTTAATTTGTATGTTTTTTTAACGATTTTGTTGTAAAGTGGATGTCTTACGTTGTCTCTTACTGCTACAACGATTGTCTTATCCATCTTATCGCTTACAACAACACCTACACGTGTTTTTCTAAGATTTCTTTCCACGACCTAAAGTCTCCTTTCTGATAAGATTTTGGATTATTCTGCAACGTTTTCTTTTTCTGTGATAACAGTCTGAATTCTAGCGATGTTCTTGCGAACTTCTTTAATTCTTGCTGTGTTATCTAACTGGTTTGTTGCATTCTGGAATCTCAAATTGAAAAGTTCTTTTTTTGCTTCAACCAACTGTGCTTTTAAATCAGCAACATTCTGGCCTTTTAATTCTTTTACATATGCATTAGTTTTCATTTGATACACCGCCTTCTAAATCTGCACGAGAAACTACTTTACATTTGCAAGGTAATTTATGTGTAGCAAGACGTAAAGCTTCACGAGCAACGTCTTCCTGAACACCGGAGATTTCAAATAATACTCTACCTGGTTTAACAACTGCTACCCAGTATTCAAGTGTACCCTTACCGGAACCCATACGAGTTTCAGCAGGTTTAGCTGTTACTGGTTTGTCTGGGAAAATTTTAATCCAAACTTTACCACCACGCTTGATATGACGAGTCATAGCGATACGGGCTGCTTCAATCTGATTAGAACGAATCCAGCATGGTTCCATTGCTACGATACCATATTCACCGTTTGTGATTTTATTGCCTCTCATAGCTTTACCAGCCATGGAGCCACGGAACTGTTTACGATGTTTTACTCTCTTTGGCATTAACATAATTACTGAGCTCCTCCTTCCTTGTTACCCTTCTTAGGAAGCACTTCGCCTTTGTAAATCCAAACCTTAACACCTACTTTACCGTAAGTTGTGTCTGCTTCAGCGAAACCATATTCGATATCAGCTCTTAATGTCTGAAGTGGAATAGTACCTTCTGAGTAGAACTCTGTACGAGCCATATCAGCACCACCAAGACGTCCTGAAACGCTAGCTTTGATACCCTTTGCTCCTGCTTTCATTGCACGACCCATGCAAGACTTCATTGCACGACGGAAAGAAACACGATTTTCTAACTGTAATGCGATGTTTTCAGCTACGAGCTGAGCGTCTCTGTCTGGTCTTTTTACTTCTTTAATGTCTACTACTAACTTTTTGTTAGTAAGTTTCTGAACTTCTGCTTTAATCTTTTCGATTTCAGCTCCACCTTTACCGATAACTACACCTGGTTTAGCTGTGAAAAGGATTACTTTAACGCGGTCAGCTGTTCTTTCGATTTCAATCTTAGAAACGCCAGCAGCGTATAATTTTTTCTTTAAGAATGTTCTAATATTGTAATCTTCTACTAAGTAGTCAGCGAAATCTGCATCTGCGTACCATTTAGAATCCCAGTCTTTGATAACGCCAACTCTAAGTCCATGAGGATTAACTTTCTGTCCCATGTTTGCTCCTCCTATCTTTCATCAAGCACGATTGTGATGTGGCTCATTCTCTTTTCGATTCTATAAGCTCTACCCTGTGCTCTAGGTTTGATTCTCTTCATTGTTGGTCCTTTGTTTGCATAACATTCTGCAACATAAAGGTTTTCTCTCTTAAGTCCGTTATTGTTTTCAGCATTTGCGATAGCTGATTCTAATAACTTCTTAACAAGGCTTGATGCATATCTTGGGTTGTATGTTACGATAGCGAGCGCTTCATCAACACTTTTACCACGGATAGCGTCTAATACGAAGCAAGCCTTCTGAACAGACACTCTAGCGTAAGATAACTTAGCTGAAGGTCTGGTATCTTTTACTTCATTTCTTTCTCTTTTAATCTGACTTCTATGTCCTTTAGCCATGAATAGATCCTCCTTTCAACCTCTCTTATCTAGATCTCTTTTCGTCTTTTCCATGTCCCTTGTATGTTCTAGTTGCTACGAACTCACCGAGTTTGTGTCCAACCATATCTTCTGTAACATATACTGGAACGTGTTTTCTACCGTCATGTACGGCAATTGTATGTCCAACGAAAGATGGGAAAATTGTAGAACGACGTGACCAAGTCTTGATAACTTCTTTGTTACCAGAAGCGTTTAACGCGTCTACTTTTTTCAATAAGCTTTCATCAGCGAATGGTCCTTTTTTAAGTGAACGTGCCATAATTTACCTCCTATTTGATTGCTCTACCGTCACGTCTTCTTACGATGAGCTTGTTAGACTGCTTGTTTTTCTTTCTTGTCTTTAAGCCGAGTGCTGGTTTACCCCAAGGTGTAGATGGGCCAGAACGACCGATTGGTGCTCTACCTTCACCACCACCGTGTGGATGGTCATTAGGGTTCATTACAGAACCACGAACTGTTGGGCGGATACCCATGTGACGTTTACGTCCAGCTTTACCAATGTTAATGAGGTTGTGGTCACCGTTTCCGATAACACCGATTGTTGCACGACATCCGATAGGAACCATTCTCATTTCGCCTGATGGAAGACGAAGTGTAGCATATTTTCCTTCTTTAGCCATTAACTGAGCACTTAAACCAGCCGAACGAACTAACTGTCCGCCTTTTCCTGGAAGCAACTCAATGTTGTGAATCTGTGTACCTACTGGAATGTTTTCAAGTGGTAAACAGTTACCAACTCTTACTTCAGCTTCTGGTCCATTCATAACTTTCATGCCGTCTGTAAGACCTGCTGGAGCTAAGATGTATGATTTTTCGCCATCTGCGTAGCAGATTAATGCGATGTTAGCTGTTCTGTTTGGATCGTATTCGATACCAATTACAGTTGCTGGGATACCATCTTTTCTTCTCTTGAAGTCGATGATTCTGTATTTTCTTCTGTTTCCACCACCGTGGTGTCTTACTGTGATTTTACCCTGATTGTTACGACCAGCGTGTTTCTTTAAAGAAGTTGTAAGGGATTTCTCTGGTGTTGTCTTTGTGATTTCAGAGAAGTCTGAGCCAGTCATATTTCTTCTGGAAGGGGTATATGGGTTATAAGTCTTAATTCCCATTGTTGTTCTCCTTTCAACGTTTTCATTATCGCGTCTTTACTGACGCATAGTTACTTGCTATCTTCTAAATTATAATCCAGCGAAGATTTCGATATCCTTGCTGTCTGCTGTTAATGTAACGATAGCTTTCTTTGTCTTAGCAGTTTTACCAACTACCATACCACGACGTTTTTTCTTTCCGTCAAGGTTCATTGTATTTACGCTGGCAACCTTTGTTCCTTCGAACATTTTTTCTACTGCTTCTTTAATCATTGTTTTGTTAGCTTCTGGATGAACTAAGAAAGTATATTTCTTTTCAGCCATAGCGTTCATACTCTTTTCAGTTACTACTGGTTTGAGGATTACATCATAATACTGTACGTTTGCCATTATGCATACACCTCCTCGATTGTTGCAACAGCAGCTTTTGTAACTACTACTGTGTCATATTTTAATACATCAAATACGTTAAGTTCGTTTGTCTGTGTTGTTTTAACAGTTGGAATGTTCTTTGCTGAAGCAATAACATTTGTATCCATATCGTTAAGAACTACTAATGCTTTGTTTACATTTAAGTTGTTCATAACTTCTACAAACTTCTTAGTTTTGATTTCATCTAATTTAAGTTCATCAAGAACGATGAATTTGTTTTCTGCTACTCTAGAAGTTAATGCAGACTTTAATGCTGCTCTCTTTTCCTTCTTATTTAATTTGAATGAGTAGTCTCTTGGTACTGGAGCGAATACTACGCCACCGCCTGTGTAATGTGGAGCTCTTGTAGAACCCTGTCTAGCGTGACCTGTACCTTTCTGTCTATATGGTTTCTTTCCACCACCACTTACTTCAGAACGTGTTTTTGCTTTCTGAGTTCCCTGGCGATTATTTGCAAGCTGCTGAAGTACTGCCATGTGAACTAAGTGTTCGTTGATTTCTACACCGAAAACAGCGTCGTTTAATTCGATAGTATCTACTTCTTTACCAGCCATATTTAATACAGCTACTTTAGCCATCGTAAAGTTCCTCCTTTCAAATATTAAGCACTATTTACCAGCTTTTACTGTTTCTTTTACTGTGATAAGAGCTTTCTTTGCTCCTGGTACAGCACCTTTAACTAAGAGCAAGTTGTTTTCTGCATCTACTCTTACTACTTCAAGGTTCTGTGTTGTAACCTTTACAGCACCCATGTGACCTGGCATACCTTTGCCCTTGAATACACGGCTAGGTGATGAACAAGCACCGTTTGAACCCTGATGACGATGGAACTTAGAACCATGAGCCATAGGTCCTCTGTGCTGGCCTAATCTCTTGATAGCGCCCTGGAAGCCTTTACCTTTTGAAATTGCAGTTACGTCTACTTTGTCGCCTTCTGCAAAGATATCAGCTTTAATTACATCTGCTAAGTTGTAGTCACTAGCGTTTTCAAATTTGAATTCGCGAACGAATCTCTTGCCTGATACACCAGCTTTTGCAAAGTGTCCCATTTCAGCTTTGTTAACGCCATGTCTGTTTCTAATTTCTTTCTTTCCTGTTGCATCTTTGCTAACAACTTTTTCTTTCTTGTCAACAAAACCAACCTGAACTGCGCTGTATCCGTCGTTTTCTACAGTTTTAATCTGAGTAACAACACATGGACCAGCCTGTAATACTGTTACTGGAACTAAAATTCCATCAGCATTGAAGATTTGAGTCATTCCGACTTTTGTTGCTAAAATCGCTTTCTTCATTTTTTACCTCCTGTTTTCTACAGCGGAACGCTTCATGCTCGATTCGAGTGAGTAGCGGAACCGTTCATCCTAGAGCAGTTTATCTATGTAAACCATTCAGGGATATTTCTTTGTTTGTTTTCCTTATTAAATAAGGTAGTTTTTGAAAAACTCTTATTTGTTTTTCATTTTGATATCAATGTAAACACCAGCTGGCATTTCTAAACGAGATAATGCATCAACTGTCTTCTGTGTTGGAGCAATGATATCGATAAGTCTCTTATGAGTTCTCTGTTCGAACTGTTCACGAGAATCTTTATACTTGTGAGTAGCTCTTAAGATAGTGATAACTTCCTTCTTTGTTGGAAGTGGCACTGGTCCGCTCACCTGTGATCCATTCTTCTTTACAGTTTCGATGATTTTTTTAGCTGATGAATCAACTAATTCGTGATCATAAGCCTTGAGAGTGATTCTCATTACTTGACTTGCCATAAAAAAAGTCGCCTCCTTTTCGCACTTAAAATCTCAGTACGACAAGCGGTGACTGTACACTTTTCCGTGTGTGTCCTAAAAACTCTCACACGTTGTTTCTGCCATTCAGCAGACCGTATGTGGGTACAGTGACTTGTCGTCAGTTTCCTAACTTGACATTCGCTCCACGGAAAACCCAGTAAAATCAATTACTGGCAACCTCACGCTTCACAGCTATCATGCCACAGCAAAAGTCATTATACACGAGAAAATCAGCAAATGCAACAATTTTTTTAAAAAATTTTTGTGCAAAATTAAATTAGTAGGTTTCGCATAAAATGCCCACAATATCTCGTAGTATTGTGGGCATTTCTACTATATTTAATTAAAAACTAGCTTCATACCAAAACCATTTATCCAGAAGTCTTATTGATTTACCCCAGTTATCACCTTCCCCATACCAGTCTGCAAGATTCTCATTCACATTCAGCGGGATATCCGCACCTTGAAAAACCTTATGGGTATTATCAGGCGAATAATAGAATCCCCAGTAGGTGCTGTTAAACACCAATCCTTTTCCACCAACATCGAATTCAACCATATTATCATCTGGATAGCAGCTAACCTTCCAAAATCCGTAAGTATCTGTCATATACAATTCATCTTCATCATGCATATACACATTCACGTCTCCAACAGAAGCATTCTGAGCTTTATCTAAAAGTTCTTCTGCGTAACTCTCCAAATGCTTATGGAATACATTCACATATGTCTTTGCCAGCATATCCTGTCCACACAAAACGACCAACAACAACGCAGTCGCAATTACAATTGCAAATGGTTTTAAACTCTTTGAGAGCTTTTCCTTATATGCATCGAATTTTCTACAAGTGAAAAAGGTAACGCAACAACACACTGCCGGTAAAATAGAATAGACCACCAAATCTCCTATATAGTGATTTGCCCATGCAGATTTAGACACCTCCAAAAGGATGCCCCAACATAGCCACCCCATAGAAAGAACCACTGGCAACAGCCTCATCCAATGTGGCTTCATCACACGATAAAAGAGTAGTTGCACGCAAACGACTGCAACTGCAATTAATATTGCAGAAACCATATAGTTCGGATTACTTCCTGTGACAAATTGAATCAGCAAGAAGATAAATCCAGCCATCACCATTACTTCCACTAATGCAGTATCTAAGAGTTCAAACGTCTTAATTGCCTTATATTTTCTCAAGGTATAAATTGCAGCACCCACGATTGCTCCAAGCGAACCATTTATCAACCATGACAACTCCTGCTGCTCAAGAAAAATAAATAAAACGATGCATGCAAATAGGTTAATCCAACCAACTTGCTGAATCTCCTTCGCCGCTTCTTCTGCCTGTTGACCAGAAATCTCCGCAAAAGAGTTTACGACCTCTTCTTTTGTCGCATCCTCCAAACCTAATAATATAGAAGGAGTTGCCTCTAAAGCATCTGCCAATTCTTCCATTAACCCTAAGTCTGGAAAGTTCATACCACGTTCCCACTTGCTTACCGCTTTATCCGTCACATGTAATTTATCTGCCAACTCTTTTTGAGTCATGTTCTTCTCTTTACGAAGTTCAGCAATTTTCTTTCCCGTATATTCTGCGTTCATGACAACCTCCTTTCTACAATTGTAGTTTTATATAAAAATCATCTCTTTTTCTTGTAAGTTAAGTATACGGTAAACATTAAAAAAAGTCACTCCACAAAAAGTAGAGTGACTTAATCCTCATTATTCCTGCGTGGAACTTTGTTCCAGCATTTTTAAAACCGATACAATCGGTACGATTAACATTCCGCAAAAGAAATTGCCAATTCCATGAATGATATCAAACGGCAAACCCGATGCAATCCAAGCAAGTGTCTGTTCGAAGCTTAGACCAAATATAATTGCCTGGGCTGGTGCATAGAGAATTCCAAAAGAAAAACCATGCAATGCACATATAATCATATAAACAATTGACGCAACCTTTGCCGGCATCTTCTTTGGAAGGAGCATCGTCACAGCCCACAGCACAGTCCATACATATAAATAAGGTATCCACCAGGTGTTAAATCCGCCAAGTGCACCGCACAAAAAGACAAATACATAAATCGGATAAAGCGCTTTTCTTCTGTATACTATAGTGTACGCCATAATCAGCGTACCAAGCAAGTGCACATTGGGTATCCATTCCATGATAATCTTGGACACATACATGATAGCACCCAACATTGCAAATATTGCTAACTCTCTCGTTTTCAGCTTCACTATTTTTCCACCTTAAATGAGTAAGTAGCTCCTGCTTCTACATTTGTAGCATCTACACCTGTCATAGCCATTTCGTCATTGATATAGAATGCCCAATAGGTTCCGTCTACATTATAATCAGCCGTGATACCATTTACGGATTTTACATAAAGGCCATAGTCTCCTTCTTCACCATCAATAAGTTCCACTTCTAACAAAGCTTCGCCTACAGTAGTCTTATCCGTGTGGATTTCAAACATTGTTTCTTTTCCTTCACCATCCACTACTACAAAGTTAAACACAGTCGCACCTTTGCCAAGGACATTACCTTCTTTTGAAGCATTATCTGTACTCTGCACATCTACATCATTTTCAGTTCCGCCAACCTGACTCTGCCCTTCCGTATTTGGTTTTTCTGTGTCATTGCCACCACATGCTGTCATACTAAATGCCATAGCCACAATAAGCATTGTACTAAGAATGAGCGACAAAAGTGTTCGTTTACTTTTTCTTGCCATATTCTTAATCTCCTTTTTAATTGTATTTCCTTCGACCATCGGCCCTCGCGACGCATGTGTTAATTTACAACACATAATGAAGGTATTCTATACTTAGGTGTTTCGACTTGGCACTTTTTTACACATCCGCCTTCTCGGGTTATCCCAATGGCTTTCCTCTAGATTGTGGCATCTGAGTAGATAAGTAAAATTTAAAACATGTACCTCACGGCGACGGGCTCGTACAGGATTCACACCTGTTTCCCTTCGCATAGAATCTATATCATTTTATGATATACCTATTTAGTTTTCAACTATTTTAACAAGAATTCTCTAATCAAATCATAATTATTTGGATCATGTGGAAACGTACACGCAGAACAATCCTTGATTTCTTTTCCATTAACATTGATATACTTAGGACTACCTGGACACTTTTCCATATGATGCAACGGACAATAACAAAACAAACAATTTATGTACTCCGCATCATGACACGGATAATACTGACACTCGCGATTCTCGAAACATTTGTATGAATTCTTCATTTCTATAACACACCTGTGATAAATATTTCTAAACCAATAATTATGAGGATAAGTCCACCGGCAATTGTAGCCTTGTTCGCGAACATGGTGCCGAATCTCTTTCCAAGCTCAAGTCCGAAGAAACAGATGAAAAATGTAAGCACACCGATGATGAGTGCTGCAACAAGAGCCATAACAAGGCCATACTCTGCAATGGTAAAGCCTACCGACAATGCATCAATAGATGTTGCGATTCCTTGCACCATAAGTGCTTTGAAACTTACTTCTGCCTTTTCTACCTCTTCCTCTTTATTCTGAATACCATCCTTTAACATATTGCCACCGATGTAACAAAGTAGAACGAGCGCAATCCAAGGAATAAATGTTTCGAATACTTTGAAGTACTGCAATACGGTGTGTACACACACCCATCCAATAAAAGGCATAAGTGCCTGGAAGCCCGCGAATACTCCTGCAATCTGACACATACGTCCCTTCTTCATAGTTGGCTCATTTAATCCGTTTGCAAGAGATACGGAAAAAGCATCCATTGCTAAACCAACACCAAGCATTGCACTATTTACAAAAAACATCAAATTCCATTCCATTATAAAATTCTCCTGTGTGTAAAAAAAGATACTTATGTGACCTTACCATTAAGGTACTGACTTGTCAATACTACGCGTGTGCTGTCTTCTCAATCGCAATTACCAATATTGGAATCAATACAATTTGAACCACAATTCCCGGCACTGCATTTAGAAGTGCTCCCGCCAAGAATGCTTCAAAACCGAATGCCGATGGGTCAAAGCCCATGCAAGCAAACATTACAACTCCCCACACCAGACGTCCAATTATCATTGCACAAAGTAAGGATACATATACATTTACCTTTTTCTTTGGTAGCTTTTTATATAAATATCCTGCAACCAGTCCGTAGGTCGCAAGCTCAAACGCCATACAGATTGCTTTCGGAAACATCGGAGGCATTCCCAATACAAGCGAACGAAGTATCGGAGAGAGAAAGCCCACGCCTAGTCCCCAAGGAGCTCCACAAAAGAACCCACACAATAATACTGGAATATGCATAGGGCAAAGCATTGCACCAATCTGCGGAATCTGTCCGGTTAAAAATGGCATCACAAATGCCAATGCCAAAAACATCGCAGACAATGTTAGATTTTTAATTTCATTTCTTGTTTTCATTTTACATTCCTTTCTTCTAGAACAATACCTACGCAAAGAAAAAGGCGTACTCCTACCTCTTCAGAGGAAAAGTAACACCTTCTTGGCATTGTTCTTTATTTTATAATCGTAATAATCATGTAGAAAGGCTTCTGCCTGCTTCGCCGAACTTCTGATCGACTTTTTGCATTATATCATTCACTCACACAATCTGCAAGTTCTTTTACATTTTATCTTTCCCAATGCGTTTCTACTTTAAAATAATGTTTATCTTTTGAATCGCATCTTCTATCACCGTAGTCATAGTTACATCTGTCATACCCGCAACTAAATTGTCGCATTTGTTTACTGGCAGTAAAATGCGTATCGCATCCGCCTGACCTACTGACACCGCCATTTGAGGTGTGATTTCACCAAACATAGCATCCGCTATCACAATACCAATTGGCCCAATAATAATATCTGCTTTTCTACAGGCCACCACAACCGGATTCTCTCCTGTTGCTCCACGACTCGCACCTGCCTTTAGCATCGTAGCTGTTGCTGTCGCATTTGTACCAACCGCTGTGATATCTACTTCTGGAAAATTCCCTTTTAATGATTTAATAATTTGTCCACCAAGCTGACCACCCTGTCCATCAATCACTAATATATTCATTTGTCTTCCTCCTAACAGTTCTCTCTTCTGTCACTATATAATCCACCTGTACATCATGAGACTCTGTTTCTATATTGCCAATCTCTACAATCTGACACTCATAGGCCACTGCAACCTTGCAAATATTCTCCTCTGGAACTACACTTGCTAACCCGTGCAAATACTTATCATAGTATCCACCACCATAACCAATGCGATTGCCCTCCATATCAAATACCGCACCGGGTATTATCACAAAAGCCATATCCTTTTCACCAGGCTCATACACTACTGTCGACTCTGGTTTTGGTTCTCGAATACCATATGCACTTATTTCAAACTCTGTCGTTTCATCTACACGATAGAATTCCATCTGCTCACCAAGCACGCGTGGATAGTAAACATCTTTACTAAGCCTATACGCTTCTTGAAGAATTTCCAGTGTGCCTACTTCACTTTTTATTGGTTCGTATAATAAAACTTTATTGCTTTTCTGGAAGACTTCAAGAGCGATGACCTTACGTGCAATCTGCATGCTTTTCTCATAGCACTTGTTCACCGACAACGCATTCCTTCTTGCAAGGATTTCTTTTCGTAATTGTTGTTTACTCATTAAGCTCATCTCATATTCATGCGTTTTAAGTTTCTATTTCAAGTCTATCTCATTATAACTTCTCTTCACAAGAAATACAATTTCCTTATATATAAAAGCAGTAGACTTTTGCCACAAAACCATTTATTATTATGTAGAAACATTTATCTAAGTTTATAAATACATTTTATATAGAAGAAAGGGAAATTCATTATGTGGATTGCAGATGGATGGAAGGATTACCAGGTAATCGATTGTTCGCAGGGTGAAAAGCTGGAGCGTTGGGGCAGATATGTACTGCTTCGTCCAGACCCTCAGGTTATTTGGGACACTCCTAAGAAAAATAAAAACTGGAAGAAATTAAACGGACATTATCATAGAAGCAAAAAAGGCGGCGGCGAATGGGAATTCTTCGATTTGCCAAACGAATGGAGCATTCACTATAACTTACCAATCGGCGAACAGCTCACCTTTAATTTGAAGCCATTTAGTTTTAAGCATACAGGACTTTTTCCAGAGCAGGCAACTAACTGGGATTGGTTCTCTCAAAAGATTAAAAATGCAGGTAGACCTATCAAGGTGTTAAACCTCTTTGCTTATACTGGTGGTGCTACCTTGGCAGCCGCTGCTGCAGGCGCAAGCGTAACACACGTAGATGCTTCCAAAGGTATGGTAGGCTGGGCAAAAGAAAATGCAGTTTCTTCTGGACTTGCAGAAGCACCTATCCGTTGGATTGTAGATGACTGTGTGAAATTTGTAGAAAGAGAAATCCGCCGCGGGAATCACTATGATGCGATTATTATGGACCCACCTTCTTATGGACGTGGACCAAAAGGCGAAATCTGGAAGATTGAAGAAGCTGTTTATCCATTAATCAAACTGTGTGCACAGCTTTTGACAGACAAACCTCTTTTCTTCTTGGTAAACTCTTATACTACTGGCTTACAGCCAGCAGTGCTTACCTATATGATTAGCACAGCATTAAAAGACTTCGACGGTACTACTACCGCAAACGAAATTGGACTTCCTGTTTCGGAAACAGGGCTTGTATTGCCTTGTGGGGCTAGCGGAAGATTTGAAGGAAAATAAAAAAGACTCCCTCGGGAGTCTTTTTTTACAACATTTTTTTCCGTTTTAAGAACCAAAGCATGAAAATACATACCAACACAATCAACACACAAATGATAGCAAATCCAAATGGTGCATTTGCGAATGGCATACCATCTGGGTTAAGGTTCATACCGTAGATTCCAGAGATAACCGTCGGTACAGCCATGATGAGTGTGATAGATGTAAGTGTCTTCATAACGTTATTCAAACGTTTATCTAATACAGAAGACATCAGTTCACGAGTACCATTTATGATATCTCGGTAGATACCAGTCATTTCAATCGCCTGTTTGTTTTCAATGATGACGTCATCCAAAAGTTCTTTATCTTCCGGATACTGCTCTAATCTCTTATATCGTGTGAGTCGGTCTAATACATTTCCGTTTGCACGCAAGGAAGTTGCGAAGTATACGAGGGTGGACTCCAGTTCATGCAATGCAATAAGGTCATCCTCTCGTGTGTCGTTCTCAATTCGTTCTTCAATTTCAGTACGCTTCTTGTCAATGGTACGCAGATGTCCCTGGTACACGACGGTGGTACGATATAGAATCTGATATACAAAACGCATTTTTTTCTTGGTAGAAAATTCTTTTACACGATTATTTACAAATGCCTGAAGAACTGGAAGATCCTCAGTACATACCGTGATAATCAAATCCTGCGTCAAGATAATACCTAAAGGGATTGTCGTATACATAACCTTCTTATGACGAATCTCCGTAGATGGAACGTCAATAAGGATAAGCGTATATCCATCTTCTAATTCGATACGCGAGCTTTCTTCTTCATCGAGTGCGGCTCTTAAGTCATCCACATCAATATCGAGTGCATCTGCTAAAAGCAAGGTCTCCTCAGCAGTCGGGTCGACCATATTAATCCATACTCCACTTTCAATATTTTCTTCTTCATGGATACGACTATCATCGGTCATATAATATTTTACCATGTGGTCAACCTCCTTCTTTTTCGGTCTGCATCACAAACCATATCGTCACAAAACAGCTTTTAATCCTCTGCTCTGCTATACTTTTCTGCCTGAGCACGAATCAACTCTGCATCATCAAAGTAGTTGATACGCATTGCACGTTTTACTTCATCCATAGTCTGTGCGGCTACGGCACGTGCATTTTCACTACCAGTCTTTAAGATATCGTAAACCATAGGGATATCTTTTTCGAATTCTGCACGTCTAGCACGAATAGGTGCAAGTTCTTCCTGAAGCACATTGTTTAAGAACTTCTTGATTTTTACATCGCCAAGTCCGCCTCGCGTATAGTGGTCCTTTAATTCCTGAAGATTTGCATATTCAGGAAGATATTCTGCAAAATGTCCATCATTGCTAAATGCATCCAAATAAGTAAATACACAGTTACCTTCTACATGACCTGGGTCACTAATCTGGATATGGGTTGGGTCTGTGTACATAGACATAACCTTTGTCTTTACATCCTTTTCTGTGTCTGAAAGGTAGATACAGTTGCCGAGTGATTTACTCATTTTTGCCTTTCCATCAATACCAGGCAAACGACAACAAGCTGCATTTTCAGGAAGCAATACATCTGGCTCAACTAGTACTTCATCGTAAATGGAGTTGAACTTACGAACAATTTCTCTCGTCTGTTCAATCATAGGAAGCTGATCTTCACCAACTGGTACGCAAGTTGCCTTGAATGCGGTAATATCTGCTGCCTGACTAATTGGGTAGGTAAAGAAACCAACTGGAATGCTGGTTTCAAAATTACGCATTTTAATCTCAGTTTTTACCGTAGGATTTCTCTGCAAACGAGATACGGTAACAAGGTTCGAATAAAAGAAGGTAAGCTCTGTAAGTTCCGGAATCTGAGACTGGATAAACAAAGTAGACTTTGCTGGGTCAAGTCCCACGGATAAATAATCGAGCGCTACTTCTATAATATTCTGACGCACCTTTTCTGGATTTTCAAAATTGTCTGTCAGAGCCTGTGCATCTGCAATCATGATAAAAATTTTATCAAATTCTCCTGAGTTCTGTAACTGAACACGTCTGCGAAGGGAGCCAACATAGTGACCTACATGAAGTCGTCCTGTTGGTCTATCTCCGGTTAAAATAATCTTTTCCATTTTACTGCCTCTATTTCTATATTACTTTTTTATTTTATTCAACAATTTCTTTGCTTTGTTGAAAAGCGTCTTTGCTCCTCGAATCTTTGTGATGATGCCGTACCTACGGGAAATCTTTCGAAAACCCAAATACAAGAGCACCAATAATACAATAAGCACCGCTACCACGCCAAGAATGATATAAGTAAACACGTTTGGATTCTTAATCAAATCACCAATCGCCGTACTATCCTCTACCACCTTTCGCCCCTCGGTTGTCGCATACACCTGTGGTACATTTGGCACCCCGTCACCATTGGTATCCTCAAAGGATTCCATATACTGCGCAATAGCCTGCCAAGCCTTTAGCTCCTTGCCATCCACCTTGATAACTGCATCTTCATAGTTCTCAATTGGTGTTCCATCTTTAAATTTTGGAACCAGAGATAACAAGCCATACGACATATCGGTTACCCCGCCCAGCATCTGCGAGCTATAAAAATCTGTAACAACCCGATACAACTTTTCATCCTCTAGCTCAATGCGATTGCCATCGCGGTCAACGATAAATACCTCTGTGGTCTTATTCAAAATCATACGGTTTGGATTATAATGCCAATACAGACCATCTGTATATAAACGTGCAGTCTTCATTAAATCTGAAATACTCGCATCAATTTCAGCTGCAAGCTTTAATTCCTCACCTGTTAAGTAAACACTGATAAGCGGATAGCCTGGTATACCATCCTCACCAATACCAAGAGAGAACGAATTGAATACATTCTCTACTGTGATATTACCCAGCGGATAGGTATCACGAATAGTTCCTGCTGGAGCAACCGCAACCAATACTGGAGAATCATCCCCTGTATCTGCATGATCTACTGCATAAGAATATGCATCCGCAATAATGCTTCCGAGGTTTAACTCGGTATGTAAATCCTCTACATCCGACTGCTGTACAAACTGTACTTCATTCGTACAAAGCACCTGATTCTTCGTATAGCCAAACTGTGCTAAATACTTTTCATTTACCAAGGACATGAATCCATCGACCGCTGCCTGTGTCTCGGCATCCTGTGCAATCTCCGGTGTAACTGCAACCAAATCATATTCCTTGATATTCCAGCGCCCAGCTGCATTTTGTGTCATAGTCAAATCGCCTATGTTTTTTCCATATTCTGCACAAGAAACGATATAGGTATTTCCATGCTTAATAGGCTCATCCAATTTTGTATGAGTATGACCACTAATAATTAGGTCTAATTCTGGAACTTCTTTTGCAAGAATTTCATCCTCAGACTTATCATCCTCTTCCCACGTTCCACTATGAGAAATGCAGACAATCATATCTACATCTTCATTTGCTTTAATCTCTGCAACTGTTTCCTGAACAGCTTCGACAGGATCTTCAAACGTAACAGGGCACTGTGCAACACAATCTGCTGCATCCTGTCCAAACACACCAATTACAGCAATATCCACATCACCCTTTTGTACTACCATGTAATCTTTTACACCGTACTTTTCAAAAGCGTCCCAGATAAGCTGCTGATCTTCGGTAAGTCCCTCTGCCTTCATGCCATCCCAATCCATGTTACAAAGCAACACAGCTGGTAAGGTATCGCCGCTATCAATCGCCGAATTTAGCATATTCGCAAGGCCCGATGCCCTATAATCAAACTCATGATTTCCAAGAGTAGTCGCATCAATCCCCAGTTCCCCAAACATACGGAGTTCTGCCGCCTCTTCCTCATATACTACCTGTACGAGCGTACCCATTGAGAAGTCACCCGCATCTAATAACAGTGTATCCGGATTTTCTGCTTTCTGTTCATTAATCAAAGTCTTAATGCGAGAAAAACCGCCCATTGCAACTGTCTCTGTTCCCTCTACAGTCGTAAAAGTATTTAGATGTGAATGGGTATCATGTAAAAACATAATATCTACGGTCTTTGCCGCTTCATCCGCAGACACACTCGTCTGTGGAAGCATAAGTCCTGCCAAAAGCAATAGTCCAAGACCAAGCACCGCTAGTTTCTTTTTCATATCATATCCCTCGTACTCTCTAGAATTATTATTTATCGTACTGAAATCATTATCCACGGAAATTGTGCCTTTTGCACACACTTTCCCCACTATTACATATTCTACTAAATAATTTCTATATTGGCAACAAAAAAAGCTCCCAAACCTTTACCGTTTGGGAGCCATTGCTAGTCCTAAAAATCAATTTTATAAGAAGATATATTTTAATACAAATAAGATTGCTAAAATATACATTAGTGGTGTAATCTTCTTTGCTTTTCCGCAACACACATTAATGATTACATAAGAAACAACACCAAATACAATGCCTTCAGAAATGCTATAGAAAAGTGGCATGCCGATAAGGCAAAGGTAAGCAGGAATTGCTTCTGATAAATCTTCCATGTCAATTTCTACTACTGAAGAAATCATAAGGAATCCAACGTAGATAAGAGCTGGAGCTGTAGCAAATCCTGGAATCGCACAGAATACTGGCGAAAGGAATACTGAAAGCAGGAATAATACACCTGTTACAACAGATGCAAGACCTGTTCTAGCACCAGCAGATACACCTGCAGAGCTTTCTACGAACGTAGTAGTTGTAGATGTACCAAGTACCGCACCTGCCGAAGTAGCAACCGCATCCGCTAATAATACTTCTTTTACTTTTGGAAGCTTGCCATTTTCATCTAACATTTTAGCCTTATTTGCCACACCGATTACAGTACCAAGTGTATCAAACATATCTACCATAAGGAAAGAACACATGATTACAAAAAGGTCAACAAAATTTACGTTTGCAAAGGCTTCTGCGCTAAAACACTGACCAAAGGTCTGTCCGATTGCGCCAAGGTTGAATTCTGACCAAGCAGGAAGAAGTGAATAGAATCCGTTCGCTGGGTCAACTGTGTAAATACCTAAAAGCTGACAAACAATACCAAGCAACCAGGTGGCAATGATGCCGATAAGAATAGCACCATTCACCTTCTTTACAGAAAGAACTACAATGATAAGTGTACCAATGATAGCAAGTAACGCACCAATACCTACTGTATTAAAGTTTGCTGTAAAATCAACAATCGCTACTTTCGTAGATGCATCTGCTACTACGAGGTTTGCGTTCTGTAAACCAATAAATGCGATAAACAAACCGATACCAACTGAGATACCCTTTTTCAAGGATAGTGGAATCGCATTGAAGATTGCTTCACGTACATTGGTAAGTGATAATACGATGAAGATCAATCCTTCCAAAAATACTGCGAACAATGCAAACTGCCAGCTATATCCCATCTGTCCACATACTGTAAATGCAAAATATGCATTTAGTCCAAGTCCAGGAGCAAGGGCAAATGGATAGTTTGCCATAAACGCCATAACGATAGTTCCGATAAATGACGCGATTGCAGTTGCCATAAGGATTGCCTGCGAATCCATACCTGATGCAGAAAGAATCTGTGGATTAACTGCAAGGATGTAAGCCATAGTCATGAAAGTAGTGATACCACCAATGACTTCTGTCTTTACGTTAGTATTATTTTCTTTTAATTTGAATAATTTTTCTAACATTTTTTTGCCTCTCAATCTTAAAATTTACATGTCTATTTTACTCTTAACTTTCTATCTGTCAATAAAAAAAGCTGAGAAACCTCAGCTTTTTATCTATTATTCAATATCCAGTGGACAATGCGCTCTATTATTCAGCGGACACTCATATACGTTTTCTCCACTTGTCTTTGCAATGTAAGACAGTGGACATTTTCTACAGTCACCCTTTGAAAAATCCTCTGGTACTTCAAAGGTGAGTTTCGCATATCTAGGACCATTTGCCCCCTGTTCCACTACATGAATATTCTGCCACGAAAGCACCTGCTGACAGCTAGGACATTTATCATCACTCTTTGCCAACGGTCTCTTACAAGTTGGACACGCATAATACGTCTTTCCACTTTGTTCAGTCAACTCTACTACTTCTGCTGCAAACTGCTTAATTAGCTGTGCACGCAAATCATCCTGTAATGCCATTTCGATTCCCCCTAATCAATTCATCTGTGTTTATTCTAACATATCCTTTTTTTATTTCAAGCGATTCCTACATAAATGCTGCCACCAAAAGATAAATCAATACCGCGCATAGTCCCAAGCAGAACAAAATCAATCCATAGGACAAGCTTCGTTGGATAAATCCAGCATTTTCTTTGAAAGAAGCATACTTGAGTGCAAACAAATGTCTAAAGTCAATCGCTTTTGGACGGCTACGCCACATGGTTTTATTAAGCACGACCTCGCCTTTATTGAACAGCGAACCAACCGCATGCGTTACACTATTTCCTTCATCCATTTCCTTGTAAATCAGACTGTCCTTGTAAATCGTTTTACGAAGAAGGATAACCATACCGTCTACTAAACGGTCGATTACCAAGCATACTGCCGCCAAAACCTTTGGTAAAAAGACAAGCAACACTGGACGATATACATAGTCTTCCAAATCAAAGTACTTCCACCAGCGATTCACATAATCACGGCTTCCATCCACCTGCTTCTTCATCAGCAAGGTGCGAATCACTCCAAAGTATAGTACCACACCAATGATAATGGAAATCACACTACCCTTTAAGTTTACCCACGTAAAATAATCCACGCTGTGTCCTGCATGATTCCAGCCCATGAAGCCTTCGCTCATATCCGCCATAATATCCATGGTGTTGTATGGCAGCATCCCCATAATAGGAAAAATCACTGCACAAGCCGTCAGCACTACAGCACTAACAGGACTCAAATATTTCTTCATACCATCGTATTTTGTCTGTACGGCTGCATCCCTATTCTTCTCCACAAACACGGCCACATACAGCTTCGTCATATAGGCAATCGTCATACCACCGCTGATAAGGAAAATCCACTCAAACACCTGCATTGTACTTAAGTTAAATATGCTATCCAGAATATGTCCACCCTCAAGCTCGTGTATATACTCTACCATGCTTTCGTGAAGCAGCGTCTTGCTGATATACCCACTCCAAAGTGGAATACCACCAATTCCAAGCGCACCCATGAGATAGATGAATTTCAGCAATGGTTTTTTACGACCAAAACCACGGATATCATTCAAATCCAGCTTGTGAATATTCATATAAATCACACCTGCTGCCATGAAAAGTACCAGCTTAAACAGCGAATGATTTACCATGTGAAGCACCGTACCACGAATCGCAATTTCATTATGTGCTCCTAAAAGTCCCTGCATACCTACACCCACCAGAATAAATCCAATCTGGGAAACAGAGGAGCATGCCAGAGTTCTCTTGAAGTCGATAGAAAACACTGCAAGAAGCGCGCCAAGGAACATAGTAATCAAACCAATCACCAGAATAAACGCCCCCCATACTACATCATGTAGTAAAATCTGACAGCTGATAACCAGTACTCCGAAAATACCAGTCTTTGTCAGGATACCCGAAAGCAATGCACTCGCTGGTGCAGGTGCCACCGGATGTGCTTTTGGCAACCAAATCTGGAGTGGAAAAGCACCCGCTTTTGCTCCAAAGCCCACCAGCATACAAAGACAAGCTGGATAGACATTTTTGCCCTGGCAAGCCTCATATAAATCACCGATAAGCAAGGTTCCCGTCTCTGTGTACAGAAGAAACAAGCCCATCAAAAGTGTCAAACCACCAATAACAGCAACCGCCAAATAGGTGGCTGCTGCTCGCATGGAAGGAGCCGTTTCGTCATGTGCTACCCACACATAAGAGGAGATAGACATCACCTCAAAGAAGATAAATGTTGTATACAAATCCGCCGATAAAAAGATACCTGCTGTTGCTCCCAAGGTCAGAAGCTGGAACAGATAGTATCGGTTTCGATTGCGGTAATGTGCGAAATATTCTTTGGAAAAGATACTTGTACACATCCACATGAAGCAGGCAATTGCCGCATACAGTACACGGAACCCATCTACCGTAAAGGTAAGTCCCATGCCGCAGACTTCTGGGACATAAACTAGCGTCCCCTCATGTCCAACATCCGCCGCAACTAAAAGCACTGCGCATACAAATTCTAATATCGTGATGCCCGCAACAAAATAATCACGGGCCATTTTATTTTTACGCCCTATCAAATAGGAAACAAGGGCACCCACCATTGGCATAAACACCATCAGGTAAATTAAAATTGCTATTTTCATCCCCAGTCTCCTTTCTAATAGATTCCTGCCGCAACGTCCTTAAAGAACTGCACGAGCGGCGAAGAGAATATACCTAGCAGCATCGTAAACACTGCACAAAGCATAATCGGCAGACACATCTTCCAGCCAGGATCCTTCGCACCAGCGATAGCCTCTCGATCAAAGCCCCATGGTGGGAAGAACGCACGCATTCCGATGCTTACCATATAGATTGCGGTCAGGAGTGCTGAAATCAATAGACACACAATCCCAAAATATGCCAATGGGTTCTTGCTATCAACCGCCGCTGCTGCAAGGTTCCATTTGCTGACAAAACCAGCGAGCCCAGGTACACCCATCAGTCCCATACCACTTAGCGTCAGCGTACAGAACACAATTGGCATCTTCCAGCCCAAGCCATCCATATCAAAAACATATTTCTTTCCTGTCTGATGCATAAACGCACCCGCACACATGAAGGAACAAATCTTCATCACCGCATGACAAACCAAATGGCACAACGCACCGACAAGTCCCATTGGAGTCATAATTGTTACACCAAAGATAATATAGGATAGATTACTAACCGTCGAATAAGCCAGTCGTCTCTTGATATGTGATTCCTTTACCGCACGGCTACAACCATATACTGCAGTAAACATTGCAAGTGCCATCACTACATTTTGCACCCAGGTTCCACGAAGGAATTCTGTACCAAAACTATAGTAAGTCAATCGGATGATTGCAAACACACCAGCTTTTACTACCGCAACTGCATGCAACAAGGCGGTAACTGGAGTCGGTGCAACACCTGCTGTTGGAAGCCATTCGGACACTGGGAATATCGCTGCCTTTACACCAAAACCAAGGAAGGCAAACAAATAAATCCACAGCATCATATCTTCACGTCCTGCAAGTTTATCTGCCGAAAGCACACCACCTAGTGTAAATTCTAGAGTATCTCCATTTACCATTAGGAACACCATTCCCATAAGCGCAAAAGCAGCTCCGCCTAAGGAATAGTAGAGATACTTTCTACTTGCCAAAACAGCCTCTCTTTCCAAGGTATGCATTACAAGTGGCACAGTAGACAAGGTCAATAATTCATAGAAGAAATACATTGACAACATATCAGACGCAAAGGCAATACCAAGAGTAACCCCATATGCCATGCTATAAAACATGAAGAAGGTTTCCTGCCTGTCATGATGCTCCATATACTCAAAACCATAGAGGGTTGCAAGCGGCCAGAGAATCGAAACCAGCCCCGCAAACACCATGGTCATCCCATCTATCTTGAAAGAAATGGACAAATCATTAAAGAAATGTACCACATGGAACACATCGGTCGGTCCACCCAAAATTAAGCTCCATACAATGATAGAGGTTGTAATCATGATTGCTTCTAAGAAAAGATACAGCTCCCACTTCTTTTTGTAAGGAAGGAAACGAACTGAAATCCCTCCTACAATCGGTAAGAGAATTGCTACTAAAATCCAATACTGATTCATATCACACCTCCCTCACTAAAACACCAGCTGAACCAAATCTCCCATGTAGTCCACGAAGAAGTTCGGGAATACACCTAGGAGAATTGCCAAGCCTGCTAATATCATAATTGGAACCAACATCTGTTTGGTTGGATCCTTTTTCTCTAAATTCTTGTAATCAAAATCTGGTCCTGGGAAGAAACCATCAATCGCGATTGGAAGTAAATAGCCCGCTGTAAGCAACGCACTTACCAAAAGCACAACTGGTCCCAACCATGATACCACTGAAAGCCCAGTTGCAAGAGAACCGGTTGCTAAATACCACTTACTAATAAACCCACTTGCTGGTGGAATCCCGATAAGTGCCAAAGAACAAAGCGTATAACACCACATAATCTTCGGCATCTTCTTTCCGATACCACGCATCTCATCTACACGTTCTACACCGCATTTGTAGATAATCGCGCCCGCACTCATGAACAATGCTGACTTAATGACTGCATGGAACAAAATATGTAACAGTGAGCCCGTCAAAGCCTGTGGATGTAATAGTGCCATACCAAACAGGATATAAGACACCTGACTCACCGTCGAATATGCTAGACGTTTTTTGAACACCTTTTCACGATAAGCAAGCATGGAGCCCATGAATACTGTAATAAGTGTCAAGATAATCCATACATACTGCACCCAGGTTCCGCGCAGAAAATCTGCACCAAACAGATAATAAACCACACGCATAACACCGAACACACCCATCTTTACGATGATGGAAGAAAGTGCAGCACTCGCAGGTGCAGGTGCAATTGGATGTGCATTTGGAAGCCACGCATGGAGCGGAATCATACCACCCTTTACACCAAAGCCAACAATCATACACATTGCTACGATAAGAAGCAGTCCCTCATTTCCTGCAACCTTTGCCATATCCAAGGTCCCACCTGCTGTAAAATTAAGAGTGGTGGTGTACTGATTCAAAAAGTAAATTCCAAACAATACGCAGTATGCTCCCGTCAAGGAATAGAACAAATATTTCATTCCTGCCATAACCGCTTCCTTTGTACGGAAGTGAAATACCAGTGGCATAGAAAAAATACTCATCATCTCATAGAAGAGATAGAAGGTCACGATATTTCCTGCATAACTCAGCGCAAGCAATACACCATATACCATCAGATAGAAACCGAAAAATCTCTGTTCCTGCTCATAGTGTCCCATGTATTCGAAAGCATAGATACCTACGAGTGGCAAGATAAGTGTTACAATCGTCATAAAGATTCGACCCATCTTATCTGCATGGAAATAAATATTCATATTCTCACCGATTGCAAAGAGCTGAAGCTGCATATCTCCAATCAACAAAATTGCAAAGGACAACACCGTTGTTATCACAAGCCCCACCGCTGCTGTTGCAATAAGAGACTTGCGCGTCTTAAATCCCTTTTTTGCGAGTATACACACACCCCAAAGAATCGGAACAAATATTGCAAATAAAATCAATATAGACTGATCCATTATTTTCCCCTTTTCTACATAAAATTGCGAAGCCCTTCTTCAATCATCATGATGATTGGTTTCGAGTTACAACCTAATACCACATTTAAAACGATAAACAAAATAATTGCTACCGTGTATACCTTCTGCTGATTCCAGGTAATTCTCACATACCCCTTTGCCTGTTCTATCTCGGCTGGCATTGGCGTATAAATTCGAAGTACCGTCTTTAAGAAATATACTGCATTTAAAATCGTACTAATTGACAGTACGATGATGGCTGGAAACATTCTCCAGGAAGCATCTGCAATTGCAGCCTCCGCAAAAAGCATCTTACTCACAAAGCCCGCAAACATCGGAATACCTACCATAGATACAGCACCTACGGTAAATCCAGCACCAGCGATTTTATTTCGATAGCCTGCACCGGTCACTTCAAAGAAATCTCTCTTATAGCCAGAGGCATCTGTCAGACCGATAGCTGAAATAAACAACAATGATTTTGTCGCACTATGCATAAGCATATGGAACACACTCGCTGTAATACCCGCTTCTGTTCCAAGACCGAAGCCCATATAGATATATCCGATCTGTGCCACGGAAGAAAAAGCAATCATTCTACGAATATCCTTTTCCCAAATGGCGTTCATGGAACCAAAAATCATACCACAGATTGCAAACCAAAAAATGATATTCAGAACATGGCTATCTGCGATATATTCCAATCCGATGACACGATAAAAAATCTTTACCAACAAGAAAATATATCCCTTGGATACCAAGCTGGAAAGCATCGCTGCCGAAGACGCCGTCGAATATCCATAGGCATCTGGAAGCCACGCGTGGAATGGAAACAGGGCACTCTTGATTGCAAGGCCTACTACCATAAGGCCAATTGTCACAAGCATCGGCACAGCATAGGTTCCCTCCTGCATAATAAGTGCAATGGATTCCTTCATATTTGACATGAGCAGATGTCCAGTCATGTCATACAACATACAGATCCCCATTAGAAGCAAACCAGAACCCAATAAGCTCATAATCATATAGCGAACTGCTGCCTCAAAGGTACGTCCAATCTGACGAATTGCAATCAGACCACAAGCTGCCAGCGTATTGATTTCCACAAATACATATGCGGTAAAAATATCGTTTGTGTAGACAAGTGCCAGCAATGAGCCGAGCAGTAAATCTATAAGTATGTAATACAAATTCTCCTTTGAAGGCTCTACTTCTTCTGCAATCTTGTGCAGACCTCCCATAAGAGAAAGCAACATAACGATACAGAACACAAGCGCCATCAAAGCTTCCAGCACTCCCGCACGAATTTCATTACCAAAAGGAGCTGGAAAATGACCCATCATATAGGTGAAATAGCCCATATCCGACTGAAGCATAAATACCAGAAGCCATGCCGACATCGCGCCGATAACTATCGTCACTGCAACATTTAATCTACGTGCTGCTTTTGCAGGCAATATAGAAGATACAATTCCTGCAAACATGGAAATCATGATGGAGAAAAATGGTACGTTTTGTACAAATGCCATTTATTTTCCCTCCTTTCGCAGCTGTGCAGAAATCTCATCCAAATCAAGCGTACCATAACGCTTATACAAGCGCATGGTAAGCGAAAGCATTACTGCAGAAACAGAAACCGAAACTACGATACCAGTCAGCACCAGACCACCTGGCACTGGATTGATGTAGCGTTCTACACTCTGTACGCCGTCTACTACGATAGGAGCTATGCGACCTGTGATATATCCCTTTTCCGCAAGAAACAAAAAAATCGCAGTATCCATGATATTAAATCCAATAATCTTTTTAATTAAGTTTTTCTGGAAGAGCAGATTTGCAAAGCCGATTCCAAAAAGAATCATTGCAACCTCTTCCCCAAAGTTAGGGAGAAAATTCAAACCAATCATTTTAGTAACCTCCCTTTCTAAATAAGGTATAGAACGAATACATCGTACAAGCTACGACTAATCCAACACAAATATTCAGTGGCAAAATCAAGCCTGCACTAATAATCTTTCCAGGTACACCCGCAGAGATGAAGCTCTCTAAGTGGTTTGCTCCTGTAAAGAAGGAATAGCTCTTTGCCAGACAATAAAAGCTAAGCGCTGCAAAGCAGACATACTTATGAGTATTCTCGGTAAAGAAGCGACCCATTTTCTCAATACCAAATGCGTTGAGGTATAGGATTAATCCGGCACCCATAATTGCACCACCCGAGAAACCTCCACCTGGAGATAAGTGTCCATTTACAACCACATAGATACCAAAAATCATAATCAATGGAAATAGCACAAACGTCACCTGCTGCAAAATTTTATCAAACCTTGGTTCATGACTCATATCTGCACTATCCACACCCTTTTTACGCTTGTCATCACGCATCAAAAGCATTACTACAATAGTCGAGATAAACAATACATTGGCTTCTCCAAAGGTATCAAATGCACGATAATCCAAGATCATACCCGCTACGATATTCACAGCACCCGTATCCTGCATACCATCTTCAATATATTTTTCTACCACTTCGTTGTGTGCAGGATTGGTTGCCTCGCCAATTGGTGGAAGATATGACACCGTCACTATCAACATCACAATCAGTGCGATACAGCATACCAATGCCGCCAATTTATAGAAACGCAAGAAGCTTTTATATACCCAGTTATGTTCCTTGTCATAGATATCTGCAAACAACTTTTCCTGGTCCTTCTTGTGTTGACTTTTTTCCTTTTCACTAACACCGACTTCCTCTTGACGCTGCATTTCTACAAAACCAACGTACTGGTCGATATCACCTTGCATCCATTTCTTGAACACATAAGATTTCTTTTTATTTAATTCATCCTGTGGAATCTGTTTACTCATGTTTTACATCCTCCTCCATAGCATGAATTTTTTTCAGTGTTATAAAAAACAACAAACTGGTAACACCAGCCCCTACTGCCGCTTCCGTGATAGCTAGGTCTGGTGACTCCAAGAGAATCCAAATCACAGACATCATCAAGCTGTAGGACATAAAAATCAAAATCGAATTTAAAAGCTTTTTGGAGAAACTAACTGCGATTGCACAAGCAACCAATCCCAGCAATAAAATGGTTTCAAAAATCTTTATCATTTATGCTTCCTCCTTTTCGCTATTTTCATCTTTTTCTGCAACCTTGCAGTACTTTTCTAATTCCTCATTGGTCGTCACTTCTAAACGCGCAATCAAATGTGAGGATACTGGAGATGCGAGCCAAAGAAAAGCAACGATGAGCGCAATCTTTAAAGATGCAAATCCCCAGCCAAATAAAAACATGGTTCCAATCAGGCAGAGGGAAAGCCCCATGGTATCTCCCATGCCTGCTGCATGCATACGATTTAAAATGTATTTGAATTTATATACACCAACTAGCTGAATCACAAATACGAGAAGACCCATGATAATAAACACAATTCCTAAAATAAAACGAATCCATTCCATATTAGTTCTCCTCCTCTACAATCTGTGTTTCATTAATTTCATACTTCAGCTGTGTCTCTTTTTCACGTTTTTCCTTTGCTACCTTCTGTTCCAGATACACTCCTGTGTATACCTTTGTCAGAACCACTACTGCCAGGAAGCTAATCATCGCATAAATCAGCGCGATATCCGCAAGATACCCTTCCTCCATAATCACGCCAAGAATAACAATCATACACATAATCATCGTGCCCATCATGTTGACTGAAACCAGACGGTCTGCAATACGTGGACCTATTACGGCACGAATCAAGCAAAGCACCAGCATCACTGCCAAAATAATCAAAACAATATGAAATATCCATTCAAACTGTTGTACTAAAGCCATACGTCTATTCCTCCTCATCCAACTTTGCTAGTGCCTTCTCTAAATCCGAATTCTCCAAGCCCTCTGCCAGACTCGTATCCAGGCAATGAATCGTATATTCATTCTCCTCCAACGAAACGGTAATCGTACCTGGCGTCAGGGTAATCGAATTTGCCAAAAGCATTCTCGTAAAGTCTGACTTAAGATTCGTACGAAACTTTACAATGACAGGATCCATTTCTTCTTCAACTGTTAAAATTCTTGGAATAATCGCAAGATTTGCTTTGATGATTTCACGAATCAACAAAACCACATAAGCTAGAAACCAAATGGATTTTTTATAAACGTTTTTTTCTTTCTGCAAGCTATAATCCATAAATTTACACATAAAGGCAAGCATAACTGCAGCAATTACTACGCCAAAAATCAGAATTTCCAACGTAATATTACCGTTAAAAATAATCCACGCTAGTAAGAACAATATATACATATGTAAATCCCCCAATACTTTCATCCACCCTAATGAGTAGACTTCCCCCTATATTACTCCTATTCTAACATAAGAATCCCGGTTTGCCTATGAGAAAATGAAATAGATTGTTATCAATTTAAAAATCCCTTACTCCCGCCTTCTGACTTTAGTGCACCAAATCCTCTTGCGCTGGATTGTCAATCAGTTTTCCATCCCTACCATAGCGAGAACCATGACAGGGACAGTCCCATGTGCGTTCCTCCGCGTTCCACTCCAACGCACATCCCATATGCCTGCATTTTTCTTTTTTATTTTTGAATAGTCCTTTTCCAAATCCTTTCACGCTCTCTGCCACATCTATTAAAAAATGTATGATTCCCGCTCGCAGCAGTAGTCTCTGGGGCGAGAAAACTCTCGCATAAGGATTTTCCCTTCCTGTTATCAAGTCGCTAATAATCATTGCCGCAACCATCGACGTTGTCATTCCCCATTTCTGAAATCCTGTGGCAACATACCAGTTATCATGCTTAAACGAAAAATACCCAATAAATGGAATTCCATCATGCGGCATACAGTCCTGTGCCGCCCAACATACCACTTCGTCTGCTTGCGAATAGCATTGCTTGATTTGTTCTCGTAGAGAGCAAAAGCCGCCCTGCTTTCCAGTGCGATGAGAACCACCGCCAACGATAATCTTTCCATCTGCATGGCGAAAGGACAGACCCTCCTTGTCGATACCATAATACATTCCGTCTAATTGCTCTGGGACTCCATCCCCTTCTATCGCAATCGCATAGCTTCTGCTCTGGTGCTGTCGCAGAAAATAATACCCCGGCACAATCGGAAACGGATAGTGGGTAGCAAATATAACATTGTCTGCCACGATGACATTCCTTTCTGTAATTACAAAATGCTCATCCACCTCCAACACCTTCGTGTGTTCATAAATTATCAATTTTTCCACGATACCCTGGATAAATTCCAATGGATGAAACTGTGCCTGTCCTCCGAATTTCACTGCTCCCATTACCCCAAATGGCAAATTCGTAATTTTATCTCCACGTATATATTCTGCATCGATTCCTAAACTCTTTGCGGCTTCTGCCTCCTTCTTTAGCTTGGCAACACCTACTTCTTTCTTCGAATACAAAAAAGAAGGAAGCTCCTCAAAATGACAAGCAATTCCTTCTTTTGTAATGATTTCTTTATATAATTGTATGGCAGCTTCGTTTGCCTCGGCATAGCCTCTGGCTCTTTCCTCACTGGTATTTTTAATTAAATCCTGGTAAATGATTCCATGCTGACTCGTAATTTTCGCAGTTGTATTCTTTGTCTGCCCACTGGCCAGCTCCTTTGCCTCGAGGACAATGACCTCCTGCCCTTTTTCCTGTAAGAGATAGGCGATTAGGATTCCTGCCATCCCCGCTCCAATTACCACATTTTGTACGCGAAGCTCTTCTTCTAGTCGCTTGTGCTTTGGTAATTCCGTCGTTTCACTCCATAATGACTTCATAGTGTCCTCCTGCAAATCTAATCTAGAGATTCATTTTATAAATTAGTGTTCGCAAGAAGACCCCAAATTATGAGTCCGCAATTCTATTATTTGCCATTTTTTCCTTAAGTTCTGGCGTGATATTCCATATATATCGGAAAGCGGCCCAACTTCCAAGAGAAACAATTGCAGGCACTAATACACAAAGCACCTTGATACCAAGAATTGTTTCTGGACTCTGTACCCCTCCCATATTCGAAAGAGCTACATTATAGCCAACCAAACCTAAAATCGCTACACTGCCAGACGAACCAATCGCCTGTCCCAAACGACGAAGCATATTGAAGGTTCCATATATCGAGCCTTCGGTACGTTTTCCAAGCAGGTATTCGTTGTAGTCCACAGTCTCTGCTACCAGCCCCCACTGCATCATCACACCTACGCTGACAAAAGCCGCAGCTACGGCGCTTAAGATAATATGCGTCCATGGATTAATATTCGTTGCGATATGTAAAACGAACAAAATTACATAGATACCAGCTCCGCCTACAAGGCTTTTTCGTATTAAATTCATGGTTCCCATTTTCTGTATCAGTTTTGGCGAAAGCACTAACACCAAAATACTCATTGGCATCGTAAATATCGTGCTGACACTCATGAGTGCAAGACTGCCCAACACATCCGAGAACATATAGGTTCCCATAGTCATACTAATTGCCTGCGTAATTCCCTGAAAGATTCCGTGAATTGCTAAGCCCAAGAAAGCTCGATTCTTCTTCACCACTTCAAAGATATCGGTAAACTTGGTGTCCTGCACCTCTTCCTTGACAGCGTCGCCACATCGCTCCTCAGTAAAGTAATAGCTCAGGAAACACATAACAAAACCAATCGCTGCACAGATAGTCACGCCTACGCCATATCCTAATTCCGGACTGCTTTCAAAGGTTGCAATAATAATTGGAAAGAGCACCGTTGGAATCAGATTTCCCAACATACCACCAATACCTCTTGCAGATGAAAGCTTCGCACGCTCGTCTTCATTTTGTGACATTGCAGATAGTAGACTACCATATGGAATATTGAACATGCTGTAAACCATCTCATATAACAGATATGTCACAAACACTACAACCAACTTTGACATACCATCCACGAAATTCGGAGCGGTGAATACCACAATCGCCGTAATCGCCAAGAGCGGGGTTGCTCGCAACATCCATGGACGGAACTTGCCATCCTTATATCGCTTCTTTGCAAACATCTTGTCCATGAACATGCCAATCAACGGATTGCTAGCAGCATCCCAAATCTTCCAAATCAATGTAAGAAGTGCCAAGACTGCCGTGTCAATCAACGCTACATTAATATAATATCTAGTTAAAAAACTTCCCATAATCGAGAAGGTCATACACTCGCCAAAGTCACCAAGGGTGTAGCCGAGGAGGTGTGTTTTCGTTAGTTGCTTTTCTTTGGTACTCATTTCTTGTTACTACTCTCTTTCCACCACTCTTGCAGAATTTCTTTTCTATCAATCAAACAATTGATTTCATGTGAAAGCACCTTCTTCATTTTATCACAAAACTTAACAATTGAAAATATTCGCCTATAATTTCTGAACGCACAAAAGGTGCAAAAATTATGCCCCGGCTTTTTGATAAGCCGAGGCATTTCTATTCTTTCTATTTATTTAAATCAATTATTTCTTTTACTATATCCACACTATCTGGCCCTTTATCCAATGGAACATTTACACTCCAACAAGCTTTTGCCTTTTCATCTATCCAACGCCAGTTCATAGAATCACCTGATTCAAAATGATTTGTTTTTCCATAGATAATGAGACCTTCATATTCAAACGTTGTTTCTGCTTCTGTATATACCCAAACATCGTCTACTCTTTCAAATCCATAATATTTAGACCAATAGGCTTCATCTAATGTTCCTAAACTTATGTTAATCCATTGTCCATCATCACCCTCTACATTAATTAGATAACCAGCCTCATCATATTGCTTTGATGGAACATCGTCATATTCAATATCAATTGGATTATATACATTCTTTGTTAGTGCATCCCAATAAGAATCTCCTTTTTTTGCAACTAATAGTGTACGATAGTTATTATATTTGTAATCTGCAAAATTTTCTGGAAGCACAAATCCTCTTTTTCCCATCAATTGTTCATAATCATCCCAATTCATTTCACTTCGAATATCTACCCATTGAGAATAATTTCCTGTGTCAATATTTATCTCCATATTTGCAAGTACTGTTACACCACCAACTCCAAGAAATATCACAAAAGCAACACATGCAGCTACTGCCTTATTCATATAAAATTTCTTCTTTTGCACTCTTTTTTCTGCCATATCCGAAACCCTCCATTCTAAACTTGTAGTAGGAAGTTTTTCCTGAGCATCATAAAGCATTTTTTCTATTTTTTCATTACTCATGCTTAGTCCTCCTCATAATTTGCCCTCAACTTGTTTAGCGCTCTCTCATATCGCTTTTTCACACTGCCAGTAGTCATATGAAGTAGCTTTGCAATCTCCCGATGTGTCAATCCTGCGATAATTTTTAACGACACTATTTCTCGTTCTACCTCATTTAAATCTGCTATCATTTCCATGTATATCAGATGTTCATGTGCATCTTCATGATATACATCTTTCTCTATTACATCATCCATCTGTTCCTTTTCGATTGGAAACTCTCTACGTCGTTTTCGAAGCATATCATAAGCTGTATTTCTTGCAATTTGATAAATCCATGCTTTTTCCTGTTGCATTTCAATATACTTGCTTCGATGCAAATAGGCTTTCAAAAATGTATCCTGCAATGCATCTTCCGCAGACTGCTCGTCACCTAAAAGTACATATAAAAAGCGAAATAGTTCTTGTTTTCTTTCTTCATAGATTTGTTCTAACCAGTTGCTTGGCAATTTTATTTCCTTCCTTTGTTTCATCTGAAATTTGGATTCCGGTTTCCTCTTTCATTAAGTATAACGTTCCAGACACCTAAAATGCGACATGAAATTTTAAAAGAGTTGATTGAGTTGATTGCAAAACTAACTTCTGGTTTTATTCTAGCTTGGGAGTGCGGACGTTTTCTTGGACTAAATTGCTATTCCTAGACTACGTCTATATTGAAGT
>X42_Goitered_Gazelle__coassemble_54_pt1 | contig 31853 bp, 35 predicted proteins | sample X42_Goitered_Gazelle__metabat2_low_PE_005 | metagenome-assembled genome bin X42_Goitered_Gazelle
ACTTCAATATAGACGTAGTCTAGGAATAGCAATTTAGTCCAAGAAAACGTCCGCATCCCCTAAACCAGAAATTTAAAATTCAATTAAGTTTCGTATAGAAATATCTTACTATAGCGAGGTCTCTAAAATAAAAAAGGTGTAGATTAGCTACTCCTCCCCTAAACAATTAAAATAATCCTAATATTGCCCAAATACCAAGTACCATTCCCATACTCATTAACGTTCCAATCAAATAATACTCAGCAAGATCTTGATTCTTTTCGATTTCTTTAAAACGTGCAACTGATTTCGCAGTTAAGACAAATCCAATAGCCCCAAACTGTTCATATAATAAAAGAATAAGCACTATGACTCTCTCCCAATATCCAATTATCCTACCCGCATGTTTAATATCCTTCGCATCATCTTTCTGAACATTATACTTACGCAAATCGCTTTCTGAAATCCATATTCCGACCGGACGTAATATACACAATATCCCGAACACAAAAACCACAGGAAGTATCGGCAATTTCCCGATTTCAAGGATAAAGAGGTCTCTAACAACTAAGTTTCTTCCTAGAATTAACCACGCTATAATTATCGTAAGCAAATGAATTACCTGGTCAATCTCAAATAAATGCTTCGTTATCCAAGGATTTTTCTCTTTCCATTTCTTTTCATATATATATTTTGCTGAATCAATCCCTAAATGAAAAATTCCTGTCAATATACATAGTCCAACACTATCTAACACATTTGATACACCAATAAAAAGGGTTCCCAGCATAACTAGCACATATATTACACCATGCTTTAACACAGCTCTGTATTGTTTTCTTCTCTCTTGCACCATTTTATCTGTTTGAAAATAAAAATCGCCCAACACATGTCCCATAAAAATAAATATCAAAACTAAACTGAGACTCATTTTCCTCATCCTTTCTCTTTTGTGAAATCAAGTATTTAATGTTTTTTTATTTTTTCTATTGTATCATGTACATTTATCACTACTTCATTTTTTGCAGGCAAGATAGACTCATAAATACTAAGTGATTCCTGTAATTTCTCTACCGCATCATCCGTCTCACCTAATTTTGCATAGCACAAACCTATATTGTAAAGTTCATGTGCATAATCAACTGGATCTGCTTTTTTCGTCTGTTCTGCAAGCTCTAATGCCTGATAATAAAATTCTAATGCTGTATGGTAGTCTTGCTTCTCATAGTATATGATTGCAATATTACTGATAAATGCTGATAAATGTGCACTATCTGTTCCAAAAATATCTTCTATTATCTTTTTGCCTTCCAAGTAGCATTCTAATGCTTTCTCGAAATCTTGTGTTTTTATATAATAAACACCATATATATTTAAGGTCTGCGCATATTCTAACCTTGTTTTCGGCAATGTTTTTTGGCATTCAAGTGACTTTTTTATTACATCCACTGCACTATTTAGAAGTTTTTTCTTTTTACTTTCAGACACCCCTTTAATCGTACTTTGCTCTAAATATGATTCTGCCAACCCATTATACATTGGCACCAAATTGGAACTATTACTTCCAAATTTCTCGTTTGCAAGCTCTAATGCTTTTAAAAAATAGTGGACCGACTCCTCATAATTGCATAATTCATTTCTGCGCATTCCAATACTATAATATGTCGTATAATCAGGTTCAATCTCTATTGGATTTGCAACCAATTCATCATTACAAATCAGATAATTTTCTAAATTGTCCCATGCATGTATAAAGGAGTCGTAATGTGCCGCCTTCAGCTGTTTATGGATTACAGAGGTAGATATACCCAGTTTTTGTGCTACCAATGACTGTTGCTCTGAACATTCTATCATATTCCATACAATCTCGGTCTGTCTATCTGTCCATTCAATCGTCAATGACTCGAGTAATTCCATCAAACTATTCACTAATGGCTGTGCTGCCGTACCTGTTTGAAATGAAACTTGAAACCAATGTGTACTCTTCTTTTTTCGAAGTTCTTCAATTTCATCCAATGCGGTATAAAACGCCTGTCCATCTGCTCTATTTCTATTAGAACTAATTACAGTCAAATCATCCATGACCGCACTAATACGAACTTTTACTCCCTCATTATACAGTAAACGAATGATGTCAAACACAATTCTAGGTGCATTCTGTTGTGAAAATAAGACCCCTTCAAATCCATCTCCACGCACGATTCCAAAATTTGCAAGTATATGATTTTTGTATTTTAAATTTATTTGTTCCAGGACCTGACTTATCGCAAATGTGGATTCATATCTAACCTCTTTTTCTAATGTTTTTGAATGTATGATATCACCAGCTATTACACAATACATCTTTGTGCCTCCTTTATCATTCATGTAATTATATTAGCACCAAAAAAGGCTAATTTCAATAAAAAACACCAAAAAAGGCTAATTTCGATAAAAAACACCAAAAAAGGCTAATTTTTGTCAAAATTCACCAAAAAAGGCTAATTCAAATAAAGCACATGAAAAAAGGGTGATTTTATAAAATCACCCTTAAAGCTCTTTGCTACATCCATCCAAAACTCTTCAATATCCAATACCCTAATCCAAGCACCCAGCTACTGAATATCCCATACAAAATCACCGGTCCCGCAATTCGAAATATCTGGCAACCGATACCAAAGACCTGGCCCTCCTTCTTAAACTCAATCGCAGAAGCACATACACCATTTGCAAATCCAGTAATCGGAACCAGTGCACCTGCACCACCCCAGTTTGCCAGTGAAGGATAGAGATTTAAACTAGTTAATATAATGCTGGCTAAAATTAATATCAAACTACACCAGGTAGACGCCTCCTTTTGCTCTAAACCGAAGTTATTCATACCAATATTAACAATAAACTGACCAATTGTACAAATCAGTCCGCCTAGTAAAAATGCCTTGAAGCAATTTGCCCACAAATTATGGGTAGGGGTTACCTGTTTAACATATTCATTATACGCCTCATTCCTTTTTTGTTCCTGTGGGGAGATTTTTTCGTTTTTCATGACATACCTCCTTTTTCTTAGGTATGTCCGTTTTCCTTGAATATATTCACATTTATCCAAACAGCCTTGCTATAGGACAGCTTCGTTTATATCTGCACCTGCCACGCCTGCTGTTCTGTCGCTCCCCAGCGAAACAGTTCTCTCATCTGTTCATCTACTTTTTCATCCGGCTTGAAGTTTCTTGCAAGCTTAATCAGGTATTCCTCCTGTGGATTCGTAGGAGAAAGACTGTCCAAGCTCGACTGCACCGCCTCTAACATCTCGAAAGGCTGCATATTCTCATTTACCTCAACCTCGAACAGATTTTTCATAAGCCCCGCCAGATAATAAAACTCATAGTTTCCCAAAAGCACGGATGACTGCTGATTGCACTTTATAATCACACTTTGTCTCGCAATAGATGGTACCATATTTTATCCTCCATTTCCTATGGAACGATTGTATCATATCCTGTAAGAAAAAAGAACAGACTTCCCAGCATTTTTCCTAGTGCCATCATAAAAAGTAGTACTTCTCCGAACTCATCCTTTAACTGTAGTCTGCGAAAGAAAATTGGAAAAGTATCCAAAATTTCAGCTAACGCCACCGCCAGACAGCCTACAAATATTCCTGCCGACATTCCAAATATCGTAAGCAGTGTTTTCCCTAAAATCGTAAAAAGCCACTTCTTCCTCCACGAAAACAAGGACAGAACCGTCCCGAACAGAATGCCACGAAAAACAATATTTTCAATATAAATTACCTTGTGCTCCAGTCTCGCTTTTTGCACCATACGAGGAATAACTCGAATTACTATAAGAAAAGCAAAAGTTCCCGCTGCAACTCCAATACCAGAGGATACTCCCACAAATATCAAGAATAACGATTTAAGAAACATCTATTGTATGTCCTTTCTCATCCGATTCCGCCACCTTAGTTTTGATTAAATCCTGGTTGTATTTCTTCATTTCAACTTCAATAGGAGTTGGGTCTTTTGTCAATTTTCTTTTGCTAAAGTGATTAAAAAAAACAATAATTCCTACTGCCAGTCCAATACTATACGATATTTCTAATTCCGTAACAGTGGGTTTTGCGGTCCCCATTAGCTGTTCGTAAAAATTGCTAAATACCTTTTGTATTCCGATATCTACATGAAAGGTCATGATGGTAAATGCAGAACCAAAAAACACAATAATGGCAATAAGTATCAGCTTTAGTTTCTCTATCCATCGGGATTTTACCGTACTCTTTTGATATTCCACGATAAAATCGGATTCACCGCAGTTAACGACCTCCATATTAGGATAATCCTGGTGAATGATTTCTATTACCTTTAGGATAGAAATCACAACTGAATGCTCATGATTGAATTGATATAAATCCATTTGACGAATCGCTCGTAGCATTCCAAGATTGGTACATTCTATTTTCAGCACATCTCCCAGAGTGATATTTTTATCATAGACTATGCAGTTTCCCGAAGCCTTTACATATACTGTAATCTGTGGCAATTGCTTCTCCCCTTTCACATTTTTAATTATTATGCATCTTTTTTATTCTACCAATACTTTCAGTTGAATTTTCGTGGAAAAAGATTGACACCGCGTATGTTTAGACTTAAATTGAATATGTATTAAGAAAAAGGAGAGTATTTCTATGGCAACCACCAAAGAAGTGTTGTCTCTTGCCGTTGAAATAGCAGATGTCATGCTGCGAAATGGGGGAGAAATTTATCGTATCGAGGATACGGTTATTCATATTTTAAAGGCATTTGATGTAGAAAGCTTTGATGTATATGTCCTTTCCAATGGTATTTTTGCCAGTGCGAATGAGGACAAGGAAGACGCATGCAGTATGATTCGTCACGTTCCTTTAGGAAGTGTGAATCTTTCTAAAATTGCATATCTGAATCAGTTGACCCGTGACCTTTGTACCCATAAATGCTCGGTTGCAGAAGGCTGGGAACGTATAAAAGAAGCCAAAACTCTGCCTAGCTATTCAAAAAAAATCCAGAACTTTTTCTGTGGACTTGGCAGCGCCTGCTACACCTTTATTTTTGGTGGCGATATTATCGATTTTATTTTTTCGTTTATTATAGGCTTTTTTGAGCAGATGGTGTTAAACCATTTATCCGACCGAAAATTTTCTCGTTTCTTAAAAAATGTATTTGCAAGTGCCTTTGTCTCAACATGTACCTGCTTACTCATCGCGCTAAATTTCCCTGTATATCAGGATAAGGTTATCATTGGTGCAATCATGCCGTTAGTACCAGGAATCACATTTACCACTTCTATTCGTGATTTCCATAATGGTGACTATTTGTCAGGTACGATTCACTTAATTGACGCTCTACTTACTGCATTGTGTATCGCAGTAGGTATTATTATTCCTATGGCCTTCTTTTCAGCTATCGGTGCTGACCTTGGTCCGAATAAAGGGTTTACTATACTAGAAGGAGGTGGTATGTAACCATGATTATTTTAGAATTTATCGTGGCAATGTTTGCCACCATATCCTTTGCAATCCTCTTTACCTCACCGAAAAAAGAGGTACTTTACTGTGGGCTTACAGGTGCTCTCGGCTGGACAGTCTACTACGGTATGACCCAGCAGGGAATCAATCTCGTGTTGGCCTCTTTAGTAGCAACCTTCTGCCTTACTGTGCTTGCACGTGGCTTTGCAGTAGTGCGAAAAAGTCCAGTAACTGTATACCTTTTACCAGGCATCTTCCCATTAGTACCTGGTGCCGGCATCTACTATACGGCCTACTACCTTTTCATCGGAAACACCGAAATGTCTGGCTTCAAAGGTCTCGAGACCCTCGAAATTGCAGGTGCCATCGTATTCGGTATCATCTTCGGCTTCGGAATCCCTCAGGGCTGGTTCCACAAGCTCTCCCCAAAAAAGATAGACCTCAACGAAGAAACTTAATCTCAAATCTAATAAACGGCTGTCGCAAATCTAAGTGTATCTGTGACAGCCGTTTTTATATAATATTTAGTAGCCCATAATTCCCTCTACGGACTCATCATTTTCGATCCAATCCTGCACCATAATTTCACGGAATTCGGTGTCGGTATCTCGTACAATTACTCTTTCGATACCTGCGTTGATAACCATTCGCTTGCACATAGAGCAGCAGCAAGAATTCGCAATCAGTTCTCCTGTGGCAACTTCTCTTCCTGATAAATACAGTGTACTTCCAATCATTTTCTCACGTTCCGCACTAATAATTGCATTCGCTTCCGCATGTACACTACGACAAAGCTCATAACGTTCACCCCTTGGAATATCTAGTTTCTGGCGAATGCAGATTCCCATATCACTACAATTCTGTCTGCCACGTGGCGCACCAACATATCCAGTAGAAATTACCTCATCATTCTTTACAATAACTGCACCATAATTTCTACGAAGACAGGTTCCTCTTTTGGAAACCACATCTGCTAAATCTAAATAGTAATTTGTTTTATCTCTTCTTGACATATCTTTTCTCCGTAAAATAGTTTATATCATTATTGTATATAATAATAATTAATAAATCAACGACAATTTATTTTGTAAAATTATACCTAGTAATTTATGACATTTTTGAATTATTCTTTTTGTTTTTACAGTTATCTCCTAACATATATTTTTTGTAATTACACATTCTAACTTCGAAAGGAAGGTGTATATCATGGCAAACAAAAACAATCAGAACAACAAAAACCAGAACAACAACCAGAGTAACAACAAAAATCAGAACAATAACTTAAGAAACAGTTATTCTGAAAGTAGCAAAAATTCTTCAAAAGACAGCTACAAGGATAGCAATAACGATAACTACAGTAACAGCACAAAAGACTGTCGCTGAGCTGTAGAACCACTCCCTGAATCCACTCGACCACGAAAAGATGGTCCTGGGGGAGATTAATCTATCTATTTTTGTTAAAATTGAAATCAGAGGGGTTATTCGCCCCTCTCATATTTCAATGTACATATTCTAATTATCTTCTCATTTCATGTAGCTTTTTATTCTTTCAACTGATCAGGGAATTTTTTTCTCAAAAAAGTTACCACAAATGGTATTGCAGCAAAGGCTGTCATAATATCTGCAAGTGGCTGTGAAATCTGAACACCTAAAAGTCCCCAAAAATGTGTTGTAATCAAAAGCGTTGGTATAAACATCAGTCCATTTCGCATCATGGACAAAAAGGTAGATGCCTTTACCTGTCTTGTGCTTTGATAAAGCATATTTACTGGAATTGAGAACGGCAAAAACATGGAACCTATACATGCCGCACGAAGTGGTAGCACTCCAACCTCCATAACTGCTGGACTTTTTTGGAAAGCATATACTATGTGTTCTGCAAAAATGATACTTGGAATTGCTAGGCATGCAACCATACAAAAGCCAATTGCCATGGTAGCCAACAAACCTCGTTTTACACGATCATAGCGTTTTGCCTGATAGTTAAAGGCTGCAACAGGCTGATATCCCTGACCAATTCCAAGCCCTACACACATAACGAACATACTGAAACGATTTGCGACACTCATTGCAGCTATTGCAGCATCACCGAATGGTCTTGTAATATTGTTTAGCAAACCTCCCGAGATGGATGCCAATCCCTGTCTTACCAATGCAGGGAAGCCCACTTTCATAATGGTAAAATATGTTTTTTTACTTCTGCTCATGCAAGAGATGCGAATATGGCTCTCTCCCATTTTCACGAAATAATATAGTAAAATACTAAAACTAATGGTTTGTGATGTTGCTGTGGCAATACCTGCACCAAGCACTCCCCATTCAAATACAATTACCAATAAATAATCAAGAAAAATGTTAATTAAGCCACCTGATACCAGTCCAATCATGGAATAAAAGGATTTACCTTCATATCTTAAATTATTATTTAATACAAAGGATCCCATAACAACTGGACAACTAATAAGTACACAGGCTCCATATTGTCTTGCATAAGGCAAAATAGTCTCGGTACTTCCAAGAAAACGCAACATGGGATTTAAAAAAGTTAATCCAAGTATCATAAATACTGCACCAACTGCCAAGCCTGTAAAAAAGCCTGTCGATACATATTCAGAAGCTTCTTCTTTATTTCTATCCGCTAGAGCCTTAGAAACTAAGGTCCCTGAGCCCTGCCCCAGCATAAAGGCCACTGCCTGAATAATAGCCTGCAAAGTAAACAGAATACCTGTGGCTGCCTGAGGACTCTCCCCTAACGTGCCGACAAAGTATGTATCTGCCATATTATATAAACTTGTAACCAACATCGAAATCGTCGTAGGGATTCCCAAGGAGACGATGAGCTTCACCAGTGGTGTCTTTGTCATCTTGTCATATTGTGTCATTGCCTGTGCCATTACAAATTGCCTTCATTTCATTATTTTATAATATGAACTATGTTCAAATATGTATTTTACTCAACTAAGAATGATTTCGCTGACTTCATACCATAGATTTCGTCAGTTTCTAACACTGCACGATTAATTGCTTTGCCCAAAACATGTGCCGCTAATGTGCCTACAACATCTGCAGAGGATTTTACTTTTCCCGTTGCCATGGCATATACCGAATCACCGTCCATAGAAGTATTGACTGGACGAATGGTACGAGCAATGCCATTACTAGCCATTGCTGCCACCTTGTTCATCTCTGCTTTATCTAGTTTTGCATTTGTCACGATACATGCAATGGTAGTATTCAATGAAAACAGGCTCGCAAGTTGCAACAATTTAACCGCTTCTTCTTCGCTGGAAATCATACCTGTCTTCTCTTTATTCAAAAGGCCTGCTAATTGCTTCTGCGAATCCATTTCAAACACGTCACCAATCGCATTTACCGCTACAATAGCTCCGACCTGAAGCATTCCTGTTTGCACTGCATAGCAACCAAGCCCTGATTTCATGGAGCTTTCTGCACCATGAAGTTTTCCAACAGTTGCTCCCATACCAGCTCCAACATTCCCGTTTTTTTCTACGTTTTCTTCACTATTCAAGCAAGCTGCATATCCCATAGACGCATCAGGACGCACCTTTCCATCCACGCAACCAAGGTCGAAGATACAAGACCCTACTACGATAGGAACAACAGCATCGCCTACCTTTACACCACGACCTTTCCCTTCCAGATATCGCATCACGCCGCCTGCTGCATCTAAACCAAACGCACTACCTCCACTAAGGAGTACCGCGTTGACACCATCATTGCTCATAAGCGGATTTAAAAGCTGATTCTCTCTCGATGCAGGACCACCGCCACGTACATCTACACCACAAATTGCCTTTTTCTCAGGTAAAATTACTGTACAGCCGGTCGCATGCTCCTCATTCTGCGCATGACCGATTTTTACGCCTTTTATATCATTTAAACTGATTTCTTTCCAGTCGCTCATTTTTGCACCTCATAATCAATATCACTTTTATGTTTTTCTTCAAATTCTTGTATTTTTTCAATCAACTCCTTTGGCACAACCTGATCATTTATAATATAAACCAATGCCTCTACTTTGTATGGATTCTCATATTCTTGTTCCATATCCAAACTAGTCACATTTATTCCCAACTTCTCTGCACGTTCAATTATTCTTTTTCTTTTCTCTACTTCTTTCTTTAAAATCGGTTCTGTTGAACCAAAAGCAATAAAAGGAGCAGGTTTTTCTTTTTTTTCTATAGTATTATTAGTTTCTTTTATCATAATTGACTTCTACCTTTCTTATATTCTATCCCATATTCTGAAGCATGTTTCAAAATATATTTCATCGCCATTGTACCATTATTATGTTTATAACCCTTTTCATAAAACCTCTGTGCCATTCTAGCATATTCGAAAAGAACCCTTGAATCAAAGTCCTTTGTTTTAACCAATATATATACAGATGCATCATTTCCTACAACACTCATAATATATAAGGAATCATTATTACAAAACGTTTTAAAATCCTCTCCAGAAAATGTCCCTGTACTTGGATGATTATGAATCAGCATCAACTGGTTCTTTCTTGCATTTGTAAGCATTTTATATGCGTCTACTGAATCTCTAATATCAATAGAACATTCCTTTTTACCATTAATTTGACAATAATCCCATGTATGAATATCAAGCAAAACTCCTACTTCCATTTGATTTGTCTTGTATTCTTCATTTAGTTTCTGGGCCTCTGCTAGTAGTTGTTTATGCAAATTCTGAATATAATAATTTTGTTCCTCGCTAAATCCAAATATATGTGTTTTAGGTACTTTTGCAATTGCAACATCCGTTATTGCTATTGCACGATTGTGATTCTTTTGCGCAAGATATTCTTTTAAAGTAGTTCTCATATGTAAAATTACCCCTTTATTATAGACCTAATTAATTCATTTTTCAAATAATATAAAATTTAAAACTCTTGGATATTTCGGCTGAAATGCCACAAAATATACGACTGTGCATCTATTCTTTCAAATGATGCCATTACGCATAGAATATAACGTATATATGAATATTAGCATAACTCTTTTATTATTGCAAGAAAAAAGACTCAGGAATCTCTCCTAAGTCCTATTCCCTTGCAAAAGTATGGGTTTACTACTCCAACACTTCCACTTCACCGATATTTTCAATTCGGAAAAGTCTTGTCACTACACCTTTTTTCTTATCTTCATAGCGAATCTTAATCCATTCATCATCTACATCTAGCACATCACACTGAATCCATGAATCCACTAATTCGATTTCTTCATCTGGTTTGATTCTACATTGTTTACCAACTAATTCATTAATCAATTTTGACATAACATTTTCTCCTTTTTGTTTCTTTTCCATTTTTTTAAGTTTAGCTTCCAAACGCTTTACTTTCCCTGGATAAGAGGAATATGCCAACACTAAAACGAAAGCAAATATCCCAAAATATTCCATAGCCTAATCCTCCCATTCTATCTTTTCGCTTCCAACTGTGCACAGACAATAGAATACGTTGCTACCATTGTTAACCATATTGCTGATACACAAAACATAGGTAAGAGACCAGTCTGGAAAAGAAGCATGCCACCAAATGAAAGCATCCACATAAGCATACACACCCCACTCACGATATGATAGGTTTTATATGCAGCCTTATACATGGTTAATTTTTCTGCTTCATCACAACTGTCTTCCCACTCTTTTAGGAACTTTATATCAAATACACTACCTCTCTTTTCTGGATTAAGTTTTTTCACTAAATCCATGATAAGTTTGTACAATACCATCATCAAAGCATAGGATACTAGAAAGGTTACTGTTCCCAAAATAAAGAGTTCATCGTCAAAACTTTCTCCAACTGTTGTATACGCAGATATGTAAACCATCACGCCGTAGAAGAAAACATCTGCAATCATTAGAATATTAATAAGTGTTACAGACCAATTTAATCTCTTTTCCACACCATCAATGACTTCCTCTGATTCTCCATCCCAAAGCGCGGCTTTCTTGCTTGCAACGATATAAATCACTAGACTTGCAACAATAACCAGCGCATTCACGAACACATAAAACATTGGGAATACCAAAGTAGCACCACCTGCAACCACATGTAGTAATTCCTTCATAGTGTCTTCATATCTTGCACCCATTGTGCCGAAGAAATATCCTCCGACATAGCTTGCCGCAAGCACCAATAAAAATATAATAATTAATTTAATCTCTGACTTTTGATTCTTCTGTTTTTTCTCTTTACTCATCTGTACCGTCCTCCTCGTACTCGAATATTTCCTCTACGCTCGCTCCACACACCTTGGCGATTTTCAATGCCAAAGTTACTGATGGCGAATAATCGCCTCGCTCTATCTGGCTAATGGTCTGGCGGCTCGTACCCACCAGTGCACCCATCTCCTGCTGATTCACATTCAGCCTCGCTCGATATTCTTTTAAATGATTATACAGTGGCATATTACATCCTCCCGATTTTATTCAGTTGACAACTTTATTTATCATTCTGACAAGTTCTCTTGTCAAAACAAATATAACATTGACAAGGAAACTTGTCAATCATATATTTTTAAAAATTTCTACAATAAAAAAGCTGCCGCGTAAGCGACAGCTTTTTCCTTCTTCAGTTAAGCACCATAAATGGCTTTATATTCTTTTTCTGCTTTGTTAAACTGTACTAAGTATACGATAGCAGCTACCAGCCACAGTATACCCATTGGAGCACCGTTTATAACGATTCCAACAACAAAATTGAAAATTCCATATATAAGGAGTGCAATCGCACATCCCTTTGATTTCTTTAAATGAATCCCCAATGTGAGCCCCAACATAAGTGCAATATCAAAAATCCCCAAAGGATTAAATATTAACATAACCACATTGATTGCAATCAATACATAGGATACAATTGCCCATGTTTTGATAGTCTTGTAGAATCCTTCTGGTGCATGGCTCTTTAAATACTCTTTTTTGCTCATGTGCGGTGTTTCATAACTAGCAAAATCCTGTCCATATGGATTTGCTTCTTCTGTTGGTGTTTCTTCCACTACTGGAATTTCCACCACCACTTCTTCTGTTTCCGTTGTTACATTGTTGTTTTCATAGTTTTCCATAAATCATTCCCCTTTCATATACTATGAACTTTATCATAAGTACTATTGCTTATGCTCTTTCCTACTTACAAGCTTCAAGTGCCTGTGCTACATCTGCTAAGATATCATCAATACTTTCAATACCTACTGAAAGACGGATAAGATCTGGACCTACACCTGCTGCAACTAATTCTTCGTCATTCATCTGACGATGGGTTGCGGATGCTGGATGAAGCACGCAAGTATGTGCATCTGCAACATGTGTAGCAATCATAGCAACCTTAAGTTCTTTCATGAATTTTTCAGCTGCTGGTCTGCCGCCTTTCACGCCGAAAGAAACTACGCCACAAGTACCATTTGGCATATATTTCTGAGCTCTCTCATAGTATTTGTTGCTTGGAAGTCCTGGATAGTTTACCCATGTTACACATTCATGGGCTTCAAGGAATTCTGCAACCTTCTGTGCGTTTTCACAATGACGTGGCATACGCACATGTACTGTTTCGATACCGAGGTTTAACAAATATGCATTCATTGGTGACTGGATTGCTCCAAGGTCACGCATAAGCTGTGCAGTTGCCTTTGTGATATAGGCACCTTCTAAACCGAATTTTTCTGCATAAGTTACTCCATGATAAGAATCGTCTGGAGTGGTAAGTCCTGGGAACTTATCTGCATGAGCCATCCAGTCAAATTTACCAGAATCTACGATACATCCACCTACGGTTGCATCATGTCCATCCAAATATTTTGTAGTAGAATGGATTACGATGTCTGCACCCCATTCAATTGGACGACAGTTAATTGGTGTAGCAAATGTATTATCTACGATTAGTGGAACTCCATGTGCATGCGCGGCATTCGCAAAACGCTCAATATCGAACACAATAAGTGCTGGATTTGCAATTGTTTCACCAAATACAGCCTTAGTGTTTTCCTGAAAAGCTGCTTCTAATTCTTCATCGGAACAATCTGGATCTATGAAAGTAAATTCAATTCCCATACGTTTCATAGTAACTGCGAAAAGGTTGTAGGTTCCACCATAGATGGTTGAAGAACACACTACGTGATCACCATTTCCACAAATATTGAAAATCGAGAAAAAGCTAGCTGCCTGTCCAGAGGAAGTAAGCATTGCTGCACTACCGCCCTCTAAAGCACAGATTTTTGCTGCTACATAATCGTTTGTTGGGTTCTGAAGACGAGAATAGAAATATCCGTTTGCTTCAAGGTCAAATAATTTTCCCATATCTTCACTTGTATCATATTTAAAGGTTGTACTCTGTACAATTGGAATCATACGAGATTCACCGTTTTTTGGTTCGTATCCCGCCTGGATACACATAGTTTCTCTTTTCATGTTCTTATATCTCCTTACTTAAACTCTTCTTACAAAAGTAAGAGTATCATCTACCGCATACTATCATAACACATTTTATGTCATATGTTACATACAATTTTTTACATTATACCTACGTCTATGAATTTTTGCAAATTTTCCTACGAATCAATTGTGTAATCGCAAACAGCAAAACACAACTGCCGCTAAGCACTGCCCCTAATTTCAATCCCGGTGTCATATAGGAAAGCTCTATGGTGTGAGTACCTTCCTCCAAAGAGACACTGATAAAAGTGTCCTTGAATGCCTGTATCTGTGTTTCCTCGCCATCTACATAGAGAGTCCAGCCTTCTTCGTTTGGAATGGAAAACACAAGCCGTCCGGCCTCTGTCACATCAATGCTTCCTCGTATGCTGGTATCGGTATATTCCTCCAGCTTCATCGTCTGCTGAGATAAGGTATCATACGCAGCTTCCACAGCTTCCATATTTAGCTTATAGACTGTAAATGAAATACTCTCCTCCTTGCTATTGGTAATTGCTATCTGGTCACCAGCCCTACACTCCCCAAGTTCAAACAGATATCTATGCGTAGTCTTATTGTATCTTGTGATTGGCCCATTGTTGATACTGATATTCAAATTATCGGCTTTGCAGCTCGCATAATTCGCATAGTAAATTCCATCCTCTGCCACTGTAATAAGCGTTTCCCCAGAGTCTACCTCCATATATACCTCTGATTTTGCAAGAGTATTTTGTGTTGCTCCCAAAGCAAATCCCAAACTATTAATATGTGCTATCTTCTGTCCCGACTCATAATTCCATTCCTCTGGAATTTCCTCTTCCACCACAAATCCCAGTGGCAAGCAATATTTATTCTCATACAGATAATATCCATTTGAATCTGCAACCAAGTCTCTTAGGGCATTCTCGCCCATAGCATTGTCGGAAAGCATATATTTTACCGAAAGCATAGAAGATACTACCGGTGTTGCACCATTGTAGCAATAGTAGTTTCTGCCACCCTCCATGTACATACTTTGATAGAAGCGGCTGACTTCGATATTCATTAAGGACGAAAAAATCGTTCCTGATGGATATCCATACAAGCAATCATCATTTTTGGTCTTGCGCTCGTAGTCTTCCACTCGGTAAAAGACAGGAGCACCACCTACTTCTTCACGAGCATCTGCTTCTGCCATCTCCAAAAGAACCTGATAATCCTCCATTTTCGCTAGATAGGAAGTTCTACTAAGAGAATAAAAGCCAGTAATTCCCATATTTAGAATAATCTCACCCATTGCAAGCCCCACAACGAAGCCCTTCATCATCATGCGAATGTGCTTCGTCCCAATACGATGCAGAATAAAACAAATCCCATAGGCCGCAATAAACACGCCTGTAATTGCAAAAGACAATGGGTCTGTGATATCTGCCTCGACCTTGGAAGCCCCAATCATCAGCACAATTACACAAATTGCCATCGCCACCAATACGTGCCAAATCCGATTACCTTTCCGTTTGCGATAGGTTTCATATCCCATCACCAGCATCATAAAAACAAATAGGAAAGACTGTCTTCCCGGCAGAGAATTGGGAAATCGAAGGCCGTGCCAGAAATAATCCAAATAATTATTTGCAAAGCTAAATACAAAAAATACTAAAATTAAAACTCTAGACAGTTTCTGCTTCCACTTTATTCGCCTATTAAACACATACAGAAGTACCAAAAGTACGGTAAATGCACCACAATACAGATTTGGCCAGTGGTTCGTGCTGGTATATGGGTCCGCCGTCACACACAGACGCGACAATTCCTCGACAATTCCAAAATACCACTCCACTGTTTCTGGAAAACTCGCATCCGCAGACTCTGCATAGCTTAATAGTTTTGCCTCAGGAAGCAAAAGGACGGCTCCCGTTCCTCCCGCCAAAAGCGAATACCAAGCGAAACGCACACATGCCATGCATTTTCCCTTTTTCTGCTCAAAAAACAAAATTACAAAATAGATTACAAGGAAAATACAAATAATCAGCGAAATATAGAAATTACAAAGTATAGATAAAGCCAGCGTCACATAATACAATGCCGGCTGATTCTTTTTCACCAAAAGCTCCAAGCCAAGAATAATCAGTGGCACAAGTGCAATCGAATCCATCCACATAATATTCCAGCTATAAGCCGCAACAAAACCCGAAAAGGCATACGCAGTTGAGAAAACCATCGCAGGCAAAACCGTATCCAGATGATATCTGCCGTCCTTGCCTAGTAGCTTAAAATGCTCTTTTAGATACCAAAAGAAGAACAATCCTGCCAAGGCAATTTTCACCCATATGGTTAGGGTCATAAACTCAATAACCAAACCCTTTGGACATAAAATCAGCAGCCAATTTAACGGACTTGCCAAATAATAAGCATATAATGCCACAAAATCCGCACCTAATCCCAAGTCCCAGGAATACAAAAGGCTTCCACCACTCGTCAGCTTTTCCTGTAACTCCATGAAAAATGGACAGTACTGGTGATACATATCCACGTGTAGAATACAATTCTCACCAAAAGGATATATTCCTGCTGCTGCACAAATCAATACGCTAACCACAAATGGAATTCCAAAAGCACAAGCACTCCATATCCAGTTTTTCTTAGCTAATCCTTTCAACCACTCCATCATTCTGCTGCTTCCTAATAATCAAACATAAAATAATACTGTAACATCTGATATTTTTCCAAATATTCCTCCGTTACTCCATTCGCTTCCATATCTAATAGAAATTTCTGGTATGCAGACATTGGCAGATTTGCTTTCTCCATAACATTTGCCGCCAAATAGCTTATATCCGTATCTGCACCTGTCTCTTCCTCAATGTCATAATTTGCCCAAATCACATAAGGCACAATGTAACGAAGCTGTGCCTGCTCGACACTTGTATCAGATGTGCTGACACCATTCGATTTCAATATCGGTCTTACCACCGAATCACTTGGCTGGTGGTCTCCAAAGAATACAATTATCGTCTTTTCCGACTCTCTACTGAAATATTCCGTTAAATACGCAAACTGCTCATCCGATTCTTTTAACAACGAGAGGTATTGATTTAGTTGAACGCTGTTCAATCCTTTCGCTTGTACGTCTGCTACAAAGTTTTCATGTTCCTCTGTATATCCGCCATGATTCTGCATGGTTACCTCAAAGATAAAGGCTGGCTTACCCGCTTCTTTCGTCTCATAGGTATCTACAATCTTCTGATATGCCGTCTGGTCGCTCACATAATCGCGAATATAATGACGTCCTGTAAAATCTGATAAGAAGTAGGACTCCTCAAAGCCCAGCCATGGGTATACCTCGTCACGATTCCACCCAGATGCATTATAGGGATGCATCCCATAGGTTGCATATCCCAACTCCGATAAATGACTTGCCAAAGAAGGCCGTTCTCCTGTGATATATTGCTGATAAGGAATACTTCCCACTGGAAAATAATCCATCGTATGCCCTGTCAAAAACTCAAACTCAGTATTCGCCGTGTTTCCACCGCAAACCGATACAGTCAAATTTCCAGTAATCGTATTCAAATAGCCTTCCTGTAAACCGTGCACAAATGGCATATAGTCCACATTCGTTTCAAACTCACCCAACACTGCCAAATCAGAGAATGCCTCATTCATGATAACAATGATGTTGGGATAGTCTGTACTAGCTGATTCTCCCTGCTGATTTTCATCCTCTGTCAGCGGCTCATCTTCTACTGAGATATTCTCCGTCAGGTCCTCTAGGTCCTCATATTCTGCCAGAATAGCCTCCGCTCTCTGTACGCTATACCCCTCAGGCTTCTCCACATAAACAAACGCCATATCCATGGCAAACGTCACCGCCATCCCATTCACCTTCGTCATATGAGCTGGTGTAAACAAAAATGGATACAAATAGCTATCCGTCTGGAAATCCTCATCCCAAAGCAAATTCACGAATGAACACAATACAAGTCCTATACAAATAGTAGGAATAACGCGCAAAAATACGCCATAAGGAAACTTCAGCTTCACAAATCGAATCAACAGAAATATCCCTACAAATCCCGCAGAAACCAAAAGCAACTCCTTGGTTGGAGTAAAATCATAGTTTCCCGCAACACTTGCCGCTGTTCGAACCGAGAAAATATCCCAAGGCACCAATGGGGTTGAACGAAATGCCATTACATAGTGGTTCACTAATCCATACACAAACGCAATCACCGTCTCAATACGAAGTGCAACACATCCATTTCCCGTAACAAAAAACAGAATCCACGCAATCAGCTCGAATAAAAATATATTGTAAACCTGCGCCAAGCTTCTGACCTCTTCAAATGCATTGTGCTCAAAGGCTTCCATAAGGTAAAATAGCACAATCGGCACAATCGAAAATATCAGCACTCGCAGAACCGTCAGCATGCGGCTGGTAGATTTATCTATTTTTTCTTCTTCAAATTCTTTTCTCATTTTAATAATTTCCTCTCCCATAAGCAGAGACTCGAATAATTTGTTTTTCTCGCTCACAAAAATAGCGAGTACACTAGACATCATTCTACCATACTCGCTCATATTTTAAAATTATTTATTTGTAGATTAATCCTTAATTTTCCTTAATAATTCGACAAAACCAATCTGCGACGATACAAGCTGTCAATCTGATCGATTACTCTGCGTGCCTGTCCATATCTATGCGGATTGATACTAATCACAACGAACTCTCTTGCACCATGATACTGCTCTCTCTGAAAAAATGGAATTCTCTTGGAATTTCTCGTAAACGGAATACGTGCATTCACCAACGCCTGAATCGTCTGGTCCCCTGCTTTTTCATTTGTTGTTCTACACAACTCAATATCGTTCCCTGTGAAATTTCCTAATTTCTTTATCGTCGCCATGACACCCTGTACCTCCTATATCTTATCCTTCACATTCTCGCTCATACTAGCTTCTTACATAATCTTCACTGAAATCTGCTTCCCAAGTCCATCCGCTACTTTCACCAAAAAATCCAGACTCGGATTATAACGCCCACTTTCCAGTCGAGAGATGTTCGATTTCTTCGTACCTACCAACTCCGCCAGATGCTCCTGAGTCATCCCCTCAGCCTTTCGCACCTCACGTAGCTGTCGCACCACATCTTCTCTCGGCGAACTCGCTCTACCCAAATGCCGCTCTCCTCTTTATTTTTCTACATTTCCGAACTCAAATCATGCTTCAATCAATAGTCGCTTGCGACTTTTGAGCGTCCGAGCGGAATTGTTTGCAATTAATTTCCTTTCCGCGAGGTACGCATCCGCTTTAACATCAAGACATGATAAAATCATGTCTTGATGTTATCATATATGATAACTTTTTGTCAAGAAAAAACTCGGACATTTCTTGCCCAAGTTTCAACTCGCAGGAGATGGGGTGAGACGGATTAAGAAAAGGCCCAGACGATTCTCGTCTGAGTCTTTCTTTTTATGCAGGAGATGGGGCGCACGAGGTCCGGTGGACCTCGGCTTTGCGCCGACCGAAGCGGAGCGGTGCACGAGATCCAGTGTATCTCGGCCTTGCACCGACCGGAGTGGAACGTAGACGACCTTGAACCTTGGGTTCAGGGCACGCTCTGCTTTAGAAAGAAAAAAGGTAGCTCTCTCGAGCTACCTTTTTCTTTCTACATGCAGGAGATGGGACTTGAACCCACACGAGGTCGCCCTCGTCAGATTTTGAGTCTGATGCGTCTGCCATTCCGCCACTCCTGCTCGTTCGTATCGAACGTATCTATATTAGCATAAGAAAATATAGAATGCAAGCAGAAATTTATTTTTCAAACTTATAATCAAAGCAATCGAATGTTGCAAAATAATCTGCTGGAGTTTCTGCACGACGAATCATTTTCACACTGCCATCCTCCTGCAATAAAAGCTCTGCGGATTTTAATTTTCCATTATAGCTGTATCCCATAGCAAAACCATGAGCACCGGTATCATGGATAACTAAATAATCCCCTTTATCAATTTTTGGCAATTTACGGTCAATTGCAAATTTATCATTGTTTTCGCAAAGAGAACCTACCACATCATAGATTTCTGTGCATGGTGCATCTTCTTTTCCAAGCACTGTGATATGATGATAAGAACCATACATGGCTGGACGCATGAGGTTTACTGCACAAGCGTCTACACCTATATATTCTTTATATATATGCTTCTCATGAATCGCCTGTGTTACGAGACAACCATATGGCGCCATCATAAAACGTCCCATTTCTGCAAAGATTGCCACATCGCCCATTCCTGCTGGAACTAAAACTTCGTCAAATGCCTGATGTACACCTTCACCAATGGCATAGATATCGTTTGGCTCCTGATCTGGTGTATATGGTACTCCAACACCACCGGAGAGATTTACAAATGCAATATGACAGCCTGTTGCTTCTTTTAATTCTACTACTAATTCAAAAAGCTGTTTTGCAAGCTGTGGATAATACTCGTTGGTTACGGTGTTGCTGGCAAGAAATGCGTGTACCCCAAAATGTTTTGCACCTTTTTCTTTTAAAACCTTAAAGGCTTCAAAGAGCTGTTCCTTTGTCATACCATATTTGGAATCTCCAGGATTATCCATGATGCCATTGCTCATTTCAAATACTCCGCCTGGATTGTAACGACAGCTAATGGTTTCTGGGATATAGCCCAAAGTATCCTCTAAGCACTGAATATGTGTAAAATCATCTAAATTGATGATACCGCCCATATCATTTGCATAGACAAACTCTTCCAAAGGAGTATCATTGGAAGAAAACATAATATATTTCCCTTCAAACCCACAGGCTTTTGCCATCATAAGCTCTGTTAATGAGGAGCAATCACATCCAAAATCATACTCTTTTAATATATTCAAAAGGAATGGGTTTGGTGTTGCCTTCACTGCAAAATATTCACGAAATCCTTTGTTCCATGCAAAAGCTTCCTTCACTGCTTTTGCGTTGGCACGAATCCCAGCCTCGTCATAGAGATGGAATGGTGTTGGGTATGTTTTTACGATTTCTTCTATTTGTTCTTTTGTTACAAATGGTACCTTCTTCATTTATTTCTCCTTTACAAACACATTCTATACTATGCCTGTTTATCCATAATTTTTATTCTACAAAATAATACTTTCTTAGACTACATCAACTTGTGATTTATTTCAAGACACTTTTATGTTATAATCTCTATAATTATAAGATATAATCCATTATTATTTTTGTGCCGATATAGATTTTGGTACAGTTAAGTTTACAGAAAGAGAAAGCCATGGGAATTAAAGTTACAAAACTCGTGCCAGCCACGACAATTAATACAACAGAAAAAACAGTTACTAGCGAGGCAACTGAAACTGAATCCTTCCAGGACGTATTAGTGCTCAATCAGAATGCTCTTCGGGCAATGACAATTGATGCAATGGTAAAGGAAAGTGCCTCTGGTTCTGTAAATCCTGACTCCGTGGATGCTGCCGCAGTCATGAAATTCCGTGGCACATTGGGAGCCAATGTTAAGGCTCCTATTCCAAATGATGATTGGAATCCTGGCACACCACAGAAGGCAAATTTGGGCACTCCTCAAAAAGCCGATATTTCTGGCAACCAGACAGCAACTGTCGATGCTTCTGACAAAAACACAACTACAACTGATACTGCGGATATTACCCTGCCTGCCAACGTTCGAAACACTGGTGTTCTAGAATGTAATAGCGAGTTAAACAGCTACTTCGTGGAAGCAGCCAATACCTATGACATCGACGTAAACCTGTTAAAATGCGTAGCCTACGCAGAATCAAACTTTAATCCAAAAGCTACCAGCGGCTCTGGTGCAATGGGAGTTATGCAGCTTATGCCAAAAACCGCCGAGGGATTGGGTGTAACCGATGCCTATGACGCAAAGCAGAATATTATGGGCGGTGCAAAGTACCTTTCTGTTCAATTAGAACGTTTTGACGGAGATATTGAGCTTGCTCTTGCTGCTTACAATGCCGGTCCAGGAAATGTAGAGAAATATGATGGCATTCCACCATTTGAAGAAACACAAAATTACGTTAAGAAGATTATGGGTATTTATACAAGTTAATTCCCCTGTATTTTTTAGTTGACATTTTGCTTTTTACATAGTATGATTTAACAGTTGACGCAGTCAATGTTATAGATGCTGACGTGGCTCAGGGGTAGAGCACTTCATTGGTAATGAAGAGGTCGGCGGTTCAATTCCGCTCGTCAGCTTTAAGCTCTTGGTTATTCCAAGAGCTTTTTTGATGAAAATAGAAAAATTAAAATAATTATCTTCCATATTCTGCTTATCTTTGCTATAATGTAGGTTAGGAAAAAGGTACTATGGAGGAATATAATGGAAGGGATAACACAAAAACAAGCGGATATCATCGGTGAAGTAGCTAATATCTGTACTGGTAATGCTGCTACAGCACTTAGTATGATTATCAATCGACCAACAAACATTACCACTCCTTTGGTTGAAGTTCTTGACAAAGAAGAGAACCTCATCAAGCCAGAGCGTATTTTGGTAAAGGTTCCATACACCAAAGGCTTGGATGGAACGAATCTTATGATTCTCAAAGAACAGGATGCACTTATCATTGCAAACTTGATGATGGGTGGCAATGGTGACACAACAGGAATGGATTTTGATGAGATTACCATCTCTGCAATCTCCGAGGCTATGAATCAGATGTGCGGTCGAATTGCTACGTCTATGTCTGAGCTTTTACATAGACCAACCGACATTGGTTTTCCACTGATTAATTCAAAGTATAAAACCACATTCGTTATTCCTGACGAATTATGCAATGGAACTGACATTGTAAAAGTAACATTCCGTTTGACTGTTGACGGACTTATCAACAGCACAATTTGGCAATTATATCCATTAAGTATTGTAAAACAGATTTTAGACCAGGAGGGTGTATAAAATGGCACAGAGAATTTTAGTAGTAGACGACGCAGCATTTATGAGAATGATGCTCAAGGATATCCTTACAAAGGGTGGTTACGAAGTATGTGGCGAAGCTGCTGACGGCGTTGAAGCACTTGCAAAATACAACGAATTAAAACCAGACCTTGTAACACTTGACATTACTATGCCAAACAAAGATGGTATCGCAGCATTAAAGGACATCAAAGCTGCAGATCCAAGTGCATTATGTGTAATGTGTTCTGCTATGGGACAGCAGTCAATGGTTATCGAAGCTATCCAGTCCGGAGCAAAAGACTTCATCGTTAAACCATTCCAGGCTGACCGCGTACTTGAATCAATTAAGAAAGTATTAGGCTAACTATCTAGCCAAGTAAAGACGTAAAAAAGGACAACAAGTAAGTTTACTTACATTGTTGTCTTTTTTATGTCTAAAATTCGGCTAGATTTCCCTAAGAGTCTCTAACGCTCTTTCCTTTATAAGCTCTTTTCCATGTTCATAGATAAAGGCTCTCTTTTCAGCCCCAACGAATACGTCTGCGGCATACTCGTCAGTAAGTGCTGACAAACGCTTTACTTCGTCTTCCCTGCAACCAGTCATATCGACCATAAGGAAATAAATCCCGTCTAATTTGTACAACTGATTAAATGGAAGTTCCTCCATTTGCACTTGTTTTGCATATCGCATCAGTGTATCTAAATCTTCAAAGGCGAAAAGCACGATGATTTTCAGATTTTTATCACTTTCACTTAAGCTTTCTGTGACCTCTGCGCCTTTATCTTTGATGGCTTTGATTTCATCCCATTTTTGCTTTGGAATAGTATTCAACAAACCATTTACAATATCTTTGATGTGATCCATCACCCCTTCGGCTCCTGGATGCTCCGAAAAAGTTAACGAAATGGTATGGTCTGGCAGAATATCGGCACGTACGGACTTTATACCAAGCTCAAATTTTGTGTTGAATTCCTGTTCCGCCATGTCAAATATCTCATTCATAAACTGCTGGGTACGAGCACCATTGCTGATGATGTCATCTATCGTATATCCAAGCTCTTCGATTTCTTCCTCTGAAATCACACAACGAATCACATTGTTTCCTTCACGGCTAAATTCCATATATGTGCCTCCTTTCCTTACATATCTTTTTTGATTTTCCCACGAATCCTCTGCAATGCATTGTCAATGGATTTCGGTGGTTTATTCATGATTTCCCCAATCTGCGTATAGTTGTTTCCTTCTAAATATAAGTATAACACTTTTTTCTCCATTGGGCTTAATTTTTCTTCTAATCTACGCTGAAATTCTTCTTTGCGCTCCTGCTCTATCAGCATTTGCTCTGGGCTAAGGGCTTCATCTGCAATCAAATCCTCCAGATTTGCCCCTTCTCCTTCTTCCTGCGCCGAAAAAGAAATATAGGTATTCAGCGGAATATGTTTTTTTCGATTGGACGCTTCTAAGGTAGAATACAGCTGGCGATTGATACACAGCTCTGCAAAGGTAAAGAAGCTAACCTCTTTTTCCAAATCAAAGTCTCTCACCGCCTTAAAAAGTCCAATCATCCCCTCCTGTATCAAATCCTCTGGCTCTCCGCCGATAAGATACATGACATTTGTTTTCTTTCGAACAAGCGGCTTGTATTTCTCCATGATGTAATCCGCAATTTCTGCCTCACCACCACGAAGTCTTGCAATCAGCTCCTCGTCCGCAAACTTGCTATAATTCATGTATTTCCTCACATTTTCACTCATGTCGGGGTGTTTTATTTACCCAGTCTTTGACGAACGATTTCGTAAGCTAATACTCCCGTTGCTACCGATGCATTCAAGGAATCAATATCCCCTTTCATAGGAATCGTCGCAATCATGTCGCAGTTCTCTTTTACCAACTTGCTTACACCATCACCCTCATTACCAATAACAAGTCCAATAGAACCTGTAAGATTTAAGTCATACATAGGTGTTCCATTCATATCAGCACATACAAACCACATGCCCTTGTCCTTCAAATCCTTGATGGTCTGGGTAATGTTCGTAACCTTTGCAACTGGTGTATAGTTAATCGCACCCGCAGAAGTACGTGCAACGGTAGGGGTCAACCCTACTGCACGACGCTTCGGAATAATGATTCCGTGCGCACCCGCTTGGTTTGCCGTACGAATAATTGCCCCTAAGTTATGTGGATCTTCAATTCCGTCAAGAATAATAACAAATGGTGCTTCTCCTTTTTTTTCGGCATTTTTCAGAATATCCTCAACCTCTGCGTAGTCATATGCCGCGGAAATTGCGATAACCCCCTGGTGTTTGCCAGTTTCTGAAATCTGATCCAAACGATCTTTATTTACATAATTGATAATCGTATCACCTTTTCTGGCTTCTCTGGTAATCGATTTGATTGGTCCATCCTGGCAACCGTCTAATACAAATAATTTATCAATCGTTTTTCCTGAACGAAATGCCTCTAATACCGCATTGCGTCCTTCGATTTTGTTTTCCTCGTATCCCATTTTTTCCTCCGATTATTATATAGATATTCCAGCCCGTTCCAATCCCATCTTTGTCAACTCTACCACTCTTGGAAATTCATCCTTGAGATATAAATATCCCACGAGTGCTTCAAAACCGGTGGCCTTACGGTAGTCTACCATTTTTGCATTCTTTGCCATAGTTGGTGATTTCGCATTACGTCCTCTACGATAGACATCTGCTTCTTCCTCCGTCAAATCCACTTCTAAAGCCTCTATGATTTTTGCCTGGGTCTCAGCTTTGACGATATGGCTGGTCTGATAATGCAGCTGACTCGCCTTTGTATTCCCTTTGCCGACAATCAGGGAGCGGATGACCAAGTCAAAGATACCGTCTCCAATATATGCCAGCGTCAGCGGAGAATATGTTCGAATATCTACCGGCTCAATGTCAAATTGCTCTTTAATATAAGAATCAATCTTCATTTCCATAACCTTTTATCCTCTTTTACACAAGCTCCCACTTTACGCCTTCTCGGGTATCCTTGATTGCTACACCCTTTGCAAGAAGTTCATCGCGGATAGCATCTGCTGTTGCAAAATCCTTTGCTTTCTTTGCCGTAGCACGTTCTTCAATCTTTGCAAGAACAAAGGCTTCTAGCTCTGCATCCACACCTGCATTTGCTGGAGTTTCTAACAGTTTTTTACCTTCTTCATACAGATTTAAAGAGAGTACTTTGTCAAAATCTTCTATCAGTGCAAGTTTGGTTGCGTCATTTGTATCTGCTTTCACAACATCATACAATACTGTGATTGCCATAGATGTATTCAAATCATTGCAAAGCGCATCTTCAAACTTCTCTTTATAAGTACGGAATGCCGTTGTATCAATTTCGCCTTCCTTCTTCAGCTCTGCAACCTTCTTTGCCAGCTTGTTGTACGCCGCTAGCATGTTATCCAAAGCTTCATACGAGAATACCAATGGTTTGCGATAATGAGACTGCAAGCAGAACATACGATATACCAATGGATTATATCCCTTGCTTTCAATTAATGAAACGGTAAGGAAATCCCCCTTAGATTTGCTCATTTTTCCAGACTGGTCATTTAAGTGATTTACATGGAACCAGTGGTTACACCACTTGTGTCCTGTAAAGCTTTCAGACTGTGCAATTTCATTGGTGTGATGTGGGAAAATATTATCTACACCGCCGCAGTGAATATCCATGTATTCGCCCAAATGCTTCATACTAATGCAAGAACATTCGATATGCCATCCTGGATATCCTACACCCCATGGACTATCCCATTTAAGTGCCTGGTCTTCGAACTTGGATTTTGTGAACCAAAGTACGAAGTCATTGGAATTTTTCTTATTATCATCTACATCTACATCCGCACGTACACCCTCTAATAGCTGTTCCTTTTCTACTGCGGATGAGAATACATAGTAATCCTCTAATTTGCTTGTATCAAAATATACATTTCCGCCTGCTTCATAGGCAAATCCCTTGTCTAAGAGCACCTGTACCATATGAATGAATTCAGGAATACAGTTGGTCGCTGGCTCTACAACATCTGGACGCTTGATATTCAGCTTCTCGCAGTCACTAAAGAACGCATCTGTATAGAACTGTGCGATTTCCATAACGGTTTTATTTTCACGTTTTGCACCTTTTAACATCTTGTCTTCACCAGTATCTGCATCGCTGGAAAGGTGTCCCACGTCTGTGATATTCATTACTCGTTTTACATCATATCCAACATAGCGCAAAGATTTTTCCAAAACATCTTCCATGATATAGCTACGAAGATTTCCAATATGCGCAAAATGATATACCGTTGGTCCACAAGTGTACATCGCAATCTTGCCCTCTACATTTGGGATAACAGTATCAATATTTCTTGTCAGTGTGTTGTAAAACTTAAATTTATTCTCCATGATTTCTCTCCTTGTTGCGACTTGAACAAAATAGCCTGTCGCATTCTATTTTATTTTATCCTCTCGGCATGTTCTAATCTACATTTGTACCTGCGGTTACTGCCAACAAAGTCTTAAGCTGTTCGATTTCCTGCTCCAAGCTATCTACGCGTTTTCCTAGCTCGGCTTCATTTAATTCCAGACAGCCGATTTCATCTTGGATAGGGTCTGGCAGGTTGTTGTGGTCTAACAGGTCTTGTGGCATATCTGTCTTCGCACGCTTTACGATACGTCCCGGAATACCTACAACCGTACAGTTTGGTGGTACTTCCTCTAATACTACACTACCTGCGCCAATTTTACAATTATCTCCGATTGTAAAAGATCCTAATACCTTTGCTCCCGCACTCACCATGACATTGTTGCCAAGGGTAGGGTGACGCTTGCCCTGTTCCTTTCCTGTACCGCCCAAGGTAACTCCCTGATATAGCGTGCAATTATCTCCAATAATCGTTGTTTCTCCTATGATAACGCCGGAACCATGGTCGATAAACAGCCCTTTTCCGATTTGTGCACCTGGATGAATCTCAATCCCAGTCTTTCGTACTGCCTTCTGTGACAGCCATCTCGACCAAAAATAATGTCCCTTCAAGTACCATTTGTGAGCTATGCGATACATCATAACCGCTTTAAAGCTTGGGTATAAAAACACTTCCCAGTTGGAATGAATAGCCGGGTCTCGTTCTCGTATGATATTAATTTCTTCCTTAATACTCTGAATAAATCCCATATAGACCTCCTAGCTATATAATATGGGAAATTCTACTCTACGGTGACACTCTTCGCAAGATTTCTCGGTTTGTCCACGTCCAAACCTCTTGCAACACTGACATAATACCCCATCAGCTGTAAAGGCACAATCGCCAGGCTGGTAGCAAAATATTCCTCTGTCTTTGGAATATATACGGTAAAATCAGCATTATCTTCGACATTGTATCTGCCATAACTCGTAAGTCCCATCAGATATGCCCCACGACTCTTTACCTCAATGAGGTTGCTCATCGTCTTTTCAAATAAGTCAGACTGCGTGAGTACGCCAACTACAAGGGTTCCATCCTCAATCAAGCTGATGGTTCCATGCTTGAGTTCCCCTGCCGCATAGGCTTCTGAATGAATATAGCTAATTTCTTTTAATTTTAAACTTCCCTCTAAACAGGTCGCATAATCAATTCCTCTGCCAATGAAAAATACATCCTTTACATGAGAGAATTTAGAAGCAAACCACTGAATGCGTTCCTTATCCTCCAAGGTTTTTTCGATTTTAGCTGGCAGAGTTCCAATTTCTGTAATAAGCTGCGTATAACGCGCCTCATCAATTTCTCCACGTACCTTTGCACATTCGATTGCAAATAAATAGGAGGCTATCAGCTGCGTACTATATGCCTTTGTGGTTGCCACAGAGATTTCTGGTCCTGCAACCGTATATAGCACATAATCTGCATCTCGCGCAATGGAGCTTCCCACTACATTGACAATCGCAAGTGTTCGTATCCCTCTTGCCTTCGCATCTCGAAGTGCCGCCAAGGTATCTGCCGTCTCGCCCGACTGGCTAATCACGATTACCAAATCCTCTTTATCCAAGAGTGGCTTGCGATAACGGAATTCAGAGGCGAGGTCCGTACGCACCGGAATCTTCGCTAAATCTTCGATTACATACCGTGCGGTCACGCCTACATGATATGCCGAACCACAGGCAACAATATGAATCTGTCGAATATTCTGAAGTACTTCTTCCGTCAATCCTGTTGTAGAAAAATCTATTTTACCATTTTTTACGAAAGATGTATAGGTGTCTTGCACTGCTTTTGGCTGTTCGTGAATCTCTTTCATCATGAAATGCTCATAGCCGCCCTTTTCCGCTGCCTCTGCATCCCATTTAATTTCGGTCAATTCCTTCTCAATTTCGTCTCCATCCAAGTTATAGAAATGCACTTCTCCCTTTTGAAGCTTTGCAATTTCTAAATTGCCAATATAATAAACATTTCTTGTAAATTTCAAAATAGCTGGAGCATCGGAAGCGAGGAAAGTTTCGCCATCATTTACTCCGATTACCATTGGGCTGTCTTTTCTTGCTACCCATATTTCACCTGGATAATCATCAAACATAACCGCAAGAGCATAAGAGCCACGAATACGCACCATCGTCTTATTCAGAGCATCGATTGGCCCAATATTATATTTCTTGTAGTAGTAATCAATCAGCTTTACAGCTGCTTCTGTATCTGTCTGGGAATAGAAGGTATAGCCCTTCTTCGTCAATTTCTCGCGGATTTCCTGGTAATTTTCAATAATACCATTATGCACTGCTACTACACAACAATCCTCCGATACATGTGGATGTGCATTGTCCTCCGATGGCTCACCATGTGTCGCCCAGCGAGTGTGTCCAATACCGCAGGTTCCCTTTAAATCCAGTCCATCATTCGTCTTTTCTGCGAGGATTTTAAGTCGTCCTTTCGCTTTGACTACCTCTACCTTTTTTTCATCATCTCGTACTGCCATTCCAGCCGAGTCGTATCCTCTGTACTCTAATTTTTCCAATCCCTCTAAAAGAATCGGAGCCGCCTGTTGTCTTCCTGTAAAACCTACAATTCCACACATGGTTCAATTCCTCTTTCTTACTACAATTTCGTGCAATCCATTACACAACGAAGCACCGTGTCATTTTGCTTTACTGCTGGCAGCCGCCACAGCCTCCGTCACAGCCTACCTGGATGCTGGCTTCATACATCGTTGCAAGTGAACAAATCGCCTGTGCCGCCATACCCTCTTCACGACCTGTAAAGCCAAGACGTTCTTCGGTAGTTGCCTTCACGTTAATCTGGTCTCTTTCAATACGGAGCACCTTAGCAATATTTTCCTCCATCTCATCGATGTAAGGACGAAGCTTTGGTTTCTGTGCAATCACTGTCGCATCAATATTTTCAATCACATAGCCTTTTTCTTCAATTAGGTCACGCACATGTGCCATCAGCTTCATACTGTCTGCCCCCTTGTATTCTGGGTCTGTATCTGGAAAATGCTTTCCAATATCACCCATTGCCGCAGCACCTAGCAAAGCATCCATAATCGCATGCACCAAAACATCTGCATCCGAATGTCCTAAAAGCCCCAGCGTATGTGGTATCTCCACTCCACCCAATATTAATTTTCTATCTTCTACCAGCTTATGCACATCATATCCTAATCCTACTCGCATTTTGCCCCACCTTTCCATAATAAAAACAATATTTCAATTTATTATACCAAAAAAATCGTCGAACTAACAGTCCAAAGTTGAAAGAGATTTGAATCTCTGTTAAAATGTATGTGGTAAATTATTTCACTATATAATTTTTTAAAAACAGACTAAAACGAAAGAGGTTTCTACATGAAACATAGAAAACTAAGACGGTTTCTTCCTGCTATTCTCTTGATTTGTACGTTATCTCTTACTTCGCTACATGCCAATGGTGCACAGAGCGATATTGATAACGCAAACGACCAAATCGACAATTTACAAAATCAAATAGAGGATGCTGAAAACCAACTTGATTCTTATAATGAACAGAACGATACCCTACAAGGTGACCTGAAGGATTTGAACAACAACCTCCAGTCACTTGCAAATGACATCAACGAACTTGAGTCACAGATTTCGAAAAAAGAAGCCGAGATGGCTACCCTCTCTGACGAACTTGAAGAGGCTACACAGCTTGCCAACTCGCAATACGAGAACATGAAGTCCCGCATCCAGTTTATGTATGAACACGGAAACACTTCTCTCCTCGAAATCTTACTGGATAGCCGCTCCTTTTCCGACTTCCTAAACAGAACAGAATATGTGTCCTTTATCACCTCGTATGATAGAGAGAAATTAACTGAATACCAACAGCTGATGGCAGATATTACAGAAAAGAAAAAACAGCTAGAAGAGGGACAGGCTACTCTCCTTGCAATGCAGGAGGATATGAAACAGAATCAGTCCAATGTTTCCGCCCTCATCAGTAAAACCCAGCAGGACATCGACAAAAACGAGTCCAATATCTCAGATGCCAACGAAAATCTGGAAAATCTTTCGGAACAGCTGGCTTATTGGGAGGAATTAGAAAAAAAATTAGAAGAAGAAAAGGCAAAGGCCGACCAAGAGAAGTGGGAAGAAATTCACGGTAAAGAGGAAGAAGATTTCTCTAATATCGATTATACCCCACAAGAAGGCGAAGCCTATCTTTTAGCCGCTATCATCCAATGCGAAGCCGAGGGCGAACCTTATGATGGCAAGATTGCTGTTGGAAATGTTGTTTTAAATCGTGTTGCAAGCTCTAGCTTCCCAGATACCATCACCGGGGTCATCTATCAGGAAAAACAGTTTTCTCCTGTTGCCAGCGGACGTCTTGCTTATCGATTAGATGCTGGCGTCAATGAAGAATGCATCAAAGCTGCCAACGAAGTTCTCGCAGGCAAACATATCACAGATGCACTTTTCTTCCGCACCAATAATGGTAGTGTTAGTGGAACTGTAATTGGAAATCACGTCTTTTACTAGAATAATGATTTAGTTAAGAGATAAAGAGAAAAGCAGGACAACAAAAATGACGCAGAATCAA
>X42_Goitered_Gazelle__coassemble_55_pt1 | contig 31718 bp, 26 predicted proteins | sample X42_Goitered_Gazelle__metabat2_low_PE_005 | metagenome-assembled genome bin X42_Goitered_Gazelle
TTAATTCCGTTTGCATTTAATGCAATTGTTGCCATTTCTTCACTTCCTTTTTGTTTTACTAATTTTACTAAAAGGCACTGTTAAATTCCTATCAATCAATTTCATTTACAATACTTGTAAATTCCTCTGTATCAAAAAACTCCTTTAATGACATCTCAAATGCATCACAGATTTTCATCACCGTAAACAATCCAGGATTTTTTGTATCTCCTCTAATAATATGCATTAACGTTGTAAATGGAATTGATGCTTTGTAAGCCAATGTATAATAGGTATCCCCTCTCTCCTTACATAGCACATTTATTCTATCCACCAATACTGCTTGTTCTTTCGTCATCATTCTTTTATTCATGCGTAATCCCACCTTAACAATTTTATCTAACGTATGAATACAATTTACAATATTTTACATATTTAAATCAGTCATCTCGCGCAAACGTAGGCGATTTTCGCGCAAGTGCACCATTTTATTATCCGAACACAATTGTGTACCATCTTCTCCATACTATAATATTTCCCCCTTAAACATTTCCTTCTTTCGTGTAAAATGTATATAATATCGAAAGAAAGGAGGTTACACAAATGACAAAAGAAGGTGAAGAGATTAAAGAATTCATAACTGAATATCATGACTTTCTAGCTGCTAATAACATAGATGTGGCTCATTCTACGATTAACGACGAATGGTTTGTATATCAAACTCAGAATGACTATGATTATTATGAGTATTTTATTCAGTTTTCTACAGTTACTGAACTTGTAGATATCATTCTTGATGAAATGGAATTTGCATTATATAACGCAATAAAAAAAGAGATAGCACCTCCTAAGTATGACGACGACAACATAATAAACATCCTTACGAGCTACCATCCCTTTAAAAACACCACACAGAGCCTCACTATGCTCTTAGAAACGATTTTATCTAGTGAAATTGGAAAAGACTCTAGATTTTTTCACACACTGGATAAATTGTTTGCGCTAAGCAGTAATAACCAAGTTACAAAAACCAAATAATTTACACGAAACCAAGCAAGTTCCTGCATCTTAAAGAACAGGAACTTGCTCTTCTAAACACATATTACGACTAATTTTATTTTGCATTTTCGATTATTTTGTCCAATTTACATTTTGTAAAATCAATACTATTTCTTAATGCTCTAATGATACTTGCATCTTCTTCATTGTAATATTCCGATGATTCGATAACGACAAGCATATTCAATATTCCGGCCAAGTCCATTTGGATTTCTAGTAAATCATCTTTTTGTATTTGCACCATTTATATTATTTCACCACGCTTCCCACTATTCTAATTTAATCTAAACAATTTCTCTCCAAAGATTCCACCCCATTGGTACAAACGCTAGCAATTTTTGCGCAAACGTAAAAAAAGAAGCAGAATTCTGTTAGAATATCTGCTTCTTTTTTCATCATTCTATTTGCTTACAACTGCTGAATAGTTCATAAAATCTATCTATTGCACTCAAAACATGTCCGTAAGTATTTGTATAGTTCTTCAACTCTTTTATATCTTCCTGTTTAAATACCCATATTTCTTCTTGTGTATTCCATTCACCAGAACCAGCTACTTCAACTTCCCATTCGCTACCAAATGCAGAGATTTTTTTCTTTTCTACATTCATTTTGCTATTGTGAAGTGTTCTTTGTAACAGATTAAAACGGTTGGAATCCATTCTCCAGACAGATGTTTCTTCCAAGCCACCCGCACTGGCTGCAACCAGGTTTTCATCGTTGTCTGTAAAGAACCTGTCGCTTATGAAACGCACATAGGATTTTTTCACACTCTTTCTCATCGAAGTATCGGTTACTGTTACAATAACCGTTTTTTTCACAACATTTCCGAAGCTGTCTGTCGCCTGATAGGTAATCTCAAGTTCTTTCTCTGCGGTCAGGCTTGTAAAATCAGATGCATCGTAGTCCTTTACAATAACACTGACACCATTTACAAGTGTGCCATCTTCAAGGTCTGTTCCTGTTACCTTCTCTAAGAGCTCTGTTTCTGTAATCTCACCATTCTGTGCCTGCTCCAAGGTAAAGTATCGGTCATAAGATTCTATCTCTGGATATTTATTCCATTTTGCTGCAAGAAGTGTATCTTTGGTAAATTCTTTTTCTGCTTCTGCAACATACACATTGCCATTGCCATCTTCCCATCCAACAAAGGAATGTTGAGACAGAATTGGTTCTTTCGCTAATGTAAACCTAGGATATAAATAAGTTCCCGACGCATTGTAATAACATTCTTTTTTCTGTTCTTCAAAACTTGCAGATGAACCATTTGTATCATAGCTTACTGTAATATTGGATGAATAAACTCCATACAAAGTTGTATCTTCGTTTGCAGTATAGATACTATCAATTCCGACACTTGGCTGTGCCTCTGCATTCTTTTCAGTCGTCCATCCAAGTAATTCCCAGTCATGCCACGTTGTTTCTTCTGGGATGGTAAAATCAGCACTTACTTCAGTATTATAGATAGTTTCCGATAGTTTTCTTTCCGTCGTTCCACTATCTGTCTTCTCAACGATTGTCACTGTAATATCTTTTTTAAAGATTGCGTACAGAACAATGTCGTGTGCTGGCATAGATGATACACTATGGGTTTCTCCACAAGTTTCGCAATACCAACTTGATGAATTATTCAAAACAGTCGTTTCTTTTGGATTTACATTCCATCCTACAAAATCCCAATCTTTTTTATAAGCGTTTACGCTTAAATCAATCAGACTTCCATAGTCTGTCTCCTTAAAACCGACATCTACTGCATTTCCACCATTGGTTAAATAATCATAGATAACCATGTGTTTGTCTACTTTCCAATGTGCATAAACCATAGAATCTCCTGCCTTTTGGTATCGGTCACTGCTTGCTATCTTCGTACCACTTTTTTTGTCTGTGTACCAACCAAGGAACTCATATCCCTTTCTCGTTGCAACTGGTAGTTCGCCATAGAAATAGTCTTGGTATACCGTTTTGTGTGGGGTATCACAGTTGCCGCCATTTGCATTAAAGTTCAGCTTATAATCTTTCGGTATATAGTATGCGTTTGTTGTAGTTTCTTTTGTTACCTTGTATGGTTCATGAATCGGTTGCTTACGATATTCATCTGGAACTAATTTCAAATAATTTGTGTCGTCAACCGTATATGTGCGATACCCCTCTGGAACCGTTTCTAGATACTGTGGTATATAGGTACTGTTCTCATAAGCCAGCTCCGATGTGGATGCATAAAACACCCAATCATTTGCTTCTATGTTCCATAGGTAATGCTTTACCGTCTGAAGGCATTCTTCTGGATCAGGTGGATCTGGACTACCATATACCCTTCTATTCCCTGCATTATCTTTTAAAACAATAGCCCATAAGATATCCGCATCGCTACCGTAGCTTAATCCTTTTCTCAAATTGATGCCACCTATGGAATAATCGTAATTGCCATTGTCGGTCTTTACAAGTGTCATCGGAAAACTATTATACACCGCAGGATTTAATCTACTCCACGATACCAAAACTGCTTCCTTCATATCGGAAACGGGCAAAGAATACAACGCATATAATGTCACATCATTTGCCGGCATCTTGTAGCTGCTTAGCGGTTTTGTATCAGTAGGACTTAATCCCCATCCAGCGAAAAACATGCCATCTTTTGTCGCTTTGGGTGACAAGCTGACCGCTCCGCCATAGGCAACTGAGGCAGTTGAATTTCCAGATATTAAGGTGCCTCCGTTTGTGTTATATGTTACGGTATAGTTTTTTGCACTCCACTGGGCATAAAGCGTATGCTCATATGGATATATACTTTTGTTGTTACTCCAATATGTACCCTCGTTTTTTACTTTACCATTTGCGTCATAAACCTGCACTCCGCCAGTAGTGCTTGTCCACCATCCGTTAAATGAATAACCGTTCCTGCTTGGGTTGTTCCATGACATGTCATAATACGCTTCCGTTAAATATTTCAAAGTTACGTTATCATATGTCGTCGGAAGTGTTCCGCCATTGGCATTTAGATATAATATATAGGTACTTCTGTTATAGTACCAGTTTACATCTTGCTTCGTTAATGCAGATGATAAATTCTTACCATTTACTAATACCAGTGAATTTGTAACACTTCCCGCTGAACTTCCATATGGATTTAAGAAATGACCGTACTTACCAGGAGCTTCTACTGTTTTGGAACAAGAACTGTTCGCCCCCAAATCGACAGTTATCGGCGTGGAGCTTTCCAAATAGTAGCCACTATCACCCTCGACATATATATTCTGGTAAAAGGTAAAACCTGTTACATATCGAGCTGTTTTTCCATGGTAACTCAAACCCGAATCTGCTACTGTATTCAAGTCTGGAACGGCAGATGTCTCAAACAAACATTCACCCCATTCATAGATTGTGCCACTATCCTCTTCTACATCGGATAAATTTAAGTAGTACCAACAATTATTAATATATTGCCAACCTTCTTGCATTACACCATTTTCATTAAAGTAAAACCAACCACAATCTGTTGTTGCACTCTCGCTTAATCTCGGTATAAATGCCCATCCTTTTGTCAGATATCCATCACTCTTTGCAAAGAACCAGTTATTATTTACTCGAAACCAAGTATTTTTTAAGTAATAGCCTGTGTTAGGGTCGTTATCCCAATAGAAATTTACCCATGTTCCTCCGCTATCTTGAAAAAGTTTCCATGAATCTGGAATCTCCCACCCCATAACTTGATGCATATAATAGCAGTTATAGTACAGAGGTTGGTCTGACAACTCACCTGATAAGAGTACCCCCGAAGTAGCCGTGCTTGTACTATATTCGTTTGGTAAACCATAGCCATCATAAGGTGTAGTTTCTGCCTTTACAGAAAAAGCATCTCCTACAAAAAGGGATGCAAGGATTGTAAGAAAAACTACTGTGCATTTCAAAAATGGCAAAATATTTTTCATTTTTTCTTTCACTATTCTCCCTCCTTATGGAATTTTATAGTCGGTTGCTGTTATCGTAACGCCAAAGTTTGCATAATCCCAATTGGTAACAGTATAAGTTCCCGTAGGAGCTGTAATATCATATCTTACCGTTACATACGCTTCGGATTTATTTCCTGCTTTATCATAAGCTACCACGCGGTACTGATGTACGCCTTCTGCGGTATTATAATAATCAAAACTAAATTTCTGTACATTATTTTCATTTATCGTTTTTGTTTTTACTGGTGTAGTATTACTGTCACAATACAGTTCTACCTTGCTTAATCCCGTACCGACATCCATCGCTGTTGCCGTAATCTTGATTCCGCCACTGGCATTAGACCATACAATCGGTGCTTCTAACGTGAGGATCGGCGGAGTTTCATCCAGCCAGTATGCAAACAGGGTTAAATCACCATCTTTTCTATAATATTGCTCACCAGACATATGTTCATTGTAATACCGATTTCCCACTCCATTTAAACCATCGAAATATCCCATAAACGAATATCCATCCTTAATTGGAGAATTGCCCGCAAACGAAACCATCTTGTCATATGTGGCAGTTACGGAATCCCATCCTCCGCTTCCACCTTGCTTATCAAAGAATATTGAATAAGTTTTCGGCTCCCAATTTGCATATACTTTTGAATTTCTCGTAAAAAAATCTGGTGATTGCAAAAGTGTTCCCCACTTATCCGTAATCGGGTCGCCCATACCTAGGAAATAGGTATAATAACCCTCAAACCAATATCCGGCTTTTTGGGGAATTTGAATATTACTAATCGCATTTTTTATACCAGCATCGGAAAACCAACCTATCGTGTACTGTTCAAAAAAGGTATCTGTACCTCCACTGCCGCCATCTTTGTTCGTTTCTACTTCATAGACCGCTTCTTTCCAATTCGCATACAGAGTGACTTTTCCGCCATCTTCCGCTGTAAGATTCATAACATAATCCCCTGCACCATAACTTGTACCGCTTCCGTCTGGCTTCGTGTTCCACTCTGCCCCTGGCACTAAGGAATATCCCTCTTTGACACAAGGCGCACTACGCAGTTTCGATGGGAAGTCATATGTATGAACGGAATTCGACACATAACCGATACCACCATTGATATCATACTGGACAGTATAAATGTTTGGTTTCCAGTTGGCATATAAAATAACCCCCTTGTTTGCATATCCGATCCCGGTGTCCAGATTCTTTGGTGTATAGAGTGTAGTTCCATTAAATATGGTGCCATCTGCCTTTTTCCATTCCTTTCCACTGACCATATGATAGCCTGTTTTGGATAATCCGAAGCTTTCCGTGGTTTTTAAGTAAAACTCCTGCATAACTCTGTGTTTGTCCATTACTACATCAGAACCATTAAATATCGCATTACTTACTGTGGTGCTTCCACTGGTATAGGTCTTCTTGGAATATCCATTGCCTACACTTGCTCCATCGCCTACACTGTAGAGGATGGAGAGCTGGTAGTTGTCAAGATAATCTCTGATATCTGTATAACTTTCAAACGGATGTCCAGAGAAAGTATCCTTCAAAGTTTTCAGATCATCCGCATTATTCACATGATACACGGTATCTTTTTCCGTTATACCACCAAAATCATTCTCCTCAATACTGCCATTATCGGTTCCATTCTGTGTTGTGGTCATAATGGCATCCATACGCACTTCAATTTCAGCAGCACTTAAAACCGTATCCACATCTGCATTGCCGGTTGCCTTTAGTAGACTAATCAAATCCTCTGTAGATATGCAGAAAAGCAAGTATTGATATCCATCGGATTCCACACTGGAATTTGCTACTTCCGCAAGGGAATCTCCTCTCTTTACCGCAAAGCTGACACTCTTGCCATTTCCCGTTAATTTTACATCGAAACCAAGAGTTACATACCTCAGATTTGAACTGGAGGTTGCCAGCTTTGCCTGAGTAGCGAAGTAGACCACCCCATTGCTTACGTCGATATGCTTAGAATCTTCCTTACCCGTACTGTTGTAAAACTCCTTTGCGTTACTGTAACTACTGGCATCCCCATAAGCCATATCCACTGGAACACCCATTAGTATAAAACAAGACACCAGCAATAATGCCAGTGTCCTCTGTAATCTCTTATTCTTTTTCACTTCACCATCCCTTTCCTTTAACTCCAGAAGCCCTCATCTTCCTCTGTAATCTTTTCACGGATTTCGTCTGCAATAAACCAGTACCACTCATTGTCTGAATTAATCCAACAACCACCGATATGCCCATCTAAATCCCGTGCGTCCAGATATTCTCTTAAAATATCATGTCCATCTTTACCATCAATGGTATAATCACCATACTTCATTAACACCGCATACCATGTGCCGCCATCGAACTCACATACCACACCATAACCTGCATCAATACAAGCCTGCTTTTCTGGAGTGATATATCTCATTCCTTCATCCGTAGATACCACGCCGTCCTTATTGGTATCTGCTGGGTCGTAGGTCTTGTCATCTGAGCTGTTGGTGTTGTTATTGTCTGTGTTTTTGTTTCCAGTGTTCTCTTTACCAGAATTGTTGTTTTTATTGCTTGTTGCCTTCTGTTTCTCTTTTAGTGTGATTAAAAATTCTCCCAAGCTTTCGTTTCCTGCTCTATCTGTATAGGAAACCTTTACAACCCATTCATGCTTGGCTTCATCGCGACAGCTAACTTCGTATGAAAGGGAATCTCCTTTGATGTAGCCATCGACATTGTCCACTGCTGAATAGAGAGATTTATCAATCTCTGGCTGTTCATTTAACTTATCCTTTGATACCTTTACCACCTGGTCTGCCACATCTGTAATGAGTGCACCAGTAGTATCAAGAATCACAACTACTTCTTCATAAGAAGCATTTCCCTGTGCATCTTTCACTTCCAATACACTCCGGTAAATACCTGCATCTGTTGGAACTGCATCACTTCCTACTGCAAGTGCTGCTTCTTCGTTCATCAAAGAAGCAGTGCCTTCAGTCAAATTCTTAAGTTCAAGGTCATTTACTTCTACAAGTTCCTTTTTCTGTTCGAAACGAACAAGCTTAAGGGTATATTCCGATGCATCACTTACTTCTTTTACCATAGATGTAAAGTCGTTAAGTGCTGCAATATCATTTGTAAAGATGTATCTGTTTTCCATCGTTACCTTTGGTGCTGTAGTGTCTTCCACCACAACCTTAATGGTGTACTGCTTGTTATTATATTTGGCATATGCTTCGTACTCACCGACTTTATTGAGGTCTACCTTTGAAGTATCGAAGGTAATCTTTGCTGCGATATCATTTTTTACATCAAAAAAGTCCTTTGCGTTTAAAGAAAGTTCTGCTACACTTCCAAATTCTACATTTGTGCTGTCTTTTATCTGCTTAATACCAGTCACATTTGATATAATGATACCGATAATCAACATTAGCACTAATGCCACAGATACAATGATTGCAATGCGAGACATCTGTTTTAGATTTATTTCTTTTTCATTATTTATTTCCATAGTTTCCTCCATTTTTTGGTTTTTATATTTTCTACTTGATAAGTTAACACAAGTTTAACATACTTATATTTTCTTGTATACTATATAAAATTATCTATATACAAAACGCACCGTTATTTAGTTTTCAAGGTGCATGCCACTCTATTCTCACAAACTATTCTTCATATTCTTCCATAATGACTGTCATAGTACTGGAAACCTGTCCGATTGTTCCTATCGGGTGCTTCCAGGTAAGGATTGCTTCTACGGACAAAATACCGTTTTCCATATCTGCTTCTAAAAACTTCACAGTTAAGTCAGAGGCGGAGTTTATCTGGACTGCCAAAGATTGCAGAAAGGAGGCTTTCCACTCTTCTTCCGTTTTCGGTTTTCCTTCCTCATACATAAGGACAGTCATGGCATTTTCCATGGAAGACTTTAATGCATTATCCAGCTCCACCTGCCTAATACTTCTGCCGTGAATCGTAAATCCTGTCAGGATGATAACAACGACAATCAGTGCAGATATAAACGCGATTAACATATTTCTCATATTCTGCTCTCCTTATCGTGTTTCTACTGGAAGGTTGAATTCGTAAAGCTCTGTTCCTCCACCACTTCCATATACTTTTATGTACACAACAAAGGTGCCGCTTCCAAAGATATACAAAAGGTCCTGTTCCTTATCATAGATAAAGGAAGCCGGAATCTCTTCCATCTGTGCAACCTCTTCTGAAGAAAGTCTTTCCAAGACGCTATTTCCAGCCTTACTCTTTATATCCTCTAAATATATTGCAAAACCATCTTCTGTATCTCCATTTACAAAACTGCCGTCTTCTTTTTGTACCAAAAACAACTCTTTAAACTTTACGCAGTCTCCTACTGCTTTGGCACCAGAGTTATACTTTATCAATGGTACGTAAGACTGAGCATTGTTTTCCATATAATTCAAGCCTTCATTCTTTACTTCATCCTTCCCAATCATTGGAGCATATACATTCCCAGCACCTTCAAACACACCTTTTCCTTCGTTTAACTCTGCGGAAAAAAATATATACACCACAAATAACACGCAGGCAATCATAAGCATAAGAGGATAAAACTGCTTTACAATAGTCTTTATCATTTCCATCTGCTGTTTCCTCTTCCTAAATGGTACTTGCAAGGAGATTTAACATCCCTGCAAAGCCTACAAACGTACCTGCAAAAAACAACGCCCATAAAAGCCCAATTCCTGCGGTTGCCCCAAGGCCTTCTTCTGCCACATCTACTAGTAATGATTCTATTAATTCGTTGAGTTCATCCATCCTCTTTCCTCCTTAATAACTTACCGCCATGAGAATTTTCATAAAGATGAGAAACACCCCAGTCAAAAAAAAGGCAAATAAGGCATACAGCATAACTTCCTTGATTGCTTTTATAATTGTTTCCAAGTATGCACCTCCCTTTGACTAAATAATTTTTTTCTGTATCTTTTCCTGTCGGATATTAAAGAGCCTTATTTCAAAATAGTAGGTAAGCTCTATTTCGGCATAAGATTTTACCCCTGCTTTAGCTGCATGTTCAACATTTACTTCCAAAACATACCCGTTTTCTGCTGCATCAAGCTTGCATTGGTCTATCACCGTTTCACTATAATTGCTTTCTACGATAACCTTGGACACCGATTCCATGTAATTGTCTGCAGCTACCGCCTTGGAAAAACCAGTGATTACACCCAGTCCGCTACCAATAATTACAATCGCAGCAAGTACTCCGACGAAGGTTTTAAATGCTATATCTAAATGCATCTTGTTTCTCCTTTTTCAGTGCCTAAGCTATTAAATCAATAATGCTACTAACAGATGTCATGATTGCAATGACCAGATAGCCGATACATCCAAAGCCTGCCGCAAGGAATGGAATCCATGTAAAAGACTTCATGCTATCTTTTAGCATTAAACTATCGCGCTCTGCTTTCTCCAGATTCTTGATATTCTTCTCCATTACTACTTCCAGCACCTCGCTGTCTCTGTTTGCTCCCACTGCCAAGGAATAAAGTTTGTGCATGATCTCATTGACACTCTGGATATTGTAATCTCTTAAAAAAGACATATATGCATCTGGATCATGTGGTTTTACCGAAAGCATTGCAACAATACGTTTTAAATCTCTCTTTAAAATTGGAGGTGCCGTCTCTATAGATTTTTCTATCGCACCTTCGACGCTTTCTCTTTGTAGCAGCAACATAACATCAAATAGCCATTTGGGAAAAGCTTTTTCGATTTCTGTTTTTATGGTTCTCACCGCTTTCACGTGAATAATGGTGTGAATATTAAAACCCACAAACACCAAACAAATACATACTGCAAGTGTAGCCAATGATGGTTTTATGTAAAAAAACACCGCTGACGCTACCAAAGTTAAAATAGAAAATGATAGATACTTCTTTTGTTCTGTCTTTGAATCATAACTTTCCAAATAATCAAAATGTGCTTGTGCTCTTTTTTCACTCATAACTGTTGCATTTATCAAAAGGCTTTTGGTTAGGCGGTTATCCATAAATACAAAGAAGATAATAAAGCCAACCAATAATGCAGTATCAATAATCTGAGTCGGTAGAAAACTTACAATATTTAGGTTTGCATCCCTCATTATGTGTAGCATAATAATACATATCAATAGGAAAAAAGCATATATGATTGCACTAATATTTCTGTCCCAGAACTTCTTGAGGCGGATTCCTTCTACTACGCTCTGCCAGGCAGTTCGCATACTTTCCAAAATCTTAAACTCCTTAGTACATTCTCCGCCAAGCTCCTCTGCGTTTAGAAAGAAGGAATGTAGATTTCTTGCCTTTTCACAATCATAACGAGATTCAATGTAAAAAAGAGCCTCTCTTTCTGCTTGCTTGATATCACTTCTTCCATTCTCAATTATTTGAACAGCGTTCATCAACGTATCATGCATATGACCTGATGTAAAACATGTAGCGGTTTCTTCCAGAGATTTGATAACATCCTTTGTATAGATAAAGGACTGTGCCATCTGGCTCATATAAGAGTTAATGTCATTGAATCTTTGTACTTCATACGCACTTTTTTTCTGGTTATATACAAGCTGCGGTACACACAATATATATGTGACCACAACAATCAAAAGAAATACCAGTTTAAGTTCAAATAACAAACCAAAAACTATAGCTACAAGAAGAACCGCCCCGTAGTACAAAGAAGCTCTTTTTCTATCATAGTCTTCTCCAATCATTTGCAATGCTTCTGTTGCTCTAAGTGGAGTTAAAAGGAACGTTTCTTTTTTCTTCATCGTTTAGTTCCCTCCTCCAAAATACGCGAACATATCATGTCCGAGTTCTGCTTCAATCCGTTCTCTTGCTTCATCAGGAACTCTGTCCTTGTGAAGCTTTCCTTTTTCCACAACAAGAATGGCATGATTTGTTTGGTTCTCTCGTGAAAAGAAACAGACCTGATCAATATAGCGAATGATTTTTCCGTCTGAACTAGGTTTAACTTTTAACAATACACTTATATTTACGTACTTATGAAGCGAGTTGGCAATTCTCGTAGCATCCTGTCCTCCGTGAAGCATGTTTACACCACGGTCTGGGAACATTCTTGCATCATTGGTATGTGTTGTTGTCATAATGGGAATACCATTTGAAACGCATTCCAAAAAGGCTTCCATATCATTCGCTCCACGAATCTCCCCCATCATAATTCTTCTAGCGTTCATTCGAAGTGCGGTTTCCATTGGAATCTTGTAATTTCCGTCCACTACCTTTAATTCAGCACAGGATGCGCCTTTATTTACAAGTGGATAATGAATCTCCGCAACGTCTTCAATAGTAATTACTTTTTCATGTTTAGGTATTACAGATGCAAATAGCTTCAATCCTTCTGTTTTTCCTGCAGATGGTAGTCCGCAAAATACGATGCTTTCATGTGCACGAACACAGTTTTCCAACATGTTCATGGTTTCTACATCGCAATAGCTGTTTTCCAATGCAAAATCTCTGTTTATACGGAGTCCTCCGTGGGACTTACGAATGTTAACATTCGTAGTCCCACTTTTTGACTGACTCTTGTGCAGGCAGGTAATACGAAGTGTTTCCGTGTCTGCCATCGCAGTGTGATCTGTTGGGTTGAAATTACAGTTTACACTTTTTCCAACTAACGCTGAAAAATTCTCCCAATACGCTTCTGTTAGAAGTTCATTTTCAATTTTCGTTGGAATTACAGACACTCTAGACTGCCAGATATTTCCGCAGTTAAAATCTAAATCCGTCACATCCTCATCTTCTAAGTATTTCCAAATTTCTGGAAATGTTCTTTGGATGTCTTCATCTTTTAGTTTTAAAGTGCTCACGCTCTTTCTCCTTTTGAATTACTATGAGATTCCAAGCAATCCATTAATATCTATCATAATGTAATCTAATACGGTCTTAAGAGACGTATCGAAGAATCCACCTGAAGATACCAGCGGTGTTACAATTGCATACAACCCCGCACAAATTGCGAGTGCAATTAAAATCCCATAAAAAATCTTTACAAATCCACTTCCAATTTCTGAACTTTCGTTTGGCATAATTTTCCTCCTTTATGCTTTTAATATTATTTTTTTTCTTCTAAATTTTTGTATCTTGTTAACATCTTCTTACAGCTTTTCGATATTGCTTCTTCTTTTATTTCTCCTCGTTCATGCATTTCGATAAGATACCCTGCCATGGTTGAAAAGCCTTTCATGCTGGAAAAGACATACGTATCAACCCTTTTTCCATTTAAACTTACTTCCATTCGTAGGTCATGTGCAGGACCACCTTTTGCCTGATAATCACTAAAGCAAGCTACTTTGTCTATCTCTCTACAGCTAAATTGATATTTACGACCAAATTTTGTTCGTACCTTTATCAACCGCCCCTCCACTTTTACATATGACAAGAATCTAGTTATCATAAAGTAAAGCATAATACCAGGATAAAATATAAAAGTAAAAATTTTTCCACTAGGTCTCATTTGTTCCCACATACAAAGAGCACACATTAGTACAATACCTTCAAGGACTAGCAGCATTCCACTCAAACATATAATATTCTTTATGCGATACACAACCTTAAAATTATTCTGTTCCATACTATACTCCACAAGTATTTAAAATTTTTCTGTTAAAGTTCCACAAATCTTTCAATTCTTTGATCAAATTTTTAGCCGCTTCAAAAACATGATCCCATGCATCATCTACTGCCTTTGAACCAAGACCTTTTAGAATTGTCTTTAAGCTTACTTTCGTTGCATGTCGCAGTGACCTCGTGGATTGTGAAGCCCAAACATGTTTCCAACTTCCATTTCCTTTATTAATTCCTGATATCTCTAATGCAGCCCATTGATTAAACCAATATCCTCCCAATCCTGCGACAGTTCCTATCACAAATGAGAATACTGCATTAAGCATTACATCCTCTACTGATAAGTCATCACCCTTAATAAAAACATCTCCTATATCACCTAATAACGAAGATGTGAATTCTGCAGTTCCACCTATATACATAAGGTCACCCATTGAAAGTACCGCACCACCTAGTGATAGTATATGACCTAGACCTCCAGATATTGCACCAGATATAGCCCCTCCAAAGGCTCCATCCTCAAAGCCTTTCCAAAAAGAACCGCCAAAAGCATAGCTTACTGTTCCTCCTACGACTCCTCCCACCACAGAGCCAATCAGAATTCCTTTTGCCGCTGCTACCAAAAATGCAGATAATGGAGCTAGTGCTACGCCTGCACTAGCTAGGATAATCCCTATAGCCACTCCTACTAAAAACACTGTTCCAATCATTTTCCAATGCGCCCTACACCATTCCATTGCAGATGCAAATCCATCCTTGGCTTTATCTATCCAATTCTTCTCACACTCTGGTTTTAGATAATAATAATTCTTGTAGAACTCATCTCTTCTTTGTTTTATTATGCCTGCCACTTTACCATCGATATGTTCTACATCAGATATAAACGCCTCGCTCTCACGAATCAAATCGTTGAGCGAGTCGATTTTATCCTCCTGCGTCTGTGTAGATGCTTGTATAGAGCTTATCACTTCATCCAAATTGCAGATACTTTGACGAATTGCTAATGTTTGATTTTTTAGGGCAAATAGCCCTGATTTATAATCCTCTACCGATTGCCTGACCTGTTTTATCATACTCGGCATTCGATTAATCATATTTGCGTTTAATGAAATCGTTGCCATTTATTCACTTCCTTCTCCGATTAAAAAGCTTCCATTTGTTTTCTCTTTTTAATAAGCAACAGCACATAGACAGCTATGCCTACAAAAACTACAGAAGTTCCCATGATAACCCATAACCAGAAATATCCAATATGAATATTCGCTTTCTCTTGAATATTGTAGGTATTTCCTGCCATATCGCTAAGTACGATTCCTACATTGTGCCATCCTTTTTCCAAGGTAAAAGTAATGGTATTATTTTCCTCTAAATACTCAAAAGCAACTTCTTTGCCATTGTCATATACTTTACACAGACTTACATCCAACAACTCACTGATGTTTGATATCGTAATTGTCTGTGCCTTTTCACTGCAATACCATTTCCATGAATCAAACCCCGCTGAGATATCACAGGTTGGCGCAATATTATCAATATGCATTCTACCCAAATCGATTCGGCTACCATCATTTATTACAGAAAGACATAGCTCTATATCTGTATCACTTTGGAAATTTTCCTTAAAGTATTCGGATTCCAATGTAAATCGATACATTTGCATTCCATAAATACTTCCATCGGCTACTGCCTTTGCATCCGTATTATAGGATGTACCATTATTGTCTCTTAAAACAATGTCAACGTCACTCTCATTTTTCGCAAGCACAAAGATTTCGATATCTTCAAAATTATCTGGTCTTTTACTGATAGCCGTTCCATTTTCATATTGGAAGGAGTAAAGACCTGTTTTAGCTTCTATATTGCTATCCATGATATAAGCCAAAACATCTTGATTTACTAATCGGACATAGGTATTTACATTTACTTCACTTTCATTACCAGCTTTGTCTACTGCCACCAATTCTAGCGCGTATACACCATCTCGTACGAAATCCGGGAGAGTAAACTTGTTGCCCATTACGATTCCTGTTTTTGCACTATCTTCTTCCAAATATACTCTGACAGGAGTAATAATTGTTGTACCCGAATCATCAGTCTGTTTAGAGACATAGACTGTCAAAACATACTTAATATGGTCAATATTTGCATCATCAAACTCAATCGTTGGTGCAGCCTCATCCTGTCTATAATAATCATATACATCCAAATAACCTGTATCGTCTGGACTAACTGTCATCCCATTTCTAGATACGATAGTTGGAACTGTTTTATCAATTTCAAACACAACGGTTTGTCTTTGATTTGCAGTATTTCCAGCCAAATCCATTGGTGTCATTTCCAACTGATAAACTCCATCACTATCAATTGTAAAAGATATCGTATGTACATCCCCGGAAGTATTCCACTCCACATTTCGCAGCATATCTTCTGTTATATCTACAAATCCCTCACTGGTATGGTCTGCTCCTGCTTCCTTTTGAAGAACCTGTAAATTCACCAGAGCTGGGGCAAAATTGTGTTCCGTAATTTTTATTTCAACTGTCTTATCCAAATTAAAACTGTCTTCTGTAACACTATCGCTAAAAGAGCTGAAATTCTCTTCCACTTGTGGCTCAGTCTTGTCTACAAAGAATACTTTTTCATTTCCGCCACTATAATTTATGTGTGCTGTATGCCCACCCAAATCTGTTCCGTTTACACTAAATGTATAATCTCCTTCTGAAAATTCAACAATAGCCGTATACTCAGTAATCGAGCTCTGTGTAAATGCATAAGTTGGAACTACGCCAAACGTATTCTCAATTAAAACATTAACTAAATCAGTGGTAATATTTCTATCGATAACCGTAATATAGGCAACACGGTTCTCATCATAATATAAATCCGAGTCTTCATCCTCACCGAACGAAACATTGATGATTGGATTGGTTTTATCAATTGTAAATGTCGCACTCTTTACATTCTCAGATGCATTTAATGCATTGTCGGTAGCATCAAAGGTTACAGATACATTGTTGTCATCACTGTTAAAAGAGAACGTCTTTACTACTTTTGTAACCAAGTTATTATCTACCGCAGCAACAACCCAGCCATCTTCCAAAATAGTTCCTACCGGATAACCTGTATTTTCAATTACAAATGCCTTTCTATCGTAAGCATTCTTTTCTGCACTTTGTGCATAACCGATTTCATGAATTCCTGAGATTTCGTCCGTAATTTCTACCGTAAAACTATTATCTTCCACATAAAGTGGATTCCCCACTGCATCATGATATGAGGTTTGAACATTTTGTGTAATCTGGATGGTTGGCTCTGTATTGTCCACTACATAAGCCTTGGTAGTCTTTTCTCCTGAACGATTATTTACATTATCATAGGCTTCTATGTAGACCTGTCCCTTAAAATCTTTTGGAATTACTATTTCTGCCTTTCCATTGGAAATCTTTTGATTCCCTATAAACTCACCCAGTTGTACCCCATCTTCCCAGTAAACCAGTCGATATGTTATCTTGTCCAATCCCGCAGATGGGGTTGCATCAGATATATACACTGTCAGCACTGTATCTGACTTAAAGAAAAATCCATACTCCAGTAGCTGCACAAACTCTGTAGTATTGGTAATACCATCAACAGTTACAGGAGTAAATTCAACTCGGTCAATATGTGGATTTCCTTTATCAACAAAATACTCTGCTGTCTTAACAGAAACATTTCCTGCATTATCTGTAACTGCTAATTCAATAGAATATTTTCCATCTTCACTCGCACCGACTACCGCGGTTATATAATCTGTGTCAAATATATAAGTATGTTTGGCTACATCATTGCTAGCTGCATTTTCTGTAATTGCCACTTTAGGCATAGGCACATTATTCTTGTCATTCGTAATTTCTTGCTTATTTACCTTAAAACTTACATCGCGAATACCCGAATCTAAATCCTGTACAGTAAAAGTAATCTCTTTATTTGTGGAATACCATTTTTGCATCCCAGACTGCGATACCATATCACTCGCTGGAATTTCTAAGGAAACCTCTGGTGCAATCTGATCTACTAATACGTCATCAACTCCTGCTGCGCCATCAATCGTTAATGCTTTCGTAGTTTTTTTCCCAAATTTATCAGTAGCTGTTACTGATATATTTTCATAAAGTATCTTGGAACCTCCAGGAATCACACAGAAAAATCGTCCATCCTCTCCTTTTTCCATCTTTATCGCCTCGGATATTCCATCGTATCTTAGTTCCACCCTAGCAAGCCCACTATCATATAAAGGCTCTGAAACCCCTACTTTTACTATAAAAGTATCATTTGTATAAATACCAAAGGTCAGTATATTTAGAATTTTTTCTATCAAAGTGCTTTTTTTCTCGATTGTAAAATTACCAATACTTGGAGATTCTAAGTCTTTGTACACCACTAGTGGAGTAATCTGACTTGTATTCCCTGCAAAATCGATTATCTGGCCTGTAATCTCATACTTATGAAATTCATCCGAATTGATACCTGTCGTATCTACTTTTACATAATATCCATTTTCATCAGAAGAAATCGTATTATTTGCAAATGAGAATTCTTTACTTACAGACTGTTCCCCTTTTATGTTCACTGTGATACTCTTCAAACCAGATAAACTATCCGATGCATCAATACGAAATACTATGACATCCTCCCCATCAAACCACAGTTTCTCTTCGATTTCTTTTCCTTCTGGTCTTTCTATAGATATTGGATCTAACTCAGGTTCCGTTCTGTCAATATAAAAGGTTTTCTCCTGAATACTCATCTGATTTCCAGCATTATCAACTGCAGAGACTGCAATCGTATGCTTACCATCTGTAAATCTATCCATTGGAAACTCAAAACCTTTTTCCATTACTAACTCTTCAAAATCTACATTTACAAGTATCTCATTATTATCTGTAATTGTAATAGAATTGAGTCCGCTTTTTACCTCCCCTTCATTGTCATGAACATTAATGGTAATTTCTTGAGAATTCTCCTCAATTCCATACCATATATTTCCTTCTAGGTCTGTGTGTCCTTCGCTACCAAATGTCCACGCAACCATAGGTGCGTCATCTTCCACATACAAATTATCAAATCGAACGCTATCGTCATTCAAAACCTCTGTAAGACTCTTTTTAGTACTCCATCCGATTTTATCTGTGACGATAATCTGCATGTTTTTTATCTCTTTATCTGCTGAAACACGATGTACATATTTTCCTGCATTGTTGAGTGTCATATCAACATCTACGTCATTACCATTCTCATCATAAGTAATAGTAGCTTTTTCAAGACCTGATTCATAAACATCATTCTCTGATATATCATCTGCATCAACTATAATTTCTACTGCATTATTTGAAAATATACCGTATTTCAAGAAATTTATAATAGCATTTTCAATATTCCCCTCCACTGATTTTATCTCTATGCTTCTGATACTCGGTGGTGTCCTATCACTTCCAATGGGATCTTTAAATGACGTTTCTTGTACATTACCTGCATTATCTGTTACTTTGACATATAAAGTATGTTGATTTCCCTCTATAACATTATCATCCCGAAATATTAATTGAAAATTTGGGGAACATTCATTTATTATACCTTCAAACCCAACTACATAATCTATATAATCTTTTGAGTCCCATCCATACTCTATCTTTGCAATACCGGATTCCATATCTTTTATTGTCACAGAACCGATAATTCCAACGTTATTGCTTTCGAAACTCGCATTTTCAACAATTGGAGCAATATCATCTTCAAGAACTTCAAACTTTACGTTCTCATCTGGCACTACTTCATAATTCTCATTTGAACATTCCAAAGAACCCTCTACAATGCTAATATCATATGTTCCAACATCTGTTCCTGCTACTATTGCAAACTTAGCACTGATTGCAACTTCGTCACCATCCACAAGTTGCCCCGAATAATCTGCAAGCTCATCGATTATTTCTGGTTTTTCCTGTCCATAATAAATAGATGTTATAGATGGTGCAATCTTTATAATCCTTTTCGTTATAGTCACATCCAGTGTAATCTCTGTCACTTCTTGTAGTATATAATTCTCTGCTTGCTCACCCACTAATTGAAAATTAGTAAAGGTAACTTCTACTGTTTCGCCTGCATTTGCTGAATTAGTGTTAACTTCTGCTACCAAATATACTTCATCTTCTTCCATAATATTTGTTAAAACAGATTTATCAAATTGGTATAACTTAGTTCCATACTCTAACTTATCAGGTAAATATGCGTCCAAATCATCCGCAACTGATACGTCTATTCCTGTTGCCTCATATACCGTAGGCATACTATTTAATATTGATATAGCAACCAATATTACTGCTATCATACGTTTTCTTAATTTCATTTTATCTCTCCAAAATTACAACCCATTTTATCTATTTTCCCTTTAATACATCAGAAAATGCCTGATTGAAAACACTATTCGATTTTGCTCTCTTGTATTTATGAAAATAAAGCAAAGCGCCTACAAAAAAACAGAGAATTGACAAAATAGCAAATCCATACAGGGGAACTAAAACAAAAGGAGAATTATATTTTAAGTCCAATATAGTTTCTAATTTTTCATATAATCCTGTAAATTTCAGTACTGCAAACAATGCTGTTATAAGCACACCTGCAGTTAAAACAACCTTTATATATGAACTAATGACATATTTAAATATTGGGTATTTTTCTAATAGCTTTCTCATTATGGTGTCTCCTCTACAACAATATTCTTAAAGAATTCTTTAATTTCTTGTCTGATTTGTCCTGTTTCCTCTGTTATTAAAGTAATGTACTCATCGTTATCAAGGACATTCTTTAATTTAACAACTGCATTATGATAATCCTCTTCGTATTGATATTCTTTTAGAGTTTCAAATGCTGATACAATCTCTGTTTTACTAACTTCTACATTGTAAATTGCTTTTGCCAAATCATATCCTATACTATTATTGACATTTCCTAAGCTGATAATATCTGTAGAGATTTCCTTAAACTTACGTGTGTTAGCATATCGCATTATTTCATCAATACGTTGTGGCAATAAGTTCTGATTGTTCACTTTTCCTAACAGTGATACCAACAACTCTGCCTCATATTCTGATATATCTCCATCCTGGTATGTAAAAGAGGCTATTTCCGCGTAAGTATCATTTACACGATTTCCAGTAGCCGTGGTTATCATATCATTTGCAATTTCTTCTAATTGGTAGAACTGCGTATCATTATAATCAGCTTTCAGGCTCTCCCATTTATTCTCTGCAATCGAAAATGCCATGACATGATAAATGGAATAGATTACGATAAAAATAGTGCATAAAGAAAGCATCGCACCACTAAGTGAGAATGCGTTTTTTGCCTTGATGTTTTCCTCCTTGACAATTGTAGGAGCGGAATCCTTTGCATTCTCTATGTCTTTTTTCAAAACCTTGTAAGAATGATAGAAATCATTATTTTTAGTATCTATATAATCATTTACTCTTTTTCGAGTACATTTCTTCAATATGTTTTCCAATTTTTTGTGATAATGAAGTGATGTACATGATAAATCTCTCTGACAGTACAATTCATCTTTCAAAAGATTGTTTCTGTAAAAATTGTACGCATCTACAGAAAATTCTTCATTTTTTGTTACGAGTTCAAACACATTCAAGCATTCCCAGAAGGTAGCACCAAAAGAAAAGATATCGCTCTCAATAGACATCTTACCCTGTTCAAAACTTACTTCAAATGGATACTCAGAGCCAGATGCTGCCTTTGAATAACATTCTGGAGCCGCGTAACCCAGACTTCCATACTGATATGTACGGTCAAATGTCTCCTCCTTTGTATAATCCACTTCTGGAAGTCTACTTTCTACAAAGCGATTTGCCTTGGTAACTCTTTTGGATCTACCAAAATCAATTAATACTAATTCCTTACCATGACGGGTAACCATGATATTCTCTGGTTTTATATCCAAATGAAGAATATTTTTCTGCTCTGTAACAAATTCCAAAATATCACACAGGTTTATCATAAATAGCAAAATCTGATTCTGATATTTCAGTACATTATCATAGTTATAGCTATGAGCAATCTCAGCCTTTTCTTCTTTTGTAAAATCAGGATAGTTCACCACTTTACTTAGGTTGTTTTCAAGGGATTCAATACGTCTGAGTTTCCAATACTCTTCCATGCAGTATTCTTCCAAAGACCATCCATCTATGAATTCTTCTACTACACAGAAATAATCCTTTGAGTTAATAACACCACCAAGAACCTTATCACAGGACACACTAAATTCTCCTAAGTCTTCGACAACATCATCAACTCGAACAATAGAACGACATTCTCTCAATTCTTCAAATATCTTCCATTCTTCCTCTTTAAATAGCTTTAGACGGTCAACAACTTCACCATCCATGTAGACCGACTTTGGCTTGAATTTTAGTACGCAGGAGAACTGCATTCCACCATCCTGCTTTGTTTTCAACCCCTTATATACAACACTTTCTGAACCAATCGCAATAAAGCCATCTTTGTTGATGCCATATGAAGTATCTATAATATACTTATAAGAATTTCCAAAAATTTCACTACTCATTATTCTTTATACCGCCTTCTTTTGTGTCAGAAAAAACTAAGTTGTATATGGACTCTTTTGAATTTTCTGCAAGAACTGTAAGTTCTTTTACTATTGTCTTTCGTTCTTTTTCTATTGTTGGAGTAACTGCTGCTCCTATTGATGGTCTTGCCATTGTTTATCCTCCCGTTACACTGAAAAATAATGTTTATGTATTTTATCAGCCTCTACATGCTCTACAAGATACTTTTCTATTTTTTCTGAGCCAATCATTAGGCTTTCTATTTTTACTTCTTCTCCGCCTTTCGTTAAAATACGAATCTGACTGCTTTCCATCTTTCCATTTGTTGTTACTTGCCACCATACTTCTGAAATTTCGGAGACATTGAAACTATATTTCCTAAAGACTGTCCTCACATTAATCGTTTCGCCATGGACTACCACCCTAAAGAGTTTTGTTTTTAACATCAAATAACCACACACTAAAAATCCCGGACTAAAAGCTCCTATTCCTATTCCTAAAGAAACATCATTAGAATAAAACTGCATAAGCACAATAAACAAAAAGACAATATTTCCTACTAGTCCCAATTTAAAAAGATCATTCGAAAGATATATTGAAAAACTTCGTGTTCTACTCATATGAAAACTTACTCCTTTTGCTATTCTCAAAATACTCTTCCCATTTTATCCTTATACTCGAAAAAAGACTGCCTGACCATGTAAAAAGCAAATCTCCTGTTATAGATGCAACGACACCTTTTGCTATGGTCTTTCTAGAATATCTTCGTGCATTTCCATTTTTCAATTTGGTTAATACTCCTTTAAATACTGCCTCAAAGCTATTTCGTCCTTTGGTAATCCCTTTTATTTTTACTGGAAATGCCTTTGCAATAACACCTGCCCAAAGTGCAGTCGTTCCTGATTCAAACAATATTTCTAAAGAAGTCTTCTTTTCCTTTCCTGTAATATTCTCTAAATGACCTGTTATAAGTGAAGAAACACTTGCACTTACAGAGCTCACGGCAACAGCATTTCCACCTGTAAGTAAAGTTATTATACCGCCTACCCCTCCACCAATAAATGCTCCTATATACGTTTCAGTACTACTAGGTGACCATTTTCCTATTATGATACTCGTAATACAATCTCCTATAAATTGTCCTACTGTATTAGCAATAGCACCTACAACAGCTGCAAGTAAAACAGCCGTAGAACCAAAGCTTATAACACTCACGGCAATTAATCCACCGATAATAATTCCCGCTACCAAAATAGCTGTAATAGATTCTAGATTTTTCTCACACCACTCACCAACACGTTCACAACCGTCTCGAAACTTATCCCATGTATTCTTCTCACACTCAGGTTTTAGATAAGCATAGTTTTTATAAAACTCTGCTCGCTGTTGGTTAATGATATCTGCTACATTTCTGTCAACAGATGACGCAGTCTCAATAAATTCTTCTGTATTCTGTTCTAATGTATCAAATGATGACACCTTCTCATCCTGCGTCTGTGTCGAACTTTGAATAGAAGATATCACATCATTTAAATTGCAAACGCTTTCTCCAATGCTAAAGGCTTTCATTTGAAGTTGCAGCAACTCAGTTTTATAATCATTTATTGCAGACTTTACGCCTTGTACTAATTTGGGCATTTGATTCACTTTATTTGCATATAGTGCGATTGTTGCCATGATTTATCCTTTCATTTCACACTTTTACTTTAACAATCCTATAAAATCTATGTCTTCTGTCGGCATTCCCTCTTTGTCCACTATATAACTAATACACTCCTCTTGTGTATATAATTTAAATAGAGGCTCAAAACATAACGCAAGGCCGTCAGGCACATCATGCATTTCTTCGTCATCATCTGCGTTATCCGCTAGCAAAACACATTCCCCAAACTTACCAAACATAAGCTCTGTAGGTGTAAACTTTTCAATTAATACATCTTTGTCCGTAGTCTTAAAATATCTCTCTATGATATCTTCTGTTTGCTTTTGTTTTTCTTCTATTGTTATTTTAAAGTTTTTATATGCATTTTCCTGTTTTACATTAATACTATCACCCTTGCTGGATGTAACTATCCTAACTTCAAGTTCATATTCCTTTCCCCATAAGGTTATTTTCTCATCTGTTTTTTTTGACCATCCCAATATACTCTCTACAACCTCTCCGAAAGTTTCATTAACAATTGGTGTCTTTTCTTTTCTATTAAATAAATTTTTAAACATATATCCTCCTTTATTGGCTCATTACTAATTCGCTTGAAATATTAAATGGGAGACGAATTCCCCATTGTGTTAATTTTTCTCCAAGCAAATTACTTATATCTGGTATCTTATCAAAAATAAATTTATAATTACCTACCGCACCTGTATGTCCCACATTTGCATGTATCTCTGTTGGAACAAGATAACATTTTTTCATATTCAAATCTTCATGCCATGTTAATGGGTAGCCTAATGCTTTCTCTAATCCTTCTTTCGTTATACCATTCGGCAAATTCATCTTCGCTTGTTCAAAATTAGACTCTCGAAGAATCCTACTAAATTTTTTGTTGCTAATTTCATTATTTAAAACAGCTTCTGTGTAATTACCATAATCCATGTTTTTCATGTCAATAGGCACACCATCCACAACGGAGAAATCTGATAAATCAGCATACCCATTTTTGTATGTAATTTCATTTGGAAACATACTAAACTTTTTCTGCCCCATAATTTCTGCCATTGTAAGTCCATGAGGATTATTTTTTCCTGGAACAACAGTTGAGCTTGGTATTAATTTATCACCTTCAATTATCCAATTCTTTGTTGGCGACTTCATTTTTACTGCATCGGCTTTCCAAGTCTTAAAATCATCTACATCAGATACCACTGATTTAAATAAAATTTCACCAAGATTTTTGGCTCCGTTCTTAAAGCCTCTCTTAAAGACTTTTTCAATCATCTCTTGGAATGCTTTTTGAGCTGATTTTATAGTAACTTTAGCAAACGTCTTTACACCCATTTTTGCCATAGTTTTAATAGCAGCTCCAATAGGAAATACTATTGACACCAAATCTGCCCCAAACGATATCCCTTGGAATATCTCGGCCAAAGTATATAGACCCTTTTCTCGAAGTACTGTTGCTATATCTTTTCCCCCAGTTACAAGCATACAAACTGCATCTGCAACACACATTACCAATGCAATAGCACCTGCTACTCCTGCTATGAATGCGATTGCAACTCCACAAACTGCTGCAACTGTTGCCGCAATAACAATAACCACAGTTGTTACAACTGCAACCCAATGCTCCTTGCACCACTCACCAACACTCTTACAACCCTCACAGAACTTATCCCATGTATTCGTCTCACACTCTGGCTTTAAATAAGCATAATTTTTATAAAACTCTGCTCGCTGTTGGTTAATGATATCTGCTACATTTCTATCAACAGATGACGCAGTCTCAATAAATTCTTCTGTATCCTGTTCTAATGCATCAAATGATACAACCTTCTCATCCTGCGTCTGTGTCGAACTTTGAATAGAAGATATCACATCATTTAAATTGCAAACGCTTTCTCCAATGCTAAAGGCTTTCATTTGAAGTTGCAGCAACTCAGTTTTATAATCATTTATTGCAGACTTTACGCCCTGTACCAATTTGGGCATTTGATTCACTTTATTTGCATATAATGTGATTGTTGCCATGATTTTCCCTTTCTGTGTTCCTATGATGGAGTCTTTGGATTTTTATTAAATTCACCAAGCTCTTCATCTAGTTTCAGATAATTGTTCTTGATGTCTTTGATTACGCCTTCATTGATAGTTTTCAAGACATCTTCGATACTACCAATCTTCTCTAAAATATGATCTGTCTCATATTTATACGCTTCTGCGCCTTCACCTTCCCAATTTCTTAATACAGTCGAATTTATACTCTCAAATTTTCTTTTTATATCATTGAACTCTCTTACTGCGTCCGCACTATCTTTTTCAAACTGTACTAGCTTATCAATATCTGCTGATACAAATTTTCCACTTGCCATATACCTTCCTCCACTATGATTTAATAAATTTCAATTTTAATAGATTGTCAGCTTCGACATCATAATAGTACCCATCGCCGATTTCGCATCTTGCATAATCTTCTTTCAATGTCTTTACGTCCATATTGCCGAAAATCGTTTTCTGCCCACGTTCTCCAGCAAATTCTGCAATATTGTCTAATAAGAATGCTGTAGAAATCACATTATTGAAGAACATATTCTGCTCACCATCGCTGATTTTTTGCACATCAGTAAAGATAAAACAAAATCCCTGTTCTTCAGCTACTGCTGCCAATTGTGGTAAAATGACATTCATAAAAAACTTATTTTCCGTGGTATTTAGATATACCAGCTTACTCTGAATCACAAATACTGTAAATGGCGGACAATTGCTTTCGCAATCTGGAATTTTCATAAATTCCTTTGACATTTCTTTACTTACGCCATAGATTCCTGCCATAAAACGTTTATCCAGAGTGATGTAATTATTGTTCAAATACACATAAAACTGTTGAAGTGGTGACAGTTTTTTCACCTTTGTGGTTTCATCCTTTAAACACAGTTCTACTTCCTCGTATTTGCTAATTAAAACAGAATCTACTGTTCCTTTAACATCGTTATAAATAGACTCTAACTGGTTTCTACCATCATCAAAGAACACAAATCTTGCATCCTTTTTCTGCTTCATAAACCCTTGAATCAATAAACGAAGTAAATTTGTTTTTCCAAATTCTTTTTTTCCATAAATCGCAACCACATGTGACTTCTCAAGATTTATATTGACTGGATTAAAATCTACATAATCAAGTCCGACACTGATTGCATCTTCCCTAACAAGCTCTTCTTGTCCTATCTGTTGTCTAAGCTTCTCATACTCATTCCGTGTCAATTCTTTTGGGAATGTTTGATATTTCTTAACACACTTTGCATATTGTTCCCCGGAATATGCAAACTTCTCCCTTAATTTTCTTATAAACACTTCCTGTGTATCTCCACTATCATCTGTTGCATATGGTAGTGTAGCCTGTAACTCATATGGTAAGTTCATGCGAAATGTTCCCGTTACTCCTTCTGGTTTTACCGTCACATTGGCAAAGCCATGTCCAGGATTATTGCCTATCATGCCTACTTTGTCTGTAAAAATCTCTGCATACTTATCATGTGGCATTTCAAAAGCAATTTTTTGTTTAAAGCTTCCCAGATAAGAAGCTACACCTTTTGTATCTACCGCAGTAATCACAATGGTAATTCCCTTTGACAAACCATCACGACACAATTTTGCCAATTTTTCTTGATATGCCATATATCTTGGTTCATCAATAAATGCATTGATATTATCAATAACAAATGTTGTATGTTTTAAAGGGACATCCGAGTCACGGAAATTTTTTCCATCCAACTCCTTGATATTATCTTTTAAAATACTGTCCAATATCTTAAATACACGCTTTACATACTCTTCGTTGGAATTATCAAAATAAGCAGATACCAATGGCATTTCCTTATATTCTGCCAATGCTCCACCAAAATCGAGAATAAATACCTGCTCCTGATTTTCGTTATACTGCTTATGTAGAATATTTACTAAAGTTTTTATGAAAGTTGTTTTTCCGCTCATAGCGGTTCCAAACAAAGCTATATTTGAATCTAACAGATCCACAACAAATGGTGGCTGCAACTGAATAATCGGTATGTCAAACTTACCTAATGTACATAACATTTTCTGGAGACTCATTCTTAATCCCTCCACTCTGTATCATCTAATATTTTTCCTGGTAATGGTGGCAAAAATATTTGACGTGGTTTTTCCACATCTTCACCAATATCTATTATGGTGTTTACAATATACGCCAACTGTGTATCATGCTCATTAACCTGCTCATTCTTCTTCCTTGCAAGCTCATTATCCTTTTTAGATGAGTAAAAACTATCATTAAATCTACCAGTGTTTGGAACCTCTGTTACTAAAACTGGGGCTTCAATATTAAGGTTCTTATTTGCGCCTGTATAAGCGGACTGGAAGTATTCAAATCTAGTACCTGTACCGACAAGCAAATATGCTCGTCCATTCAATGGCATAGTCGGAGCTGCTGCTACTGGACTTCCGATCATTTCTTTGGATGCCTGTTTCGTCGCAACCTTTAAACAGATTCTTGCTTTTGAGTTCACTCGAATGTCATCGGTAATAGCACCTTCGATATTCTGTGAAACCAATACAATATGAAATCCTAAGGTTCGTCCTACTCGAGCAATCGTTGTAATCTCTGCAATGAAATCTACATCACTACTTTCGCTTGAAAATCGTTTTAATTCTGTGAATTCGTCAACAACTAATACTAAATGAGATAATGGAGAAAATTCATTTAAATCTTTATTTAAAATGCTATTCTGCTTTTCATTTAGTTTTTTCTTTAATTTATCAATACTTTCCTGAGTTCCTCCGTTGGCTTCCAATTCCTTAATCTGACGAATTACACGAAGTGCTCTAATATATGCATCTACATTATCTACACCTAAACTAGATAGTAATAATTTACGTCGCTTGATTTCTGCATTTAAAGATTCTAGGAATCGTTTCAACATATATGCTGCAGATGTTCCCTCGTCTTCACCAGCGGTATCTGTTACAACACCCACACAATGTGGTAAACTTCCCAGACGATCTGAAAAACCGCCACCTTTCATGTCCACCAGCATCAAGTTCAAATCCATTGGTGAGAATTTCATACAAAGACCTATCAAATATGTAATAATCGTCTCTGATTTACCAGAACCTGTAGTTCCTGCCACCAACATATGTGGGCCATCAGCTTTTTCATATAAATCGAGATTCATAGGTCCATGTTCATTTTTACCAATTGGTACACAGAGATTCTTTGTAATATCGTTCTTTTCGATCTCTTCCCAACTCTTTAAAATACTATCCCTTATCTCATTGTTCTGTACCTTTTCCAAACTATAACCATATAATTCGAAAAGAGTAACCATGGACGGAACTTTACCATTTTCAGCAATTCTCGTATAGTAAATCGCACTCAACTGCTTATATGCCAAGGCAAATTGCTCGGTATATTTCTTTTCTTCAAATATGTATTCATTCTGAAAATGTTTATATTCGATTAACTTATCTGTATCGTTTGCTTTACTTGCATCATCCTCCCCTTCGCTTAATACGTTTAGGGTCTCTCTACTTAGAATGTTATATCTCTTGCTGCTTTTTCGCTCCTTTGGATTATCTTTATCAATGTTTACAATGTTTCCACAGTATTTTGGAAGCTTGTCTTTTACACTTTGAATAAAGATGAATGTAAGTCCCAGCGCATTTGTATAAGGTTCTCCTTCTTTTGGTGCCTCTGGAAGAAACTTAGAAAAACCAGTTTCCTTAATATCGTAATCATAAAATACGATACAAACGATTTGTGTAAGCTTTGTAGCTCCCTCTGATTCGTTTTCTTCACTCTTATTATTAGAGCGTTCATTCATAATACTTAACAATTTTCCAAAGACAATACCTGAACTGTCTTTGTCAAATACAAATTGAGATACTCCATCAAACAATTCATTGGTGTGAGGAAGGTATTTATAATTTTTAATTTCCTCTGTTTGTTTTGTAATGTCGTCTTCTTTATCAAAGAAGAAAACAAACTGTAAATCTTCTGGTGAGTGATAATATGCCAGCTCAAATACCACGTGCTGAATAAAATTTTTAGAAATCTGATTATCATTGGATATTACACCCAATGCACCACAAGATTTTAAATCCAACAACAATGGTGGTTTACTTCCATCGTCACTTCTTAAATAATTAAAGCCAATAATTTCATTGCTATCATTTACATCTACACCTTTATTTGCAAAATTATAGGCCAAATCTGTAAGTAAAAATTTATTTTTATCTTCTTCCGCTCTCTCTGCTGGTGTCAGTTTTTTACGTCTTCTTTCCTCTTTTTTAGAAGGAAGTATAATCTTTATGGTATCGCCGTATTTTTTGTAATATATGTCATAAAAAATATTATCTTTCTTTTCACTTTTGATTTCAAACAATGGCTCAACTTCATCGGAAGTACCCAAAGATATTCTCATAAAGTCATTATCATTCTGAGAACGTGAAAAGATGGCACTATTTATTTCTGCTGTGTTTTTGAAAAGTGTACCCATACTTGGATATACACTATTCAAATATTTGATATCGCTTTTCTGCCATTCATTTATGGTCTGAATTTTGCGATTAATGTAATTTTCATAATTTGTTTTCCATTCCTCTACATTTCCTTCATATTCATTCTTTTGCTTCATATAATTGTAAAGGGATGTAACCAATGCAACTACACCCATTGCACCTGACATTAAAAGCATATTATTTGAGGTGCTTGCTGCATTTGGCGAAAATAGCATAACTACATAACGAGCAACCAACATACCTCCAGTGGATAACACCGTAGGAATAATAACATCTAAAAGCGAGTTTTTCTTTCTTTGAGGCATTCCATCTGGTGGAATAATATCTATAACAGAAGATTCAATAACATTTAATCTTCTTGTACTAATATTATATTCTAGAGAATCTTCTTCCTTTAAAATGTAGCTATTCTCAGTCTTTGCAAATAGTGACACTGGGGTCACTTTTGGCTCTAACGTAAATAGGACACAACTGGATGTAACAAATCCTAAATCATCCAATTTCATATCTAAAACACTTATATCATCTGTTACCTCTGTCACGTCAATGATATTAAAATCACCTTTTGAACTATACATTACCTGCAATTCTTTTCTTGTTTTTAGATATGTTTCCAAAAACTGAAATGATTTTTCATACTTCTCATCCTTTTTTAACCCATAATAGACAGATTCTATAAAGGCACGTAATGTAATGTCTTTCAATATAAGAAATGTTATTTCTTCACGGATGTCTGTATCTTCAAATCTTACAGAAACCATTATCTCATTGTTCTTCATAACTTTTATCCTTTCGTAGCTCCTGCTTCTACACGAGTGCAGCAAGTAATTCTTTCGTTTCTGGTATCGATACAGTTTCTACATTAGGTAACTCAACTCGTGCTATATCTATTTTTCTAAAAGTTTTTGTCTGTACAGCAAGTTCTACAACTTCTGGCAACTCGACTTTTGGAGTTTCTATTTTTTTATACGCCTTTATCTGCATATTTGTCTTTGCTACTTCTGGTAACTCGGCTTTTGGAGTTTCTACTTTTTCATATGCTTTCACCTGCATATTTGCCTCCGCTACTTCTGGCAGCATAGCTCTTGGAGTTTCTACTTTTTCATATGCCTTCACCTGCATATTTACCTCTACTACTTCTGGTAGCGTAGCTCTTGGAGTTTCTACTTTTTCATATGCTTTCACCTGCGTACTTGCCTTTGCTACTTCTGGCAGCTCGGCTTTTGGCGCTTCTATCTTTTCATATGTCTTCACCTGCATACTTGCCTTTGCTACTTCTGGCAGCTCGGCTTTTGGCGCTTCTATCTTTTCATA
>X42_Goitered_Gazelle__coassemble_56_pt1 | contig 31630 bp, 23 predicted proteins | sample X42_Goitered_Gazelle__metabat2_low_PE_005 | metagenome-assembled genome bin X42_Goitered_Gazelle
AAGATACGGTAGTCATAATTGTTTTTAGATATTTAACCTGTCTACTTGACAGGGGCTGATCAAAATATAATCAAATTTTGCGGCAGCTCTATTTTTATACAATTGATTTTGTTTTCCATTTTCCAGTTTGCCATCTAAGGAACATGGCAATGGCTCGTATGCATTCGTCTAAGGCTAATCCGATATACGCTCCCACAACTAAGAGGTTTAAGTGAATACCAAAGAAGTAGGTTCCTCCTACAGTACACAGGAACATGAAGATGATTCTACTACAATAGCTACTGCTATGCCAATGAGAGCCGCTTTCTTGGTTGCTCGGTTGCAAGCGTCAAATTCTCTTGCGCCTACGCGCCATCCAGTCATAATAGCATTGGCCTGAGCTAGTGCTGCGCCTATCGTGAAGGAGAAGTTTGTAATCTGCGCTGTATAGGAACGAGCAGTTACATTAATCCCTTCTGGATCCATTTGGTTTAAGAAACGAATCATAAGTGTCATTGCAATATTGTAGATTACGGTTTCTAATGCAGAGGGCAATCCGATTTTGATGATTTGTTTTAGCACTTCTCTTCGAGGTAATCGCTCGGTATAATCTTTTGCTTTTACCAATTTAGAGGATGCGACAAATACGATAACCAAGTTCACAAATTTTGATATCACAGTTGCATTGCGACATCAAAAACTCCCATGTCAAACACGAATAAAAATATGGCATTTAGGCAAAGGTTCAAGACATTTCGATGATAGTTGCGGTAAGAGGTTGCTTCATGAAACCGTATGCTCTGAGATATCCTGAGAAAATAGGAATTAAAGCATTTAGGAAACAACAGCCTTCTACGATTCGTAGATATTGTAATGCTGGTTCACGAAGTGCTGCTGCGATTCCTACAATATCTAAAACCAGTCCACTCCAAAAGAAGAGGATGGTGCTGATAATCAGACCGAGAATCGCGTTAAATATACTTCCTAACTGTCTTGCCTGATATGCGATACCAGGTTTGCCGGCTCCGATATTTTGTGTCATGACAGCCATCATACCAGTTGAGACGATAGAGAACATGACGATGAACATACCGATATAAGTGTTTGCAGTGCCGACAGCACCGACAGCATCGTCGCCGACGGAGGAAAGCATCAGTGTATCCACCATGCCGGCTAGCATATAAAATAATGTTTCAAAGCATATAGGGACAAATAGTTGCCCTAGAGTCTTTCGTTCGTTCATAGATTCTTCCTTTCTAAAATTATCACCATTTTACCTAGAAAAAAGAATAAAATCTCACAATATTTCGCTAGAAAATTGCAATATTTCCGTATGTTTGTTATTCTAACATCAGTAAAAAGGACATAAATGGCAGGAAAAGAGGTTTTTATGTATCGAGAATTAAAAGAAAGCAAACCACATGGAAGCAAAGAATATCCATATACGCAGTATTTTATGCATCATCCCCAAAAGGCATTTCATATTCCCGTGCACTGGCATGATGAGGTAGAAATCATTTATGTGAAAAAGGGAAATATTACGATTTGCATTCAAGAAGAAGTATTTCATGCCAAGCAGGGAGACTTGTTTTTTGTGAATACAGGAGACTTGCATTTTATGGAATCCGGTGATATGAGCGTGGAATACTATACTTTGTTGTTCCCACTTACCTTTCTGTCGTCCCAGATAGAAGACGTTTTGGAGACGGAGCTGTTTTTGCCACTACGTCAAAAGAAACTTCTTTTTCCGTGTAGATTGCAAGAGGATGTTACGAAAAAACAGAGCTGTAAAATAATACAGGAACTGATTGCTGTGAATGATGGAAAAGAAGCTGGTTTTCAGCTGCGTACCAGAATTCTTTTGTTGGAAATGATAGAGTATTTACTGAAAGAGGACTTGTTTTTACAGACGGATTTTGTGAATTCTACAGAGATGCAACGAGAATTGATTACTTATATACAAAAACATTATACGGAAAAAATTACGCTGCGTATGCTGGCGGAAGAATTTCATTTGTCGGAGAAGTATATTTCATGGTATTTTAAGGAACATTTTGCAATTAGTTTTATGCAGTATGTGCTACATCTTCGTATGTCAAAAGCAAAAGATATGCTGGTAACGACAGATGTGCCAGTCACAGAGGTGGCAATGTCGTGTGGCTACCCGAGCGTGAATTTATTCATTCGAAATTTTAAGGAATATTATGGGATGACACCATTACAGTATCGGAAACAGATTGGCACATGATTATTCTGTTTCATCCTGCATACGAAGCTCTGCTTCACCATGTGCAAGAAGCTGCTCCATATATTTTTTGGCTAATGTTGCATTTTTGCTTTTGATTGCGTCATAAATGTGTTCATGCATGGTAACGACATACTCATGTTCTGTGGTAGTCTCGTAGAATCTTTGGGTTAGACGCTCGGTTACTGTGCTAAAGGAATTGAACATAATAGTATAAACGATATTGTGAGAGGCTGCCACAACTGCATGGTGAAAGGCTTCGTCAGAAACCGTCATCTCTGCTGGTGTGGTACAGTGTTTTTCGTCTTCAATCACCTGATACAAATAATCCAAATCTTCTTCTGTACGAGCAACTGCAGCTTTTGAAGCAATCGCACATTCTAGAGTCATACGACTTTCTAATAAATTGTCAATGGTTTCTAAATTCAACAATCCATTGTCCATAATACTTCCCAATAGAGAGAAATTTCCCATGATTTTCCAATCAGCTACATAAACCTGACCTCGAGTACTGGTTTGCAAATAACCATTTCGACATAATTGGGCGAGACCGACACTAATTACGCTTCGGCTGACGAAAAACTCCTCCGCCAAGGCACGGGAGGAAGGGAGCTTCATGCCAGTTTCATATTGTCCTGTTAAAATTCGGCGTTCGATTTCTTTGACAAAATTGTCCGTTAAATTTTCCATGTTGTATGACTCCTTTCCTTTAAATACAATACGACAACTTAATATATAATTTTATCATAAATGACAAAAAAGGTCAATGTAGCTGATGGCACACCACGAAAGACCACAGAGGAAAATGCCTTTCTGTTAAAATAGAACTATATCTTGGGGAACGGAAGGAGAAACAAATGAACAAATTAACTGGAAAAGTGAGGAATCTATTTAAAAATCCAGAGGGTTGGTCTACAACCTTACCAGAACGAGCAAGTTACTGGGGCTTTGGTGCTGGTATGCTGGTATTTTACCAGATTGTAGCCAGTTTTATGAACACCTTTATCATTATGCAGGGCGTAAACATGGCGAAGGTAGCTATGATTATCCTCTTGGTAAAGGTGTGGGATGCAGTCAATGACCCATTGTTTGCATTCATTTTTGACAAGGTCAAGTTTAAAAAAGAAAAATGTCTGCCATGGCTTCGTATTGCAGCGATAGTTATGCCATTTGCATCCATTGGCTTTTTCCACATGCCACACAACTGGGATGAAACAGGGAAACTGATTTGGTTTGCAGCGACGTATGTGCTTTGGGATTTCTGTTTCACGATTAACGATATTCCATTTTATTCTATGAGTACAACAATGACCATTAACACAGAAGAACGTGATTGGGTTTATAACGTAGCCCGCGTATTTAATGGTGGTGGATACTTCCTCGTACAGATTCTGATGACATGGCTCATCGGCGAAGGTGTAGGTATGGATTTTGGAATGGCATCGATTATTGTATGTGCCATTGGCTTGCCATTTATCATTCCATTATGCTTTATCGGTAAAGAGCGTTATGCAGTGCCAAAGGATAGAGAGAAGCAAGAAAATTATACGTTAAAGCAGATGTTTGAGTTCTTAAAGGGAAACAAATATTTGCTTATCATGTATAGCTGTCAGGTGCTTTCAGACCTTTTGAATACTGGTGGTGCAGCAGGTCTTCTTGGAACCTTCTATGTATATGGGGGAACGAAGTGGACGATTATCAATACATTAATTGGTATGCTACCTGGTCCAATTTTGGGAATTTTATTACCAAAATGGTTGAAGAAGGTAGACCGTTTTACGATTTACATGACAGCGGTTATTTTCCAGTTTGCATGGACAACATTGAATTTGGCGGCTTATCCACTTGGCTTTGCGACCAAAGAGCTGGCATATTATGGAACCATTATCACTGCGGTTCCAGGTGTGGTACGAAGTATTCTTGCATATAGCTTTACTCTGGATACCTTGGAATATGGTCGCTATAAAACGGGGATTGACGGAACTGGTATCAACTTTGCAATTCAGACGCTTTCGACTAAATTACCAAGCTCTATCGGAGCATCCTTGGGTGCATTCTTGCTTAGTATGACTGGTATCGTAATGGTAGAAGCGGACAGTATCGGACAGCTTGCAGAAATGGGTGTAGTTCAGACACGTGATGCACTTATGAACATGCACTGGGCAGGAAGTATTCCTGGATGGTTATCAGCCGGAACATCTATCATATTGCTACTGTGCTTCTACAAGCTTAGAACCAAAGACGTAGCGATTATGGCGAAATACAATGCTGGCGAAATCACAAGAGAAGAATGTGATGCACAGCTTTCTAGAAAATATTAAGAGGAGGACGACACAATGAAAAATAAAGGATTGGTATTTATTATTGTGGTATTTGCTGTGGTGATGCTGGCGGCACCTCTGATATGTGGTCCGAGTACTACAGTACCAAAGGTATTAAAAGATACATGGGTAAGTGAAGAGGTATCTCTGACCTTTAGTGGCAGAGATGAGGTAAAAGCGGTTTGGGGTGACAAAGTAGTCGAAGGAACTTATATCAATGGTACGACAGGTACATATTTTGTCATCTGGATGGATTTGGGAGAAGAGTGTCCAGAAGAACTGCAGTTTTTGGAGAGCACTAGAGAGGATTACCTGATATATGCACATGGAGAAGATGAAACAGGTGAATATATGGAAATCGATGGTGTGAAATACTACAAAGAAAAATAATGTAAGGTTATCAGCCCAAGCGGGATTCTGCTTGGGCTGATAATTAGGAGATTGGGGAGTAAGAAAATGCTGGGATTTTTCAAAAACATGAATCGTACAATTGAAAGAAAGTCAAAGCCACGAGAGGTTATCTGGCACGAAGCAGTGGCTTATCGTGCGGCAGCAGAAGGTATCGTGCTTTTGAAAAATAATGGCATATTACCACTAAAAGCAGAAACAGAAATACATGTATATGGAACGGTAGGAGTAGGCTTTCTCGATGATGCAGGTGGAGCAGGAAAAACCAATCCTAGCTATAGAATAACGCTTCTGGATGCAATCATAAAAAATGATGCACTTATACATAAGAGAGAAAACGAGCCAGCGGATATAGCAATATATGTACTTAGCAGAGCATCTGCTGAGAATCGGGAAAACACATCAAAAAAGGGAGAATATTACTTGACCGATGAAGAAGACGATTTGCTTATTAGACTGAAAAAAACGCATAAGCATCTAATTGTAATTTTAAATGTTGGTTATCCGATGGATGTACGATTTGCAGAAAAATATGATGTCGATGCGTTGCTCTACAATGGATTTGGAGGCATGATGGCAGGACAGGCACTGTATGATGTGCTTTGTGGGATTGTAAATCCAAGCGGAAAATTACCCGACACATGGGCGAAGAAATATGATGACATCCCTGCAAGCAGAAATTTTTATGATGCGGTTGACAAGCCTGCGATTGATTCGGATACAGATATTTATGTAGATACGGTATATGAGGAAGGGATTTATGTAGGATATCGGTATTTTAGTAGCTTTGGTGTACAGCCGGCATACCCATTTGGATATGGATTAAGCTATAGTGATTTCGAGATTTTAAGTACAGAGCCTCACTTTGAGGAGGGGATTCTTACATTTAGCGTTTGCGTAAAAAACGATAGCGTTCATGCAGGTAAAGAGGTCGTGCAGATATATGTTCGAAAGCCAGAAACCTTGTGCGAGACACCAGAGCGTGAGCTGGTGTGGTTCGAAAAAACGAAGGAACTGGCACCAGGAAAAAGCCAGAATTTTGAGGTAGAGATACCCGCAAAGCATATGGTGGTTTATGACGAGAAGAGGGCGGCTTATGTGATGCCGCAGGGAGTGTACCGAGTGTTTGTGGGAAACAGCTCGCTTGCCGAAGAAATAGGTCATTTTGATGCGGTGGAAACCCTCATAAAACAGACAAGTCACTTGATGCTGCCAGTAGAAGCACCGGAGGAGCTTAGTAAATACAAAGAGAATTCGTATCCAAAGGGGTTACGAAGTGGAGCAAAAACGACGAAGGGATTTTATCCGATTGGGAAACGTCGTAGCTACGAGGTGAAGCCACAAGACAGATTGTGTCAGACAGGGCAGGAGGATGCAGAAATCAAAGCAATCGTAGAGCAGATGTCCGTAAATGAGCTAGCACGTCTTTTGGTCTGTGACGGTACGAGAAAGACAGGCATCGTCGGTGTGTTAAAGAAGATAAAAGGCTATGACCTTCCAGAGTTTCTCGTAGCAGATGGCAACTGTGGAATCAATATCCATACGCCTAATATCGGGATGCCGTCGAGTGCAACGATGGCAGCAAGCTTTAATAAGCTGTTGATGGAAGAAATTGGATGTGCGATAGCAGAGGAAGCGAAAGGATTTGGGATACCGATGATTTTGGCACCGGGGATGAACCTGCATCGCAATCCGTTAAATGGACGTCAGCCAGAATATTTTTCGGAAGACCCATATCTGTCAGGCATCATGGCAGGGCATTATACGTTGGGGATGGAAGAAGCAGGAGTAGCAGCATGTATGAAGCATTTGGCTGCGAACAACTGTGAAACGAGTCGCAAGAGAAACCAGAGTATCATATCAGAGCGTGCACTTCGTGAACTTTATCTTAGGAATTTCCAATTTGCGATGGAGGTGCATGAGCCGGCGGCAATCATGACTGCTTATAATGCAATCAATGGCAAGCATACGGCGACAGATGCAGAGCTTATACAAGGATTCTTACGAGAAGAAATGGGATTTACAGGGTTTGTTATGACAGATTGGGATTCCTACCACACGATGGATGTCGTGGATGCAGTTGCAGCAGGAAACTGTTGGATGACACCGGGAACAATGGATGATAAATATGTACGACCAATTATAAAAGGAGTAAAGCGTGGTCGAATTCCTATCGAACGACTACGTGAAAATGCATTTTATATGCTTAAAACAATAAAAAGGTTTATATAAGAAAACATTTTTGCAAAAGCAAGGGGGAAAATGATTATGAAAAAAGAAAGAAAATGGATTTGGTATGCCTTGTGGCTCGTTATCATTCTGATTGGTGGTGGAGGCACTCTGTTTAGCTGGATGCCTAGAACAGATGTAATGTTCTATGGTGGTTGTGCCATGCTTATTGTAGCTGTGCTTGCAGGTGTGACATTGGTTTTGGCAGCAAGGGGTAAGACATGGAAACACGCACTGACTGTGGGTGCGATAAGTACCATAATTTATACAGGTGTTATGGCACTTGTAGTCCACTTATGTGACGACGTGATTTTCAAAAATAGTGTACCAGACTATCAGCCAGTGCATTCCTCATTGATCATGGTAGTTATCAATTTTGTGATAATGCTTGTACTGGTAGTTGGACTTCCAAAAAGATATGATATGAAACTTACTTGGTTAAAGCGTGGTTTAGCACTAGTTTTGTGTGTGACGGCATTTGTATTAAGCGGTTTGCCTCAGAATTGGTGGTGGAGTGTATATAAAAATAATTTGAAATTAGCATCTGTCGAGCGAATTCCGGCACCGCAGTGTTTAAGTGAATATACTGAGACAGAAAAGGGATTGGTAGAGAACGCAGACTTTTATGTGGCAGTTGATGGAAATGACGAAAACGATGGTAGCTTTGGGGCTCCGTTTGCGACCTTAGAAAGAGCAAAAGAAGCGGTTCGCTCAATGGACAAAACAGGTAAATCGGAAATCGTGGTAGCAGTAAAGGCGGGAGAATACACAGTTTCCAATATCACTTATACGAAAGAAGATAGTGGTACGAAGGAATGTCCAATTCGTTATTGTGCCTATGGAGATGGTGATGTAATCCTCAATGCAGGCATGACGATTCCAAGTAGTGCATTTGCAGTGGTAAGTGGGACAGAGGCTGAGAGAATAAGTGAAGCAGCAAGAGATAATGTTGTGGTAGTGGATTTGAATCAAATTGGAATTACGGCTGAAGAGTATGGTGTAATGCATGCTATTGGTTCGTATAGCAGTGCATGGAAATATGATGGTTATGAAGATGGGTATAATTGTGAGCTGTTTGTCAATGACGAAAGACAGATTATCGCACGTTATCCAAATGAAGGCTGGTTACAGACTTTAGAGGTAGTAGAACACGGACAGCCAAAAGAAAAGACAGAAACTCCAAATGTCATCGAAGAATATTGGGAAACCATTCGAAATCCCAAAGGAGATACCTACCGAATCAGTCAGGAATTGGCAGACCGTATCCAAAATTGGACAACCACAGAGGATGTGTGGATGTATGGCTACTGGTCTTATGACTGGGCGCCTGGTGCGACTCCAATTGGTGCATTTAATTATGAAGAAAAAACCATTTATAATAAATTTGTGGCTTATTTTGGTGCTCGTGAAAATATGAACTATTATTTTTACAATGTGTTAGAGGAGTTGGATGCACCTGGAGAATGGTATTTGGATAGAGAGACAGGAAAATTATATCTATATAAACCAGAAAACTTGACAGAGGCGGATATTATGTTTGCTTTTTCGGATGAGACAATGATTGTAGTAAACGAGGCAGACTACCTAACCTTCAGTGGTTTTACAGTGCAGGGTGCAAAGGGTGATGCCTTTGACATTAAGGCAAATAATAATACAGTGGAATACTGTCTGATTAAAAATATTTCAGGCAGTGCGGTTCTGGTGGATGGATATAACAACCTGATTGCAAATAACGAAATTACAAAAACAGGGCGTGGTTGTATTAGCGTATCTGGTGGGGACAGAGAAACTCTGACTTCGGGAAATAATCGTGTGTACAACAACCACATTCACCATTGGGGTGAAGTAAATGGAACACAGGGCATTATCGTGCGTGGTGTTGGGCAGTTAATCGATCACAATGAATTGCATCATTTCATAGATGTAGCAATCAATTATGGTGGAAATGACCATATTCTGGAATACAATGTTATTTATGATATGTCATTAGAGACCTCCGATGGCGGCGCCATTTATAACGGAAGAAGTTGGATTGACTATGGCTGTATTGTCCGCTATAACTGCATTTACAATATGGGCGACCCAGACTTTTCTTATCCAAATGGTATTTACCTGGATGATGGTTTGTCCGGACAGACCGTATACGGCAATCTGTTAATCAATGTTCCACAAACCGGAATTAAAGTAGGTGGTGGACGTGACAACACAGTTTATGGAAATATCATCTTAAATACGATAGAAAATGGAATGCAGGTATTACAGCCTGTCATTGATGCAGGCTCTTTTGCTTCAAATGTGTGGGATACCTTATTGCCAAATCTGGAAGCTTCTGCATGGCAATCCGAGATATGGCAAACTGCATATCCACAGATGCAGAATCTTTTCTGGGATGTTGAGAAGAAAAGCGACCCAAATTTCTGGGGCAATGCAGCAAATAACAGAATCAATGGAAATATATTAGTCAATGTAGAGGGTGTGTTTGGAGAAATCGCAGACACAACAGCAGGTGTTAGCGATATTTCAAATAATGCAATTTATACCATGGATATGTTGGACCAGATTTTTGTTGACCCAGAAAATGGAGATTACCATTTAAAAGAGGATTCGATTATTTATGAAATCATTCCAGATTTTGAAGAACTTCCACTGGAACAGATGGGTAGAGAGTAAGAAAAGAGCTTATGTTAGAAGAAATTTTCGCAAAACATACGAGGTAAAGTGATTATGAAAAAATGGATTCGTTTACTGGGAGGATTTTTGGCAGTCTGCTTGTTGGCAGGCTGTGGCGGAGTCGGCGAAATTACGCCGAAGGATGTTAGAGAAGACAAAGATATCACTCGTGTCATGTCCTTTAATATCTGTGGCTGGGATTATAAAAATATCAAAAATCTTGTGCCGAAGCTGATGTTGGAATATAGTCCAGATATCATAGGGGTGCAGGAATGTACTTACGACTGGTATCAAAAGCTGACGAAGGAAATGCCGGAATACAGCTTCATCGGTGTAGGGCGAGATACAGGAACGCTGGAAAGTGGCTGTGGTGAGATGACGGCGATTCTCTACAAAACAGAGAAATATACCCTGGTTGACAGTGATACCTTCTGGTTGTCTGAGATACCGGATACCCCATCCCAAGGCTGGGATGGCGATTATATTCGTATCTGTACTTGGGCGATTTTTAAAGACAATGAGACAGGCAGGGAATTTGCCCATGTGAATACACATTTGGAAAATATCGATGATGGTACTGGTGTAGAAGCCTTAAAAAATGGTACGCAGATGGTAAAGGATAAAATCCTAAGCTTTAATATGCCGGTAATCGTAACCGGCGATATGAATTTTGAAAAGAACAGTGAATATTACAAGGTAATTACCGAAGCAGGATTTTTTGATGCACAGGATATTGCGGAAACCACGATGGAAGGTATCACCTGTCCGAGTGAACGTGGTGGAGATACAGGAGAGCATATTGATTATGTATTCTTTAACAAGGATATCACCAATGTGTTGACCTATAAGATATTGCGCGATTCCTATGATGGAAAGTTTCCATCCGACCACTACGCAATTTATGTAGATTTTAAATGGGAATAAAATTTGACTATGCATGTATTGGGGGAAGAAAGAATGAAAAAAGAAAAACAAGTTGTACTTTATAGTGCCTTCTTTCCATTTTATGGATTTATTATGGCAGACTATTCGTTAGTTCCGCTATTTGCATTACTCAATCTGCTTGTGCTGCTTATCGTACAGTTTTTGGTATATAAGCTATCGAAGGCAGAAGATGTATTTGGATTGATGAAAAAGACGATTGGACCAGCTTTTTTAGCTGCAATTGGTGCGGATGTAGTCGCTTTGATTTTCCGTTTTTTGCCACTTTTGGCAGAGCTGGTGCTGCGTATGTTCGGTGCATGGGGACCTGCTAATCACCTTGCAATGTACTGGTCAGATTTTGCGTGGTATGAAATCTGGCGACCAGACAACTGGAGAGGCATGCTCTGGACGATTTTAAGTATCCTTGTAGCGGCTATAGCTGCCTTTGTATTTAACTATTTCTTTGCATTAAAGAAGGCGATACCAGATAAGAAGCTTCGTAGGAGAACTGCGATTTTCCTTGCGATTTTTAGCGCTCCATATACATGGACAAATCCAGCATGGTAGGAGGAAATAGGCATGAAGAAGAAAAATATTGTAATTATCGTAACCTTACTTGTCCTTGTGCTTTCGGCTGGGATAGGAGTGCTTACAATCAACCAGGGAAACTATGAAGAAATGACAGGCTGGCAGAGAACCGCCTATGCCATTTTAAATCGAGATAAGATTTTAGAGAGTAAGTACATAGGCGAGGTTAGTGACTATACTTGGTCTGCAGATGAGGAATATAAGTTGGAGAATACTTCGATTGTCATGAAGGAAGCTGGCGAAGATTTTGTGATTATGAACATTACAGATTTACATATGTCGGATTATAGACAGGATGCACTGCTTGCGATTCGAGCATTTGACAGTATTCGTTTGATGGTCAAAAAGCACCAGCCGGATATGATTACACTTTCTGGAGATATCTTTTGGGAGGATTCTACGATTTATTCGGTACATCGTTTAACTGAGTTTATGGATAGTTTGGAGATTCCTTGGGCTCCAGTATTTGGCAATCATGATTATGAAGGCAATTGTGATATGAATTATTTGGCGGATATTATGATGTCCGGGGAATACTGCCTTATGCAAAAGGGTGACCCGAGCATGGGTGTAGGGAATTATATTGTCAATATTTGTGAAGAAACAAATGGACAAAAGGAAGTCGCACATTCTGTCATTCTGATGGATACGCACAATAGCAAGCCTTATGAGAATCAGGTGGAATGGTACAAGTGGGCGACTAAGGGCGTTAATGCACTAATGGGAGAAGACGTAAATTCGACAATTGTGATGCATATTGCCTTTGACGCATATCAGTATGCCTATGAAACAGCCTGGGATGCCCAAAATAATTGTTGGAAGGAAGGTTTCCAGGCCTTTGGAGAAAAACGTGAGGAAGAATGCTTTGAACGTGATGAAGAAGGCAATCCAGTAGATAGTGGAATTTTTGCTGCAATTAAGGAAGTAGGTACGACAAAGAATACCATTTGCGGACATGACCATATCAATACTTATTCGATCAATTATGAGGGCGTGCAGTGGACTTACAGCTTGCGTCTGGGACTTGGAGCGTATTTTGATGTGGATTGTCAAGGCGTAACGCTTTTGACACTCCATGAGGAGGGTACATCAAGTGTTGAGCATGATTATCGTTATGATGATAAATAAGCATGGTGAGGAGTAGGATGTATATGAAAGAGGGAGTAAAATTATACAGTATATATTTTCCGTTTTATGCATTTATATTGTTGGATTATGTTTTCTTTTTGCCTATGCTGCCAATTAATTTTGTGGTAACCGCATTGGTGCTGTTTCTTGTACTTCGCATATCAAAGGTGGAGAACTGGAAGCAGATACTAAAGAAGTCAATTTGGCGAGTGTTTGGTGTTGGCTTGCTGGCAGATATGGTGGGAGTGCTGTTTCGTTTTCTGCCACTGCTTGCAGAAAAATTGTTTCGTCTTGTGGGCTTTGCCAAGGCAGCAGACTATCTGTGCAAATACTGGTCAGATGTCGTACTATATAACATTTATATGAGCGACATCGTACGAAGCCTTGGCTGGACAGTGATAAGTATAATTGCAGCAGGGATTTGTGTATTTGTATTTAACTATTATCTGGCATTGCCAAAGGTGGTAGAGGATAAGAAACTAAGAAAACGCATTAGTCTGGTGATGGCGATTCTGACAGCACCATATTCTTTTATGAATCCATTCTGGTAGGAGGTAGAAGCGATGAAAAAATATAGATTACCTATTGTAATTGTGCTTGTCGTGGTGCTTCTGTGTGGAATCGGTGTGGTGGCAATCAATCAGGGCAATTACGAAGAAATGACAGGCTGGCAGAGAACGGCCTATGCAATTTTAAACAAACACAAAATTATAGCAACGGAGTATATTGGTGAAGTAAGTACCGAGACTTGGAGCAAGGACGATACCTATCGTTTGGAGGACACGACTGTTTTGGAAAAGAAACAGGGCGAAGACTTCGTGATTATGAATTTGGCGGATTTACATATTGGGGATTATTATTATGATACACCATTTGCGTATCGAGAATTCGAGACGATTCGTGTTCTGGTAGAGAAGTATCAGCCAGATTTGATTACGCTGACCGGGGATACCGTATGGACAGATTCTGCGATTTATTCCATGAATATTATAACTGAATTTTTGGATAGCCTGGGAGTGCCTTGGGCACCAATTTTTGGCAACCATGATGATGATGGCAACTGCGATTTGAATTATTTGGCAGATGTCATGATGAAGGGAGAAAACTGTCTGCTTCAAAAAGGTGCACCAGAGCTTGGCGTAGGAAATTATGTGATTAATATCAAACAGGAGAACGAAATCGTACATTCCTTGATAATGATGGATTCTCATGATGCAAGTATATGGGAAAATCAGATTGACTGGTATAAATGGGCAGCTACAGGAATCAATGAAATAAACGGAAGTTCGGTAGAGACGACGGTACTTTTCCACATTCCGATTGCACAGTATGTGTATGCCTACGAGGAGGCCTGGGATGAAGAAAATCAGTGCTGGAAGGAAGGATATGATGCCTTTGGTTCCTGCAAGGAAAAGATGTGTCCGGAAGAAGATGAAGATGGTAATCCGGTGGATAATGGATTCTTTGCGGCAATGAAAGAAATTGGTACCACAAAGACAACCCTTTGTGGACACGACCATATCAATGATTTTTCGATTGTTTATGACGGTATTCGTTTGACCTATAGCATGCGCCTTGGTATCAGCGGCTCTTACCATGTAGATAATATGGGAGCTACGTTAATTACAATTGATGATGAAGGTAGTGCAAGTGTAAGGCATGTGACAAGATATGATGAGGAGTAAAAAATGAAGAAGCTTCGTTTCGGAACACCGGAGGCCATCGTGCCTACCAAATTTTGTAGAGATTTGCGCTATGAAGAAACAGATATCAAATATGATGTAAATCATTTCAAATTTAAGACAACAGCCAGAGGATGTGTGCTTGAATTTCCATTATCTGAGGAGGAACAAATCTACGGATTTGGTTTGCAGTTAAAGGATTTTAATCACAAAAACCAGAAAATACGATTATGCAGTAATTCTGACCCTTGTGCACATACAGGAGATTCGCATGCACCGGTTCCATTTTTTGTAAGTACTGCCGGATATGGAATATACTTCGACACCGCAAGATATTTGGAGGCACACTGTGGATTTGGAAAAAACAAAAATCGTAAAGCGAATCCTGACAACACCATTATCGTGTCAGTAGAGGATTTATACCGAAAATGTGGCTTACGCGAAGAAACGGTTATGAGTGTGGAGATTCCGGTGGCGAAGGGAATTGATATTTATATTTTTGAGGGGGATACAATTTTAGATGTGGTTTCCCAATACAATATGTTTTCTGGCGGTGGCTGTGAGGTACCAGAATGGGGACTTGGAATATTGTATCGTGCGTATGCCAGATATACGGCAAATGAGGTTATGGAACTGGCGAGAGGATTTCGAGAGAAGGACATTCCGTGCGATATTATTGGACTAGAGCCGGGATGGCAGACCAATACCTATTCCTGTTCTTACGTGTGGGATACGGAGCGATATCCGAACTACAAAGAGATGGTGGAATATTTAAAGGAAAATGATTTCCATATCAATCTATGGGAACATGCATTTGTAAATGCAGCCTCACCAATTTATAAAAAACTACATGATTATAGCGGAGATTATGAGGTATGGCAGGGGCTTGTTCCAGATTTTGGAACACAGGAAGCAAGAGATATTTTTGCAGAGCATCACAGAACATATCTCGTAGATTTGGGAATCGATGGTTTTAAGCTGGATGAATGTGACAATAGCGATTTTGGAAATACATGGAGCTTTCCAAACTGTAGTGAATTTCCTAGCGGCATGGATGGAGAGCAGTATCATCAGCTTTTCGGAACTCTTTATATGCAGACGATTTTAGATGCACTTGGTGGCACAAAGACACTTTCGCAGGTAAGAAATGCAGGTGCATTGGCTGCAAGTTATCCGTTTGTTTTATATAGTGATTTGTATAATCACAAGGATTTTATCCGAGGGATTGTAAATAGTGGTTTTTCCGGTATTTTATGGACAGCAGAGCTTCGTGATGCAAAGTCTAAAAAGGAGCTGCTTCGTCGTTTGCAGGTTACAGTATTTTCAGTACAGTGCTTGATTAATGCGTGGTATTGCAAGGAAGTGCCTTGGAAGGAATTGGATTGTGAGGACGAAGTACGCAAACTGTTAAAAGTTCGTAAGTCGCTTGCGCCGATGCTAAAAGAAGCGTTTGAAGCATATCATACGACAGGAAAACCACCGGTCAGGGCATTGGTTGCAGATTATACGAAAGATAAAGAAACCTATAAAATTGATGATGAATATATCTTCTGTGACAAGCTTATCATAGCACCACTTACCACTGAAAGCGATATGAGAAAGGTGTATTTACCAGAAGGTGACTGGAGAGATTACTGGACCAAAGAACCGGTGCCAAATGGCTGGTTTGAAGTAACGACAGAGAATATTCCGGTTTATGAAAGATACGAAATAAAATGAGGACAAGCGTATGTATCATTTTGATAATGAAAAACGAGAAATCATAATCGAGCAGTATAACACCCCTACACCGTGGATGAACTACCTTTCCAATGGCACTTTTCATACCATGATGTCGCAGGCAGGTGGAGGTGTGGCTTTTTATAAATCCCCACAGATTTGGAGAATCAATCATTATAGGTTTTTCCATGTGCCAACAGACCGTAGTGGTTTCTATACTTATATTTTAGATGGCGATACATACTGGTGTCCAACCAACGAACCATGCAAATGCAAGCCTGACCAGTGGAAGGCAGCACACGGCATGGGATATACCAGATTTGAGGCAGCGAAAAGTGGTGTGGAAGCGATAGCGACTTATTTCGTAGGGCCACTGGAAAATGCCCTTATCTGGAACTTGAAACTAAAATCAGACACGGACAAGAAGCTTACCGTGATTCCATATGTAGAGCTGGGCATGATGGAGTTTATGCGTGAATTGCAGTGGCAGTGCTACAACAAACACCAGCTTGCCAGCTACAATATGGACGATATTCTAGTATATCGATATGGTGTGGAAATGCAGCCAAAGCCAGATGAAACACCACTCGTATACTTTGCGACAGATGCAAGGGTGTGTGCGTTTGACTGCGACAGAGATGAGTTTTTGGGAGCTTATCGAAGTGAAGAAAATCCGCAGAATGTAGAGAAAAAAGCTTGCACTAATTCGACCCTGTATGGTGGTGACCCTTGTTTTGCCTTACAGCTTGATATCGAATTAAAGGCAGGCGAGGAAAAGGAAATCAATGTATTCCTTGGAACTGCCATGACAGAAGAAAGGATAAAGGAATGCGTAGCGCATTGCCGTAGCACAGGCTTTGTACAGAGAAGTTATGATATGGTCGTGGAGGAATGGAATACTTACCTTGGAAAGTTCCAATGTAAGCTACCAGACAAGGATGCAGAAACCATGATTAATATCTGGAATCCATATCAGGCGGAAAAGAACTTTCAGTTTTCGAGAAATATTTCTTACTATGCGACAGGAACCTTCCGAGGCGTAGGTGTAAGAGATACCGCACAGGATATTTTATCTATGGTGCCATTTGACACAGAAAGAGCAAAAGAGAAATTAAACCTGCTGTTTACCCAGCAGTACCAGGATGGACATTGCAATCACTACTGCTTTCCAACAGAAGGCTGGGAACCGGTGACACGTATTCACAGTGATAATCATCTGTGGCTTGTGATGGCTTGCTATCACATTGTAATGGAGGAGGGCAATCTATCCTATTTGGAAAGTGAAGTAGAATATTATGATGGTGGAAAGGCCACTGTCTGGGAACATATTAAGAAATCCATTGATTTTTGCATAGGGAACCTTGGCTTACACGGCTTTCCTCTGATGCTTTCTTCGGACTGGAACGATATGCTTTATAAGGTATGTCGTGAAGGAAAAGGTGAAAGTATCTGGACAGCAATGCAGCTTGGCGCGGTACTTCCGATGATCGCAGAGCTGGCAGATTTAAAAGGCGAAGACAGTAGTAGGTATCGTGCGATTTATGAAAGTCAGAAGCGGCTGGTAAATGAAGTAGCCTGGGATGGCGAATGGTTCCGCCGCTGTATCACAGACGAAGGGCGGTTTATCGGCTCCAAGGAAGAACCACAAGCGAAGATTTGGCTGAATTCACAGAGCTGGTCTGTTATCAGTGGAATGGGCGATAAGGAAAAACAGATTTTGGCGATGGACAGTGTAAAGAAATATTTAGATACTGACTTGGGTATTAAAAAGATTCATCCGGCAATGCAGGATTATCCATCCAAAGAAGACCCACTCACCTATTATAACAAAGGCTGTGGAGAAAACGGCAGCGTATTCTGTCACGCAAATACCTGGGCAATTATCGCAGAGTGTATTTTGAATCGTCCAGAGCAGGCATACAAATATTATCATCAGTTATTGCCAATGGTAGCACAGAAAAGAGCTGGTCAGTGGCGTTATAAAGCAGAGCCTTATGTATATGCATCTAATATTTTTGGACCAGAAAGTGATAAGTTTGGTCTGGCAAACGTAAGCTGGCTGACAGGAACTGCCGGCTGGATGTATATCGCTGCGACACAGTATATGCTGGGTATTAAAGCAGAGTGGGGTGGACTTCGCATCAAGCCGTGTCTTGCAAAGGAAATGCTGCCAGCAAAGGTAACGAGAATATTCCGTGGCTGTACATACCACATCACGATAACTCAATCGGGTGAGGAAGTATTTATTCCGTATGAAGAGGGAAGAACAGAGTACACGATAAAAATGTAGCTACAATTTATTTCAATCGAGGTGCCGCAAGAAAGGCTGGTATCAATTCAAAGATAGAGGTAATTATGAAGAAAAGAAAAATTAAATTGGGGATTGTAATAGCACTAAGCATCATAGGCTTGCTTGGATTACTTGCATTGCAACAGTTTGGCTTGCTGCCAATTTATCTGCTTGTAGCAGTGGTACTGATTTATTTGGCATATAAACCGATGATTCCAACGCCAGCTCCGATTATTTATCAGTATGACAACCGCATTCGTCCGCTTCTGGCGGGAAAGCCAGTGGCGTCTCCAAAAGTAAAGCTGGGTGGATATGAGAAAAAAGCGCCAGAAACCTTTGAGGCGGATTTCTATATCGCTGTGGATGGAGATGATGTCAATGACGGTAGCAAGGTACATCCTTTCAAGACCTTTGACCGTGCGAAAGAAGCAGTTCGAAAAATGGACAAGAGTGGGAAACATTCGGTTACAGTTGCGGTCAAAGCAGGTGAGTATTTCGTGTCCGAGATTCTGTTCGAAGCAGAAGACGGCGGCAGTGAGGACTGTCCAATCATCTACAAAGCACATGGCGGTGAAGTCATCCTAAATGGTGGCTTCAAGATTCCAAATACAGCGTTTTCTAAGGTAACGGATTCTAAGGTACTTGCCCGTTTGCATGGCGACGCAAAAGAAAAAGTACAGGTGGCTGATTTGGGCGCACTGGGCTTGACGAAAGAGGATATCGGAAAAGTATATACCATCGGTGCATTTCATACCGCAAAAAATTATGATGGAGACTGGCTGGGACCAGAATATTGTGAGTTGTTTGTCGACAATATTCGACAAACGCTGGCCCGTTATCCGGACAAGGATATCTTTTTGAAGACGGGCAAACCACTTTTTACGGGTGGTGGGTACGACGGTTACAACCAGGACAAGCACGATGCTCCATGGGAACAGGTACGCAATCCAAAGGGAGATACCTATGCCATTGATGAAGCCTTGGCGAATCGTATTGCATCCTGGTCTAGCACCGAAGATGTATGGCTTTTTGGTTATTGGAAATATGATTGGGCAGATGCATCTACACCATTTGGTTCATTTGATAAAGAAAAGAAGACACTTTCTCCAATGTTTGCCAGTCTTTGGGGAACCAAGGAAAATGCACCATATTATTTCTTTAATGTATTGGAAGAGTTGGACGTACCAGGAGAGTGGTATATAGATAGACACAATCTCTTGCTTTATTGGTATCCGCCCGTAGATGTGAAAGATGCAGATATTTGCCTTTCAATCACATGCAAAAATATCATCAAGGTAGAGCAGGCAGAGTATCTCACCTTTGATGGATTTACCATTCAAGGTACGAGAGGCGATGCAGTAGCTATCGAAGGAAATTACATCACGATTTGCAATTGCCTGCTTCGAAATGTAACCTGCAACGCTATCGTGATGCGTGGATATGATAATATCGCACGAAATAACGAAATCACTCGAACTGGAAAGGGTGGTATCATCATGGACGGCGGTGATAGGGAAACGCTTACACCCGGCAACTCTATCGCAGAAAACAATTTGATTTACAGTTGGTCAGAAATTTACAAAACCTACTGCCCAGCGGTATGCATCAAGGGGGTAGGAAATATCTGCCGTCACAACGAAATGTATGACAGTCCACACGAGGTTATCTGGTATCATGGCAACAATCATCTGATTGAGTATAACCATATACATCATGCCTGTCTGCTTACCTTGGATGGTGGAGCAATTTATGCGGGAAAGAACTGGTCGTATTACGGTAGTACCATAAGATACAACTGCATTCATGATATTGGTTCCAAAGTATTTGCTGCATGTGCTATCTATATGGATGATGGGATATCTGGGCAAAATATTTACGGAAACCTCATGGTAAATATTCCAGGTATGGCAATCCAGCTCGGCGGTGGACGTGACTTCGTGGTAAAGAACAATATCGCAATTAATTGTATGCGTACGCCGATGACCTACGATAATCGAGCACGAGAAGGAGCCTTCTTTGGTGGCTGGTTCCATTATTGCTCCGCACCAGGCGGACTTATGTGGGAGCTTTTGCATGATTCACCTTATAAGAACGAAGCGTGGCAGAAAGCATACCCACAGATAGCAGCATTTTATGAGAATTTTGATCAGCCGGAAAATCTGAGATTTGTTCCTAACCCAGGCTGCAGTACCGTGTGTGACAATGTATTCGTAGATATGGGAGGGATTTCTCCAAACATCATCTGCAAGGAGGCAAAACGCATGGGAACGATAAAACGCAATAACATGTATTTATTGAAGAAGATGGATCAGTTGTTCATAAATCCAGAAGCAGGCGATTATCGCTTGGCGAAAGAGTCAAAAATCTGGAAGGATATGCCAGACTTCAAAGAACTTCCATTCGAGTATAGGAACTAACAGAGCTTGCGAAGAAAAAGCAGCGACAAAAAATGAGAAAGACGTGGAGAAAACGTTATGAAATTTTTTGAGAAAATCGTAGATTTGGTAAATGTAAAATTAATGGGTGGGTTGTCTCAGCTAGATGGTCACCACAATCCGGTAAAAGTGATCACACCAGGTATGCCAGAAGCACTTCGTCGTGTGGCTGCAGAGGGGGCAGTTCTTTTGGAAAACAGGGTACTGCCATTTGCGGCTGGAACCAGAGTATCGGTATTTGGACGTGTACAGACGAGTCATTTTTTTACGGGTTATGGTTCAGGCGGTGATGTAAATATGCCATATCAGGTGAATTTGTTAGAGGGAATTCGAAACTGTGAGAGCCTTGCATTAAACGAAGAACTAGCAGGAGTATATGAGGAATTTCATAAAAAGCATCCGATTAACCATGGAACGTGGGGCATGTGGCCACGTTGCTATGAAGAGATGCCACTTACTGCAGAACAGGTAGAACGAGCAAGACAGATATCCGAGCAGGCGGTTATTATTTTAGGTCGCTCTTCGGGTGAAGATAGAGAAAATGTACTTGAGCCAGGAAGCTTCTATTTGAATGAAGAGGAAAAGCAGATGCTTCGTCTGGTAACAGCAGAGTTTCCAGATACAGTGCTTCTTCTTAATATTGGTTCAGTTATGGATTTTTCTTTTTTAAAAGAGTACAGCTTCGGAGCAGTGCTGATTCTTTGGCAGGGAGGTATGGAAAGTGGAAATGCAGCGGCAGATTTACTTTGTGGCAAAGCAAATCCTTCTGGTCGATTGACGGATACCATTGCAAAGAAATACGAAGATTATCCATCGGCCGCTCATTTTGGACACAAGGACAGAAATGAATATTGGGAAGATATTTATGTAGGATATCGCTATTTTGAGACTTTTGCAAAAGATAAGGTGATTTATCCGTTCGGCTATGGTCTGTCGTATACTAGCTTCTGTAAGGAAGTAACGCAAATAGACGCGTTCAAGTGGCAGGTGGGGGTGATAAATTCAGGAACTATAGCAGGAAAAGAAACGGTGTTGCTATATTTACAAAAACCATGCAAGGAGCTCGGTAACCCTTCGCGTGAACTCGTCGCTTTTGCAAAAACAGGGGAGCTTTTGCCAGGAGAAAGTCAGACTTTGGAATTGGAAATAGCGAGAGAACAATTGGCAGCCTTTGATGAGGCTGGTTTAACAGGAAACAGACACGCTTATGTCATTGAGGCTGGCACATATACGATATATTTGGGAGGCGATGTGAGAGATGCAGAGCCTATTGCGACTATCATGGTGGAGGAGAATGAGGTGATAGAGCAGCTACAGGAAGCTGCTGCACCAGAAAGTGCATTTCCGATTCTTGCAGCACAGGACGTATATGGAGAAGTGGTAGTAGTATCTAGGACAGCCACAGCTAGAACGATAGATGTTAGACAGAGAATTCTTGATAAACTCCCTCCTGAGGTGCCGCAGACTGGTGATATGGGGTACAAGCTTAAAGATGTACGAGATGGTGTCATCAGTCTGGACACCTTTGTTGCACAACTTTCTTTGGAGGAATTAGAGGCAATCAGCCGTGGTGGAAATATCATGAATCATCCTTGGGGAGCAAAGGGTAACGCAGGTATTTTTGGTGGTGTTACAGACTCTCTTCGTGACAAGGGTATTCCTGCGATTGTCACGACAGATGGACCTTCTGGGATTCGCTTGTATGATTCTTGTTCGTTATTACCGATTGGCACACTTTTGGCATGTACCTTTGATACAAAATTACTGGAAAACTTATTCCATCAAGTGGGGGAGGAAATGAAAGAACGAGGTTCGGATGTGCTTTTGGCACCAGGGATGAATATTCATAGAAATCCATTGTGCGGACGAAATTTTGAATATTTTTCAGAGGACCCTTATGTGACAGGTCATATTGCGGCAGCAGTCATTCGAGGGATTCAAAGCGTAGGAGTATCTGCATGTCCAAAGCATTTTGCCTGCAATAATCAGGAGTACAAGCGTAGCGTCAATGATTCCGTTGTATCACAGAGAGCTTTACGTGAAATTTATTTAAAGGGATTTGAAATTTGTGTCAAAGAGGCAAACCCGAAAAATATCATGACAAGCTATAACAAAATCAATGGAGTATGGGGACATTATCATTATGATCTTGTTGCCACAATCCTGCGTGGTGAATGGAAGTATCAAGGCAATGTCATAACGGATTGGTGGATGCAGCCAAGTGTAAGTCCAGAGTTTCCAAACTTAAAGGATAACGCATATCGTGTACGAGCACAGGTAGACGTGTTGATGCCTGGTGGACGTCGCCAAGACCTGAAGAAAAAATCAGATGGGACTCTCCTTGCCACCTATGGCAAGAAGGATGGTATCACGTTAGGAGAAATGCAGCTTTGTGCAAAACATGTTCTTCGCTGTGTGATGGAGTTAAAGGAATGATGAGATATGAAGCATATTTTAAGATATAAGAAGCCAGCGGCAGATTCCCACTATGGCTGGGAGCATCAGTCACTTCCAATTGGAAATGGCTATCTGGGCGCAAATATATTTGGAACAATAAAAAGAGACCGTATACAGATTACAGAGAATTCCTTGCAGAATAAGGGAGAAGATGGAGGTTTAAATAACTTTGCAGAGCTTTATCTGCATTTTGCGCATGATAAGGTATGTGAATATGAAAGAGGATTATGCCTCGATGATGCCATTGCATATACGCAGTACTCTGTAGGAAAAAAACATTTCAAGAGAGAATATTTTGCTTCTTATCCAGACAAGGTGTTTGTCTTGCACCTGACAGGAGAAGAAACTTTTGATTTGCGGGTTGAGCTGGTGATTCCTTATATCAAAGACTTTGCAAAAAAACCAGGAGATGGCGGTGGTAAAAGTGGCACCGTGCATTACGAGAGAAACCGAGCTCATTTGTCTGGAAGGATGCCGTATTATAATATTCGCTTCGCTGGAGAGCTGGCAGTAGAAACTGACGGGCGAGTGGTGGCAGTATCGGATGGACTTGTAGTAGAAGAAGCAACGAATGTCGCAATTTACCTCGTCATAGGTACAAACTATGAGCTTCGGCCAGAGGTGTTTTTGGAAAGCGACCCAAAGAAAAAACTGCGTGATTTTGACCCTGCAATACAAGTGAAAAAACAGTTAGAAGAAGTTTTGGCGAAAGGCTTTGATAGCATTTTACAGAGACATTTTGATGATTATAAAGCTTTATTCGGACGTGTAGTTTTAGAGTTTGGAGAAGAACGAACAGAGTCTACGGATGAGCTTTTGAAGCATTACAAAAGGGGCGAGCAGATTCCATATCTAGAGATGCTTTATTTCCAGTATGGTCGTTACCTGCTTATCTCATCCTCTAGAAAAGGCACCTTACCAGCAAATTTGCAGGGAGTGTGGAATGTGCATGATTGTTCTCCTTGGGGCAGTGGATATTGGCACAATATCAATGTGCAGATGAATTATTGGCCAGCCTTTGTGACGAATTTGGCAGAAACCTTTGAAGCTTATGCAGATTTTAATGCTGCATTTCGCCCAAAGGCAAAGCAATTAGCTGAGGAATATATACAAAAAACAGTGCCTGAAAAATACATAAAAGGTGCTTGTGGATGGACGGTAGGTACAGGGGTATATCCTTATGATACGGAAGGTCCAGGCGGACATTCGGGACCAGGTACAGGTGGTCTTACAACGAAATTATTTTGGGATTACTATGATTTTACACGTGATAAAAAGGTGTTAAAAGAAGTCACATATCCAGCTCTTTATGGTATGAGCGAGTTTTTAACAAAGACGGTAGCTAAGGATGATGATGGCATTTACCGAGCTGTCTTTTCTGCTTCGCCAGAGCAGACTGTAAGAGGAGAGAATGGTGAAAAGTGGAGCTATTATCACACTAGGGGTTGTGCGTTTGACCAGCAGATGATTTATGAGAATGGTTGTGATTTCTTACGTGCAGCAGATTTGCTGGGTGAGACAGAGACGAGTGTATACCAAACACAGAGAAAACAGATTACACAGTATCAGCCAGTGTGCGTGGGCGAGTCTGGACAGATTAAGGAATTTGAAGAAGAAAGAAATTATGGGGAAATCGGAGAATATTGTCATCGTCATATTTCCCAGCTTGTTGGTCTGTATCCGGGCACGATTATCAATCATTCGACACCAGAATGGTTGGAGGCAGCAAAGTATACTCTTTTGGAACGTGGAGATCGCTCGACAGGGTGGGCATTGGCACATCGTTTAAATGCTTGGGCACGCACAGGAGATGGAGAGCATGCATATCAGGTGCTACGTCGTCTGATTGGAAAACGAACAATGGAAAATCTTTGGGATTTTCACCCACCATTCCAGATAGATGGTAATTTCGGAGGCACATCTGGCATTGCGGAGATGCTTCTTCAAAGCCATGAAGGCTATATTTCCATTTTGCCTGCTCTGCCGAAGGCTTGGGCGAAGAAGGGACACTTTAAAGGTTTAGTGGCTAGAGGTGCATTTGAAGTAGAGGTGTTCTGGGAAAATGGAGTGACAACGGAGATTTTGATTGTTTCAAAAACTGGAGAAGCATACCAGGTTTTGGATAATACGAAAGATACACAGACAGATAGTTCACCTATATTGGAAAAAGAAAGAAAACATGTGACGACAATGTCAATTGCGAATTTTGTCAAATCGGTATGGAAGAAAGCGAAGCATATTGCGTGGTATGAATTTTGCGAGATGGGGTTGTTTTGGACAGATATCTATCAAAGATATTTTAAGAAATGAAGTATGACAATAGTACTAGGTGGAAGGAAGAGGTGGGGTCATAAGATGTTAAAAACGACACCTGCTGTATTTGCAGTTGGAAATGAATATCAGATTATGGTAGAGGTAGAGAAAGAGTGCTTGTTTTGGGTACGTGTTGGACAGGAAAATTATTATGATGCATCTAATGGAATCATGAATTCTTTGTCAAATCTGCATCGTGTGAAAGTTCCAATGTTGGTTTTGAATGAAGCTAAGTCATATACGGTATGTATAAAGCCAATCAAAGAGCGAAAACCATATTTTACAGAAACACAGAAAACACAGGAGTATGTATTTTCCTTTCGTCCAGTGCCAGAGAAAAATGCTAGAGTTTATCATATTGCGGATACTCATAATATAGTCAAAGAGCCGATTTTGGCGGCAAGGACTTATGGTGAAATTGATTTTTTAATTTTAAATGGAGATATCATTGACCACAGTGGAAGTCCTGAAAAATTTCAAAATATATATGAAATTTGCGATGCTTTGACAAAAGGGGAAATTCCAGTTGTATTTTCACGGGGAAATCACGATATGCGTGGCAAATACGCAGAGAAGTTTGCGAATTATACACCAAATCAAAAGGGAAATACCTATTACAGTTTTCGATTGGGCAGTATTTGGGGTGTAGTTCTTGATTGTGGAGAAGATAAAGCGGACAGCCACGAGGAGTATGGATTTACGGTAGCCTGTCATGCTTTCCGCCAGCAGCAGACGGCATTTTTGAGAGAGATTGTAACGAATGCGAAACAGGAATATGAAGCCGCAGGTGTGGGAAAAAAACTTGTGATTTCACATATGCCATTTTCACAAAAGGACAATCCGCCATTTGATATCGAGGAAGAAATTTACAGGGAGTGGTGTCAGATTCTAAGAGAAGAGATACAGCCGAACCTTATGCTTTGTGGACACACGCATGTAAACGAAATTTGTCTGGGTGGAAGTGAGCGTGATATCTATGGACAACCTTGTACAGTTGTGATAGGTGCGGCATATGATGACAAAGAATACTGGATGGGTTGTGGTATTTTGTTTGGTGATGAAACGATGGAGATAACATATACGGATTGCGAGGAAAACATACATGAAACTACTATGCTTAGGTACTAGTCATGGGGCACCATCCAAGGATAGGTTCACAAGTTGCTATGTACTTGAGGTGAACGATAGCTTATACATTTTTGATGCAGGAGCTCCAGTAACGGAGCAGCTTTTGCAAAAAGGAAAAGACCTTATCCAAGTAAAAGCTTTTTTCAACAGTCATTTTCATGCAGATCATATTCACGGTGGAATAAATATGTTGATGCTGTTTCAGTGGTTTTATAAAGATGCGGATTTGGATGTTTGTTTACCAGATGGAAAAACCAAACGTGCCATAAAAAGCTATGCACGAAGAATTGAAGATATTTTCTATTGGGATAAAAGAATCCGCTTTCATGTGATGAAACCGGGTCATGTATTTGACGATGGAATCCTACGTGTTACTGCAATACCGGTCAAGCATTTTTGCAGACCTGACAAACGTTCTTATGCTTTTATGATAGAGGCGCAAGGGAAAAAAATATTGTATACAGGAGATTTGTCTGGAGGACTGAAAAAGAGAGATTTTCCAGTAATTGCTTTTGTGGAGAAGTTCGACCTCATATTATCAGAGTGTGCACATTTTTCGTTGGAGGCTTTGGAAGAATGTATGCAAAAAGTAGATACAAAACGCTTAGTTGTTACACATATTTATCCAGAAGAAAAACGCAACGATATCAGTGCGTGGAAGGATAAATTTCCATTTGAAGTGATTGTTGCAGAAGATAATTTAGAAATTGAAATTTAGTAAGAAAAAGGAGGAGTCTATGGGAAATATCGAGGAAATCAAAGAGCAAATATGTGATGTATGCCATAAGATGTGGCAGCTCGGATGGGTAGCTGCCAACGATGGCAACGTCAGTGCGATGTTAGAGGATGGAACTATTCTTGCGACACCAACCGGAATGAGTAAGTCTTTTATCACACCAGATAAGCTGATTCGTATTGACCGTGAAGGAAATGTGTTAGAGGCAGCAGAAGGCTTAAGACCATCTAGCGAGATTAAAATGCATTTGCGCTGTTATGAAAAGCGTGATGATGTAAAAAGTGTAATTCATGCACATCCACCAGGAGCAACCGGATTTGCGGTAGCACACAAAGCAATGGATATGTACAACATGATAGAGGATGTGGCTGTAATTGGTTCTGTGCCACTTACTCCTTATGGAACACCATCTACGGTTGAGGTTCCAAATGCAATTGAACCATATCTGGAAGAGCATGATGTAATGCTTTTAGAAAACCATGGTGCATTGGCTGTGGGCAGTGATGTAATTACTGCATTTTATCGTATGGAGAGCTTAGAGCTTTGGGCAAAGATTACCATTAATGCAGTTATTTTGGGCGGTAGTCATGATATCAGTCGAGAAAATATCCAGAAACTAATAGACCTTCGTGGATATTATCAGGTGACAGGAAGACATCCTGGCTATAAAGTATTCAATCCAGAGGATGAAGTTTTACACAAAAAGGAGGACTAGGAGATGTTAAAAGGAATTCCTGCTATCCTTTCGCCAGAGCTTTTAAAAGCACTTTGTGAGATGGGGCATGGCGATGAACTTATTATTGCGGATGGAAATTTTCCATGTGAAAGCATTGGAAAGGATGCGATAGTGATTCGTGCAGATGGACATGGGACGGCAGAATTGTTAGATGCTGTTATGCAACTGATTCCATTGGATGCTTATGTGGATAAGCCAGTTGCACTGATGGAGGTTGTACCTGGAGATACTTGTCCTACTCCAACTATTTGGGAAGCATATGACGAAATTCTGAAAAAATATGAGTCGGAAAATTGCAAAATTGAAAGCATGGAGCGTTTCGCATTTTATGAAAGAGCGAAGAAGGCATATTTGATTATTGCGACAGGTGAGACAGCAATCTACGCAAATATTCTTTTAAAAAAAGGTGTCGTAAAGAAATAAATTACAAATTTTAATGTGGAAGGGGATTATACATATGGCAAAGAACAGATATATTGGAGAATATCCAGTAATCGGAATTCGTCCAACAATCGATGGACGTCGCGGACCACTTAAGGTGCGTGAATCTTTGGAAGAACAGACCATGGCAATGGCACAGGCTGCAAAGAAGTTGTTTGAGGAAAATATCCAGTACTCGAATGGAGAACCTGTAAAGGTTATTATCGCGGATACTACCATCGGTCGTGTAGCAGAGGCAGCAGCTTGTGCTGAAAAATTCAAACGTAACGGAGTAGATATAACACTTACTGTAACACCATGCTGGTGCTATGGTTCGGAGACTATGGACATGGATCCTATGACCATCAAGGGCGTATGGGGATTTAATGGAACCGAACGACCAGGTGCAGTTTACCTTGCATCGGTACTTGCAAGTCATGCACAGAAAGGCTTGCCAGCGTTCGGTATCTACGGACATGACGTACAGAATCTCGATGAAGTAACTAATATTCCAGAAGATGTACAGGAAAAATTATTACGTTTTGGACGTGCGGCAGTAGCGGTAGCTTCTATGCGTGGAAAGAGCTATTTGCAGATTGGTTCTATCTGTATGGGTATCGGTGGCTCTATCATCGACCCAGATTTTATAGAATCTTATTTGGGCATGCGAGTAGAATCTGTAGACGAAGTGGAAATCATTCGTCGTATGTCAGAAGAAATCTACGATGCAGATGAAGTAGCTTGTTTAAGAGAATGGATGAGAGAGCATTGCAAAGAAGGCTGGGACAAGAATCCGGACTTCGTAAAAACATCTGACGAAAAGAAAGAAGAACAATGGGATTTCCTTGCAAAGATGTACTGCATTATTAAAGACTTATTTAATGGAAATCCAAACTTACCAGAAGGTCGTGAAGAAGAGATGGTAGGTCATAACGCAATCGCAGGTGGATTCCAGGGACAGCGTCAGTGGACAGACTTCTATCCAAACTGTGACTTCCCAGAAGCACTCCTTAACTCTTCCTTTGATCACAACGGAGCAAGAGAGCCATATATCCTTGCAACTGAAAACGATGTGTTAAACGGTCTTGGAATGTTATTTATCAAACTTTTGACAAATAGAGCGGCTATGTTCTCAGATGTACGTACTTACTGGTCTCCAGAAGCATGTGAACGAGCTTCTGGTTACAAGATTGATGGCAAAGCAATGGAAAACGGCGGTTTTATTCACCTGATTAACTCTGGTGCGACAGCACTCGATGCATGTGGTGAATGTGTGGACGAAACTGGTGCACATGTGATGAAGAAATGGTGGGAAGTTACAGAAGAGGACATTCAGAAGATGACAGAAGCAACTAGCTGGCCAGCAGCAGATAATGGATATTTCCGTGGCGGTGGTTTTTCTTCTTCTTTTACAACAAGAGCAGAAATGCCAGCAACTATGATTCGTCTCAATCTTGTAAAAGGTTTAGGACCAGTGCTTCAGATTGCAGAAGGCTGGACGGTACAGCTTCCAGATGATGTAACAAAGACACTTATGATGCGTACAGATCCTACATGGCCATGTACTTGGTTTGCACCACGTTGTGATGGACAGGATGGACCATTTAAGGATGCATATCATGTCATGAACTGTTGGGGAGCAAATCATGGGGCGATTGCCTATGGTCATATCGGCGCAGATTTGATTACATTATGTTCCATGCTCCGAATTCCAGTATGTATGCACAATGTTCCAACAGAAGATATCTTCCGCCCAGCAGCATGGAATGCATTTGGTATGGACAAGGAAGGCGCGGATTACAGAGCTTGTGCTGCCTATGGTCCTTTGTATAAGTAATTGGAGGGATAAAAATGCCAAATTATTACTTAGCGATAGATATCGGTGCTTCTTCTGGGAGACATATTCTGGGACATCTGGAAAACGGACTGCTCAAGCTGGAAGAAGTATATCGTTTTGATAACTTGCAAGTGCGAAAAAATGGGCATGACTGTTGGGATACGGAAAATCTTTGGAATGGTATCCTCACAGGGCTTAAAGCTTGTAAAGAAAGAAATAAAATTCCCCAGAGTGTCGGCATCGACACTTGGGGAGTCGATTTTGTATTGTTGGATGAAAAAGATGAACTTATTGGTGATGCTGTGGCATATAGAGATGCCAGAACTATTGGCATAGATAAGAAAGTAGAAGAGTTTCTTTTGCCAGAATGGCTCTATGAACGCACAGGAATTCAAAAGGCAACCTACAATACGATTTATCAACTTATGGCATTAAAAGAAGAGTACCCAGAGCAATTAGAGAAGGCAGAGTATCTGCTTATGACACCAGATTACTATCATTATAAGCTAACTGGAATCAAAATAAATGAATATACGATTGCTTCTACTTCCAATTTGGTAAATGCGAAAGAAAAACAGTGGGATATGGAAGTAATACAAAAGCTTGGTTTACCAGAAAAAATCTTTCATCCATTGTCAATGCCAGAAACGTTAGTCGGAGAGCTTTTACCTGAGATTTCAGAAGAGGTAGGTTTTCAAACGAAGGTGGTACTTCCGGCTACACACGATACAGGTTCCGCATTTTTGGCTATTCCGGCAGTGGATGAAAATGCAGTATATATTTCTAGTGGAACGTGGAGTTTGCTTGGGGTAGAAAATGAGATTCCATTGACTACCATTGAGTCTTATATGCAAAATTTTACCAATGAAGGTGGTGCATGGGGACGATATCGTTTTTTGAAAAATATTATGGGACTTTGGATGATTCAGTCCATTCGCAGGGAGTTAAATGGAGTAGCCTATGTTCAAGGCAAAGAGGAACGGATAGAGCAACAGAAAAAATGGAGTTTTTCTGAACTCATTGAGGAAGCAAAAAAGGCAGAGGGTTTTGCATCTGTGGTAGATGTAAATCGGGACTGCTTTTTATCACCGAAAAGTATGATACAAGCCATTAAGGAGGAATGTGTTCGTACGCGGCAGTCAGTACCAGAAACAGTTGGAGAGTTGATGCAGTGCGTTTACAATAGTCTGGCATTCTGTTATAAAGAGGCAGTTGCTGGACTTGAAATATTGACCGGAAAGAAATATACCAGTATCAACATTGTTGGTGGTGGCTGTCAGGATACTTATCTGAATCAACGTACCGCACAAGAAACTGGGTTACCGGTTTATGCAGGGCCAGTGGAAGGAACTGCTATTGGCAATCTAATTGTACAACTTTGCTTT
>X42_Goitered_Gazelle__coassemble_71_pt1 | contig 23682 bp, 24 predicted proteins | sample X42_Goitered_Gazelle__metabat2_low_PE_005 | metagenome-assembled genome bin X42_Goitered_Gazelle
ATAATATGAAAATTGTGATTCAACCACAAGGAACATTAGCAATCTATGAGCAGATTGTAAACCAACTAAAAAATGCAATTGTAACAGGGGAGTTGAAAACCAATGAGGCACTTCCTTCTATTCGTGCACTTGCAGGGGATTTGCAGGTCAGTGTTATCACGACAAAACGAGCTTATGAAGAACTTGAAAAAGAAGGGCTGATTCGTTCGGTGGCAGGTAAGGGTTTCTATGTCTGCGAATATAACACGGATTTTTTGAAAGAGAAACAGCTCATGATGTTGGAAAAGAGAATGGCAGAAGTTATAAACGAAGCAAAGGATGCAGGCGTAAGCTGTCAGGAGTTTTTGGAAATGGCGGAGGCGTTATATGATACTGGAATTTAAGAATGTAACGGGAAAAACAAAACATTTTAATTTACAAAACGTAAGCTTTGCTTTGGAACCGGGTTTTATCATGGGTTTGGCAGGTAAAAATGGTGCTGGCAAATCTACATTGATTGACTACATCATGAACCCAAAGCAGCAGTACACAGGTGAGATTCTTATCGAAGGTGTAAATATTCGAGAAAAGCACTATCATATGATGAACCGTATTGGATTTATCTCGGATAATAACACAGGGTTCCTTTATGAAAAAAGTGCGAAAGAAAATATGGAATTATTTGGGCCTCTTTATGATGAATGGGACGACGCACAATTTTTCAAAGCAATGCAGAAAATGAATCTTTCGGTTGGGAAAATTGTAGGGAAGATGTCGAGAGGTGAGATGTTCAAATTTCAGACAGCTTTTGCCATGGCTCACAAGCCAGCACTTTATCTGATAGATGAAGCGACTGCGGGGATGGACCCAGTATTCCGCATTGATTATTTTAAGATGTTGCAGGAAATTATCGCAGAGGAAAATACATCGATTTTGATGACAAGTCATATTCAGGACGAGATTCAAAGGAAGATGGATTTTGTAGGAATTATGGAAAATGGGAAATTAGTAGAGTTTGGTGAGACTTTGGATATTTTTCCATAGAAAATGACACATGAAATCCATGTGGAAAGGATAAGTTATGAATTCAGAGAAGATAAAAGTAGAAAAATTTTTCAAACGTTTATGGGATAAAAGTGTTTCAAAAGCAGTGTCGTGGTTTTTAGTTGGGCTGTTTATTTTCCTCATTATGTTGTTATGTATGATGCCAGCACAGGGACTTTTTGTGGAAACAGAGGATTCCCCATGGTTAATGCCAGGGGTGCTAACCATGCTCTCTTTTATGATGGTATATTTTCGTGAAATTCCATATAACGAGTACACAGATAATCAGAAAAGTAGATTTATGGGTGAGATTTTACGCTATCACCCGATTAATAAGAAGGAAATCTGGAAACATAAAATGATGAAGTTGATTTCTTTTCTTGGCAAGGTAGCGGGAATAGGATTGGTTTTGCAAATTGTGGTGTCACTTATCGCATACAAATCAATTTCATGGTTGAATTTCTTTTATATTATTGTTTTTGTGTTTGGATTCCCTGTAGTTGGAGTGCTAACCTTTGATTCGATTGCGAAGAAAGTGGGAGAGGAAACGTTATGAATCCAGAGCAGAGTAAAGTTAGAAAAATATATACAGAGCTTTCGAAAAAAAGTTTCTCGTTTGTGGGATGCTGGATTGGAATTGCAGTATTTTGTATGTGGCATGTGTTTCTCTATATAGCACCGATTCAAGTATTACTTTCGGAACAGGGACAGAGTTCAGAATATCATTTGACCTTTTGGATGACTATAACAGGCGTTGCAATAGGTAATCTACGAATTCATCCATTTGAAGGCTACACGGAGAATGGCAAGAAGAGAAAATTTTCAGAAATACTTAGACACTATCCAATTGACAGAAAAGAAGTTAAGAAGATGAAGTTATTTTATGTAGCACGAATTATGGCGAAGGTGTCGATGGGATCTTTACTCGTACAGCTTTATTTTACACATATAGAAGATTCCGTACAGAGAATTTCATGGGAGAATTTTGTGTATGTGTTTGTAATGTCTTTCGTAGTGCCAGTAGCATGGAATGCAGTATATATTCATTTTGAGAAGTAAAATAGTATGTTTATCTTCTTGTAAAGTTAATGAAAATAAGTTACCATATAGATGACATTGAGACTCTTTCCGACTAATAAAAATAGGAGGAAAGAATATGAGTAATTTTAATACGGCATACGACGATGTCTTTCGTACATTGTTAGTAGATTGTCGAGAACTTATCATTCCAGTAGTGAATGAAGTGTTTCATACAAATTACGTTGGGTCAGAGAGCGTAATTTTGCATGAGAACGAATTTTTTATGCGACAGCAGGATGGCGAGGAGGAGAAGATAGTAACAGATTCTTCATTCGCAATTGTCTCTTTTTCAGGAGAAAGTAAAAGATACCATTTGGAGTGCCAAAGCTCAGTAGATGGCAGTATATTGATTCGTATGTATGAATATGATTCACAGCTCGCATTACAGAATAGTGAATTGTTGCAACAATCATTAGCGGTTCGTTTTCCAGAATCTGCAGTTCTGTATTTGCGACATAATGAAAGTATACCAGATGTGTTTGAAATCCGAATTCATACGCCAAATGGAAGCATATCTTATAATGTACCAACGTTAAAAGTACAACAGTATGACATCGAAACAATTTTCGAGAAAAAACTGTTGTTCTTGATTCCGTTTTATATTTTTACATACGAGAAACTGTTCCCTGAAATAAATGATAGTGTGGAAAAATTAGAAGTACTAAAAAGAGAATATGCTATGATTACGCACAGATTAGGCCAGTTAGTAAGAGACGGTTACATCAACGAGTACATCAAAAAGTCAATCTGTGAAATGTCAGAACGAGTCATAATTAAACTAGCATCGAGCTACGAAAGTATCAGGAAGGAGGTTACCAGTATTATGGGTGGAAAAGTGTTAGAATATGAAGCGAAGGATATTTTAAGAAATGGTAAAAAAGAAGCATATCTAGAACTCGTAAATGATGGTCTCCTTTCTATAGAGGAAGCAGCGAAGCGAGCTGATATGACAGTCGAGGAATTTCAAAAAGAGTTGCAGAAAGCATAAAATCACGAAGAGTAGGGTGTTCTCCCTACTCTTCATTTGTTTTAAATCAATATTCTTTTTACGGTTCATCTTCCTCATCCACCATAATCTTATGAAATCTTTCCATCGATAGATGTTTCACCCAGCGCAATCCCGCTTTTAATAAAAGTAGTAACACAATGCTAAGTGTCGATAAGAAAATATCCATAGCTTCGTGAGCTTCGATAATCATATGTCTCGAAATCAGAATAACCAGTACCTCGATAACGTTTTCGGAATTGATATGAAACAGAAGTTTCATAAACTCAAGACCTACTACAAGGTTGAAAATTGCACCTAGATATTCCAGAAAATGTTCTGTCCCAGTTGATGGATGGAACAAGGTTAGCATGCCAGGAAGCAAGTAGGTAAATAACGTAGCTACAACACCTAATCCAACGAGTAAAGCTACTACAATTTCACAAAGCTCTAGCCAGCGTTGTAATTTAGCGGTTAATTTTTTCCACATAAATATCCCCCATATTTCTATAAAAAGAAGGAGGAAAATTTGTTACCGCCTTCTTTTAATCAAGATTAAGCCATAATTAATTTTGCAAATTTCTTTTTGCCACGTTTTACGATAAGGCCTTCCCCTTCGAAAGCACTTGCATCATAATTTGTAGAAATATCTGTAACTTTTTCATCAGCTACGCTAACACCACCCTGCTGTACAGCACGGCGAGCATCGGAACGGCTTTCGCAAAGGCCTGCTTTTACAAGTACTGCCATGATATCTAAGTTACCGTTTGCAAAATCATCTGCACTAAGTTCTACTGTTGGCATGTTAGCTAAGTTACCGCCACCCGCGAAAAGGGCATGTGAAGCTTCTTTTGCCTTTTCTGCTTCTTCTTCACCATGAACGAGTTTTGTAAGTTCATAAGCTAAGATTTCTTTTGCCTGATTAAGCTGAGCACCTTCCCAAGAATCCATAGCTTCGATTTCTTCCATTGGAAGGAAGGTAAGCATACGAATACATTTTAATACGTCAGCATCTGCTACGTTTCTCCAGTATTGGAAGAAGTCGAATGGAGAAGTCTTGTTTGGATCAAGCCATACTGCACCAGACTGAGTCTTACCCATTTTCTTTCCTTCTGAGTTGAGAAGAAGAGTAATCGTCATAGCGTGAGCATCTTTGCCGAGTTTACGACGGATAAGTTCTGTACCACCGAGCATATTGCTCCACTGGTCATCTCCACCGAATTCAAGGTTACAATCGTAATCCTGGAATAATTTGTAGAAGTCGTAAGACTGCATAATCATGTAGTTAAATTCTAAGAAGCTTAAGCCTTTTTCCATACGCTGTTTGTAGCATTCAGCTGTAAGCATACGGTTTACAGAGAAGTGAGGACCCACTTCACGAAGTACATCGATGTAGTTGAGTTCTGTAAGCCAATCAGCATTATTTACAAGAAGAGCTTTGCCTTCAGAAAAGTCGATGAAACGGCTCATTTGTTTCTTGAAGCATTCTACATTGTGTGCGATTGTTTCTTCTGTCATCATCTGACGCATGTCGGTCCGTCCGGATGGGTCTCCAATCATGGCAGTTCCACCACCGATAAGAGCGATTGGTTTGTTGCCAGCCATCTGAAGACGTTTCATAAGGCAAAGTGCCATGAAGTGTCCTACGTGAAGGCTATCTGCTGTAGGGTCAAAGCCAATGTAAAATGTAGCTTTTCCAGCATTGATTAAGTTTTTGATTTCTTCTTCGTTGGTTACCTGAGCGATAAGACCGCGGGCAACTAATTCATCATATAATGTCATATTTATAATACTCCTTTATTCACGGTTCAATTGAGAATAATTATAGGTTAATTTGTCCATTTTTACAACTGCTTTTTAAGCAATTCTTACAAAATACTTTTTAATAGGTAGAATTACATTGACGAACCCCTAGTTTGTCTGCTAAATTAAATACATAGTAAAGAATTGGTAAAATTCTGTGGGGGAGTAGTTTGCACATATATTGTGTGGTTTGTCAACAATCTCGGTCGTAAGACCTGGCAAATCTTAAAAAATGAGACTCACGTATGCTTAGGTGGACTATGCATACGTGTTTTTTTATACTTCAAAAGAGAATTTTAACTAATTTTTAGCAAAGAAAATGTAAAAGGAAAAGGAGAAAAAATATGGTAGCATTTTTTCAAACAATCCCAGGGGCGCTTATCCTCTTAGTAGTTGGCTTTGTTGGCCTCATCAAAGGTGCAGATTTCTTCGTAGAAGGCGCATCAAATATTGCAAAGAGATTTCATGTATCATCGCTTATTATTGGTCTTACCATCGTAGCAATGGGTACATCACTTCCAGAAACTGCAGTTTCTATTTCAGCCTCTTTAGCTGGTAGCAACTCACTTGCTATTAGTAACGTAGCAGGTTCGAACCTTTTTAACTTATTGGTTGTAGTAGGTCTTTGTGCTGTATTACAGAAGGTAGAAGTAGATAAAGATACAATTCGTAGAGATATTCCGTACTCTCTTCTTGCAGCAGTTGTACTTATTATTTTAGGTATGCTTGGAACAGGTGAAGGTATGGTGCTTGGACGTATGGATGGTATCATTCTTTTAGCAATGTTTGCTTTCTTCTTATTCCTTATGATTCGTTCAGCATTAAAACAGGCTGGAGAAAATGCAGAATTAAGTGAAGAAGAAGTAACACAGTCTGTAGTAATTTCATTGGTGTCTATCGTTGGTGGCGCAGCAGCTATCGCTGTTGGCGGTGACTGGGTAGTAGATGCAGCGTCTACAATTGCATTGAAACTTGGTATGACAGAAACTATGGTAGGTCTTACTATCGTAGCTGTTGGTACATCACTTCCAGAGCTTGTTACATCTTTCGTAGCAGCTCGTAAGGGTGAAGTAGATATGGCTCTTGGTAATGCTATCGGTTCTAACGTATTCAACATCTTGTTAGTACTTGGTATTGCTTCTTCTATCAGCCCAATCGGATTCATGATGAGCAACGCAATTGATATCGCAGCAGTTATCGTAGCAACACTTGTATGCTGGGCTGTTGCTGCAAAGAACAAAGCACTTGGAAAAGCAATGGGTGCTATTATGGTAGTTTCTTACTTCGTATACATGGTATATGTAGTAATGCGTGAAACTGGCATGTTGGTGTAAATAACGAGCCACGCGAATAGTTATAAAAAGCTTGGGGAATGCTTGCATTCACCCAAGCTTTTTTGTAACTATTCGATGCGGCGACTATCGCTTAAGTGAGCGAGTGTGCTCGCGAACTGTGGCTCGTTAAAATTATCGGGGATTTCCCTTGTTTATAGGCAAAATTTGGTGTATATTATATAAGAAAACGCAAAAGGAGAATAAGATTATGGCATTTGATTTTGACTTAAATAAAGTAAAAGAAAGCTTGGTAAATGCAGGCAAAGAAGTAGAGAGCATGGCAAAGGATGCATCTGCTGTTGCAAAGATTAAAATTGATATTCATAATAAAGAAGTATTCTTGGAAAAACAGTATACACTTCTCGGAAAAGCTTTTTACGAAGCTCACAAGGATGATGAAGTGGATGAACAGGTATACTTTACTTCTATCAAAGAAGCAGAAGTAGAGCTGGCACAGCTTAACGCAGAGCTTTTAGCTGCAACCGGTTCGGTAGAATGTCCTTCTTGCGGAAGCAAACAGCCACAGGATAAAGCCTTTTGTGCAGACTGTGGAGCAGAATTAAATAAAAGTGAGGAAATCTAATGAGTAAGGGAAAGTATTATATTACCACGGCGATTGCCTATACCTCAGGAAAGCCACATATCGGTAATACTTATGAAATTATTTTAGCAGATGCGATTGCTAGATATAAAAGAGCAGAGGGCTATGACGTATGGTTCCAAACTGGAACAGACGAACATGGTCAGAAGATTCAGGAAAAGGCAGAAGCTGTAGGAATTACTCCAAAGGCTTATGTAGATGAAGTAGCTGGCGTTGTAAAGAACATCTGGGATTTGGTAGATTCTTCTTATGACAGTTTTGTACGTACAACAGATGACGATCACGAAGCCTGCGTAAAGAAAATTTTTAAGAAATTATATGACAAAGGTGATATCTACAAGGGTGCTTACGAAGGCATGTATTGTACACCTTGTGAATCCTTCTGGACAGAATCACAGCTCGTAGATGGAAAATGTCCAGACTGTGGACGTGATGTAAAACCAGCTAAGGAAGAAGCATATTTCTTCAAGATGAGCAAATATGCAGACCAGTTGATTGAGCACATCAATACACATCCAGAATTTATTCAGCCAGTGAGCCGTAAGAATGAAATGATGAACAACTTCTTACTTCCAGGCTTACAGGATCTTTGTGTATCTCGTACCTCTTTCACATGGGGTGTACCAGTAGACTTTGATCCAAAACATGTTGTGTATGTTTGGTTAGATGCTTTGACAAACTATATTACCAAGATTGGTTATGATCCAGATGGTTCAAACGAAATGTTTGCAAAGAACTGGCCAGCAGATCTTCATTTAATTGGAAAAGACATTGTTCGTTTCCATACAATTTACTGGCCAATCTTCTTAATGGCACTTGATTTACCACTTCCAAAGCAGGTATTTGGACATCCATGGCTGCTCCAGGGTGGTGACAAGATGAGTAAGTCCAAAGGAAACGTAATCTACGCAGATGATATGGTTGATTTGTTCGGCGTAGATGCAACCCGTTATTTCGTACTTCACGAAATGCCATTCGAAAATGATGGTATCATCACTTGGGATTTGGTAATCGAAAGATTCAATTCAGATCTTGCAAATATTCTTGGAAACCTTGTAAACAGAACCGTTTCCATGAGCAATAAATATTTTGATGGCGTAGTTCGTTCTACAGGCGTAACAGACGAAGTAGATGCTGACCTTAAGGCAGTTGTAACTGGAGCTGCAGCAAAGGTACAGGATAAAATGGATAAGCTTCGTGTAGCAGATGCTATTTCAGAAGTGTTTACCGTATTCCGCCGTTGCAACAAATATATCGACGAAACCATGCCTTGGGTACTTGCAAAAGACGAAGCACAACAGGATAGATTGGCAGAGGTTCTGTATAACTTAACCGAAGCAATTACAATTGGAGCGAGCTTACTCCATAGCTTCTTACCAAGCACAGCTGAGAAAATCGTTGCACAGCTGAGTACCGAGCTTCGCGGTTTAGATGAATTAGAAAAATTCGGTTTATACGAAAGCGGTAAAAAGGTAGTAGAAAAACCAGAAATTCTTTTCGCACGTCTTGATGCAAAAGAAGTTCTTCCAAAGGTAGAAGCTATTCAGGCTGCGCAGAAGGCTGAATACGAAGCTGAAATGGCTCGCTTAAATGGTGATGCCGTAGAAGAAGCAAAGGATGAAGCCGTGATAGATATCGAACCAAAAGAAGAAATCACCTTTGATGACTTTATGAAGATGCAGTTCCAGGTAGGCGAAATCATCGCTTGTGAAGCTGTACCAAAATCAAAGAAGCTTCTTTGTTCACAGGTAAAAATCGGTAGTCAGGTAAAACAAATTGTATCTGGTATTCGTAGTGCATACTCGCCAGAAGACATGGTAGGCAAAAAGGTTATGGTGTTAGTAAACCTCAAGCCTGCAAAACTCGCGGGTGTATTATCGGAAGGTATGCTCCTTTGTGCAGAAGATGCAGAAGGAAATCTTGCACTTTTGACACCAGAAAAAGATATGCCAGCTGGCGCGGAGATAGCGTAAGCTGGAGCAGTGTGATTGAGCTACGCTGCTCAGAAAGAGAGATATATGATTTTTGAAACTCATGCACATTATGATGATGACCGTTTCGAAGACGATAGAGATGAGTTGCTCCGACGCCTTCCAGAAGAAGGCGTTGGAGTAGTAATAAATAGTGGTGCCTCCGTAGAATCTACGCGAGACACCATTCGTCTTGCTAGGGACTATGCACATGTCTACGCAGCCGTAGGCGTACATCCAAGTGAAATCGAAGAACTTGACGAGGACTTTATGAATTGGATGAAAGAGCAGTCCGCCGGGGAAAAGACAGTTGCTATTGGAGAAATCGGGTTAGACTATTATTGGGACAAAGAGCCTGAAGTACAGAAAAAACAAAGATACTGGTTTGGTAGACAAATTGAGCTGGCAAGAGACGTGGGACTTCCGATTATCGTGCATTCACGTGATGCGGCGGCAGATACGATGCAGGTGATGAAAGAGCACCATGCAGAGGAAATTCCAGGCGTGATTCATTGCTATTCCTATTCAAAGGAAATGGCGTTAGAATTTATCAAAATGGGGTATTATATCGGAGTCGGCGGAGTTGTGACCTTTAAGAATGCAAAGAAGCTGGTCGAAACAGTAGAAGCCATTCCACTTGAAAGAATTCTTTTAGAAACAGACTGTCCATATATGGCACCAGAACCATATCGTGGCAAGCGAAACAGTTCACTTTATTTGACCTATGTACGCGACAAAATTGCAGAAATCAAAGGGGTATCTCCAGAGGAAGTAGAACGAGTAACAGAGGAAAATGCACGCAAGCTATTTTTTAAAGTAAAGTAATAGAAAGAAAAGAGGCACATATGGCAACACTTGGAAATCCAAAGAACACCATAGAAGTTTTACAAAAATATAATTTTAATTTTCAGAAAAAGTTTGGACAGAATTTCTTGATTAATACAGGTATTTTGGAAGACATTATTGCAGCAGCGGAAATTACAAAAGACGATTTCGTATTAGAAATTGGACCTGGAATTGGAACGATGACGCAGTATCTATGCGAATCGGCAAGAGAAGTAATTGCAGTTGAAATTGACAAGAATTTAATTCCAATTTTAAAAGATACGCTGAGTGCATACGATAATGTTGAAGTTTTGAATGACGATATATTGAAAGTGGATATCAAGGCTTTGGCAGAAGAACGTAATGCAGGGAAACCGATCAAGGTTGTAGCAAATCTTCCTTACTATATCACCACTCCTATTATTATGGGATTGTTCGAAAGTCATGTGCCTATCGACAGCATCACGATTATGGTGCAAAAGGAAGTAGCAGACCGCATGCAGGAAGGACCAGGAAGTAAGGAGTATGGAGCGTTATCACTGGCAGTGCAGTATTATGCACATCCAGAAATCGTGGTAAACGTACCGCCAAGCTGTTTTATGCCACAGCCAAAGGTAGGTAGTGCTGTGATTCGTTTGACGAGACACGAAGCTCCACCGGTAGATGTGGAAAATGAAAAATTGATGTTTCAAATTATTCGAGCTTCCTTTAATCAGAGAAGAAAAACACTTGCGAATGGCTTGAACAATTTCCCAGGTCTAAGCTTAAGCAAAGAAGTTATTCAGCAGTGTATTGAAGAACTTGGCGTGCCTGTAACGGTAAGAGGGGAAGCCTTATCGTTAGAGCAGTTCGCACAGCTTAGTAATATAATTGGAAAGCATTTGTAATTAATAAAAATTTGAATAAAAAATCTGTGGGCGTAAATACTGTTATCAAAGAAAGTGATAACGGAGGGCGAGCAGATGAAAAGATACAGAATAGTATTAGCTGCAACCTGTTTGTGCTTATGTGCAATGGGAGTTGTAGGATTATATGCGACCAATCAGGCAAAAGAAAAAGAAGAATTGGCAAGGAACGAACAAATTGTAGAAGAAAGTGAAAAGTTGATTGCTGATTCGGGCTTGTCAGATACAGAGGACGAATCCTTAAATACCGAGGGAAATCAGGTAGCAGATATTGACGAGCAGGCAAATCTGGAAAATGATGTAGATATCGAAAAGGATGCCGACATCGAGGACTATGAAGAAATTGCGATGCAGCTGGAGACAGATGCGGATTCTACCGCAGAGAATGAAACAGCGGTAGGAAGTATTACAGAGGAGGCCTTACATTTTCGTCCAGAGAATGGTCTGGTGTGGCCGATTGAAGGAAGCGTGTTATTAGATTACAGCATGGAGTCCACCATCTTTTTCCCAACCCTGCAGCAGTATCAGTACAATCCAGCAATGATTTTATCAGGGTCAGTCAATGACAAAGTATACTTTATTGCAAAAGGAAAAATTACAAATATTGAAACAAACGAAGTAACCGGATGTACCGTCACACAGGATATTGGTGATGGGTACACAGCCATCTATGGACAGCTCAAAGAATTGAACTTTGAGGTAGGCGATATGGTGGAATCGGGTCAGGTCGTTGGTTATGTCAGCGAGCCAACCAAATATTATTCGGTAGAAGGAAGTAATGTATACTTCCAGTTGTTAAAAAATGGAGTTCCAGTAGACCCGGAAGAGATACTCCCATAAAGACAGAAGGAGCAAAGTAACAAGGTTGATTTCTTGTTACTTTTTTGCTATAATCTTGCCAAGTATCGCATACAATCAATTAGTTTGTTTTATTTGGAAATTTCTGTGAGGCAAAAAAGAAAAGGAGGTAAGTTCGTGGATATCAAAAAGTACAATGAAATAGTACAAGGCTGGATTGAAATCGTAGAGGAAAATTGCGATAGAGACGCAGAGCTTACCTTGAAATATTGTAACGATATCATTGATTACGGCAAGAAGATTGGAGACGATGGGCTAGTTGCTCTAGGCTATTATCATGAGGGCGTAGTGTATTATGTCTTAAATGATGGAAGCCATTTTTATAGTGCAGTTACGAATGCGCTTTCGTATTTGAGCCGTGTGGAAGAATTCGAGCTTATGGCACGTTGTTATAATTTCCTGGGAATTTTTTCGGTGAACCATGGCAATGCGGCGATTGGTCTGGATTACTATTTGAACGCGATTTCTTGTTGTAAGAAGGCGGAGAATGATTCTTTTGCGAGTACTGTAAAAATAAATATGGGCGTGCTCAATATGATATATGGTCGCTATGATGATGCGATTGAGGTATTGCAGCAGGCTCTTGAATATTATAGTGCGCACCCAGAGCTGTCTCGCTATGATGACTATATGGTTTGTGTATATGAAAACATGGCAAAGGCATATCTAAACAAGGGAGATTTGATAGAAGCAAAATGTTGCTTCGAGAATATTTATAATGAGCATGGCGAATTTTTGGAAGATGAGGTAAAGGCTACCGTTTGGGCAACCGAGGCACTGTATTATCACATTGCTGGTAAGCAAGAAAAGTGTGAACGCCTCATTGAAAAAGTGCATAACGAGATATCTGAGAAAATGCCTATCATGGATATGTTTGATGACTTTTATGATTACTGTCAGATGCTTTTAGAGCGCGATAATGAAGAAGCATTCTGGAAATTGGTAGACATTATGGAGCCAATGGTTCGTTCTTTGGATATCACAAATTTAATTTTAAAAATGCTCAGCTTGAAGATTAAGTTCTACCGCAAGCATAAGCAGAATGCAGAGTATTTGCAGGCTTCTGCACTCTACTTCGAATTCTCGGAGCGTGCAGCAGTTGAAAACAAGAAGATGATGAATAATGTTTTGAATCTGCGTAGAAGCTTGGAAACAGTAAATATGGAAAAACAGGAAATCGAAGAAAAGAATGTAATGCTTCGAGCAAAATCGGAAACGGATGCACTGACTGGAATCAGTAACCGCTTCCGTTTGGCAGATTATGCAGAAGATGTATTCCGCAGAGCTATCAGTGGTGGAATACCACTTGCAGTTGAGATTATGGATATTGATTACTTTAAAGGATTCAATGATTACTATGGACATCAAAGAGGCGATGAGTGTATCCAGCAGGTTGCTTTGGCAGTAAAATCCATGGAAGAGTTTGGTGCTTTTACGGCTCGCTATGGAGGAGACGAATTTGTGCTGATTTATGAAGATGTAACTCAAGAGCAGGTGGTTGAATATGTGGCTGAGCTTCGTAAACGAGTAATGGATTTGGGAATGGAACACACAATGTCTAAAATCTCGAATACCATATCAATCAGCCAAGGTGTATGTCTGGATGTTCCTGTAAATGGAAATACGATTGAGGATTATATCAAGACAGCTGACAATATGTTATATCGCGTAAAACAGAGAAAGCGAAACAATTTCTGCATTGGTAATCTGATAGAATCCAGCGACCAGATTATTATGAGTTATTTATAGAATTACATAAACTTCATAAAATCTTAATGTGTTAGGGCATTGGATATTAATGATTATTTCGCTACAATGGAACCATGATAAATCATGATTTTATTGTAGCGATTTTACTTGGAGGAAAAAATGTACAACGTATTAGTATGTGATGATGAAAAGGATATTGTATCCGCCTTGCGTATCTACTTAACCAGCGAAGGTTACAACGTATTTGAAGCAGGTAACGGAAAAGAAGCCGTTGAAGTAGTAGAGCGCGAAGAAATCCACCTGGTACTCATGGACATCATGATGCCAGTGATGGACGGTATTCAGGCAATGGTAAAAATTCGAGAGAAATCCAATGTGCCAGTTATTCTGCTTACAGCCAAGGGTGAGGATACCGACAAGGTTCTTGGGCTTAACGTTGGAGCTGATGACTATGTTACCAAACCATTCAACCCCGTAGAGCTTCAGGCTAGAGTGAAATCCCAGCTTCGCCGCTATATGCTTCTGGGTAGTGGAAATCAGACGACGGGCAAGGCTCGCATGGGCGGAATCGAGATAGACGATAAAGCAAAAGAAGTTACCCTCGATGGAGAGAAAGTGAATCTCACTAGAACGGAATATGATATTCTAAAGCTTCTTATGGATCATCCGGGAGAGGTTTTCTCACCAAACCAAATTTATGAAAAGGTGTGGAATGATAATCCTTTTGGCACAGAAAATACAGTAGCAGTACATATTCGTCACCTAAGAGAAAAAATCGAGTACAATCCACAGGAACCACGTTATCTCAAGGTTGTTTGGGGGCGTGGATATAAGATGGAAGGAGACTGATTATGAAAAAATATTTACAGACAGCGTGGATGCGCGTGCTGTCCACAATATTATGTGCAGTTTTTGTAGTGAATCTATGTGTTGGAATCTTCGGATATGTATTTATTACAGAGTTTCATGATATCAATTCTTTTAGAGAACAAGGCTATGATATAATTGCGCAAAACTATGGACTTTATGCCATCGATATGATGGAGCAGGGAAAAGTAGAAGAGTTAGAAAAAGAATTTGCAGAAAAGAATATCAATTGCTCGATACAGCTTGTTACCAATAATCCGGGTGAAAACGAAGAAGTAGTTAGTACGATAGAGGGTAGACTACATATAGGCCTGTTCGAAGAGGAAGATGCTGTAGAAATGGAGGTTGTTCCAGGAGCTGACAGTATGTATCGTGTGAATTCCTTGCTTGGGCTATTGTTGGGTTATACTTATTATGCAGAAACAGATGAGTGGGTGCAATATCCTATTACAGGATTTGTATATAGTGTAGATAGCGGTTTGTTTTACTATAAAACACCGATAGGATATTTCCCGGTAGAATATGTATATATTTATGAGGAAGACCTTAATTATGACTATAAATTAGTCCATAAAGACGGTAGAAGCTATTATTATAACAGCTATTATCAAAAGACTTTGGATATTTCGCGTTATCAGGAATGGACACAGATAAATATTGATGGGTATCATCTGATTCCTTCTGTACATGAAGCAGATCTGGCGTGGTCCGATACAGTTGTCTATGTCTCAGAGGACTTAATAGCAGAGGAGATATGGACAGATGCATATCAGGTTGCAGGAGATGAAATCTATTGTCCTGCACCAGAGTATACGGATGTTTATCAGGTGAAGGTTAGTTGTGCAGAAGTAGCTGGAGACAGTTTATTCGTACAGTTGAATGAGTTATGTGATATATTAGTTGCTTTTGAAGATAGTGCTGTATGGATGATTCTTTCTAGTACGATAGCAATTATTGCTTTACTAGTACTTATTATTTGCTCTGCAAAAACCGAAAAAGAGCAGATGAATTTTATGGAAAAAGTACCAGTATGTCTTTATAGCGGAACAATATTTATGTTAGTTTGTGGTGCGATTGCATTATTCCTAAGTATTGGCGAATGGATGATTATGGTAGATAGGGGTAGCGTACAGGATATGCTCGTATTAGGTATCCCGACAGTACTGTTAATTATTTGGCTTGCTGTGAACTGGTTCCAGAATATCGTGACACGAATTAAGTGTAAGAGCTTTTGGAGAACGAGTGAGTTTTATTATCTGTATGTACTAGTCAAACGTAGCTGGTCGTTTATTACTACACCATTTAGAGTGGTAGGAAAGGCGTGTAGAATTGTCCTTCACATGATGGGAGAGAATGTACCTCTGTTCTGGGGTGGAATCGTATTATTTGTAGTGCTTTCATTTATAGAACTCGTCTTATGTATCAATGGATATTGGCATGAGGGAATGTATGCTCTTTTATATTTCATAGTTAAAATATTAGAAGCAGTAGCACTAGTGGCAGTCCTTTATTATATGCAGCAGTTGCACGAGGGAAGTAAGCGAGTTGCGTCTGGTGATATGTCACAGCCAATTGATACCAGCAAGATGGTATGGAAATTCAAGGAGCATGCGGAGAATATTAACAAGGTAAGTGATGGTATTGCAGTAGCAGTAGAAGAACGCATGAAGAGTGAACACTTTAAGACAGAGCTTATCACAAATGTGTCGCATGATATCAAGACACCACTTACCTCGATTATCAATTATGTGGATTTGATAAAGAAAGAAGATATCGAGGATGAAAAGGTACAGGAGTATGTAGATGTTTTGGATAGACAGTCTGCCAGACTCAAAAAGCTGATAGAGGATTTGATGGAGGCATCGAAGGCGTCAACAGGAAATTTGGCAGTAAATTGGGAAGAATGTGACCTGGATGTTCTGTTGACACAGGTGATTGGTGAGTTTGAAGAACGCTTAGAAAAAAATCAGTTGGAAGTAGTTGTCGATAAGCCAGAGCATCCAGTGAAAATTAAAGCAGATGGCAGACATATTTGGCGAGTGTTCGATAATCTTTTGAATAATGCCTGTAAGTATTCGCTTCCAAATACGCGAGTATATGTGATATTAAAACAGGAGCAAAGAAACGTTACGATTTCCTTTAAGAATATTTCCAAGGAAGCATTGAATATTCCAAGTGAGGAATTAATGGAGCGTTTTGTAAGAGGAGACAGCTCTCGAAATACCGAGGGCAGTGGACTGGGACTTTCAATTGCACAAAGTTTGACAGAGCTTATGAAAGGAAGCATGAAATTAGATATTGATGGAGATTTGTTTAAGGTAACATTGACATTTCCTCCAATGCGTGTAAAATAGAATTTCATAAGATAGAAAGGGAATCGAAGGACTCCATGCGTTTTTATCGCATGGAGTTTTTTGTAAAGAAAGGTATGAAGATGATAAAGAAACTCGCATTTTTATTGCTTATATTAGTATTTACATGTACTGCATGTGGAAAGGAAGCTGGTACTAGTGACTTAGGTACGGAGCAGGGTGCGATTCAGCAGGAGGAGAATCTTCCAAAAGAGCCGAAAGTTCTAAGCTATGTGGATGCCAAGGGAAATTGGCATGAAACTGAGATTTTGGAGGATGTGAAAAAGCATAATTATAATTGGGATTATCTGACGAACGACGAGACAGGTATCTCTTATGAGGGAGATGAAAATTATACGATTCGAAAAGGCGTCGATGTGTCAAAGTGGCAGGGACGTATTGATTGGAAGCAGGTAAAAGAGGATGGATATGATTTTGCCTTTTTGCGTCTAGGATATCGTGGATATGGAGCGAGTGGTGATTTGGCGATAGACGAGACCTTTTACTATAATATACAGAATGCAAGAAAGCATGGAATTGATGTAGGTGTGTATTTCTTCTCTCAGGCCATCAATGAGACAGAGGCATTGGAGGAAGCGGAGTATGTGCTTGCGGCTTTGGAGGGATACAAGCTCCAGCTACCTATCGTGTATGATCCAGAGCTTATTGAAGACGAGGAAGCACGTACCAGTGGTGTAACGGGTGAACAGTTTACAAAAAATACGATTGTTTTCTGTGATGCAATTCAGGCGGCTGGCTTTGAGACCATGGTGTATAGTAACATGATTTGGGAAGCGGACTTGTTTGATATGGCGCAGTTGCAGAAGTATGATTTTTGGTATGCAGATTATGAGCCTGTTCCACAGACGCCATACGATTTCGTGTTCTGGCAGTATTCGGAAACTGGACGTGTAAAGGGCATAGATGGAAATGTGGATTTAAATATACAGTTTATTCCAAAAGAAGAGTCACAGGGCAATACGAATGCGTATGACTTTACGCTTTGTTTTGCGGGAGATATTAGTCTTGATGAATCTGCGGTTACCACAAAGCAGTTAAATGCGAGTGAGAATGGCATTTATGGTTGTATTTCGCCTGAACTTATCGAGATTATGCAACAGGCCGAGCTAATGTGTCTGAACAATGAATTTACATACAGTACGAATGGTTCGCCGATGTCAGGGAAGGCATACACCTTTCGTGCAAATCCTTCTAGAGTATCGGTTTTGCAGGAAATGGGAGTAGACCTTGTGACGTTGGCGAATAATCATGTATATGATTACGGAAAACAAGCACTCCTAGATACATTTTCGACTTTAGAGGAAGCGGATATTGAATATTTTGGTGCAGGAGAGAATCTGGCTGAGGCGATGGCGCCAGTTTATTATGAGATAGATGGAAAAAGAATTGCTTTTGTTGGAGCATCTCGAGCTGAGAAAAACAAGATGACACCACAAGCAACGGATACAAATCCAGGAATCCTGCGCTGTTATGATACAGCGCTATTTTTACAGGCAATTCAGGAGGCAGATGCAAACGCGGATTTTGTAATTGCCGTGGTTCACTGGGGAACGGAATATAGTACCGTGCTAGAATTGGTACAGCTTACTACGGGCAAGGAATATCTGGATGCGGGAGCGGATGCTATTATCGGAGGACATTCCCATTGTTTACAGGGAATGGAATTTTACAATGGAAAACCAATTATTTATAGCTTAGGGAATTACTGGTTCAACAGCAAGACACTAGATAGTATGCTGGTTCAGCTTCGTTTTTTCGGTGATGATAATGGAGGAAGTGTAGAGGTATCGGTGGTACCGGCATTACAGAAGAATGCAAAGACGCAGATTATCACAGAGGAAGCAGAAATGGAAAAGTTATTTTCTTATTTGGAGAAGATTTCCATTAATGTTTCCATTGATGAAAATGGGATTGTAACTGAGGCGGAAAGTGGACAAACAGATTAAAAAACGACATAAATTGTGCCAAACCTCTTTTAAAGAAAAACTTCTCGTGATATAATCCACATAAGAATGGCTATATTTGGGGGAAATATGAAATTCAATTTTTCGGAAATTAGAGACGGTAGTCCGATTATTTTGATTTTACATACGGGTTCCGTTCATACCAAGATGCACGGACATATTATCAATTTGATACGAGAAGACATTGCGACCATTTCTTTGGACACATCGGTAACACAGGTATTGAAGTTCGACCATATGGATATCGAGGTCATTTATCTTTCGGATGACGGATATCCTTTTGTGTGGAAGAAAGCCAAAATCGTATACTTCAAGAATAACTATGTGTTGCAGATAAAAGGTGATGGTACACGCTATAATCGTCGCATCACATATCGTGTTAGTATTTCACGTTCTGCACAGCTTCGTACGGCAGAGGATGAAGAATATAAGGTAATGGTAAAGGATGTCAGTCTGAATGGATTTTCAGTTGCGGATAAGAAGAACGAGTTGAAGCTTTCCATGGATGATGGAGTTACCATTTATTTTGAGGATTTAAGCCATGTGATTGATTTATACGGTACAGTGGCACGCATGGAAGAACGGGATGGCTATATTATATATGGATTCGTTATTCGACGTTCCTGTCGCGATTTGCCATCGTATATTACAACTAAGCTAGGGGATAAGAGCAGTAACATACCACCATCGTATGTTATTTAAGTAGGAGGTTCGCCTTGAAAAAAGAATTTAACGAAATCGAAGCGGGCAGCCGTATATTATTGAGTTTAAGCAGTGGCAACAAGAGTATGGAAATGGGAGCTGCGATTGCAAGACATCTCAAGGATAATATCGCGCTGATTACGTTAGATAATAATAGTGGACAAGTTTTAAAATTCGATAATGTAACGATTAATGTCATCTATACGAATGAGGAAGGTATTCCTTATATTTGGATGAATTGTACGGTGGTGTATTACCAGGGACAATATCTTTTACAGGTAAAGCCAGATGGTGGACGCCGTCACAATCGCCGAAATAGTTTTCGAGTAGGCGTGTCGCATTATGCAAAGCTTCGTGTCACAGGACATGGTGAAGTAGAGGTTGTGGTACGAGATGTTAGTTTGACAGGTTTCTCGATTACTGACCGTAAGAAAGAACTTGGCCTGACACAAGGCACGCATGCGCTACTGCGTTATGAAGATATTGGACATGAGCTTGAATTAGAAGGAAATGTAGTTCGTATTGAAGAAACAGAGGAGTACATTATTTATGGATTTGTTATTACAAAATCTTGTCGAGATTTGTCCTCTTATGTAAATATGAAACAGAGACAAAAAAGAAATTAATATTAAAAAAGGGTATCCATCGTGCGATGGATACCCTTTTTAGTATCTTAGTAGTTTTCCACTCTTCTTTCGAAGTAAGCCTGTGGATGATTACAGGTTGGACAAACTTCTGGAGCTTCTTCTCCATAGTGTACATGACCACAATTGCGGCATTTCCAGCCCTGTGGAGCTTCGCCATTGAAGGTCTTGCCTTCTTCGAGGTTTTTCAGAATCTTGTTGTAGCGTTCTTCATGTGCTTTTTCTACACCAGCTACAAGACGGAATTTTTCTGCAAGTTCTGGGAAGCCTTCTTCTTCAGCTTCTTCAGCCATACGAGCATACATACTTGTCCATTCGTCGTTTTCGCCTTCAGCAGCCCATTTCAAATTCTGTGCTGTATCGCCAAGACCATGAAATTCTTTGAACCACATTTTTGCATGTTCTTTTTCTTGGTCTGCAGTTTCCTGGAAAATAGCAGCGATTTGTTCATAACCAGCCTTCTTTGCAACAGAAGCAAAGTAAGTATATTTGTTACGAGCCATAGATTCGCCAGCAAAAGCTTCCATTAAGTTTTTTTCTGTTTTAGTACCAGCGTATTTTGACATAATCAAATCCTCCTACAAGTGAAATTTTTTATAAAATTAACCAAAGTATCTCTTTAATAAGCCTTCCAAAGCTTTTCCATGTCTAGCCTCGTCACGAGCCATTTCATGAACTGTATCATGAATAGCGTCAAGGTTAGCTGCTTTTGCACGTTTTGCAAGGTCTGTTTTACCTTCTGTCGCACCATGTTCAGCAGCAACACGAAGTTCAAGGTTTTTCTTTGTAGAGTCTGTTACAACTTCGCCAAGTAATTCAGCAAATTTAGCAGCATGTTCTGCTTCCTCCCAAGCAGCTTTTTCCCAGTAAAGTCCGATTTCTGGATAACCTTCACGGTGAGCTACACGCGCCATAGCAAGATACATACCTACTTCTGTACATTCGCCTTCAAAGTTTGCGCGAAGGTCCATAAGGATATCTTCGCTAACACCCTGTGCTACACCTACTACGTGTTCAGCCGCCCAAACTTTTTCGCCTGCCTGTTCTACGAATTTTTCAGGTCCAACCTTACATACTGGACACTGTTCTGGAGCGCTATCTCCTTCATGAACATAACCACATACGGTACATACAAATTTTGACATAATATTGTCCTCCTTAAAAAATAATAAATTAATTTCATTTAGTGTGTTTGCATACAGTCAGGACAAAGTCCAAAAAACTGTATAGAGTTTCTCTCGATGATACCAGGGAATGACTTGGATGCGTGAGCATTCAGTTCCTCTGGATATTCGAATGGAATGTCTAGTACATTATAACACATCCTGCACTGAAAGTGACAATGAGGATTTGTGTTTCCATCGAATCTATCCGGTCCGAGTCCGGTAGAGATTTTTTGTATCTCCCCTAATTCGGATAATAAGGAAAGATTACGGTAGACAGTTCCCAAGCTAATGTTTGGAAAGTCCTCTTTGATACCCAAGTAAACCGTTTCTGCGGTTGGATGGTCGCAGCGATTCATCAAGTTATCTCTAATCGCATCTCTCTGACGACTGTGTTTTATCATGAGTAAATCTCCTTTCTTTTTAATAATAGGAACTGTTACTAATATTAATATAGCATAATTTCTTGAGAAGTCAACCACAATTTAAAAAAATTTTAAATTGAACAAAAAACTGCTGCATAAACTAGTAATAATATTGTAGGAGTAAAATAGGACATGAAACGATTTGTTACATACTTATATGAATGTGAAAGAGGAAATAAGTCAAAAAATGTGGGCTTTATTCGTGTGAATGTGCACGGTGGCGAAACTACAATGGAGGTATTTGTTCGCAATTTTTTGCGTGGAGATTCCGTGGGGAAAATATTTGTGCTTATCTTTCAGGAGGGCTTATTAGGAATCGAGCTAGAAAAAATCTTAATCCAAAATGGGCAGAGCGATACACGTTTTACATTTCAGACGGAGGATATACAAGAGAGCGGTTTTTCTCTAAATGATATCGTAGGAATCGGAATCCGTATGGACAATGGTGCATACCTTGCTAGTTGTTGGCGGGATGTGTATGCGGACGAGATAACACAGGGCGAGTTTGAGGAATGGAAGCTTAAAGCAGAAGAATTTGTAGCGGAAGAATATAAAGTAGAAGTATGCGTGGCAGAAGAGACAAGGAGTCATAACAATAGTTTGGAAGACGTAGAAGAATCATACGTCTTGCAACAGAGGACACAGCAAGAGGCTAATGACGAAACACGTGGTAGCACTTCCGTCATCTACGAAAAAATTGACCTCTCGCAGATTCGCGACCTGCCAAGCTCCAACTGGCACCTTACGACTAACAGCTTTTTGGTGCACGGATTTTGGAATTATGGGTATCTGGTGCTTAAGAAGGAATTGGCGGAGGATAAGGAGACGATTTCTCTGGGCGTTCCAGGAATTTTTGAGAAGCCGGAAGCGGTTATGGCGGTGCTTTTCGGGTTTCCGTCGTTTGAAGATATTCCGCAGGAGATGGCGACTGTGGCGATGAACCAGCCAAGACGTTTTTGGGATACAAAAAAGAACCAGGAATCAAAAGTAGGCACCTTTGGTTCTTGGTTCGTAGAATTACAAAGTTAAGAGTGGAGCTAGAAGGCTATATTGAAGGTGATCTGTCCATACGCCATTCAGACAAAGATAGTCACGGCAGATACCTTCCTTTTCAAAGCCGAGTCCCACTAATAGTTTAATAGATGGGATATTATCCTTCTGCACACGAGCACACAATCGGTGAAGATTCAGTTCGGAAAAAGCAATATCAATCAATTTTTCAACTGCCTCTGAAGCATAACCTTTGTGGTGATGCTCGCTGGAGAATTTATAGCCGATTTCCGCACGCGAATAAGCATTGGAGATATCATAGAGGCAAACGGTTCCAATAATCGTTTCGGGGTCATCCTTCAAAAACACATAGAAACGTACCTGTGTGAGCTTTAGTGTCAGACCATATTCTAGGTGCAGAATATTACGCTGGTGTGCTTCTGTGTAGAAGTTCGGACTACGGTCAGCCTCGTATTTTTCAAACAGCTCTTTGTCTTTTAAATAGAAGCGGAGTACATCGCTCGAATAATCCGGGCCTAGTACTTTTAAAATCAATCGTCTGGTTTCATATTGTAATAACATGTTTGCCTTCTTTCAAAAAAGTGGTAAGATATGGGTAGATTATAGCATGAATATGTTTTAGGTGCTAGATGAGAAAACCATCGACGCAAAAAAGTTAGAGATTGGATGTAGGAAGAACTATGACTCAAGACGAAAAATATATGAAGGCGGCCCTACGCGAAGCAAAAAAAGCATATAAATTAGACGAGGTTCCAATTGGATGTGTTATCGTTCAGAATGATAAAATTATTGCTCGTGGATATAATAGAAGAAACACGGACAAAAATACTCTGGCGCACGCAGAGCTGTCAGCGATCAAAAAAGCCAGTAAGAAAACGGGGGACTGGCGCCTGGAGGATTGCACTATGTATGTTACACTCGAGCCATGTCAGATGTGTGCTGGTGCTATCGTGCAGTCGCGTCTAGGAAAAGTCATCATCGGTTCCATGAATCCAAAGGCCGGCTGTGCTGGTTCGGTTATCAATCTGCTTCAAATGAAACAGTTCAATCATCAGGTAGAAATGGTGACTGGTGTGTTAGAGGAAGAATGTTCCACCATGCTCTCTGGCTTCTTTCAAGAGCTTCGTGAAAAAAAGAAGCGGGCGAAACTTGACAATGCATAGAAATGTGGGGTATACTTACCCGAGTCAACTAAATATAAAAGACAATAAGTCTTTCGTTTTCATGCTGCTATTCGGGTCTTGCGCAATGGGACCTGTGAACCTGGTCAGGGTAGGAATACAGCAGCCATAAGCAGACCATCTCATGTGCCGCGAGGGTGCCTGGATGGTAGCATGAAAACGAAAGGCTTTTTAACGTTTGCGCAATAATCACTATCGTTTGAACAAATGGAGTACAATATCTAGGGCTAAATGGTTTAGATTAATCTTAATACATTGA